>Ga0115000_10000424_pt1 | contig 39523 bp, 38 predicted proteins | sample ArcticOcean_MG_C_6_FD_89690 | JGI IMG/M metagenome (GOLD analysis project Ga0115000, IMG submission 89690) | Marine microbial communities from western Arctic Ocean - ArcticOcean_MG_CB8_128 | ecosystem: Environmental > Aquatic > Marine > Oceanic | place: Arctic Ocean: Canada Basin | collected...
CGGCCGTGAGATGCCAGTTGACGGGGGTGTAGAAGAGACCCGACCGCAGAGCGGCCCAGACGACCTCGAAATAGGCGATCCGGTTTTTCAACAGGATGGCAACATGGTCGCCGCGCCGCAGACCGGCGTCGTGCCAGTACCGGGCAAGCTGAGCGGACCGGGCGTCAAGGTCGCCGTAGCTCAGGGTCTCCCCCGAGCCCGCCATCACGACCGCTGCTCGGTTGGGATCGTGATTGCCGGGGTACATGGCAGCTACCGGGCCGACGATGCGAGGAGTTCGTACGCGTTGTCGCGCATCACCGCCCGCGTTTCTGCTTCAGAGAAGTTCGCGATGTCTTTGACGTAGTCGGTCGGTTCCGGCAGCCCTTCAGCATGCGGAAAGTCGGAGCCGAAGAGGAGACGTTCGATGCCAAGTTTGTCTCTGAGGAGATCCATGTCGTCCTCGAAGAACGGGGATACCCAAACGTTCTCGCGGAAGGCTTCGACCGGGTGGCGTTTGAACGCAAACGGCATCTTGCCGTAGCCACTCGCCAGGTTCCGAAGGAGATCCGGCACCCACATGGCGCCGTTCTCAACCGTGTAGAGCCGAAGGTCAGGAAACCGATCGAGAACGCCGTGGCAGATCATTGCGGCGAGCGTGTCGGAGATCGTCCGATCAGCGAACGCCACCACGGGGAAGGGGGAGTGGCGGAAGCCTTCGAACTGTCCGCTCGACGGTTCCCAGATCTTGCCGTATTGGGAGGTGCCGCCGAGGCCAGCATGGATTGCGTAGGGCACGCCGGCTTCCTGCAACCGCGCCCAGATCGGGTCGTAGTCGGGCATGCCCGGCGACTGATAGCCGTGGGCGGTCGGGACGGGGCCGGGCACGGTGACGACCATTCGGGCGCCCATCGCAAGCACTCGGTCGAGTTCGGCAATCGCCAGTTCCGGATCGGCCAGCGTGAGAAAGGGGACGGCGTAGATACGTCCGTCGCCGCGGTCGAAACCCCAGTCCTCATCGAGCCAGCTGTTGAATGCGGTGAAGGCCGCGTGGAGGGCGGGGATGTCGTGCTTCAGCGCCTCCTGCATGCCCACTCCCTTTGTGGGGAACAGGAGCACGGTCTCCAGCCCTTGTTCGTCCATCAGCGCGAGGCGGGCGTCGCGGTGGCGGTATCCCGGGTGCTCAGAGATGGGAGCCAGGTCGCCGAACATCTTCCCGAGGTCCATGTCGCCGGCCTCGTTCTTCCCCCGGAAATAGTTCTCGAGGCTGCCCGGCGCGGCGATGGGGTCGAAGGTTGGGTTGGGGATGAACTTGTTGACTCTGCCGCCCACGAGGAAGCGCTGTTTTCCGTCGATCTCCGCCCATTGCATACATCGCTTCTTCATCTTGGGATCGATGTGGCGAATGAAGGCGTCTTCGGCCTCGTAGTAATGGTTGTCGGCGTCGAACGCGAGAAACGGAAGCTCGGTCATGTCGCGAGAGTACGCACGGTTTTCGGTCGGCGGGAAATAGCCGCCGTGGTTATGTCTGGTCACCATTGAACGGCGAAGATGGCGCTATGCAGCGCAGCTTCAATCTCGCGGACCTCTTTGAGGGTGCCGTCGAAGCGATCGCACAGCGAGACGCGATCGTCGCGGCGGGGATAAACGACCCCACCCAACGCCGTTCCTACGCCGAGCTCGATGCCCGAGCGAACCAGGTCGCCCACGTGTTGTCGGATCTGGGAATCGGGGCCGGCGATCATGTCGCTGTGCACGCGATGAACTGTGTGGAGTTCATGGAGATCACCCTGGGTGTCTTCAAGCTGCGCGCCGTTCCCGTCAACGGCAACTTTCGCTACACGACGGACGAGTTGAAGTACGTCTTCGACGATGCCGAGGTGAAGGCCGTCTTTTCGCAGACCGGCATTCGCGATGAAGCGGCTGCGGCTGCGGGTGGTCTACCGCTCATCACGATCGGCGAGGACTATGAGGAGACGATTGCGGGTGCGTCCACCGAACGACCCGATATCGGGGCCCGGTCGGGCGACGATCGCTACCTGCTCTACACGGGTGGCACCACGGGTATGCCGAAGGGCGTGGTCTGGCGCCATGAAGACGTCTTCTTTGGTGCGTTGGGCGGCACCGGCGCGCCGCGCCAAGGCCTTCCAAAGCTCGAAAGCCCCGACGACATCGGTGCGTTCGTTACGACGGGAACCGGCATTACCCGCCGTCTCCCGCTCTGCCCGCTCATTCACGGCGGGGCGCAGTGGATTGCCCTCACCTGCTTGCTGACCGGCGGTACGTGTTTGCTGACCACTGACGCTTCGTTCGATCCGGGCTCGGCGCTCCGACTGGCGGCTGATGAAGACGCCGAGTTCCTCATGATCATTGGCGACGCGGTGGCCCTTCCTCTCGCGGCCGAGCTCCGGCGAAATCATGCGCTCTACGACCTCTCTGGCCTTCGCCTGATTTCGTCCTCCGGAGCAATTCTCTCGCCGGCCGTGAAGGCCTCGCTGGAGGAGTATCTCCCGGCGGTAAAGATCATCGACCGGTTCGGGGCATCCGAGACCGGTGGGCAGGGTCGAATCAAACGCTCACTCGACGGGCGGGGCCCGCTGCAGCTCATCGCCGACGAGCACACGACGGTCATCACTGATAGCGGGAGCCGGGTGGTCCCCGGGTCGGGCGACCAGGGAAAGCTTGCCCGCAGCGGATGGATCCCTCTTGGTTACTGGAAGGACGAAGCGAAGACCGCCGCCACGTTTCCATCCGTCGATGGCGTTCGTTACTCGGTGCCGGGCGACATGGCGACGATCGAGGCCGACGGAACGATCTCTGTGTTCGGCCGCGGCTCGATGGTGATCAACACGGGTGGCGAGAAGGTCTTTCCTGAGGAGGTCGAAGCGGCCGTAAAGGGCCATCCCGCGGTGTTCGACTCGCTGGTAGTTGGTGTTCCCGACGAACGGTTTGGTGCCCGAGTCGCCGCCGTAATCTCGATCGCCGAAGGGGCAGTAGCGCCGTCGGCCGAGGAGCTGGCTGACCATTGCCGCTCGGTGATTGCCGGCTACAAGGTGCCCCGTCTCCTTGTGGTGGCCGAACGGGTGGAGCGAAAGGTCACGGGTAAAGGCGACTACCCCTGGGCGAAAGCGGCGGCCCTTGCGGCAGTCGAGGCGGCAACCTGATGTCGCTCGCGCTCACTGATGATCATGCGGCCCTGGCCGATACAGCGCGCCGCTGGGTCGACTCGGTGGTCGGTGCGCCGGGGGTGCGAGCGGGGATCGATGATGACCCGGTCGCGGCATTCGCCCACTGGAACGCGATGGTCGACATGGGCTGGCCCGCCCTTCACGGGCCCGAGGAGTTCGGTGGCCAGGGGTTTGCCCTCGCCGATCTTGCAATTGTGCTGGAGGAATGTGGCCGTGGGCTCGTGCCCGGTCCGCTGATCCCCACCGCGCTCGCGGTAGCGGTATTGTGCGAGTCGGCACCGTCCTCGTGGCGAGACGACTGGTTGCGCCGACTCAGCGCGGGTGAGACCGCGGCCGTGGGGCTACACCCCGGCGACGGTGGTTCATTCGCGAGCATCCTCGGTGCGCGCGGCGCGGCGCTCACAATCGTCCCAACAACCGAAGGCTGGCAGGGGTACGACGCGGCCCAGGTTTCGATCGTCGACGAAACGGGCATCGACCTCATGCGACCGGTCGCGACGATCGAGGTTGCTGGTCCGGGTATGGCGATCGAGATCGAGACCGACCGGGTCCACGACCTGGCAACACTGGTGCTCGCGGCCGAGGCAATCGGCGTCGGCGCGTGGTGTGTTGAGACCGCGTCGTCGTACGCCCGCGAGCGAGTGCAGTTCGGTCGACCGATTGGTCAGTTTCAGGGTGTGAAGCATCGCTGCGCCGACATGTTGGCGTCACTCGAACTCGCCCGGGCCATCACGTGGGACGCACTACGAGGTGGGGAGTCAGACGAAGAGCGGCTGGCGATCGCCGCGGTGGGCGCGATCGTCCCCGCCTCGATTGTTGAGATTGCGAAGGATTGCGTTCAGGTGCTGGGCGGCATCGGATTCACATGGGAGCACGATGCCCATATAGCGCTTCGGCGCATGGTGGCCACGAAGGCGTTGCTCCCGTCAGCTACGACGAGGCAAGCCGAGGTTGCGACGGCCGTCGCCGCCGGTGTGCAGCGCCGCCTGCCGGTCGAACTCCCCGAGGCGGCGGAGGCAATCCGGCCAAAGGTCGCGGCGTGGATCGCCGCGCTGAAGGAACGTCCTGGCACGGAATGGAACACGGTCGTCGCCGACGAGGGTTATCTCGCGCCTCATTGGCCCCGTCCGTGGGGGCGAGGGGCGAGTGCGGTCGAACAGGTGGTCATCGACCAGGAGTTCACGGCCGCCGGAGTTCGTCGACCGCACCTACAGGTGGCGGCGTGGGCCCTGCCCACCCTTCTTGCCCACGGCACATCCGAGCAGCAGGATCGCTGGATGGGCCCGTCGCTGCGCCAGGAGATCATGTGGTGTCAGCTCTTCTCCGAGCCGGAGGCGGGCTCGGATCTCGCCGCTCTGCAAATGAAAGCGATCCGTGACGGTGACGGTTGGCGGCTTACCGGTCAGAAGGTTTGGACGTCGATGGCCCACACGGCCGACTGGGGGATCTGCCTGGCCCGCACCTCGCCCGACAAGCCGAATCACGACGGCATTACATGCTTCTTCGTCGACATGCGCACGCCCGGCATCGAGGTTCGGCCGCTGCGGGAGATCAACGGCGATGCCTGGTTCAACGAGGTGTTCTTCGATGCCGTATTCGTGCCCGATGACTGTGTGATCGGTACCGTTGATGACGGCTGGCGAGCTGGTCGCACCACACTCGCCAACGAGCGAGTCTCGATGGGTTCCGGCGCGTCAATCGGTGCTGGTGTGCTTGCCCTCGTTGAGGTTCTTGATGACCGGGCGTCCGATCACGATCGGGCCAACGTGGGTCGTCTGTTGGCGCGCGATGCCGCGCTTACTGCTCTTCGTCGCCGAATGACCATCCGTTCGCTGGCCGGTGCCGATGCCGGGCCGGAGGCGAGCGTCGTCAAGCTGCTCGGTGTGCTGCACGATCAGGACGTGCAGGAGGCCGGTGTGGAGCTACTCGGTCCGGCCGCGGCATCGGCCACCGGGGAAGCCCAGGGTTGGGTGAGCGCCTTCCTGTGGAACCGCAGCCTGACTATTGCTGGCGGCACCAGCGAGGTGCAACGCAACGTGATTGGCGAACGGCTGCTCGGCCTGCCCCGCGACGTGTAACTCCGACGGGTGCGGCGACGATGCAACCCTGGCGGCGGTTGATCCGCCCGCCGAGACCAACCCCGACACCGACACCCTGCGCGATTCCTCCGACAGCGACGTCTGTGGGATCGATTCTCGCGATCTCGTCACTGCTGCTCTGGCGGCTACGAGACCTTGATGATATGCTCGCCGTAGCGCTCCAGAGTTTCGATCGCATGGTCGATCGAATCGCCAGGAATCTTCACGCTGCTCCAGTTCACGCCGAGGGTTGCGAGTTCGGCGAGCCCTTCTCGATGGGCATCGGCGTGAAACGAGTCGTCGGCCGGTGACCCGCCCTTGGAAGTGCCGAAACTGACATCGATGCTGTCGCGATCTCGTCCGGCTTCATCAACATGGCGCCAGAGGTAATCGAGCATCTCTGCGAGGTCTTCGACCGTTTCTAGCGGTGGGGTCTTTGCCGTGCCGGCGAGCTGGCGGGGTGCGGGAAACGGCACCCACCCGTCGCCTGACTGCGCGACCCGCCGTCGCGACAGCTTGCTGTTGCCGCCAATCCAAATCGGGACATGGCCGGGTTGGGGGTTGGCGGTCTGGCCATGAGCCGTGAAGGTGGAACCCTCGTAGGCGAAGTCGTCCGCGGTCCACACGCCTCGCAGCACATCGATCGCTTCGTCGAAGATCTTGTTGCGGTGATCGAAGTCAACACCAAGCGCCTTGTACTCACCCTTGAGATAACCGGTGCCCACCGCCAGCGTGAATCGTTGGTCGGAAAGGGCGTCGATAGTGGCGACGGCCTTCGCCACGAGAAAAGGATTCCGATAGGGCAACACCACGACGTTGGGGATCAGTCGAATCGTCTCGGTGACTGCAGCGACAAAGGCCAGTGCCGCGAAGGGGTCGAGGGCATCGTGGCCGCCGGCTTGCAGCCATCGGTCGGTTGGTGCCGGGTGATCGGTGAATCCAATGCCGGAGAATCCTGAGCGCTCGGCCGCCTGAGCGAATCGGACGAGGCCGTCTTTCGTCAGGAACTCGGGGTTGTACGGATGGGTGACCAGTGGGTAGGTGACGGAGAACTTCACTGCTCGGAGGCCTCTCGGAAGGTGACGTAGCGCTCGATCGCAGCCTCGGCATATTCGGGCCGCGGCATCACGCGATGACTGATCTTGGCCCAGCCGCCGGTCGCGGCCGAGTCGGTCGACAGATTCGCGGTCTGGCGGGCAACGAGCGCGGCGCCCAGGGCCGCACCTGCCGCGGTTGCGGACACGTCGACCGGAAGCCCTGTGGTATCGGCCAGCGCCTGCATCCACGCGGGCGACATCGTGCCGCCGGCCGTTGCGACGATGCGCTGCGGAGCGGAATCGCTGGCGAGGAGTTGGTCGTGGGCGAGATCGAGATGGTGACGGACCACAAACCCCGCGGCGTCATACGCGGCGGCGAGGATGGCGGCCGGGTCGTGCCCGAGACCGAAGTCGATCAGCCGGGCTTCCTTGTCTGGGTCGTGGAACGGCGTGCGTTCGCCGCGGAGATAGGGCAGCCAGACCGGTCGTGAGGACGGCCCGACCGCCAACACGTCGGCCTGGTCGGGGTCGCCGGTGATCCGACGAACATGATCAATGAACAGGCCGCCCGCGTTGCTGGCACCACCCACGGCCATCATCTTGTTGACGGCGTACGGGATCGTCCAGAGTCCGGGAACGTCGAACCAATCGGGAGTGAGAGCCATTGGTATGAGGGTCGTGCCGCAGACAACAAGCACGTCGCCGGCCTTGGATGCGTCGGCCACGCTCTGTTCGCCGAGGACATCGATGGTTCCCCCGGACACCTCTGTGGTGCCCCGCCGCCCAATGGTGAGAGCCCCTGGCATGAATGAGGGGAGTTGTTCGGACCGCAGGCCCAGTTCGGCTAACAGGTCGGCGTCCCATTCGATGCCCGTGAACAAGGGGGCCATGGTGGTGGCCGTGGTTGTGTCGATTGCGCCGACACCACACAGCGCATGGTTCGCGACCGCCTGAGCGGGCCACAGCGCGGCGACACCAGGGCGGCCGAGGAGGGCCCGGGCGAAGCCGACCACTTCCCCGGTGATCGTGCCGTCGACCGCGGTGTTGCGGCCCCGCTTATCGCCGTAGAGGACACCTTCAGTAACGGGGATCCCCGCGTCATTGACGCCACACAGGGAGGGGACCATTGCTGAGACGGTGACGGCGGAAACGTCGAACCCGTCACTGACCGTGTCCCATGCCTGGAGCACGCCATCGACCCACGCCGCCTTCGCATCGTGTTCAAACGTGTCTCGATCAGGCGCGTGAATCTCGTGCGGAACCCTCGTCTGGGCCAGGATCTTCCCATCGCCGTCCGCGGCCACAGCCTTGACGGACGTGGTGCCGATATCGATGCCAACGGTGATGTCGCTCAACGGATTCCCTCTTTCCTCTCCGTGAAACTAACGTCTGCGTCATGTTGCGACCTACTGCGCTGGTGACCGCCCCGTTGCGAGGGCCCGCGCTCGACGACCTTCGAGCGGTCGCCGACGTCATTCTTGATCCATGGATCGATTATCGGCCGATCAAATTGCACGGCCCAGAGGACCTCGCGGCGCGCGTTCGGGGGACGGGCGCAACGATCCTGATCTGCGAAGCCGACTTCTGTATGGGCGAGGTGCTCGATCTCCCGCTCATCGTGATCGGCTCTACCCGAGGTGATCCGACCAACGTCGATGTCGAGGCCGCCACCGCGGCCGGCATCCCCGTGGTGCACACTCCGGGTCGTAACGCCGACGCAGTCGCAGAGATGACGATCGCGATGTTGATGGGTGTCACCCGTCATCTGATCGCGGGGCATCGCGACATGGTCGAAGGAACCGTGCACGGCGAATCTTTGCCGTATCAGCGCTACCGGGCGTGGCAGGTTGCCGGTCGTACGATCGGCCTGGTTGGGCTCGGCGCGGTTGGCCGAGCGACAAAGTGGCGACTCGAAGGTCTCGGCATGCAGGTGATTTCGGCCGATCCGTTTGCGGCCGACGCTACGCACAGCCTCGAGGCACTCGTCGCCGAAGCCGACGTCGTGTCGATGCATGCAGCCGTCACGCCCGAAACCTTCGGGATGATGAACGCATCGGTGTTTGGGCAGATGAAACCGGGCGCGATCTATCTCAACTCCGCTCGGGCTGGTCTGCACAATGTTGATGATCTTGTCATTGCGCTTCAGAGCGGCCAGGTCGGAGCGGCGGCCCTCGACCATGTCGACGGCGAGACCCTTCCCGACGGACATCCGCTACTGGGCACCGATGGTGTGGGATTGCCGAATGTGCTTCTCACGCCACATATCGGCGGGGCAACGTTTGATGTCGAGACCCGCCAGACGGAGATGATCGTGGCGGATGTCTTGGCGGTTCTCGCGGGCGATCGGCCCGTCTATTGTAAGAACCCTGAGGTATTCGCATGAGCCAGATCAAACAGGCGGTCGTTGATACCGCCAACGAGATGTACGCCGCCGGCCTCGTTGTCGGCACCGCGGGCAATGTGTCGGCCCGTCTGGCCGACGGGTCGGTGGCCATGACGCCGTCGTCGGTCCCGTACCCCGACATCACCGTCGACGGCCTTGCTATTGTTGACCTCGCTGGTGAGATCATGGAGGGGTCCGCTCGCCCGTCGAGCGAGAAGGCGATGCACCTCAACTGTTACGCCACGTTCCCGGAAGTGGGCGGAGTGGTTCACTGTCATCCGGCCCACGCGTCGATGTTCGCGATCGCCCGTAAGGCGATCCCGGCCTGCATCGAGGAAGTCATCGTCTACGTCGGGGGCGATGTTCCTGTCGCGGCGTACCAAACGACGGGTTCCGCCGAACTGGCCGAAGAGGTCGTCCTGCACCTGGGCGACCGCGGTGCCGTGCTGATGGCGAACCACGGTCTGCTCTGCGTCGGAAAATCGGCGGAAGACGCGCTCCACACGGCGGCGGTTGTGGAACACACCGCGAAGATCGTTGCCGGCGCGGAACAACTCGGTGGCGTGGTGCCGCTACCTGCGGAGATCGTTACCAATTTCACCAACATTTACGCCATGATTCGCGGGGGCTGGAAACCGCCGCATCGGGCCGGAACATCCTGAGAGGGGACAGCAATGATCGACATGAACAACCTTGGTCACACCAAGTACGAGGTTGATGGTCCAATCGCCATCATCTCCCTCGACCGGGCCGACAAGGCCAACGCCGTCGACCGCCAGACGCTCGATGAAATGGACGCGTGCTTCACGACCGCGGCCGAGGATCGAGACGTACGCGTCATCGTGTTGCGAGCGGAAGGGAAGCACTTCTCTTCGGGTCACGACATGACGGCCAGCAACGATGCGATTGGCGACGACGCCGACCCCGAAAAGGCGAAAGACAGTCGGGGCTTGGATTGGGAAGAACGCGGCCTCGAGGCGATCTACGAGTTCGAACGGGTCCACTACCTGGGTTACAGCCGCAAGTGGCGAGACATTCCGAAGCCCACCATCGCCGCGGTGCAGGGCGCGTGTATCGCCGGTGGGCTCATGCTCTGCTGGCCCTGCGATCTAATCATCGCGGCCGACAACGCCCACTTCTCCGACCCGGTCCTCCGCATGGGAATCGGTGGCGTCGAGTATCACGGCCACACCTGGGAGCTCGGCCCTCGCAAGGCGAAGGAGATGCTCTTCACCGCTCGCCGCTTCTCGGCCGAGGAGTCCGAGAAGCTGGGCATGGTCAACCGCGTCGTCCCGCTGGACGAACTGATGGACCAGACCATGGCTCTGGCCCGCGAGATCGCCGAGATGCACCCGTTTGCGTTGACCCAAGCAAAGCGCATCGTGAACCAGACGCAAGACATCCAGGGCTTCTACAACGCGCTGCAATCAGGGTTCGACATGCACACCGTTGGCCACGGGAACGCCTTGTCGATCAACGGCTATCCGGTTCTTATGAACCTCACCGACATGAAGAAGAACGCTGAATAGCGCTCAGGCGGTGGCCATCGGCACGCTCGAGTAGCCCGCCACGTTCGACATCTGTACGCGCTCGCAGCGGTCTTCGTCGATCGTGTAGTTCGGCCACCGCTGGCGAATCTCGTCGATCGCGACGGCACATTCCATACGGGCGAGGGCGGCACCCAAACACGTGTGGATGCCGTGACCCAGCGACATCGCCAGTCGCTGATCGCGGTCGATGTCGAAGACGGTCGCGGTTGGCCCGAACTCTCGCTCGTCGTGGTTGGCGGCGCCCGTCACGATGAAGACGGGCTTCTCCGCCTTGACGGTGACGCCATGCCAATCGGTGTCGTTCACGCTCAAACGACCCTGATACTGCGAAGGTGCCCAGTAACGAAGTACTTCTTCAACCGCGGCATCCGTCTTGGTTGGGTCGGCTTTGAGCTTCTCCCACTCACCGGGATTGCGGTGAAAGAGCACGCCGGCATTCGCCACGGCTTTGGTGACGGTCTCACTTCCGGCTGCGCCAATCAGGGAGCAGAAGCTAGCGATGTCCTGGTCGGTGAGTCCGGTCAACTCGCCGTCTTCGGTCTCGACCTGGGCTTCGGTGAGGATCGTGGTGAGGTCGTCGCCCGGGTGCTTTCGTTTGTCGGCCGCGAACTCCATGAAATATACGGCCTGGTTGATCGCCGCTTCAGCCTGCGCCGGTGATCCGAGTGCTTCGCCCTCTTCGCGATGCAGCATCGCGTCGGTCTGGTGTCGGATTGTCTGTCGATCCGCTTCGGGGACGCCGAGGATCGCGCAGATGATCTCGACCGGGAACGGCCCGGAGAAGTCCTGGACGAGATCGAATTCGTCTCGGTCCATCAGCGGGTCGAGGTACTTCTGGATCTGGCCGCGGATCAGTTCGTCGTAGCGGGCCATCGCCCTCGGCGTGAACGACCGGCTCACGAGCTTGCGGTAGCGGTTGTGCTCGGGCGGATCCATCATGATCATCGAGTTGAAACTCTTGTCGTAATCCGGATCGCTCAGAGTCTCGTACATGAGTCCGTGGGTCGACGTGAAGTTGGCGGTGTCGCGGTGGACGGCGACGCAATCTTCGAAGCGACTGAACGCGTAGAAGTCGTATTTCTCGCTGTAGAAGCATGGGGCTTCTTCACGCATCGACGCATACATCGCGGTTGGGTCGTCGAAGTACTCACGGCTAAACGGATCGAACTCGACAGTCATCACGTCTCCTGGGGAATAGGTCGAATCATGCTTTCTTGAGCGAAGCTGGCGACGAGGGCGCCCCCCGCATCAAAGATCTCTCCGTGGCCAAAGCCGCGGTTCCCGGCGATCGAAGGGGAGTGGTGCGTAATCAGGCACCACTCGTCGATGCGGAACGGGCGGTGGAACCACATTTGGTGACTTGTCACCGCGGTGTGGAGGCTGTTGTGGGCGTCGGCGACGCTCAGACCGTCGACGCGGCGAAGAGCCGTGCCGATCATGTTGAGATCGGTTGCGTAGGACGCGAGGGCCTGGTGGGTGGTCGGGTCGTCGGGCAGCGATCGGTCGTCGACCTTCGTCCAAAACGAGTAGTCGGCCGGCCCGGCGTCCCGATCCTGCAAATCGACGCCGCCGACGATCCGCGTCGCCCACGGGATCATGGTCGAGCCTTCGGCCGTGGCGGCCTCGGGCGCCCCCGAGTCGGGTGGTGGATCGTGGAGGTCGATGCCGTGCTCTTCGGTGTGCATCGAGAGCTGCGCAACGAAAAACGTCTTCCCGTTCTGGGCCGCATGGATGCGCCGCGCCGCGAACGCTCGGCCCGATTGGGTGGCCTCGACATCGAAGACCAGTGGCTCATCGAGCGATCCCTCTCTCGGGAACAGAACCGAGAGCGACTTCACGGTCTTGCCGTCACTGGTCGCCGCGCCAAGCGCGATCGCTTGGGCGAGAAGTTGGCCGCCGAAGATCCGGCGGTAGTCCATCTCGATGTTCGGCGCAGTCCACGTGGTGTTGCTCGTCTGCTCGACGGCGAGACAACCGAGTACGGAATCAAGATCGACGAGGGCCATGTTCAGTTCTCCAGTTGGGGTGGGTTGGGTGGCAGTAAGTCAATGATCTTGCGTATCCATAAATCGCCGAGGCCAGTGGAGGCGCCATCGTCGGTGTCGTAGCCACCATCCATTACCATCGCAGTCAGGACCTGGCGGTGGGCGAGGAAGCACAGCGCAACGTCGATGTCGTTAAGTAGTTCGTCGAGTGAGTACTCAGTCACCCCCGCCGCGAGAAGCGCGTCGTGGTACGCCGTGGCCATTGCCGTCATCGTGGCGCGGGCATCGGGGCCGGGTTCGAGCGACGCCGACAGTGCGTACGCGACGTCCCACGCGGGCGGACCAGAACTCACCGTGCCGAAGTCGATCATCACGAGTTCGCCGCTCGGCAAGAACAACATGTTTTCGGCGCGAACGTCGCCGTGAAGCAACGTGAACGGCACGTTGAGGCGTTCCAGAACCGCCTCGAGATTGACGTGAGCCCAGTCAGTGACGACCCGGTGGCGTTCTTCGAGCCCGTCGGTTCGGGCAAAGAAGTCGTCGGCCCAGAGGTCGTAGCCGGCTTGGAGGAACTTGTAGTTCTGGGACGCCGTGTCGTAGCTGGTCGCGAGATCGGCCGCGAGTCGGGGCTCACGCCAGTAGCGGGCGTGCATCTTCGCGATCGCGTGCATAATCGCCTGAAGGTCGTCGGCTGGCACCTCCTGGTCGAGGGTGGTCAGGCGAGCGTCGGGCACGTATTCGATAAGGAGGACATAACGCCGGTCGGTCGCTCGGATCAGGTCGTTCGCCCGTTTCGCGATGAATCGCGCTATCGGTTTCGGCGTCCGGTTGACGATGCGGTTCTTGCGGCGTCGGGAAGCGGCGCCGGGACCCGGATCCATCTCTGAGTAGTGACATGTCGGGATCCGCAGCGGCATGTCGGCGCCAAGGCCTTCGTAGAACCAGATCTCGCGCTCGTAGCCACCTTCGGCTTCGGTGAGCCCGCGATGGGCCATATCGGTCGGGAACTTCGCCACGACCTCGGTAGGGAGGGTTGGGTCGTCACGATCCCATTCCATCGTGAGCTTCACGGTGATGCCCGAGAAGCCGACACCAGTACCGGGTCGGCCGGTGGCGAAGCCGGTCACCGTGGCCCCTTGAGACAGTGCCTCTTGAGACAGCGCAGCGGTGAGCCATTCGGTCGTCAGCTCTTCAGGCTGCTGTGGAATGAACGCTGCTTTCGCTGTCTTCGCCATGGTTGATTTCTACTTCAGGGGATGGAAGAGAGGAACGAACCATTCGCCGTTCGCCTCAAACTCCACCTCGACTCGCATGCCGATCGAGACGGCATCGACCCCGCATTCGACGATGTTCGAGCCAATCCGAATAGTGGGGTCCTCGTCGATTTCGACGAGAGCAAAGACATACGGCGGAGTGAACCCGGGGATCCACTCCTTGTGATTGATCGTGAACGTCGCGATGGTGCCGTTGCCCGAGACTGGCTGGGGTGAGACGTCGCGGGAATGGCAGTACGGGCAGACCGGCCCTGCGGGATGGATAAAGCGCTCGCACGCGCCGCAGTGCAAGAGCCGCAAGATGCCATCGGCGCCCGAGCGCCAGTAGAACTCGCTCTCCGGACTGGGGCTGATGAACCGCGGCGGGGGATCCGTACTCATCGGATCTCCTTTGTCAGCAAGAGGCAGCCTGACTCTGGACCGCCGCCGGCGCCGACCGCCGCGACCTCGCAGTCCGGCACCTGAAGGTTGGCCGTGCCACGAAGCTGCATGACCCCTTCGTGAAGGAATCCGAAGCCGTGGAGACGTCCGCCCGAGAGTTGACCGCCCCAGGTGTTCACCGGTAGTTCGCCATCGGGCGCGATTCGGGTGCCGCCCTCGACGAAGGGCCCGCCTTCGCCCTTTTCGCAGAATCCCATCGCTTCGATCCAGGCGAGCGTCAGCCAAGAGAAGCCGTCGTAGAGCTGCGCAGTGTCGACATCGGCGGGAGTGAGATCGGTGCGCTCCCACATCGAATCGCACGAGTCACGCATCGCCATCGTGGTGAGGTCATCGAACTGGTCCCACGACGGTCGCCCTCGCAGGGCGGTGCCCATCGCGTTGATGTGAACGGCGCCGTTGGGTGTGTCCGGCGCGTAGTCGCGGTGCGAGACGATGACCACAGTCGAGCCGTCGCACGGGACGTCGCAATCGTAGAGGCCGAACGGCTCGCTGATCATCCGGATGTTCAGGTAGTCATCCATTGTCATCGGGTCGGTGTAGATCGCCTTCGGGTTCGACGCGGCGTTGGTACGGGCGTTGATCGCGATCGCGCCGAGCTGCTCGCGCGTAGTGCCGTAGTCGTGCATGTGACGGCGGGCGTAGCAACTGATCCAGTTCGCGGCCGAGGTGACGCCGTATGGGATGAGGTACTCGAAAGCGGGAGGCATTCCGCCGCCGCCCGGATCTCCGGCCCGCAGGGCACCGCCACTTCCCTCGACCACAGTGCGAAACACAAGCACGTGGCGAGCGAGGCCGGCGGCAACCGCGAGTGCTGCCTTGTGCACCGCGCCGAGTTGGCCGCTGGTCTCCGTCGCGCCGTCGCGCCAGTTTAGCGAGAAGCGCAGGGAGTCGTGGAGTTCGGCGCCGGAGCAGCCGCCAAACGGTCCGCCGGAGCCGGGGTAGGTGGAGATGCCGTCGATGTCCGCAACGGTCAACCCGGCATCTTCGATGGCGCGGAGTGATGCCTCGATCGTGAGGTCGATCCCGGTGCGATGGAGGCGCCGGCCAATGTCGGACTGGGCCGCGCCGCTGATGATCGCCTGACGCTCGATGGGCTCTCTCAACTTTGGGCTCCGGTTTCGAACAGATGGTTGACCACGACGTCGGCCGCCTCGGACGATGGCCCCCTCCACGCGATGGTCCCGTGGTCGAGGAGGGCTACATCGTCACACAGCTCAAGGGCGTGTTGGACGTGTTGTTCAACGATGAGTAGCGCAGTTCCCGAACCGCGGATCGAAGCGAGCGTTTCGTAGACCTCGTCGACGATGATCGGCGCGAGGCCGAGCGAGAGTTCGTCGGCGATGAGCAGTCGCGGCTTCTCGACGAGGACTCGAGCCAACGACAACATGCGTTGTTCGCCGCCAGAAAGTGTCCCTGCTTCCTGGGTGCGGCGCTCGCCGAGACGAGGAAAGAGGGTATACGCCTCTTCGAGTCCGGCTCGAACACCACCCCGCCCGAGTGCTCGACGAAACGACAATGTCAGATTCTCTTCGACAGTGAATGTTGCGAACACTGATCGGCCTTCAGGGGCGTGGGCGATGCCGGCGCGGGCGAATTCGTAGGTACGACTCCCGGTCATATCGATGCCGTCGACGATGACTGAGCCGGAGGATGCCGCGACGAGTCCGCTGGCGACTCGCGCCACCGTGGTCTTGCCCGCGCCATTCGCGCCCAATAGGGCGAGCGATGCGCCAGGCTGGATCTTGAGCGACACGCCAAACAATGCACGGAAGGGCCCGTAAGCGGCGCCCACGTCCTTCATCTCGAAAATTGGTTCGATGGTCATGCTGTGTCGATCTCCAGCGTGCCGAGATACGCGGTGCGAACTGCCGGATGCGAGAGGGTCTCGGCCGTGGGTCCTTCGGCGATGAGGGATCCGAAGTCGAGTACGTAGAGGCGTTCGGTGAAGTCGGCGACGAGTTCGACGTCGTGCTCGACTAGCAGGATGGCGAATCCCTTCTCGTTCTGAACCTCGCGCAGCGTTGCCGCCAGCGCGGTGGTCTCTTCCCGGTCGAGTCCTGAAGATGGTTCGTCGAGAAGGAGCAGGCTCGGTTCGGTCATGAGCGCTCGGCCGACTTCGACCAGGCGACCTTGCCCGAGGCTCAGTGCTTCGATCGGTTCGTCGCCGAGTTCCCGAAGACCGAGCAGTTCGAGAACCTCATCGCAGCGGCTGATCTCGTCTCGGGTGGGGTGGCCGAACCCCAAGAGGTCCTTCCAAAACGCACCGGTGCCGTTGTGCACTCGTTCCGCGATCAAGAGGTGTTCGCGCACACTTGTGTCGGAGAACAGTTCGATGCGCTGGAAGGTTCGGCCGATTCCGGCCCGCGCTCGTTTGTGGACCGGCAGGCCGCCAATGTCCTTGCCGAGAAAGGTGACCGTCCCCGCGTCGGGAGTCAGGATGCCCAGCAGACAATTGAAGAAGGTGGTTTTCCCCGCGCCGTTGGGGCCGATGAGGCCGACGCGTTCGCCTGACGTCACCGAAACGCTTACGTCGCTGAGAGCTTGGATGCCGGAGAACGACTTGGTAATTCCTTGCGATTCAAGGACGGCGGTCACGAAGATCCTCCCTCGGTTGCGACGGCTCGTTCGGCGTCGCGGGCGTAGTAGCGGGCGTTGCGTTTTGCGGTGGCCCGTCGCTTTCCAAACTCGACCATGCCTTCGGGATGCCGGGCGAACTGGATCGCTGTGAGGCCGAACAGCACGAACCGCCACTTGCCCGAGATCGGGAAGATGCCGGGAAGGTTGTCCTCGGTGATGAAGGGCAACCAGGTGAAGAGTGCGCCATCGAGGATGAGTGCTGCGAACAGGGCGAAGGCCGCGCCGGCTTGCGCCGCTCCTTCGACCGTCCGGGCGCTCAGTGATACGACAAGCACGAGCCAGAACAACGCGGCGAACGGTGTGAAGTTTCGGCCGTAGTCGACGTTCTCCTGGTGCATGGCGAGCATCGCGCCGCCGAGTCCGGCGATGAAGGCAGAGACCGCGAAGGCTATGATCCGCGCTCGAGCGGGTGAGATGCCGATCGACTCGGCGGCAACTTCGCTGCCGCGTAGTGCTCGTAGTGTGCGGCCGATGGTGCCCTCGCGGAGTTGGATGACCGCGAGCGCCACAAGAACGAAAACCACGAGCGCCAGCGCCAGAAATGAGCGGTCCGACGCGCCGAAGTCGAAGGGGCCGAGAATTGGCCGCGGAACCTTCGTGCCCGTCAGGAGAGCAGTCGGTCCGCCGCCGACCCACGAGAACTTGACCATTACGGCATCGAAGAAGAAGGCGAACGCCAGCGTGGCGATTGCCAGCCATACCCCCCCGAGTCGGAGGACCGGAAGGGAGAGGAGGACGCCAACGATTGCGGCGATGCATGCGCCGATAAGTGCGGCAAGAAGGACGGACATGTCGTAGCGATCGGCCATCTGGAAAACCGTGAATCCACCGATCGCGGCAAAGGCGCCGAGGCAGAGCGAGATCTGCCCGGCGAATCCGGTGATGACCGTGATCGAGAGATAAATCGTCGCCAGGATGACGGCTGAGGTGACCGCATCTAGCCAGAAGATGTCGGCCTGGGTGAAGACGACCCATCCGATGTACGAGAAGAACACCAGGCCGAAGAGGCGAGTCTGGCGGGTGAGTCGTGGGTGCCTCGTCAACGACGCGAGCGCGGGCGGTGGCGGGTCGACGCCCGCGAGCGGATCAGTGGCATCGATCGACCGGCGAATTGCCGGCCAGAACACCAGGATTCCGAAGAGCACCACGAACGGAAGCGACGGCGTGAGGTTGTCCTGAAATGGCTTGAGCCAAGTGTGATCGTCGGACCAGCGGGGGAGATACGTGTTGAACAACGCGATGAACCAGCCGAGTCCCATGCCTCCGATCAGCGCGCCCGGAAGACTCACGAGGCGACCAACGGCAGCCGCAGCCATAGCGATGATCACCAGCGTGAGAAAGTCGGTACTGATCAGCGTGTTGAGCCGAGGAGCAATGAGCACGCCCGCCATGCCCGCAAACATGCTCGAGATCGCCCATGCGAACGCAGAGATTCGATCGGCTGGAATGCCCGCGAGCTCGGTCATCCGCGGGCTCTCGACGACGGCCCGCATCGCCAACCCGGTGGATGTGAGTCGGAAGAGCGCGGCCAGCAGCAACATGGCCACGACGGCGACCACGATTTGGGCGAGCTCGTCCCGACTGAACGGGTAGACCCCGAATGGGTCGTAGAAAACCGACGAACCGTTCGGGACGATTCCCGTCGGAGATCGTCCCGCGACTGGCTTGTATTTGGCGACCAGCTCAAAGAGTGCGGGCAGGGCCACACTCAAGCCGATCGCGATGACAAGCTTCGACACCGCGGACGCGGTGCGAAGGTTCCGGAAGATGAGCCGTTCGAGGATGAGTCCGATCGCAGGCGCCAGGACGAACACCGACAGAATCAGCGCCGGAACGATCGACCACCCCCAGTCTTCCCTGGCCTTGAAGAACATCGCCGCCGAGATGTAGGCCTGGGCGCCGAACGCCAGGTTGAACACGCCCGACGTCTTGTAGGTGAGGACGAACCCGAGCCCAATGAGCGCGTAGACGGTTCCCGGTGGCGTTCCTTGCAGAAGCGCGCGGAAGAAGTCTTCGCCAGCGAATGCGAACATCATGGTGTCAGTCTGACCGAGGGGGTTCGTTCGCTCAGCTGAACGTCTTCTCTACCGGGTCCTGCCAGGAGCGATCTTCCTGTGGCCAGCACAACCACGGCTCATCGGTCACCTTGACGAAGGCGCCATCCTGCATCTGCACGAGCGTGGTGCACTCCTCAGTCGCCCCGTGGGTGACGCGATCTTCGTCGGAGGCGGACTCGTGCTGACGGCTCCAGTCGAGGGGCCCGGCGATCCCGCCGTAGGTGTAGGCCGTGAACTCGGTGTTGGTCGTCTCCACGATCGACGCCTGGTCGAATACGGGACCGGTGGCGAGGAGACCATCGACGAAGAGCATTGCATTCATCCAGCCGATCATCGTCTGCTCGGCCGTGGGGCCGCCGTGGGGACCTACCCATTCGTTGTAGAGCACGATAGCTGGATGATCGGTGAACTCGAACGGTGTGAACTGCGCCGATACGAAGTCGCCGTCGAAGAGATCTCCGGCCTCTGCGACGAATCCGGCGTCGTAGGTGTTCGGGTGTTGCATGGTGATCTGGTCGCGGGCGCCCTGGCGGACCAACTCCTCAGCAATGGTCTTCATACCGTTGAGGTCGAGGCACGAAGCGACGAAGTCGACGCCGAGTTCGATCCATTCGGTCACCTGCGGAGCGATGCCATTATTCAGGCCGAACTCGAGGTTGTCGTAGGTCTTCGCAAGACTGATGCCGAGATCGTCGCCGTAGAGCTCGATGGCGGCGGTGTTGTTCTGGGCGCAGCTCTGCGACTCTGGCGAGATTCCATAGCCCAGCGATACGGCTGTTGTGGCTCCGGCCAGAGACATTTGATACGGAACGGGACGACCGGTGCAGGTGGCGCACAACACACCGAGGTGCGGGAACAGATTGAATCCGCCGTTGTTCAACGGAGCCTGAATGCCCCAGTTGTAGGTGGGGACGCCAGCCTCGTCGAGGTCGGTCAAGCCGCTCGAGGTGAGCGACGCCGAGAAGACGGCGATGGCGTCTTCGCCAGCAATGATCTGCAGAGCCTTCGGCTGGTGCTGAAACAACTCGTCGTCAACGACATCGTCGACGACCAGTTGCCGGCCAAACACTCCGCCGAGCGAGTTCTGGAAGTTGAAGTAGGCCTCGATGCCGGTGAGGTAACAGTCGAGAATGCACGTGCCAAGCGGGTTGCCCTCACGGAGCCCGAGAACCGCCACGGCGATCTCCTCATCGCTGACTCCGGGTACACCTTCGATCGAAACGAAGGTGTCTCGGTCGACAGCAGGCGGGTCGTCGGGGTCCGGATCGTCCGGACCAGGGTCGGCGATATCTGGTGCCGCCGTTGTTGACGTGGTGTCGTCGGTTGTTTCGCTGCCGCCAGTGTCGGCGTCGTCGCCGCTGTTGCTACACGCCGCCGCGACAAGCGCGAGCGTGATGAGTAATGCGAATAGGCGTTGCAGTTGTCGAGCCATCTGTCCCCCAAGGAAGTGATCGAGCCGGATGCGGTCCCGCACCTGACGCATGTGTTAGATCAGAACCTAGCGCGGCCGACGCCGATGCTCCAGACGAGAACAATGGGAAGTCATGGATCTGTCATTTGGCACCGAAGCCGACGTGTTCCGAGAGGAGCTGGTTGAGTGGTTCGCCGCGAACCATCCGGGCGACCTTGACGAGGGCGGCGCCGACGACGACACGGTATTCGACCGACGACGATCGTGGAACGTGACGCTGTTCGAAGCCGGCTACGCGGCGATCGATTGGCCGGTCGTCCACGGCGGACGAGACGCGTCGGTTTTGGAACAACTCGTGTACAACGAGGAAATCGCGCGGGCCGGTGTTCCTGGTCCCGTGAACGCGATTGGGGTCGCGAACATTGCGCCGGCGATCATGACGCTCGGAACTGCAGAACAACAGGAACGGTTTTTGCGGCCGATGCTGCGGGGCGACGAGATCTGGAGCCAGGGAATGTCCGAACCTGACGCGGGCTCCGACCTGGCCTCGCTGCAGTGCCGCGCGGTTCGAGACGGCGACCACTTCGTTGTCAACGGCCAGAAGACTTGGAACTCACTCGGACATCGCGCCGACTGGTGCCAGCTCTATGTGCGCACCGATCCGGCCGTTCCGAAGCACGAAGGGATGACCTGTCTTCTCGTCGACATGCGCAGCGCGGGTATCGAGACTCGGCCCATCAAGACGATGGGCGGCGCTCTCGACTTCGCCGAAGTGTTCTTCACCGACGTCGAGGTCCCGGTGTCAGCGGTGCTCGGCGAAATCGGCTCGGGCTGGCACGTCGCCACGCGAACGCTCGGGTTCGAGCGCGCCGGCGTCGCGAAATTGTCGCTGATGCTCAAAGAGAACTTCGACCGTCTTCTCGCCGACGCTGGCCCCGTTCGTCGAGCTGACCCGGTGCAGCGCCAACGATTGTCCGCTCGATACATCGACACGGTGCTGCTTCGGCTGCTCGCGCAACGGGCTATCTCGGCAGCCATCAATGGGCGGATGCCCGGGGCCGAGGCCAGCGTCATAAAGTTCGCCTGGTCGACGATGGAGCAACGCGTCGCAGAGACGGCTCTCGACGTCATGGGGATCGATGGGCTCTCGGGTCCGTGGGCGGAGCGCCTCGCGGGAAGCCGCTCGCTGACGATCGCGGGTGGGACGACTGAGGTGAACAAGAACATCATCGGCGAGCGAGTGCTCGGTCTCCCTCGGGAACCGTCGCCTGCGAAGTTGTGACCCCGCAGCGGCCCGAAGACGTCACCCCTGAGTGGCTGACTGCCGCGCTCCAACGCTCGGCGCCGGGGTTAGAGGTTGTCGACGTCGTGGTCGAGACGGTTCGTCACGCAACGAACCTCAATGGAACGATTCGAATCCGCCACGATGGGGGCGACGCGTTTCCGAACCGCTTGTTCGTGAAGCTGCCGCCGCTCGATCCCGAACGTCGGGCTCGCCTCGACTGGGCCACGATGGGGCGCCGCGAATGTCGCTTCTACCGAGAACTGGCACCCGAGCTCGATGTGCAGACTCCCCAGGTCTTTGTCGCCAATATTGATGACGAGTCGGGCGAGTTCTGTCTTGTGATGGAGTGTGTTGGCGATGGATCGACACAACTCCCGGATGTTGTCGCGGGGCTTCCTGCCCATCGCGTCGCCGTCGGACTCGAGGCGCTTGCCGCGTTACACGCACGCTTCGAAAGCGCGACGGAACGGGAGCGGTCGGCGCCGTGGCTCGGTCCTTCCGGTCGGACGAGCGACTACGGCGCCCGTCTACTTCGAGCCGGGATCGACCGCGACCCCGTGCTACCACGAGCGTTCGTCGCGATAGCTGAGCGCTACATCGTGGATCGTGACCTTCTCCAAGATGCCTGGGACGTTGGACCGACAACGATCCTGCACGGCGACGTGCACATCGGCAACGTATTCCTCGACGCGGACGACGGCCTCGGATTCTTCGATTGGGGTCTGATGGCAGTCGGTTCGGCCATGCGCGACGTGAGCTACGCCATCGCCATGCTGCTCTCACCTGAAGATCGGCGCGAACACGAAGAATCGCTGCTGCGCGGCTACCTCGATCGGCGGAACGTGCTGGGCGCCGCAGCCCTGACCTTTGAAGACGCTTGGTTTAGCCATCGGCTGCAGGTCGCGTACTGCGTCGTTGCGTCGTGTCAGAGCATCGCGCTGCCGGATGTTGTTACGGCTGGTCGTCGAGCGTTTGCCGACGAGTTCGTTCGCCGGGCCAGCGCGGCTGTGGCGGACCTTGATGCGTTCGGGGCGCTCGACGAGTTCAGCCGGCGTTGAAGGCGAGCACGCCGAACTTCTCTACAGCCTCATCGGCCGAGTAGGCCGCGTTCGATGGCGAACGAAGAAGCGCTGATCGAGGCGTCGATCGAAATGCCGCGCGGTCGAAATGCGCCTGCGGGAACGCTTTCGAGGAGTGCGAACGCAATCACCAGATCCGCGTCGATATCGCCGAACGAGCGCGAGGCGAGTACGCGCTTTAGTGAGGTAGAGGTGTGCGCTTGCGCTAACGCTGCGACGGGAACACCAGCGCGGCGCGCTTCCGGCAAGTTCGCAATAACACCGCCTTCATTGGCGTAGAGCTCGTAGAAGGAGCGCATCCAGGCGGGAAGGTCGTCCGCTGCGGCGAGATCATCGATCAGATCGCTGGTGCGAATCGTCGCGCGTACGGCGAGTTCGGTGAAGGCCGCGTCCTTGTCAGCGAAGTAACGGTAGAAGCTGCCATGGGAGAGGCCCGCCTCCCGGACCATGTCGTCGACACGAACTCGCTCGTAACCAAGGGTCGCGAACGCGGTCATGGCCGAATCGAGGAGACGCTCACGAGTGCGCAGGCCACGAGCACGTAGCGCCTCGTCATCGGCCGGGCCAATGAGGCTGAGCGGCGCTTCGGCTGTCCCTTGTCGATCGGTTGTGCGTCGCTTGGTGGCCAAGTTGACGCCGTTGATTGGCCCGAATATTGATCGGTGGACGAAGTCTGCGAGGGCGGTCGCCAATCGCTCGCTGCTCACGTCGCCGATTCGATCTCGGTACGTGCAGGCGCCGAACGCGGCACTGTTCAGCACTGTGGCGAGCGCCGCTAGGTCAGTATTTGTGAGCGGCTTCTTGACGGCGCGGACCAACACGTCGCGATACGTCGAGCTGAGGATGGAGGCACCCGACACCATCAGTGGGTCGGTCCGAACCGACGCAGAGAAACTGTCGGCGACGGCGCGGTACTCGTTGTGCACACTCGTCAGGCCAAGAAGCCAGGCGCCTAGTTCGTCGCGGCCCGCCTGGTCCGGTGTCACCTCGCCGAGTTCGCTAAGTAACGTCGACAAGGCGTTGCCGAGTCGAGCGGCCATGCGGCGGTGAACGTCTTCTTTGCCCGAGAAGTATTGGTAGAACGTCGGGCGCGAACAACCAGAGCGACCCGTGATCGCCTCAACACTGGTGCGCTCGTAACCGAATTCGGCGAACGCCTCGTTGGCGGCCGCGATGATTCTCTGCTGCGTTGCCTTACCGGCATCGCCAACTTCGGGGTTCGCCCCGAACGGGGCCCTCCGGCCCGTGGTGATCTTCTCCATCAGCATCCAGGGTAGGAGCTGACGGGGTCGAGCGGGTAGAAGAGCGAGTGGTTACAAAATCGCGCCGCTGTCCTTGAGCGCAGTGATCTCGTCCCAGTCGTAGCCGATCTCGTTCAATACGAGTTCGGTGTGCTCGCCAAGCTCCGGGGCCCGCTCGACCTCGATCGGGGTCTCGTCGAACTGGGCGGGGCTGGCAACAAGCTGTACCTCGTCTCCTGATCCGTGAGTCATCGACGGCAGGTAGCCGTTGGCGATGACTTGCGGGTCGGTGTAGAGCTCGTCGAGTGTTTGGAACGGCGTCCAGACGCCATCGAAGGTGTCGAGCTGAACCTTCCACTCATCCAGCGTTCGCCCGGCGAAAGCCTCATCGAGAATGTCGATGCACTCGGGACCGTTTTGGGCGCGCGTGGAGGAGTGATTGAACCGTTCGTCCTCGACCAGGATCGGGCGCTCGAGGCGGACGGCGAAGTCGTCCCAGTGCTTGTCACTCTGGAGCAGGATCAGGCTGATGAAGCGATCGTCCTTTGTTCGGTACACGCCGACGCCGGGGTTGGGAGAGAGGCGGCGATCGCCGCGAGGCAGTGAGCTCATACCGAAGAGCTTCGACGCCACGACAAGGGGCGAGATCTGCCACATGGCGGTGGCGAGAAGGGAGACATCGACGATGCTGGCCTCGCCCGTTCGTTCGCGTTTCACCAACGCGGCGGCGATCGCGCCGGCAACCGAGAGTCCGCCCATGACGTCGCCAAACGCGGGCGAGCTCTGACCGGCGGGCCAACCGTCGTCGCCCGGGGGAAACACTGCGCCGAGTCCGCCGCGAGCCCAGAACGAGGCGCCGTCGTAGCCACCCTTTTCCGCGTCGGGTCCCTGTGGTCCCTGACCGCTGCCCCTGGCAATGATGATGTTTGGGTTTCGTTCGCGTATGTCGTCGGTGTCGACGCGCAGCTTCCGCCGGACCGGCGGGAGATAGTTCGTAAGGAAGACGTCGGCTGTCTCAACCAGCTTCAGAAAGGCTTCGCGGCCTTCCTCGCTGCGCAGGTTGATGGCCAGACTCCGCTTCGAGCGATTCGGCTGCTCGATCATGAAGTTCACGCCGCCTTCGCCGCCCGGAATCAAACCCGAGGTGATGAGGCCGCGTTGGGGATCGCCGCCATCGGGCGGCTCGACCTTCAAGACGTCGGCGCCCCAGTCGGCCAGAACCGAGCCCGCAGACGGGATGAACATCCAGCTAGCGAGCTCGATGACACGAATTCCTTCGAGTGGTCCAGTCATCAGGCGGGCCAGCCGACGGTCTTCGTCTCTGTGAAGATGTCGAGGCCTTCGATGCCGCACTGGCGACCGATGCCAGATCCCTTGTAGCCGCCGAACGGTGCGTCGGCGCCGTACCAGACGCCCCCGTTGACGCCGACCGTGCCCGATCGGAGCCGGGCCGCAACGCGTTTGCCTCGTTCGAGGTCGCCGCTGAAGACGTTGCCCGACAGGCCGAACGTCGAGTCGTTCGCGATGCAAATTGCGTCTTCCTCGTCGTCGTAGGCGATCAGGCAGATCACCGGACCGAAGATTTCTTCCTGGGCGATGGTCATCGAGTTGTCAACGTCGACGAACAGCGTCGGCTCGACGTAGTAACCCTTGTCGAGATGGGCGGGAACCCCGCCACCGATCGCGACGCGAGCGCCTTCGTCGATGCCGGTCTGGATGTAACCGAGCACTCGTTCCTGCTGCTTCTTTGAGACCTGGGGACCTTGAAGGTTGTTGGCATCGGTTGGGTCGCCGTAGTTCCAGTTGGCGAAGCTCTCGGTCGCCGCGGCGACGGCCTCGTCATAGCGGTCACGGGGCACGAGTAGGCGGGTAGGGATGGCGCATCCCTGGCCGCCGTGCATGCACGAGGTGACAGCGCTGGCCAGGGACTGGGAGATGTCGACATCGTCGAGATAGATGTTGGCCGACTTGCCGCCCAGCTCGAGGAACACAGGCTTGAGGGTCGCCGATGCCGCTTCCATGATCCGCCGGCCGGTCGCACTCGAACCGGTGAACGCGACGAGGTCGACATCGGGTGAGGTGGTGAGCACCTCACCAGTGAGGTGGTCCTGGCTCGAAACGATGTTGACGACGCCGGGCGGGATGTCGGTCTTCTCAACGATCAGTCGCCCGATTCGCAACGCGGTTGCCGAGGTGTCGGGGGCGGGCTTGAGCACACAGGTATTGCCCATCGCGAGTACCGGCCCCAACTTGTTGAGGGTGATCTCCATCGGGAAGTTCCAGGGGACGATCACGCCGACCACGCCGATCGCCTCCTTCCAGACTTCGCGCTCCGTCTGGTAGCCGACGCCCATTGCGTCTTTCGCACCGATCGAACGCTTCCACTCGAACTTGTCGATCATCTCGGCCGGCCAGCTGAGCGCTTCGCGTAGTGGCGCATCGAGCTGTGGTCCGTACGTGAGCAGTAACGGGCACCCAACCTCATCGATGAGCTCCTGGCGGAACTCCTCCTGCTCGCTCTCGATGGCTGCCTGTAGCTGCTCGAGGCAGGTCTTGCGGAATGCGTGGTTGGTGGACCAGTCGGTGGTGTCAAATGCCTTCCGTGCGGCGGCGACGGCCGCTTCCATGTCGGCACGACTTCCGTTGCCGATCTGCCCGATCACTTCCTCGGTGGCCGGGTTGATGTTGTCGAACAGCGCACCGTTCTCGGCATCGACGAGCTGGCCATCAATGAGCAGTTTCTGATCCATTATGACTCCCAGGAAAGTTCGAGATTGTCGACGCTGCGCAACCCCACCGAATATTCGGGCGTGATGCCCGGCTTGAGTGAATACGACGGCACTCGCTTGTGCCATTCCTCGAGGCCAACACGGAGTTCCATGCGAGCCAAGTGGGATCCGAGGCAGCGATGAACGCCACCACCGAACGCGATGTGTTTGTTGATCTCTCGATCGAAGTCGACGGTGTCGGCATCGGCCCAGAACCGCTCGTCGGTGTTGGCCGAGCCGAGGTTGACCGACACGGTGTCGCCGATCTTGATCGGGCAACCTTGCAGTTCGGTGTCTTGTGCCGCGACCCGGACAACGCCGGCGACGGGCGTCTCCCATCGGAGCAGTTCTTCCATCACCGCCGGAATGTCGGCGGGACTATCGACGAGGCGTTGTTGGGCGCCTGTGTCCTGTGCCAGGTAAGCGATCATGCAATCGAGCGAGGCGGTAACTGTGTCGAGACCGGCGAGGAAGAAGAGGTAGCCGATGTCGAGCACGTCGTTCTCGGTGAGCTGGTGCCCATCGACCTCGGCGCTGAGAAACTGCGAGATGAAGTCGTCGGTTGGCTGTCGCTTCTTCTCGTCGATTGCTTCTTGGAGCACGGCGTAGATCTTCTGGCCGGTCATGTTGCGGTAGTCGGTGGCGCTCTCGGCGTCTTCCACCGGGGGTCGGATGATGCCGTCCTTCAGTTCGATGAACTCCGCGGTACGAGCGACCGGCAGGCCGAACATCGTGAGGAACACCTGGCTTGGGAGCGGCTCGGCGATGGTCTTATGGAAGTTGCAGGTGCCGTCGTCGATCACCTCGTCGATCAGTGTGTTGACCAGACTCCGAGTGCTCTCTTCGAGCTGGGCAATACGCCGCGGCGCGAAGAGCGGATCGAGCAGCTTGCGGAACTTGGAATGTTCGGGCGGATCGATCTCGAGCGGGATCAACGGTCGCACCTGCCCGATCTCTGTGGCCCCATCGCTCGAGAAGATGTCGGGGTTCTGGAGCACGGTCATGACGTCTTCATGCAGGGCAACGCTGGTGCCCGTCATCATTGGATGGTCGACCGCCATCACGGGCATGTGGTCGCGCAAGAACTTGTACATCTCTTGCGGTGGTCCGGTGAGATTGAGATCGTCGTCGGGCCTGTCGCTCATAGTCAGCTTTCGATCAGAGTGATGGCGTCTTCGGGGCAGTTGCCGGCGCCTTTGCGCGCCGCGTCTTCATCATCGGGAGCAATGTCTTCCGAGACAGCGAATCCATAGCCGTCGTCATCGGATTCGAACACGGTTGAGGCAAGGACGTAGCAACGTCCGTGACCTTGGCAGCGCTCGTGATCGAGTTCGACCTTCATGCGATTCAGGCTCCGAGAAGCTCTTTGAGATTGCCGCCCATGATCTTCGCCACGTCGGCATCGCTCAAGCTGGAAGGCAGGTCATCGACGAAGTCGATCGGATTCGCCATCCCCTCCGGATGGGGATAATCGCTGCCGAAGAGGAGGCGATCCGGGCTCATGATGTTGATGAGATCGTCAAGGCCATCTTCCCAGAACGGGTTGACGTAGACGTTGCGGGTGAACGACTCGACTGGATGCTCGGCGAAGTCCTTGGGCATTTTCTTATAGATCCCGTTGAGGGCTTCGACGAGCGGCTTCACCCAGGTGCCGCCGTTCTCGATTGTGCCGAATCGCATGTCAGGGAACCGTGTGAAAGCGCCGTGACAGATCATCGCGTTCATCATGTCGGTGATCGGCCGGTTGCCCATCACGAGTCCGCGGAACGGATTGGACTTGAACGGCAAGAACTCGCCCTTGCCTTCCCAGATGCTCGACAGGTCGGCGTAGCCGCTGTCCGACGAGTGCATGCCAACGAAGACGCCCGACTCTTGGACACGCGCCCAGAACGGGTCGAACTCTTCGAGTCCGGGTGAGCGAGGTCCACGCAGGCCCCACGCCGGGGCAGGGCGGATGAGGATGCACTTTGCCCCTTTGTCGAGGACCCATTCGAGTTCCTCGATTGCCTTCTCAACGATCGGAAGGGCGATGACGGGTGTCGCGAAGATTCGCTCTTTGTGATTGAAACCCCACTCGTCGTAGATCCATTGGTTCAACGAGTGGGTCGCGGCATGACACAGATCCGGATCGTCTCGCATGCGCTCTTCGAGGAGGCTCGCGAGGGTCGGGAACATGAGGGTACCGTCGAGCCCAAGTTCGTCGAGATGCGGGAGACGGGCCGTTGCGTTCCGGGCCCATTCCGGACACTTGATCGGTTCGCCGAAGATTTCTCGAAGGGACTTCCCTTCCGGATTTCCGTTTCGGTAGAAATCTTCCTGGGCGCCGGGGCGGGCAACGACGCTAAAGGTCGGATTAGGGATGTACTCCGAGATCTTGTCGTTGACGGCGATCTTGGTTCGGCCATTGACCTGGACGTATTTGATCGCGCCCTTGTACTTCTCCGGGAGGTAGCGGGTGAACGCGTCCTCGGTTTCGTACATGTGATTGTCGGAGTCGAATACCGGGTAGTCGATCGTTCTTGCCATGTTGAACCTCGTGTCATCTAACAGTTGCGTCAGTATCCTCGCGGAGCTGGCGTTTGTCGAGATGGCGTACTCTGCGGGCATGCTGCAACCCATGGATCTCTTCGACTTATCGGGCCGCACGGCCATCGTTACTGGCGGCAGCCGTGGCCTTGGACGGGAGATGGTGCTCGCCTTTGCCGCCCAAGGAGCCAATGTTGTCATTGCGAGTCGCAAGCTCGCGAACTGCGAAGAGCTCGCCGCGGAGGTCGAGTCATCGTTTGATGTTCGGGCATTGCCGGTCGAGTGCCACATCGGCTATTGGGAGCAGGCCGAGGCTCTCGCCGCTCGAGCGATCGAGGAGTTCGGCACGATCGAGATCCTTGTGAACAACGCGGGAATGTCGCCTCCCTACTCCTCGCTCGCGGCGATCGACGAGGGGCTCTACGACAAGGTGATGGACGTCAACCTCAAGGGCACATTCCGATTGACCGTATTGATCGCCGATCACATGAAAGCAAACGGCAAGGGGTCGATTATCTCCGTCAGTTCGACCGCGGCCGTGAAGCCGACAGCGGGCGAAGTTGTCTACGCACTCGCGAAAGCCGGACTTCACAATCTGACGGAGAGCTTCTCGAAGGCGTATGGGCCACAGGTACGCGTTAACTGCATCCAGCCGGGCCCGTTCCTCACTGACATCTCGAAGGCTTGGGACCAGTCGACGATTGGCCAGATCGGGAAAGGCATCTCGTTGGGCCGCGCCGGCGAGCCACCGGAGATCATTGGCGCGGCGCTCTACTTCGCGAGTGACGCGTCGTCCTACACCACCGGTGCAATCCTGCGCATGGACGGCGGGCTGAGGTAACGCTCGCGTTGGTTCGCTACTCGTTCTTGGTCGCGAAGTCGAGGAGCGAGATCTTTTCGGCCCCATCGTGGCGGCCGGTCGACATCGACCTCTCCGACACATCGTGACCGACGGCTTGCGCCCGCAACGCCCCGACCGTGCATTCCTCACGAGGGATGTGGGCGAACGGATCGTAGTTGTACCAATCCATCGAGTTGAGATGTGTGATTCGGTCGATCTCATCGTCGGGCACACCGGCGAAGACTTCCAACAGCTCTTCCGGCGCTCCTGGCCAGTTGGAATCGGAGTGGGGATAGTCCATCTCCCAGCAGATGTTGTTGATGCCGATTTCGTTGCGAAGGATTACGCCAACCGGATCGGAGATGAAGCAAGTCAGGAAGTTCCGTCGGAAGACGTCGCTCGGTAGTAGGTCGCCGAACTCCTGACCGGTCCAAAGATGGTGCATTTCGTAGGTGCGATCGGCGCGGTCCAGGAAATACGGGACCCAACCGGTACCACCCTCGGACAGCGCGATCTTGATACCCGGGTAGCGACGGGGCACGGTCGACCAGAGCAAGTCGGCGGCCGCCGTCGAGATGTTCATCGGCTGCATCTGGATCATCACGTCCATCGGCGCGTCGGGCGCGGTCACGACGAGTTGGCCGGAGGAACCGAGGTGAATCGAGATCACAGTGTCGCACTCGACGGCGGCTTCGAGCATCGGGTTCCAATACTCGTCGTGCCAGCTGGGCTCGCCGAGCGGGATCGGATTTTCGGTGAAGGTGATGGAGTGGCAACCCTTGGCGGCCACGCGGCGGATCTCGGCGGCTGTCTCCTCGGCCGACCAGATCATCGGTAGCGCCATCGGGATGAAGCGGCCCGGGTAGGACCCGCACCACTCGTCGATGTGCCAGTCGTTGTAGGCGCGGATGAGGTCCGCGGCGAACTCCTTGTTCGGGTGCGCGGCGAACAGTCGGCCCGCGAAGCCCGGGAAGGACGGGAAGCACATCGAGCCGAGGACACCGCCCGCGTTCATGTCTTTGATGCGCTCGTGGATGTCGTAACAACCGGGCCGCATCTCCTCGAAGCAGGTCGGCTCCATGCCGTACTCCTCCTTGGGGCGGCCGGCGACCGCGTTGAGTCCGACGTTCGGGATGACGGCGCCGTTGAACGTCCACACGTCATTGCCCTCGTCGGTGCGTATGAGCTTCGGTGCCTCGTCCTTCCATTTCGCGGGCAAGTGCTCGTCGAACATGTGCGGCGGTTCACACAGATGATCGTCGACGCTCACCAGAATCATGTCGTTCTTATCCACAGCGTTCCCCTTTTGGCTAGTACCAGCACCGCCCATCTAACACCACTGTCACCTCCAAGAGAAAGTGCATGGGGTCAGACACCCGCACTTTCTTACGCGGCGAGGTCGCCGATCCTCAAGCGCATCTCCGCATCCCGGACCAGCTGACCGAACCCGCGGTCGCTCTCCAAGCGCACTCGCGCTCGAGCGATGGCCGACCGAGCCACGTGCGCGTCTCGGTAGCCGTAGCGGTCCGACAGTTCGAGAAGTTCGACGTTGCAATGCTTGTTGGCGAGGAGCAAGGCGGCGAGTCGAGTGTCGTTGCGTAGCCCGCGTCCGCCCGATCGAATCACCTCGAGTTCCGTCGCCGAACCGACTCCAAGTGCAGCCTCGATGTCATCCGGGGTTCGCGTCCGGACGAGACGGCGTCGATCGAGTCGTCGACCGGGCTCAGCGCTTCCGGCAAGGACGAACTCGTCGAACGCTGCTCGGCTGCCTCCGAACCGTTGCAAGATCGCCGCGGTCGTGAGCCATCGCGGCTCGCCTGCGTCTCCGACTTAGGCCGGGTGGCTCGTCCATTCGAGGTCAGCAGCATGGACGGCATCGGTGCTCAACGGGTTGCGGTGGATGTATCGAACAACCGTTGCGAGGTAGCGCTCATCGGTAATTGGCTTCGAGCGATACCTCCCGCGAAAGAGCGGCCCGTCGAAGCCGTATTTGACGTTGAACCGCCGCGTGTAGGCGCCGGCCACTCGCTTCATCGAAGAACTCAACGCGTCCACCCCCGCTTCGACCAGCAGGTGGAAGTGGTTGCCCATGAGTGCATAGGCGTGCACCTTGAGCTCCTGGGTGAACACCGCTTCGGCCCAGAGGTTGAGGAACGTAGAGCGGTCGTGGTCATCGCCAAAAACAGGCAGATGCCTGGCGCCTCGGTTCATTACGTGATGCCACGTTCCGCCCGCTGTGCTTCTAATCATTCTCGCCATTGCACAAACGTAGGAAGCGACTCTGACACTCCCGAGAAAGTGCTGGTGTCTGACCCCAGAAAGTGCGGGTGTCTGACCCCGGTTGAGGGGCTATTCGAAGCCGAGGGCGGCGAAGTCCCAGGGGATTTCGCCGGCGATCATTTTGACGATCGGGGCGTCGTAGGCGTCGACGAGGGCGGCGTTGGTGTGGCCTTGGTCGACTTGGAGGGTTTCGCCGTTGACGCCACTGGCGGCGGCGCTGCCGAGGAAGATCAGCGTGCTCGCCATCTGCTCCGGCTGGAGCGTGTCGACACCTGCCGCCTCGCGATAGTCGGCGGCATACGTGAGCCAGAGATCGGCGTTGGCCTCCGACAGGGGAGTGACCGTCGGGCCGGGGAGGATGCAGTTCACGCGGTAACCGGCCTTCAACATCGGGAACGCTTGCTGGGCGACGTAGAGGTTGATCGCCTCCTTGCTGAAGCCGTAGCTGTCGGTGTCGGGGTTCTCTTCGGTCCACGCTGCGGCCGACGCCCAGTTTTCGTTCGCCAGGAAGTCGCGGACGCGTTCGATGTTGTTCTTCCAGCCCATTCCCGCGGTCGACGAGATGAACGCCACCGACCCACCTTGGTTGAGCTTGCCTTGGCTGATCATGCGGTCGATGAAGTGGCGCTGTGCGGTGAAGTTGATCAGCATGATCCCGGCGGTGCCGTCGGCGACACCGGCGCACGCAAAGATTGTGTCGACGCCACCGTCGATTGCGTCGGCGGCTTCGTCGACGCTCGCCTGGTTGCGGAGGTCGACCGAGATCGATTGGGCGCAGTCGTATTCCACGGCGGCCACATCGAGGACGATTACCTCAGCGCCGAGATCGCTTGCCATCCGGGCCGTTGCCGCGCCCATGCCAGTCGCGCCGCCGACGACGACGACTCGCTTTCCTTCGTAGCGGAACAGATTGATGGTCATAGTTTCCCTCGTGGAGTGCTTGGTGGTTACCCTGACGCATTGTTACCTGACGGTACCGTCAGACGCACAAGGGCAGAGGGAAATTATGGATCTCGAACTCTCGGACGACCAGTTCGAACTTAGAGACAACATTCGTTCAGTGCTCGAGGGCGCTTCGCCATTTTCCTATGTGCGCGGGATCTATGAGGGCACAGAAGACGCCTCGACGCTCTGGACGCAGACCTCCGAGCTGTACTGGCCGGCGCTCGGTGTTGCTGAGGATGCTGGTGGACTCGGCTTGGGGTTCGTCGAGATCGGGCTTCTCGCTGAGGAGCTTGGAAGGGCGACGGCGCCCGGTCCGTTGCTCGCAGTCGTGAGTCAATACCTTCCGTTACTCGCGCGGTCGGACCAACAGGCACGACTCGCCGCGGCTGCCGCGGGGGAGCACATCGGTGTGTTGGCTCTGGCTGAGGATGGCCGCTGGTCGCCCGATGCGATCTCGACTCGTGCCGTAGCAACGACGGACGGTTGGTCCATCACCGGCAAGAAGGCTGCGGTCCTTGGCGGCGCCTGTGCCGATGTTGCGCTTGTCGTCGCCCGCATAGAGAACGAGGGCCTCGCGGTATTCCTTGTCGAACGCTCGGAGATTGATGTCCGAGCCGAGGAGCAGATCGATCCTGGCCTCGACCTAGCCGACCTGGTGTTCGACGCAGCATCGGCGCAGTTGCTGCTCGCTCCGGGAGCGACCACCGATGCTGCGCTCGTCGACGTGACCCAGCGGGCGGCGGTCGCCATGGCCCTCCACACCGTGGGGGCCTGCCGGCGAATTTTCGAAGTTACGTTGGAGTACCTGAAGGTGCGGGTGCAATACGACCGGGTGATTGGCTCGTTCCAGGCGGTCAAACATCGGTTCGCGGACCTGTTCCTGGCCCTCGAGCGGGCGAACGCGGTTGGTTACTTCGCGGCGCTAGCGATTGAGGAAGACGACCCCGCCCGGATCGAGGCGGTGCACATCGCGAAGGTTGCGGCGAGCGATTGCCAACGCCTTCTCGCCGAGGACGGCCTGCAGCTGCATGGCGGCATCGGCTACACGTGGGAAAACGATCTCCACTTCCTGCTGAAGCGGGCGAAAGCCGCCGACGCTCTGTGTGGATCGCGAGTCCACCATCGTGCGGAACTGGCGCAACAGCTTGGCTTGTTGGAGGTAGTCAGATGAGACTCGGGTTCAACGATGACGTCGAAGCGTTTCGGGCTGAGTTCCAGGAATGGCTCGCGGCCAATCGGCCGTCAGCCGAAGAGATGAAGGCCGACCCACAGCGCTCGAGTGCCCACAACCCCGACTGGGCACGAGCATTCGCCCGTCGGATGTTCGTCGACGGCTGGCTCGTGCCCGGATGGCCCCCGGAACGTGGTGGCCGTAACGCCGGCCCAATCGAGTCGCTCGTCTACCTCGAAGAGCTGAGCTTCGCGGAAATTCCGCGAACCACGAACCCGCAGGGTTTGGGCATCGTCGCTCCGTCGCTTTTGGACTACGGCAGCGACGAACAGATCGAGCAGTACGCCATGCCGCTACTCCGCGGCGAGATATCGGCATGTCTCGGGATGAGCGAACCCGACGCCGGAAGTGATCTTGCGAACCTCAAGACCCGGGCCGTTCGCGACGGCGACAACTTCGTCATCAGCGGTCAAAAGGTGTGGACCTCCGGGGCTGGCTATGCCGACTTCTGCTTCCTGTTCTGCCGCACCGATCCCGACGCTCCGAAGCACAAGGGGATCTCCATCATCCTCATGCCGATGGACACCCCCGGCGTCACCGTGCGACCGCTGAAGGAAATCGTGTCGCCCGACAACCCCGACCTCGCTGAAGTGTTTCTCGACGAGGTGGTGCTCCCGACTAGCAATCTCGTCGGCGAGGAAAACAACGGTTGGGCAATGGCCAACGGCTCGCTCGCCCACGAGCGTTCGATGGTCTGGCTGATGGGCGTGCTCGGGATGGACTCTGGGATGACCGAACTGCTTGGTCTTGCCCGCGACCGCCTCGCGGACCTGCCGGCCGGTGAGCAGGTCTTGGCGGCCGACGAGATCGCTGGTCTCTACGTCGACACGGTTGCGGCTCGATGCCTGGGCTACCGAGGATTTGCCCGGTTTGTGAGAACCGGAACCGCCCCAGAGCAAGCGTTGATGAAGATGTACTCGACCGAGGCGCGCCGCGAGTTGCAGCGGGTGGCGGCCGAGTTGTTTGGACCCGACTCCATCCGTACCGGGACCGATCGGCACGGCGCCCTGGGATCGATCGAGGCGTACTTCACCGCGTTCGGCTCAACCATCTCTGCGGGTTCCTCAGAGATTCAACGCAACATCATCGCCGAGCGTGTGCTCGGTCTACCGAGGGGTTAGTCGTGGAGATCGGGCCTGGCACCACTGGCATCGTTATCGGGGGTGGAGGCGCGATTGGCCGAGGGACGGCGCTGGGACTTGCGTCGCGCGGCGCCAACGTCGTCGTCGCCGATATCGAGATCTACTCCGCCACGAGGGTTGCCGAAGAGCTCGAGAGCCTCGGTGCCGCGGCGATCCCGGTAAGGGTCGACGCCACCGATCGCACCTCGCTGGCCGAGCTGGCCGACGCAGCGGAAGCGCGTTTCGGTTCGATCGATCTGTTGTCCAACAACGTCGGAGTGGTTCAGGCCGCCTCGCTGCTGGAGGCGACCGAGGAGGAATGGGGGTGGAACATCGAGTTCAATCTGATGTCGATCGTTCGGGCCTGTTCTGTCATCGTGCCGCGCATTCAGGCCCACGGCTGCGGCGGCCAGGTGATCAACACGGCGTCGATGGCGGCGCTGTGGGCGGCTCGGCCCGAGGAGGTCTCGGGCGTCCAGCTCGGTCTCTACACAACGACGAAACACGCGGTTCTCGGATACACGGAGACGCTGCGCAACGACCTCGCTGCGGAGAACATCGGCGTTTCTTGTCTCTGTCCGGGGACGGTCGAGTCGAACCTCTCCACCACATCACTTCGGAACCGACCCGCGCGATTTGGTGGCCCCGCCGAGGCCCCGGACAGTCAGGGCCGTGTCCCCTTCGCCATGGCGCAGGAGGCGGTGACGAAGTACGTGCTCGCGGCGATCGAGGGCAATCGAAACATTGCCCTGACCCATCCCGGCGCCCGCCCGCTTGTCGAGCGCCGCGCGAAAGCGCTGGCCGCCGACTTCGACTTCTTTGACGCCATCGCCGCAGAAGAGGGAAACGCATGACCGACTCGATCGACATCGACCATCACGACCGCGAATGGATCCGGCAGCGCCACGATCGTTATGCCGAGCTTCGGGGGAAATGCCCGGTCGTGTTCAACGAGCATCACGACGGCTTCTGGATGGTCACGGACTATGAGCCCGTCGCGGCCGTCGCGAGGGACAACGAAACGTTCGCCCACAGGTACGAACTCGGAGCCGATGACGGCATCGATTACAAGGGCATCTGCGGCGTGCCCCGTAGTCCGACGACACCACGGATGGGTGTCTCCGAGATCGACGGACCAGAGCACGAACCCCCACATGGTGACGAAGGCCGTCGAGGCGAGCCGAGAGCGGATGGCGCATGTGTCGTCATGGTTCCTCGATGAGATCATCGAGTCAGGGTCGGGCGATCTGATTCACGACTATGCGACGCCGGTCCCCGGGGTGATGACGCTCGAGATGATGGGGATGCCGTCGACCAACTGGCGCTATTACGCCGACTTCTTCCACGCCACGTCGTCGTTCTCGCCGAAGGACCCCGAGTTCCAAGCGGCGGTCTCGCACATGGGCGACATGTTCGGCGAGCTAGGCGACATCGCCCACTATCGCCGAGGGCATCCGGGTGATGACCTCACGTCAGCCATTGTGACCACCTAGATCGATGGACGGCTCCTGGCTGGTGATGAAGTCGCCGGGATTCTCTCGAACCTCGTGGCCGGCGGACTCGACACCACCACATCGCTTGGGGGTTGGGGCCTCCACCACATCGGCACGCACGATGCCGACCGGCAACGACTCATCGATGAGCCAACGTTGATGGCCTCAGCAGTCGAGGAGTTCCTTCGTTACTACAGCCCAAGCGAATCGCTCACCCGCACCGCCACCCGAGATGTCGAGCTGGGTGGACGGAAGATCAAGCGGGGCGACGTCGTCTTCATCTCATGGGTGAGCGCCAACCGGGATTCGGGCGTGTTCGCCAACGCCGATGCGGTCCAGATCGATCGGGCGGAGAACAAACATCTGGCCTTTGGTCTTGGTGGCCACCGATGTATCGGGTCGAGCATCGCTCGAATCGAATCGGTGCTGATGCTGAACGATGTGCTCGCTCGAGTGCCGGACTACGAGATCGACCCCGACGGCTTCCGGCCCTATCCGGGAAATCTCCTGATGACCGGAGTGGTGACAATGCCGGTTCGGTTCACTCCGGCGGCTCGATCGGGCGTGGGATCTCCGTTCGTCTGAGCACCCGTCGACGTTCTAGTCTGAGCCTTTCGACGGAACCCGACCCCAGGAGTGTCCCGTGGCCTTCATGATGATGCGGCTCAACTTTGTGCATCCCGTTCCCACCGATCCGGAGCAGATGAGCGATCGCTATCGCGCCGGCATCGACCTTGCCGAGTACGCCGACAAGAACGGCTTCGCGATGGTCTCGACCGAGGAGCACACGGCCACCGAGATGGGCTGGAGCCCAACCCCGCTGCTCACCGCGGCGATGATCCTCAACCGCACCCAGAATCTCTCGGTTGCGATCACCGCCCTACTGGTGCCCCTCCACGACCCCGTTCGTCTTGCGCAGCAGATGGCGGTCATCGATCTGATGAGTAAAGGGCGACTCTCGATCACCACCGGACTCGGCTATCGCCCGGTGGAATACGCAGCTTTGGGTAAGGAGTGGAAGCGACGCGGCAAGATTCTTGACGAGTGTCTTGAGACCATGCTGAAGGTGTGGTCGGGAGAGCCGTTTGAGATCAACGGTGAGACGATCAAGGTCGGCCCGATGCCGTATACGCGCCCGCACCCGATGGTGATGATCGGGGGGTCTGGTCCGGCCGCGGCTCGCCGCGCTGCCCGTTTCGGAATGCCGCTGCAGCTCCCGGCGCCCTTGCCCGAGATCGAGGCGCTCTACTACGAGGAATGCGAAAAGCACGGCACCTCCGGGTTCTGTATTTCGCCCGAGAAGGTCGCGATGGTCCATGTGGTGGAAGACCCCGACAAGGCGTGGGCTGAGCTTGGCCACCATTTCTGGCTCGAGGCCTCAACGTACGATTCGTGGCAAACGCCGGATCAAACATCGGCCGTGCACAGCCACGCCACGAACATCGACGAACTACGCGAAGAGGGCATTTATCAATTCCTCTCGCCCGAGCAAGCGATCGATCGGGCGCGAGACACCGGTGCCCTCGCTTTACATCCACTCGTGGGTGGCATGCCGATTGACTCGGCGTGGCAATCGCTCGAACTCACAGTCGACAAGGTGATCCCCGCGATCAGCGAGGGCTGAGATGACCGACTGGAACGCACTGGCCCAACGCTGCTCGCGGGCCTGCCACGATCTCATCGGTTGGATCTATTTCGATCCGACGGCCGCCGAGATCTACGGCGACCTCGGTGTGCCGAACGGCGCCGGCTAATACGCCGCGTCTCGGTTCGCGCCGCTCGCCGGGGGCGGGAACGACGCGGTTGCCGCCACCGCCTATTCGATCAACCCTGCGTTCTTGGGCATGGCGATGGATCTCATGCGAGAGCACACCACCGCCGAGGCAACATTGCTGGCCCGCGACGAGCGCGTCATAGCGGGGCTCGACGAGGTCTCACCCGCGATCGCTGAAGGGCTCGGACGTTTCGCCGAAGCGGCCTGGGAAGTTGTCGACGGACTCCACAGCGGCGGTCGCGTTCTTTTTGCCGCCCACCGAGATCGAGACGAGCGGCAGGTCGACAATCCGACCCTCTCGGCGTGGCTCGCATTCAATTGCCTCCGTGAGTGGCGAGGTGACACTCACTGGGCTCTGGTCGTCGGAGCGGACCTGAACGGCGCCGAGGTGGGGCTGCTTCACAACGTGATGGTCGAGTACGACGAAGCCGAGTGGATTGCTCGCAGCCGAGGCTCGAGCGACGACGAAATCACCGAAGGCTGGGTGAGACTCGAGAAGAAGGGCCTTGCCGTCGATCGCGCGTTCACCGATGCTGCGCGCGCGATGCGCCGTGACCTTGAGACCCGCACCGACGAGATATGCGCACAGATGTGGGGAGCGTTCGGCGAGGAAAACACGCTCGCATTCTGCAAACACCTCGAAACGCACCACGACGGTTTCATTGCCAAGATTGATGCCACGGCCGGCGCAAACTGGATGCCCGCCGCCCGCCACGTCCACGAGAGGGTCCCTCACTCGCGACCGAATTTCTGCGCGATCGGGAGCGGGTATACGGTAGTTCGTATGCAGAACGAACTGACCAAACGCTTTGGTATCGAGTTTCCGATCTACGCTTTTACCCATTGTCGCGACGTCGTGGTGGCCGTGAGTAAGGCGGGCGGACTGGGTGTGCTCGGAGCGGTCGGCTTCAGTGTCGAA
>Ga0115000_10000429_pt1 | contig 39263 bp, 37 predicted proteins | sample ArcticOcean_MG_C_6_FD_89690 | JGI IMG/M metagenome (GOLD analysis project Ga0115000, IMG submission 89690) | Marine microbial communities from western Arctic Ocean - ArcticOcean_MG_CB8_128 | ecosystem: Environmental > Aquatic > Marine > Oceanic | place: Arctic Ocean: Canada Basin | collected...
AGTGTATTCTTTTTGGTAAATGAGTTGGTTGGATTGAAACTCCATCGTGAACTCTAGACATGGAATGACTTTTTCATTAAAGGTTCCATCCAAATTCAGTCGGTAACTGTGGAGTAGTTTTGCTTCTACATGTTTACCAATCCTAATACCCTGCTTAGAGTTCAATATTGAGATTGAGTCTAACAGTCTCATGTATAACCCAAATAAAGCGATAAGAGACAAGGTCTTCCCCGTCAAGATAGGTAAGTTCTCAGTCAAATACTATACTTTTGAAGAACTTCAGTAGTAGAATTAACTTTTAGTACAAAAAAGACTCTACTATAAAAAAAATACTTCTCACATTTCTAGTCATACTTGTTTCTATAACCTCGAATATTGCTTGGGGTGCTGACTTTCCAGGTCGTAATTCATCTTCGCAATGTGCTTATGGAGTTGAAAGTGTTTCTTGTGGTGGGCAATCTTCGCAATGTGCTTATGGAGTTGAAAGTGTTTCTTGTGGTGGCAATCTTCACAATGTGCATATGGAAGCAATGGAAGCGTCTCTTGTGGCGGGTCTTCTCAATAATTAAAAACTGCCTACCAATTGCGTTTAATTTCTTTTAAGCTATTCTACTAGATTACTTACTAAAAATCTTAGTAGTGCTCTAGATTAAACAAACCCTCAACAACATATCTATCCGGTTGGTAGTTTTATTTCATTAAGAATATAGTTATAATAGTGTTAATAAAATATATGATATTAGAAAATCAAAATCAAAATCAAGTTTTCTAGGAAATATAGCATTAAAGAGAGATAATTTTATTAGAACTAAACACCCCATCTATTCATTTGTGGTTACGGGAAAATATAAAAATGAATTAGCAAATTTAGATAATAATGTATTAACATATTTTGAACCTTTAGAAAAAAATATTTATGAAAAATGAGCTAATGGAGAAGTATATTATCAATGGACTGGTAATTAGGAAAATTGACTTATTTAAAGCATATGGAATTATACAAAATGATATTAAATACAACAAAGGTCTAAGTTTGCACAAAATAGGATAAATTTGGTTATGAATAAAATAGAGCAAGAAATCTATGATTAGAAAATGTCTTTTTCCAGCTGCTGGTTATGGAACCCGTTTCCTTCCTGCTACTAAAGCAGTGCCCAAAGAAATGCTTCCTATACTTAATAAACCCTTATTGCAATATGGTGTAGAAGAAGCTTTATCTGCTGGTATAACTAACATGGGCATTGTTACTGGCAGGGGTAAAAGGGCCATTGAAGATCACTTTGATAATTCATTTGAATTAGAATCACAACTTTTAGGTACCTCAAAAGAACACTACCTAAACGAAATAATTGAGGTGATTGAAAAGTCAACCTTTACTTATGTTCGTCAGCAAAAAATGCTTGGATTAGGTGATGCAGTATTAACGGGTGAGCCCTTAATTGGTGATGAAGCATTTGCAGTAATACTTGCTGATGATTTATGTGATTATGATTCTGATAGTGTACTATCTCAAATGATTAAGATATATAACAAATATAGGTGTTCAATAGTTGCTATTGAAGAAATCCCAGCCAACCAAAGTGATAAATATGGAATTATTAAAGGCGTTGAAATAGAGAACAAAACCTATGATGTTACTGAGATGGTTGAAAAGCCAGCGCCAAAAGATGCTCCAAGCAATTTAGCGATTATTGGAAGATACATCCTAACTCCAGACATTTTTAATGAACTTAGAAATATTAAGCCTGACAAAAATGGCGAAATTCAACTTACTGATGCATTAATGAATTTAGCCAAAAATAGTAGAGTAATCGCATATAAATTTAAAGGCAGAAGATTTGATTGTGGAAGTTTAAGTGGATATCTTAAAGCTAATATTTTTTTTGCTAAAAAACGAGGAATAATTTAAAAAAAATATTTTATCACTCTTTATTTCAATAGTGATTTTTAAGAGTTTTCATTATGTAGAAAATCTACTATTTCACCTTGAGGTTTATAGCCTGGAATCGATTTTATTAGAATACTTCTCAACTCCTTATAGTCAGAGTTTTGAACCGCATCCATTAAACCATCCATAATTAATTGTAATTTATCCCATTCTATCATTTCCTCTTGGGCACAACTTATCATCGAATGCTTTGTTTTCGTGACATTATCTCCAATTAATAACTCTTCAAAAAGCTTTTCTCCTGGTCTTAAGCCAGTGTAAACAATTTCAATATCTCCATTAACTCTCTTTGAGTCTTTTACTTTTAGGCCACTCAATTGCACCATTTTTCGTGCCAAAAGATCAATACTTACAGGATCACCCATATCTAGAACAAATACATCGCCTCCTTTCCCCATTGAGCCAGACTGAATAACTAATTCAACTGCCTCAGGTATGGTCATAAAATACCTTTCCATTTTTTGGTCAGTTACTGTAATAGGACCACCTCGTTTAATTTGTTCTCTAAATACTGGTATGACTGAACCACTCGACCCAAGAACATTGCCAAACCTTACGATCGTAAATTTAGTATGCGATTGCACCTTTGAAAGCGCTTGGAGAATAAGCTCTGAAAACCGCTTAGAGGCACCCATAGTATTAGTTGGTCTAACTGCTTTATCAGTGGAGATCAAAACAAATGTTTTAACATTTTCATCTATTGCAGCTTGAGCACAAGTCAAAGTTCCAAAAATATTATTAACTACACCCTCAGTGATATTGAACTCTACCATTGGGACATGCTTATAGGCTGCAGCATGATAGATTGTATCGACTTCAAACTTTCTTAATATTTTTTTTAATCTATCAGAATTATTTACTGACCCCATTATTGGAATTAATCTAGCTCCACCAAATTTTATAGAGGAAAGCTCAGAATCTATAGAATATAGTGCAAATTCACTATGATCAAACATTATCAAAATCTTAGGTTTTAATAAAATAATTTGTCTGCATAACTCAGATCCTATTGACCCTCCTGCCCCAGTTACCATTACTACTTTTTCAAAAACATTAATTTGTAATAATAAATCTATTGGAGCTACACTCTCTCGACCCAAAAGATCTTTAATTTGAATATCTTGCAAGTCTTGAATTTTTACTTTGCCCTGAGCTAGTTCATTAATTCCTGGAACTGATCTGACTAATAAATGGTATGGATCAAGAGCCTCAAAAATTTCATTCCGTCTCATTCGAGTTATTGAAGGTAGAGCAAGTAAAACTTCTTTAATATTATTTTTTTTGTAAAAATATTCTAATTGATCAAATGAGATTATATCAATACCATGGATTACTCTTCCATGTAAAGCGGCATCATCATCAATAAAAAAAACTGGATTTTGCACTTTAGATTGCTTTAGAGCTATCGATAGTTGAATACCAGCAGAGCCTGCTCCATAGATTATTACATTAGTTGCATTAACAAATTCCCTTGAAGTAAGAAGCCATCTTAAAATAACTCTAGACCCAATAATCATTAATAAAGATAAGAGCCAGTTAATTAAAACCACAGACCTTGGAACATCTTCAATTTCTGACATAAAGACAATTACTCCAAGCAATAAAGCATACAAAGTAATTGCCTTTACTGTCCCCCAGAGAGTGTTATATCCTATATATCTTAAGATTGACCTATACAAGCCAAATTGAAAGAAAATTGGGATTGCAATAATTGGTGAAACAAGTATAAGCCAAACAACATATCCCTCTGGCAAATAAAAATACCCATGTCTTATAAAAAAAGATGCAAGAAAAGCAAAAACTATTGAAATTGAATCTAATAAGATTAGAATTAATTGCTTATAAAATTTTGATAATAGGACAACTTTATTTATCAAACTATTAACCTCATAATTCTATAATAAAAAATGAATTTAACTAATCTTTCTTATAATATGCATTCCTTCACCATATCCAAAACCCGCCTGGGTCCCTCTAAACTTTGCTAATGCTTCAACTGCTTGAATAGATCTAGGGCTAGGAAATTCAGATATTTGAGATTTATAACACTCTAAGGCTTTTAACTTTAGCTCAAAGTAATCCGAAATATCAATCACCCAGTTTGGTGTGAAGTTAGGTTCAATATGTGGCGCATTCCAATGTGTTTCTGATAGTGTTTCATATGCAGCAACAATTTCTATTTTTTTTCCGACACCAATAGGTCGAGTTGCAACCATAGCGCTATCAAAAACCAAGCGATGATCAATGTGCCTATCAGGATAAGGACAGAAAACCATATTAGGCTCAAAATCTTTTATAACTTGAGAAATTTTACTATTTAATTCGTTAACTGGCATATTTGAAATCATTGTAGTTGGTATTTCCAGAAAATCAGAGCTTGTAACACCTAAAATAGAAAATGCCTCCATAGCTTCTTTAACAGTAATTTCATATTCAGAACGTGCATATAAAGGAGGTAAGTGGCCCGAAATCATGAGAACATGAATTTTACAGCCCTCACTAGCAAATTTCGCAATCATACCTCCAACTCCAAGAGTTTCATCATCAGGATGGGGTGCTATTACAAGTATTTTTTTAGGGTTCATACAAGACTCTATTTATTAATTGATTATTATATATTAAACAAACTAAAACTCAATAATTTGAGGGCTAGGCATTGGCACAATAAACTTACCAACCTCAATAGCATATTTTTTATGCTTTTTCATTATTGGTTCTGCAAAATTCCATGCGAGTATCAGGACATAGTCAGGTTTTAGATCATATAGGGACTTAGAAGGCAGTATTGGAATATGGAAAACAGGTGAATATAATCCTTGCTTAAGTGGGTTATCATCAACTATAAAATCAAGTATATTCTCGTCTAACTCAAAATGACTCATAAGAGTTGTTGCTTTGGTAGGGGCTCCAAAACCAGCAATAGTCTTACCATTTTTTTTCAGCTCTAAAACAAGCCTTTTAAGCTCAGCCTTTACTAAGTTAATTTTGTCATTTAACTCATAAAATGTTTGAACTTTATTCAAACCCAATTCATGTTCCAAATTAATTAGATTATCAACACTCGAGTCAGATTTAAAGCAACCATTCTTTTTTTGGGCCATAATCCTAATAGAACCTCCTTGAGGGGAAATTCTTTCAGCTCTAATAATCTCCATGCCAACTTGACTAAATAATTTTTTAAACGGCTCCAAAGTATGAAAATCTAAATGCTCGTGATAGATAGTATCAAACCATGTATTTAAGAAAACATCTACTAAATAGCCAACCTCTAAAACAAAAACCCCATTATTATCAAGCAAAACTTCAACACCCTTTACAATGTCAAGTAAGTTATCTATATGTGCACATGCATTGTGAGAAGTAATAAAGTTTATAGGTCCATATTTTTTTCGCAACACAATTGCTAAATCAGAACTAAAAAAATCACCAATTGTTTCAATACCTCTTTCAGTAGCCTCTTTAGCTATATCTTTTGCAGGATCAACACCAAGAACCCTCATGCCATTTTCTTGAAAAAATTTAAGACATGTTCCATCATTAGATCCAATATCAACAACGAATGATCCAGGTTTAATATTAAAACACTTAATCATTTCATGTGAATAATTTTCTAAATGCTTTACAAATACATCTGAAGTTCCAGAGACATAAGTATAGTTTTTTTGATAAAGTATTTGTGGATTTACAACATGTCCTAATTGCACATGGTTGCAATGATTACAAAAAAATAACTCAAGTGGGTATAGTGGCTCATCGCGACCCAACTCATTTTCTGCTAATAGATCATTTCCTGGAGGAGTGGATGTGAGTTGCATTACCTTAACCAATGAATTGCTACTACACATTCTACATGTATCTCGAAAATAAAAATCCCAGCTACTCACACTTATTATTCTTCAGGGTTTATTAATATAACCCTTCTAACATCCTCTTCATATGCAGCTTGATCTCTAGGATTCCTACTCATAGCCAAAAGATCACAATCTTCAAGAAATACGGTAGCATGATCCTCCATTGGAGGAGTAAAAATCATTTCACCTGCAACTACTTTAACACATTTCAGATCTTCTTCAGTATTTGTAGGTCGATAATAATAGTCAAAAGACCCAGATAGAACATACATATAATGCCAATCTGTTAAATGGTAGTGATTAGATCGAACTGCGCCTTTTTTAGATGAAATTAGAGATAAATTTTTCATCGGAAAATTAACTAATGACTGAATAGAGCCTCTATCGTCATTGTGTGGCTCTTCTAGTCCAACTAATCCAGTACTAGGCCACATTGTCTCATCATCAATTTTAATATCTTTCCATTTTTCCATTTGATTCTATCCTAATTAAATTTAAGCCATTATTTTACTAAAATAATGGCTCTAATAAATTTCATTTATCTTAGAAACTTTGATAATTTCATCCATTATTTTTGATCGTTGGACTATTTCTTTATATTCAATATTAATTTTTCTTTGAGAACTAAATGAGTCATTATAATTCATAAACATATCTTGAAATTGCTCTGACTCTTCCCCATTAACCTCAATCATCTTACCAGTTATATTGCGTTTGTAAAATATAGGATGAAAATTCTTAGGCTTAGAAAAAATTTTGTCAGTAAAAATAGAATTTTCATTAGCCCATATATCTAGCTCATTTTTATACGAAACTCCAACACCCCATTCAAGGTAAGCACTTGCACCTTTGGAGAATTTTAGTATAGCCCTACCTTCAGAATCAACGTTGTTATGTTTTTTTATTATTTCAGAAAATACAACTTTAACATTTTGATCAGGAAATAAAGCTAGAGAGGCTGCAACCGTATATGATCCAACATCCCATAGTGCTCCTCCACAAAGATTAGGATCATTCCTAAAACCCGGTTTATCTAATGATGGAATACCAAACCTACATACTATTGACTTTATTCCACTATTTTGATTCTCTTGGACAAACTTTTGAAGATACTTAAATTGAGGATGATAAAGAAACATAAAACCCTCAGTTAGCATTAGTTCTTTTTTTTTTGCGATATTTACTAGTGAAATTGTATCTGAATGGTTGCATGTTAATGGTTTTTCACACCAAACATGTTTTCCTGATAACAACGCAAGTTTTGCTTGCTCAGCATGAAGTCCTATCGGTGATGCAATATAAATAACATCAACCCCACTCCAATTAAGCATTTCAGCTGGATGATTCCAACCAATACACTCAAAATCATTTATACATTGATTTATAGTGCCTTCATTACGTGAACAAATACCAACTAATTTAATATTTTTCATTAATAAAAGTGCTGGGATAATTCGGTTAATTGCATGATGGCCCACCCCCCAAACAGCAATATTTAAAGCTTTCACTATTTAAAACCTTTAGATTTTTTTTGTTTTATTATATCTTTCTTCCAATTTTCAATTATTTTTTGCCTACTTCTAGCAATTATTAAAGTATCTTCTGGAACGTTTTTAACAATAGTAGAGCCTGCTCCAACAGTAGAATTTTCCCCTATTTCAATTGGAGCCACAAGATTACATCCAGATCCAATATAAGCTCCTTTTTTTATAGTAGTCTTGTTAGTATTTAAACCATCATGATTACATGTAATTGTTCCAGCACCAATAGTAACCTCTTCATAAATATGAGAATCTCCAATAAAAGAAAGATGATTAATTCTTACTTTATTTTTTACTACTGAATTTTTAATTTCTACAAAATTACCTATCTGTACATCATCTGCTATTTCTGAACCATATCTAATTCTGCCATATGGACCAACAAAAGTATTATTTCCAATCGTTGCTCCCTCAACTAGTGAGAAAGGTTTAATATGGGAGTTATTGCCAATAATAGTATCTATTATTATACAATTTGCGCCTATAGTAACATTATCACCAATCTTCACATGACCTTCGAAAATAACATTAATATCAATCTCGACATTTTTTCCACAAGTTAATTGGCCACGAATATCTGTTCGATTAGGGTCTATTATTAAAACGCCACTCTCAATAAGTTTATTGGCAGCTTTTTTCATATCTTTTTTTCTTTGAATTAATGAAGTAGATTTATTTGACATTGTATTAATCCATAGAAAATAATGGGCCAAATTTAACAGCCCATATTATTGAAGGCAAGAAGGCAAGAAGCACAGCCCAAAATTTAAATTCTGGCATTAAAACAGAAGAGATTGCTAATGGTAAAAGCCATAACAGATGATATATTATTACACCATTAGTGACAATCGAGTGATTTTTTAAAACCCTTGCTAGATTCTGATAAGCATGACTTCGATGAGTTCCATACCATTTTTTTACAATTATTATTCTGATTAAAGTAGTAATGGTTGTGTCAGAAAAATAATAGCCAAATACAATTAGCCAAGTAAAAAATGATATTTTATCATTTATGGTTGAATAAACTATGAGTGCGCCAAAGCAATAACCTAAAAAAATGCTGCCTGAATCTCCCATAAAAATTGAAGCTGTTGGCCAATTAAAAAAAAGAAAGCCAATACAACTAGCTAACAATACTAATAGAATAAGCATTAATTCAATTGAGTTACGGGAATCATCCACTATATAAATTGTCAAAACTAGCGTTGAAATAATGAGAATTGCAGCAGAGATTGCCATTCCATCTATACCATCAATAAAATTATATGCATTAATTAACCATACTAATAAAAATGAGGCTACTAGAAAATATTGCCATGAATTTAGCAATGAAGAATACCCGACTAAATCAACCCTAAATATAGTTAATATCCAAAATGCCAATAAAGATTGAAAGATAAGTTTTTTAAAAGGTGAAATGCTTACTATATCATCAATATAGCCAATCAATCCTGCAAAACCCGAGCCAACTCCGAATACAAGCATTAAGTCGTGGCTTATGTGTTGTTGAAAATACAAAAAAAATATAGAAAGTATAAAAACAAAACAAAAAACTAAACCCCCACCTCTAGGGGTAGGCTCTTCATGCAAAGTTCGATAATTTATATTAGAAATTATATTATATTTTATGGCAAATTTTTTATAGCAAAAAGTACCTAATAAACATGAAGCATATATTATTGATAAAAAAGTAATAAAGCTTAGACTAATCATTTGAAATGTCGTAATATTTGAGAACAAGCAGCATTTACATTAAATTTTTCATTAAATAGTAAAATTGAATTCTCACCTTGAATTTTTCTCATGCTTTTATCTCGAATCATAGTATTAAGGTTTTTATTAAAACTATACTTATCTGAAGCCAAAGAAACTAACCCAATATTATTTTTACTAATCGCTTCAATTATCTCATTATTTTTATTTACTGATGCCAAAATCGGTATCTTTAATTGCATACAACCTATCATCTTTAATGGGTAATTATTTGAAAGCATTTTTCTACCTAAAGAAACAAGACCAATATCTGCATTTTTCATTACAGATAAGTAAGACTTTCTATCAATTGTGGCCATAAGAATAATATTAGATAGTTGTTTTTTCTCAATTATTTTTTTGATTTTATCAAACTGGTTGCCACTCCCAATAAGAAATAATACTGCTTTTTGATCCAATATTTCAAAATCTATATCATTAATTAAAGATAAAAGATCTTGTGCATCACCCATATTACCTCCATAAACAATATTTACCTTATTTTTATCTAATAATTTTTTACCAAACTCATCATTTATTGACAATAAAGGAGAGCCCCAATTATTTAATACTTCTATTTCTATTGATTTATCAAGGCCATAATTATGAAAATAGTTTAAATCAGATTTTGCTTCAATACCAATAATATCTGATGATGCATATAGATCATACTCAACTTTCTTTAAATATTGATAAAAGCGTCCCTCTTTCAATATGCCAGAATCTAAAGCCCATTTAGGAAAAATGTCACGAATAACTAAGTAAGTCTTTGCTTTATATTTGTCTTTTAACCACCGAATTGCCTTTCCATAAAATATCGATGGTGAGTAACAAATAATCCCATCATAATTAGACTTATTATTAAGATTTAAATATTTAATAATTTTGTTTGAGTAACTAATTTCTGCCCATAATCTTCCAACTTTTCCATATGAACGGGTTAAGACTCTAATTCTAATTATTTTAAGATTATTTAAAACTGAAATATCATATTTCAATTTATGATTATCCACAAAAGTAATAATCGTTACTTCATGTCCAAGCGAAAGCAACTCCTTAGCAAGGTCACCAATAATAATTGAACCAGATTTTATTATTGGCTCATAATAATCAGTCAATAAAATAAATCTCATCTAATTACAGGCTCCTTGACATCATTAAAACTTTTTTATAAATTATATAGGTTATATAGAGACTTATTTTTTTTAATAAAGACAACCATATCTTTGATCATTTTTTCATAACTTGGAATTTTATAATTAATTTCAGCTCTAGTATCTATGAAACTTTTGTCAACTATTCTCCCATCTATTTCATTTATTTCTATATCCTTTTTTGTATATTTTTTAAATAATTTGAGTAAATCATTTTTGTTTATTGATTGATTATTAGTTAAGTGATAAAGCCCATTAATATCCTTATCAATTGCCCATTTAACAGCTTTAGCTAATTCAATCGTTGTCACTCCTGACCATATAGATTGTTTGAACCCATTTATGCTATTTGATTGAGTCATAAACCAATGAAATAACTCTGTTCCATTAAACTTAATCTCAGGGCCAACTACAGAAGTTCTGATTGTAAGGTGTCTATCATTTATAATCTCACCAAGACCTTTTGATTTAGCATAGACATCAATTCCATCTTTAAGATTAGTTTCAATATATGGAGTTGTTTTCAATCCTGAAAAAACACAATCAGTTGACATATGTATTAATTTAGCATTTATCTTATCTGACAAGCTTAATAAGGCATGAGGAAAAAAAGCATTAAGATAAATTGCATTTTCAGGATTATTGTGAGACTCATCAATTAAGGCGCCAATGCAGTTAATAATAATGTTGGGCCTTAATTTTTCTATAAAAGTGGAAAAATTCTTTTCCTCTCTTACATTTAAAAGAAATGTGTTTGAATTTAATTTATTTCTAGATAAATTAAATAATTCATACTCCCTGAAGTTATTTAAATAATTAAAAACTTGATGGCCAATTAAGCCCGTTGACCCCAGTACTAAAATTTTTTTTGACATTAAATATCTTTATGCCAAACTGTTCTATTAACGTAATCTGTATATGAAAGAATAATTCTTATCACTTTTTTTGAAACATTGTCGACATCATAATCTGATACTATTTTCATTACTCTTTTATCATTATGCTGTCTAGTTACAATATTAATAGATTCAATAATTCTATCCTTATTAAGTCCACTCATAACTAATGTTCCCTCATCCATACCCTCTGGCCTTTCATGTGCCTGTCTTATCGTTATAGCTGGAAGATTTAAAATAGAGCCTTCTTCTGCAATAGTACCACTATCTGAAATAACGCAAAAAGCATTCATTTGTAGATTAATATATTCATGAAAACCATATGGCTTAGAAAACCTGACCATCTTATTCTTATTTTCATAACCAATAGATTCAAGCTTCTTTCTAGTTCTTGGATGTGTAGAAATTATAAGGGGCATTCTATAAACTTCACTAATAGCATCAATAGACTCTAATAGATCATTAAAATTTTTATTAGAATCTACATTTTCTTCTCTATGAACACTCATTAAAATATATTTTTTAGCCTTTAATTTTTCTTTTTCTAATATATCACTTGAATTAATTTTATCCATATTAGCATTTAAAACCTCCATCATAGGAGACCCAGTTTTAATTATAGTTTCTGGCTTTATCCCTTCTGAGATAAGATAATCTCTAGCTTGCTCTGACAAAGGAAGGTTTATATCACTTAAATGATCGACTATCTTCCTATTTACCTCCTCAGGCACTCTTAAATCAAAACATCTATTTCCTGCTTCCATATGAAAAATTGGAATTTTTCTTTTTTTTGCAGCAATAATACTTAGACAACTATTTGTATCTCCATAAATTAAGACAGCATCTGGCTCATGATCAACAAAAATTTGATCAGATTTTGCAATAATATCACCAATACATTCCGCAGGACTTCCTTTAATGGCTTCTAAAAAAAAATCAGGCTTTCTTATCTCTAGCTGATTAAAAAACAATTCATTGAGCTCATAGTCATAATTTTGACCAGTATGAACTATTGTATGATTTGTAACTTTATCAAGTAACTTTATTACCTCGCTAAGCTTTATTATTTCTGGCCTAGTTCCAACTATTGTCATAACTTTAATCATAAAAATTCCTATATTTAATATTTCTAAACTGTAAGTAAACTAGTTTTTCAACAATTTTAATTCATTAAACACTATTTGATGAGCTTTGATTGAAAAAATGCGATTGTAGCCATAAATGACCAAATAATCCAGAAAAAAATACTTATTCTATTTGCTGTTATTGTAGGTGCAGCTAGAGAAGAGAACACTGTAAGTATAATAATAGAAAGATAGTATTTTCTATCAAGCCTATCTTTAATAATAAACAATAAAAAAATAAAAAATAAAAATAAAAATAAATACAATGCCACTCCTATTATTCCACTTAAAGTAATAACCTCATATAGAGAGAAATCTGAAGTTTGAATTGAGCCATACCCTTTACCTATAATTGGAAAATTTTGTAAAATTTCATTGATACCAATAGTAATTGAGGAATCAGAAGAAAATCTATTACCAGTAAATACCTCTAATATATTTAGTCTATCTACATCCACCAACCTATTTAAATACTTTATAGGCTTTGCAATAAATTCAAAATTAATATTGAATAAAAATAAGGCCAATGCAATAGAGAAATATCCTAAGATGCCAAATAAAATTAATCGTATCTTTTTTTCAAAACAGTAAATAAATAAACTCAAACCAAAAACTAGAAAAACTTTTGAACTAACTAATAAACCACCAATAATTAATAAAACTAGTGCTATATTTTGAAAAAGCATAAATTTTCTATATTTATTGTTGAGGTAAGCCCAACTAATTAACGCTATTGAATATGCATATCCTGCTTCGAAAACTTGCGTAAAAATTCCAGAAATCCTCCCACCAATCCTAGCTAATTCAGCAGCAGTTAGGCCTATTCTAGCAGTATCTTCACTGATAGCGATTAACCCTGCCCCTGTAAAGTGTCTCCAAAATAATAATTTAGGAAATAAATACATACTTATAGAAGCCAAAGTATGAATAGCCATAAAAACTATAAATATTGTAAGAAAAATTCTAAAAGTTTTATTAATATTTTGATAATTAAGTTTATTAAGCGCTGAAAAACAAATAATTACTACCACTAAAGGTTGAAAATAATTATCAATTTGACTTAAAGTAAGCGCGTATGAAATTGAATTATCATATAAAACTAATCCTACAAAAGGGGTGATGAATAGCAAAATTAATATCGATAATGGCGTTAGAAAAATATAATGATTCTTAGTTGATATTGAGTTTGTAGTAAAAAAAATTATTAGCAAAAAATATACCATTGCATGATCAAATCTAATACCCATTGACATAGAAATATATGGACCAAAAGCTGAGACCAAAAGAAGATATAAGAATCGAACTTTCATAGAATTGGATATTATATTTTTATCTAGAAAATTAATTTAATTACTCCTATATATTAGATTTTAAAAGGCAAAAAAATGTTTAACAATATAGAGGCATTAGATATACTCATCTATCTCTTAAATACCATGCAATAAAAAACATAAAAGATTCTGCTAAGACAAGAGTTATTCTGGATAAAAGAAGAAAAGCTAACAAAACACCTTCAGAAACTATCATTGGTTGAAATAGTATTAAATAAATACCCTCTCTTACTCCAATTCCACCAGGTGAACCAATAGCAATAAAGCCAAAAATCCAACCAACTAAATAAATTCCAATCACTTTAAGTATGCCTATTAAATTAATATCACTATCTATAAATACTATCCATAAAAAAACAAAGCTAAGAGAGGATAAAGTATGGAAAAAAAGATAACTGAAATTAATTACTAAAAGTTTTTTATAATCGAATAACTTTCCTTTCAAAATAAACAACAAATTTATTAATAAAAAGAAAAGAAAAAAGAAAAAAATTTGAATATAAGTTATATGGCCAATATATGGTAATTCCATATTAAAGAACATCATTGAAGATAGAAATAAAATTATTGCTGAACTAACTAAAAAAAAGATTTCCAACATATTGCTAGTTAGTATTTTTTTATGGCTAACAATAGATTTAAGGTAAATATGTCTTCCTACAAAATGTAAGAAATTAGAAGGTAAATATTTCCAGAAAATAGTCAAAAAATGAGCATTTAGTATTTTCATATTATTGGGTTGATTGAAAAGTAGCATCCAATTGAATGAGCTAAGAAAAATACACACGCAATAGATAATAACAGATACAGAAATAAGTGCATATTGACTTAAAGAAAAATCAAATAAATATGCTGCACCTTTTGAAATATAAAACTTATACCCTAAAAATAAGATTAAAGTAATTGACAATAAAAAACCAGCAATATTTATAACTTTACTTTTAATGAATTTTTCTAGAATTCTCAACTTTTACTATTAGTTATAATATTAGCTTTTAGGTTTGTATCTAAAATCAAAATTGCAATAGATATACTTAGTAAAGGACCGACCATATTGAACATATATCTTGATATTGCAGCTCCACTTGCGCCAATCCACCAGCCCATCAATAATATCATTATTGATGATATTATTGCTGATAATAGCCATGGTTTAGGTAGTAATTTAATTCTAAATAATGATAATGGTAATAACCAGATATAGGCATATGAAAATCGCCTTATAGCAACTAAAATTCTATCAAAGGAGGAAAAGCTTTCTTTCTTCATACCTTCAGAAAATTCTAATAATAAAGTTAGTTTATCTAAGGAATAAGACTTTAAAGCAATCACAATAACTGACGAAATCAAAATAAAAGATACAATATGTAATAAATTTCTATAATTAATTTTTTTATCTATACACATCTCATATAACCACCATATAGTAATTATTAAAGAACCAACTGGAAGAAATGTTTCTTTAGAAAGCGTTCCAAGAATTGCAATAATAGGAAGTAGAATCAATTTTTTATGCAGTAAGGCATATATAACACAAAGTAAGAAAAAAGCTTCTGCTGAATCAACTAAACCTGACAAATATAAGTTTGATATAGAAAAATTAGCATAGAAAATAAGCCCTGCGATAATCCCAACCCTCTCATCCTCAAATAAAAGCTTACATATACTAATCATCATTAAAACAATTGATGCGCAAAAAAAGGAAGCAACAGCCAATAAGGAAAACTGTACTGGATTCCATAAACCAATATTACCCTCTATCAAACTATAAACTGCTCTAGCTAGGAATGGAACTAGTAGCCTTGTAGATCGATGATCTGAAGTAATACCTTGAGAGCCATTTAAAACAATTTCAGAGTATATTTTTGAATCATCTATAAAACTCGATTGAGCTGGATCATAACGAGTTACACTCTGGTAACCGAGTCCAATAGCAATCAAAAAAAAGACACTCCAAATTACTAAGTAATATCTAACCCTATTTTCTATAACTCTAAATCCCATAGTTTTATTTATAAATGTGCAAGTAATATTAAAAAAAATAAAACTAAGTTAAAAAAAATAAAACACTATTTAATTTTTTCCAAACAAGTCTCGAGTATAAATCTTATCTTTGACATCATTAAGATCAGATACCATACGGTTAACGACAATAACATCTGATAATTCTTTAAATTTTTTTAAATCACTAATAATTTTTGAATGAAAAAAATCATCATCCAGCAAAGTTGGCTCATAAACTATAACCTTAACACCTTTAGCTTTTATTCGCTTCATAATACCTTGAATACTTGATGATCTAAAATTACTTGATCCTTTTTTCATTATTAGACGATATATACCTACAACTGCTGGCGTTTTTTTTAGAATTTCACTAGCAATAAAATCTTTACGTGTCGAATTAGCTTCAACAATTGCAGTAATTAAATTATTTGGAACTTCTGCATAATTAGCTCGAAGCTGTTTAGTATCCTTTGGAAGGCAGTAACCCCCATAGCCAAAAGAGGGGTTATTATAATAATTACCAATTCTTGGATCCAAACCTACGCCTTGAATAATTTTTTTGGAGTCCAGCCCATAAATTTGCGCATAGGAATCAAGCTCATTAAAATAGGAAATACGCATTGCAAGAAATGTATTACTAAAAAGCTTTATTGCCTCTGCTTCTGAAGAAGAAGTAAAAAGTAGATCAATATTTTTTTTAATTGCACCCTCTGCTAAAAGCTTAGCAAATTTTTGAGCTCTGTGAGACTGCTCACCAATAACAATACGAGATGGGTGCAAATTATCATATAAAGCACTACCTTCCCGTAAAAATTCAGGTGAGTAAATAATATTCTTATAATTTAGTTTTAGTCTAATATTCTTTGTATAACCAACTGGTAGAGTTGATTTAATTATTATTAGAGCATCTGAATTGATATTGATTACATCATTAATTACAGACTCAATAAGTGATGTATCAAAATAATTTTTTTGTGTATCGTAATCAGTTGGAATTGCAATAATTACAAAATCAGCACCATGATAAGCCTCTTCTTTATTTAAAGTTGCAACTAAATTAAGTTTTTTATTAGATAAAAAATCTTCAATTTCACTATCTAAAATAGGCGAAATTTTATTATTAATCTGCTTAATTTTATCTGGTGCAATATCAAAAATAACAACTTCATTTTTTTGAGAAAGCAATAAGGCATTAGAAAGTCCAACATAGCCTGCTCCAACAACAGCTATCTTTTTCGTAATAGGTTTATTTGTCATCTGGAAATGTTTTATACATAATGCATTTTATTGATTAAATAGTTTGAGAAGTAAAGTTTCTTAAACTCTTATTTTATTAGTTTAAGAAAATTAAAATACTTATAGCTTTATTTAGAAATTATTTAAACTAAAAAGTATTAATTTTAATTTCTTCTAATAATTGTCTATTAACTGCTTGTAAATCTGCAATAAACGCAATTAATCCTGTTTGAAAACTAATCGATATTAAGATGGCACTAAGAATAACTGACTGAATATGGCCATCACCATCTCCTGAAAAATAAAAATACATAAATCTTATCCCTAAAATTAAGCCAAATACTAATAAAACTAAAGAAATACTCATAAAAAAAACAAAAGGTTTATAAACAACAAAAATTCTTAGAATAGTAATAATAGAACGTTTAATGTAAGAAAAAATACCAGTATGAAGCCTTGAAGGTCTTAAATCTGGATTGGTCCTAATTGGTACAGAAATAAGCGGTAGTCTTTTTTGACCTGCTTGAATTATTGTTTCTAGAGTGTAGGTGTAATCATTAAAAACATTCATTTGTTTGGCGGCACTTTTACTCATTGCTCTAAAACCAGATGGCGCATCTAAAATACTGGTATTACTTACAATACGAACAACCCATGAACCTACTTTTTGTAATATTTTTTTAGATAATGAGAAATGGTCTATATCCATTATTGGTCTTTCACCAATTACCACCTCAGCTGTTTTATTTAAAATTGGTTGCAGTAATTTTGGTATATCATTAGCATCATATTGATTATCTGCATCAGTATTAACAATTACATCAGCACCATTTTTAATACAATACTTAAGCCCTGCCATAAACCCTTTTGCCAAACCTTGGTTGGAGTGAAATTGAACAAAATGCTTCACCCCAAAATCTTTAGCGATTTCAATAGAATTATCTTCACTACCATCATCAATAATTAATACCTCTACCTCATCAAAACCTACTATATTTTTAGGTAGAGCAGTTAGAGTTTCAAGTAAGGTTTTTTCCTCATTATAACAAGGAATTTGAATGAACAACTTCATTGTAAAAATAGCCTTTTAAGTCCATAATATTGCTCATGATTTGAATTCTTAAACATCTCTGATTGTGTCCTTTGAAAACTTGAAGTTGTTAAATAAAATGTCAAAATATCTCTAGTTCTTCCATTTTCTGGAATTGAGGCTCTATGAAAGCAATCATTTGTTCTTGCGATCATTACTTGTCCTTTCTTACCAGTAAATTTTACAGGATGATAGTGATTTTCAATATACTTATTACTACCTTCAGTTGAAAATTTAAAATTATGATTTTTAATTGCACTTTTGGTATCTTTTCTAATAATTAAGTTCATAGGGCCATGAACATCACTAACGTCTGACAATAAAATAAATATTTTTAATGACTCAGATGAACTTCCATCAGTATGTTAATTTCCAGTTTGGCCATATGCATTTTTTAGCATTTCATTACTTGGGGTTATTGTTCTATAAATATGTATATTTAATAAGTTTAAAAAGCTTTGATAATACTGTTGAACAACCTCTAATAGCTCATCGGTCAAAATTTTATCGATTAATGGAAAAATACTCGTGATAGAATTTAGCTCGCTCTCTGAGGATAACTGAAGCCTATAATCAGAAGGAATAGGCTTATTATTGCAGTAATCGCTCCATTGAGCAGAGAGAACATCAACTAATTCTGAGCCTATTAATCCATCGTAAAATACTAACCCCTCTTTTTCTAACTCATCTGATAAATTATTTTTCTTAATTAAAAAACCATTAGATTGAGAGAATTTAACATCACGCCTCCATACAAAACGACCTACCAAATTTGAAATAAACCCCCAATCATTATTGTAATAAATCTTCCCTAATTTGATGTTAACTAGAGAGCGCATAATAAATTTTCTATATAGTAAAAAAAATATTAATTGAATTTTTTTTATTCTTTTATTCATTATTTATTTAATTTATTTATTTTATGATTTTTCACTTCATAAATCTTATTACAAGAATTAAGCAAGTCCATTTTATGACTTACTATAATAATTGTCTTAAGTTTATTTAAGCTATAAATTAAATTAAAAATATTTTGCTCTGTTTTTTTATCTAAAGCAGATGAGGGCTCATCTAAGATCATTATTTCTCTATTTGAGTATATTGATCTAGCAATTGCAATTCTTTGTTTTTGACCACCAGATATATTTGAACCATCATCTGATATAACGTAATCCAGCGTCCCGCATGAAATCATAAAACTATCTAAATCAGCATATTTAATTGCCTCTAAAACTCTCTCATCATTAATATTTTGATCATCTATACCAAGTGCTATATTTCTCCTTAGACTATCATTTATAATTAATGGTGATTGATCTACTATAGAAACATTACTTTTTAGTGAATCATTTTCTTTATAAAAATCAAGATTACAAGAAATTTCCCCATGATTAATTTTTAATAAACCTGAAATTATATTAAGTAGGGTTGTTTTTCCGGAGCCTGACTCTCCAATAATACCAATACAATCATCTTTATTAATCTCTAGATTCGCCTTTTCAAATATAATATTATCATGAACCTGATATGAAATATTATCTAATAATAATAGTTCTTTTTGAGATTTAATCAATTTAAATTTTATATAACTATCATGGCTTGGTTTATTTAAATCCTCATGCATATCATTAACTGCACTTAAGGAGACTGAGCTTTGAGATAGCGCAACAGAAATTTGATTAATAGATGGAATTAAGCGAAAAGATGCAACAGCAAATACCCCTAGTATTGGTAAAATTTGAGACATATCAGCACCTCTTAAAAAATATGTCAATTCAACTGAAACAACAAATATAATTAATGTTGACTCTAAAACATACCTTGGCAAAATAGTATAAGAATGGGTTTCCATTGATGCCATTGCTTGATCATTTGCATTCGATTTAATTCGATTTAAAAAGAAATCTTGTACTTTGAGTATTTTAATCTCTCTAATTCCTGTTATTACCTCCTTTATATTTTGAATAATACCCTCTGAAGAACGAATTTCTTTTTTTCCTTTCTCAAAATATAGGCTACGCAATAAATAGTTGTATAAAAAAACTATACTACTTAATAAAATTATTGCAGAAATCATTATGTATGGAGCAATATAAATTAAATAGCTTACGATTACCAGTAAAACAATTGACTCCGAAATAGCCCTCATTACTGGAAGCAAGGATCTATCAATATAAATATTGGTATGGCCTTGAATTGTTTGAATTATTGATGCAACATTATTATTTTGATGATAGGCAATTGGAAGGTTTACGTACTGACTGGACAACCTATTAATAAGATCAGCTCGAACTCTAAATGAGAACTTTAATATAAAACGCTGTGACAAAAAAGAGACTGAAGACTTAAGAATAAACAAAATAATTGTAGCTATAGATACATAAATAAGAACCATATCCTCAGGAATCACTAACCCAATTAATTCAAAAATAAATTCTTTGATAATTATGGGGTTTGACATAGAAGTAATAAGTGGGGAGATAATTCCAATCCCAGCAACATCTAGCAAAGCAACAATCAAAAATAAACAAACAATACTTAATAATTCAAATGGTGTTTTCCCAACTAAGAAATATTGCTTTTCTAAGTAGTTTTTACTTTTAGTATTTAGTAGGTTAGGCATTAATTAGAAGTAAATTTTTTAAATATTATGATAGTGTTAATATCATTTTTTTTACAAAATCTAAATTATTTAAAACTTCTACTGTCTCGTCCAGATCAAGCTGCCTGGCATTATGAGAGTGATAATCTTCATTAACTGATGTTTTAACATCACCATCCGTAAAATATGAAGCATAATTTAAATCTCTATTATCTGCAGGTACCTTAAAGTACTCACCTAAATCAACTGCTTTAACCATCTCTTCCCTAGTCAAAAGGGTCTCATACAGCTTCTCTGAGTGCCTTGTACCAATAATGTTTATTTTATTATTTGCCTGGAATATTTTTTGAAGCGCCAACGCTATATTTTCAATAGTTGTAGCTGGAGCTTTTTGAACAAATATGTCTCCAGGGCTTCCATGTTTAAAAGCATATTGAACTAATTCTACTGAATCAGACAAAGTCATAAGAAAGCGCGTCATCTGGGGGTCAGTAATAGTTATAGGTTTATTCTCTATAATTTGACTAATAAATAATGGAATAACAGAACCTCTTGTTGCCATTACATTTCCATAGCGTGTTGCACAAAATGCTTGATTACTTTGGCTAATTAACCTTGACTTAGCTATCATTAGTTTTTCCATCAGTGCCTTGGAAAGGCCCATAGCATTAATTGGATATACCGCTTTATCAGTACTTAACATTACCAATTTATTAACATCGTTTGTTAAAGCTGACTCAAGTACATTTTCTGCGCCCAGTATGTTGGTTTGAACTGCCTCCATTGGATAGAACTCACAAGATGGAACTTGTTTTAATGCGGCAGCATGAAATACATAGTCAACTCCTCTCATAGCTTGATCAATGCTTTTATAGTTTCTTACATCACCAATATAGAATTTTAGCTTATCACTATTAAAAGAAATTCGCATATCTTCTTGTTTTTTTTCATCTCTCGAAAAAACTCGTATTTCTTTAATATTAGTATTTAAAAACTTTTTAAGAACAGCATTGCCAAATGAGCCAGTACCACCAGTTATAAGGATTATTTTATTATCAAACACTTTAATATGAAGGGAGAATATGAAAAAATATTATTATACCAAAGTTAATTATGAATTAATGTTTGAACCAAGATCAAGATAATTTCGCTTATCCTCTATAAAGTCACAGATGTTTTGAATAGTATTATCTGCATCTGAATTCAAGAGAATTTGATAGTCAAATAACTTAAACTTACCATTATGATCAAAGATTGGATAATTAAATACTCTACGAAACCTCACTGCATAAGCCAATATTCTTGCATTTTCTAGTTCTTTTTTGCTAACCTTATTGACTAATTTTGAGTCTAAGAATAAATCTTTAAAGTGTTCGTGTGATTTTATATCCAGGGTAAAGCCTTTTCCTGAGTAATAAGGAGTCGCAGCTACCCAAGGCTTAATGCCCATTAAAGCGAACTCTAGCCCTAATGTTGAAGTGTATACCATTGCTATATCTGAGAGTTTTGATAGCGCATAGCTAGAAAGATTACTTTTTGGTCCAATAAGTTTTATATGTGCAGGTAAATTTTCATACTTCACTAATATCCTATCACAGATTTTAGAATTAGTTTTGAGATGTTTGGGTACTTTTGACTCACCAGGATGAGCCCTAATAATAAGATCAATATTTTTTTTATCTATTACAAAATCAATAATTGAGCTAACCCAGTCAAACATATCAAAATATGCTAGATTTTGCCCCATTGCGGTCGAATCCCACTCAACATTTGTAAATAATGTGATTAATCTAGAGTTTTTATTAAGTGATAATTCAGCACTAATTTTAGAAAAATCGTTGACTACATTCTTATCATAATACTTAAATGGGGTATTTAAACTTTTAGATTGTAAGCCATAGAATTCATTCACCTTATTAATCTGAAGCTTATTAATACTATCTATTTTAATTGAAGGCCAGACACTATCAATTTTTTGATCATGAGCTATATCATTTTTACTAAAAATAGCCCCTCCTTGATTAAATACATCCCAAGTGTAGTAATCAATTTTATATAATTCTGACAACTCAAGTGCAATTCCAGATTGAATAAACTTACCATTTGGGCCTATTACTTTATCAAATCTGTTAGATTTAAATAGATTATTATTAGCCTCACAAATTATTAGAGCAGACTCTATACATTTTCTAAAAACTACCTCTCTATCTCCAAAAATTTCAACTACTCCTTTATAGAAGTGAGTAAGATTTCTAAGTGCCATTTCACCAATATTTACTTTAAGTTTTTTATATATTTTTAAATTATCAATGTTATTTTTTTTAGACAGCTCACCAATCTCTATAATTTTTTCTTTTGTAATTAGCTCACTAATCTTAACGGAACTAAGACCAAATAAATCAACCTTTTTTTTTGTACCTTTATAGCAAGAAGAGCAGCTTGGGCGTTTAACACTGACGGTTTCTTGCTCGCAATAGGGCAAACCATCACAGATAATCATCTTCACATTAAAACCACGATATTTTAAAGCTGCAGCCATTGAATAATCAACCCAACTATGATACCAATGGTATTGTGTATTAAAAAGTACGCTTTGATTTTTCGTTTGGATGTTGAAATTTCGCTCTGCTTTTTTTCTCCCAAACTTAATAACTAAAGAAATAATATTCCATGCAAGGATATCAAAAGTATTTTTTTTTATTGGTTTGATAATTTTTTCTAGTAGAAACATATTTAATTTTTGTAAGAATTAACTGGCATTTATAAAGATTTTTTGTAAATACTAGTGTATTCATGAACCCTATGGTTAAAAGATAAGTGGTTTTCAATATACAGTTTTGCTTTAGTGGTTTTTTCTAATGCATCACTATAATTATCAAAAATTAATGAGAAAATTTTGGAAAGTCCAGAAATATCATCAAATTTTACAAGATAGCCTGCATCCATCCTCTTAATATCCTCGCCTGTTCCAGTATGGTCTGTAACAATAATTGGTGTACCACATAAAACTGCCTCTAGCGGAGCCCAGGCTCCTTGCTCCTGCCTTGAAAGCTGAACCACTATATCGGAATCTAAAAGAGCAGAGTTTTTATACTCACCGCCTAAGAAACCGGTAAAAATAACATATTCTTCAATTTTCAATTGCTTGATTAATTTCTTACAATCCTCCATATGGCCATCGTCTGGACCAATAATAACTAGTTTAGTATTTTGATTATTTTTAACATAGCTTGCAAAGCCTTTTATTAAAAAATCATTTCCCTTAATATAGTGAACTCTACCTAAGAAACTTATCACCCTTAAGTCTTCTGAAATATCATATTTCTTTCTAAAATCCCCTTTTAATGGAAGGTCTTGATATTCATCTGTATCAAAAGGTGGTGACAAAATTAATATCTCTTTATTCTCGAGAGAGCTGTCTAGATTTAAGTATTCATCGACTCCTATTTGAGTTTCTGCAACGAGCACCGAAGCATTTTTTAGAATTGCTCTCCCAATAATAAAATCAAATATTTTCTTTATAATATTTTTTCTTGTAAAGTAAGGCACTGATCCATGAGCATCCATTACATAGGGAATGTTAAATTTTCTACAATAATAATACAAAACAACATTTTGAAATGTTCTAAAAGCATGCATATGAACTACATCATAATCCTTCAAATTCTTTCTACACCACGAAAAAAGTCCCGGCATTATTGAAAATCCTGCCTTATGTAAAAAAGTCTTTTCTGCATGAAAATTAACGTCTTTTAATGTTTCAGCCAAATTTTTATCAAATTTATAATTACCTGACAAAATAGTTGGCATCAGCCCAGCCTTGGCTTGTGCCTTACAAATCTTAAACATTAAATCACTAGTGCCGCCGCCAATTTCAATTGAGAATAATATAAAACTATGGAGAATTTTCATCTTTAGATTGAAAGCTTTTCTAAAACAGCTTTTGTAATATAATTTGAATCCATCTGGTATTTAGCTCTTAAATAAGCCTGGTCACCCACAATAGAAGAATAGATGTCCTTTAAGCCAATCTTCATAAATTTTTGAGGCATGTGTCCACTCTCCATGCAAAATTCACTAATTGCAGAGCCCAAACCGCCAATAACGTTCCCCTCTTCAACAGATACAAGAAGTTTATATTTCCCAGAGACTTTGGCAAGGATATTTTCATCTAAAGGTTTTACGGTATGCATACTTATTATCTCTGAACTAATGCCAGACTCCTCTAAAGATTTAGATGAATCAATAACTTCATTAATTATTCCTCCACATACAACAAAACAAACATCATTGCCCTTTTGAATTGAAATTGACTTTCCAATTTTAAAGACATCTTCTGAATTTTCTTGGATTCCATTAGTTTTATCAATTCTTAAATACCCAACTCCTTCAGAGGCATATAGTTCTCTTGTTGCATGTGCTGCCTCCCAAGGATTACTTGGAACTACAACAGTAACATTTGGCAAAGCCCTCATAATTGAAATGTCTTCTGTAGCATGATGTGACATACCTAATTGACCATAACTAAAACCTCCACCAGAGGCAACTATATTAACATTTAGGTCATGATAGCAAGCATCATTCCTTATTTGCTCTAAACAGCGTAAGGTTGGAAAATTACCAAGTGAGTATGTAAACACTTTTTTACCTTCCAGGGCAAGTCCTGAAGCAATACTAGTTAAATTTTGTTCAGCAACCCCTACATTAAAATACTGTCCAGGAAACATACTTTCAAACTCATCAAAAATTCCAAATCCTAGGTCACCAGTTAACAGCACTAAATCTTTATCTTCTTTAGCAATAGTTATTAAAGATTGAATAAATGAATCTCTCATTATTTTTCCAGCTCTTTTATTGCGTTATCGTATTCCTCACCTTTTGGGCTTCGATAATGCCAAAGTACTTTATTTTCCATAAATGAAACCCCTTTGCCTTTAGTTGTATTAGCAATAATGCATAATGGTTTATTAGAATCTATTCTTTCTTTTGTTAATGCATAGAATAAACTTTCGCAACAATGTCCATCCACCTCAAGCACATCCCAGCCAAAAGACTTCCATTTCTCGGGAAAAGGTTCAAGCTCTATAGTTTCTTCTGTCGAATGTATACTTTGAAGCATATTTCTATCAATAATTGCAGTTAAGTTATCAAGTCTGTAGTGAGAGGCAAACATTATTGCTTCCCAATTAGAGCCTTCGTTGCATTCACCATCACTCATTAAAACAAAAAAACGATGATTTTTTTTATCAATTTTTGCAGCAAGGGCCATACCAGTAGTTACTGGAAGGCCATGACCTAAAGATCCTGTAGAAAATTCAACACCTGGAATCCCCTTGTGAGAGACGTGACCTGACAAATTAGAGCCATTCTGATAGTGGGTTTTAAGGATATCTACAGAGAAGAAACCTGACTCTGCTAATGCAGCATAAACTCCAGCCCCCGCATGTCCTTTACTTAGAATAAATCTATCTCGGTCAGGCCAATTTGGTTGTTTAGGCTTGAATTTCAATACAGCTCCATAAAGTACTGACAAAATATCTGCAATTGACAAAATAGATCCGACATGGGAGCTACTGCCAAGACTTGTCATTTTTATTGCATGCTTTCTAATTTTATTAGCAAGTAGCTCTAATTCGTTATTATTCATTTCAATAAGTATTGATAGAGTAAAAATCTTTTATAACTTCACACACATAATTAACTTCATCATCTGTAATAAACATATTTAGTGGAAGCATCAGACTTAATCTCATTAAATTTTCAGTAAATGGAAGTGATTGCTTAAAGCCAAGATCAGAGTACTCATGGACAGCTTTACCACCCCATTGTCTTAATGTATTAATACCATGTTTTAAAAGATATGCAATAAGATCTTCACTTCTCTTAGCCTCAATTTCATAATTCTGAAAAACATCATAGTTATCTATATTTAATTCAGGCTTTGGCGGCAGAAGAACTTCAGAAACATCTTTTAACTTCTCATTGTATAAATTTGCAAGAATTCGTCTTCGGCTAATGGTTTTTTCAAAATCTTGAAAAAAATAACTCAAGATTGCAGCCTGAAGATTATCTAGTCTACTGTTATAACCCCAAACAGATATATTTCCATCCTCATCCCTACCATGATCTCGCAATAACTTAATATTATTGTATATTTCATCTGAGTTACAAAGAACTGCACCACCATCACCAAAGCATCCTAGTATCTTTGCTGGATAGAAACTTATACAGCCTCCCAAACCAAATGTACCAGCCATTTTTCCTTTAAATTTCGCCCCTAATGCTTGCGCAGAATCTTCATATATCTGAAGTCCATAATTATCAGCAATATTAATAATTTTTTCCATATTGGCAACACGTCCATTTAATTGTGTTGGAATAATGGCCTTAGTTTTTTTTGTAATTAGTCTCTCAATAAAATTAGGATCAATCAAATGATCAACACCAGCTTCAGCAGGTATTGGAGTAGCGCCTGTGAATTTTATTGCTGAAGCTGTGGCAATCATCGTGTGTGAGCAAAAAATTACCTCATCACCCTTACCAATACCACCAGCTTTTAATAATAATTGAAGCCCATCAGTTGCATTAGCTACTCCAACTGCATATTTAGATCCAGTATACTTTGCTAAAGAATTTTCAAATGTAACAAGATCATCTTGCATTATGAATGCCCCTCTAGAACTTACATCTCTAAAAATAGACTCTAGATTTATCTGATCTTTTTGGAAAAGTTTTTGATAGTTAAAAAAGGGAATATTATTTTTTTCTTTCATTCTAATTTTTTATAAATCAACAAGATTTGCGACACAGTATACTATTCTATATTTAGAATTAACTTGATTATCAGGTAACTCTTTAAAATTTTCTTGCCAAGACCCTAATAGTTCAATATTATCTAATGAACTTGGTAGATAGCTCCTGTCACCTATATGTTTTTCTCTCAAAGCTATCCAAATAGATCTACCAAAAGGTAAAAAAACAATAATTTTCTTACTAAGATTCTTAATCCAGGCTTTTACTTTCGTAAGATTTTCAAAACGATCATACTTAGCAAAGGATCCATAAAATTTACACTCAAAGCCATTTTTTTGTAATATTTCTTTTAATTCTATTATTGAATAATACCTTGTAGTGTAAGGGGATGGAATAAAGCCAGGTACATCTTTATTGCTTGTACAAAATACAAGCTTACCATTTGGAACTAAAACTCTTTTAACTTCTTCTAAAAATTCTAAAAGATTTAGATAGTATATCATCGCAAGCGCAATAATAACCTCAAACTCTTCATTTTTAAATGGCATATTATGTGCATCACCATGAATTAAAGAATAATTTTTATTAGAACTTTTTAGTGCATCTATATTCTCTTTACTATATTCAAGTCCAATATATTTTTTAGCAGACTTACCAATAAATTCAATACCAAAACCTTGTCCAACACCTACTTCTAAAACTTTTTTTCCCTGTGAAAAACTACAAGCCACAAGATATCGATGCTTGATAATTCTCATGGTATCTTCTGGCAACAACATGCCAACTTTTTCAGTATAGGCAAACATCTCTTTTGAAAAAAGTTTATTCATTTTTAAAAACTTAAAATATTTAAAGTCCCAACTTTTTTAAAGTTGCTGAATATTCTTCCCATTGTCCAACGTCAAGCCAGGATTTCTCAGTAATAGGAAATACCCCAACACTCAAGCCTTGACTCTTCATAATTTCAATAACATCTGTCATATGAAGGAATTTATTTCCAGGTATTAGATTTAGTACGCTTTGATTTAAAAAATATAAACCAGTATTAACAAGTAAATGTTGTTCTGGTTTTTCTTTAATCGATATTAATAAACCTGATTCATTAAGCTCACAAACCCCATAAGGAATAACAAACTCCTTTAATGCAGCTACAATAGTTAAATCATAACCACCGTCATCATGAAAAGTAATTATTTCACTATAATCAACATCCAAAATAATATCGCAATTAACAACAAAGAAACTAGTATTAATTTTACTTTTAATTAGCCCCAAAGACCCAGCTGTTCCCATTGGAGTTTCTTCATCAACAAAATGAATATCGAAAGGAAGGCTATGGTCATGAAAATATCCTTTAATCATCTGTTTTTTGCTATTAACTGTTACAAAAAACTTACTCAGCCCATGCAAGTGAAACTTTTTCATGATGACATTAATTATCGCATCATCTCCAATCGGCAATAAAGGCTTTGGAAGTATATTGGTAAATGGAGCCAGCCTTAGGCCTTCTCCACCTGCCATAACCACAACTGGATAAGGTAGTTTAGGTTTTTTTTCATTTTGAGTTCTTATTCCAAAAAACTCTTCCTTACTAATTACCTCAATTAATTTAGAGTCACCATCTAAAACAGGGATTACTTTTGCAATCGTGGTTAAAAATAAGTTTTTTACTTCATCATTAGAATAACCTTTTTGAAGAGAGATAAAAACTTTGCTTACGATAGATTGTAAATTATCATTTAAATTTTTACCTTTCAGGATTGCTCTTCTGAAGTCGCCATCAGTAAATACTCCAACTACTTTATCATTTTTATCAACAAAAACACAAAAACCAGCCCCAATATCGTTCATAAAAGCTATAGCATCTATTATTGTGCAAGAGGAATTTACTTTATAGGAGTTTAAGGTATTCATAGTATTTTCAATCATTAATATTATCTAGATTACTCTTAATCTAGATAGTGAGTAGCAATTATGGCATTTTCTGGAAGAAGGCATGGTATCAAGTTTACCACGGGGTAAAGCAACATACTATTTTGACAATAATAATTATTTTTAATTAATTCAAGAGGCTCTTTTGTAATAGGGCAAGCCAAAGGGTTTAAGTTATTGGAGTCATTACTTGCGGAATCAGTCTTATCAATAATGATTACTCCTGTCGAATTATCCCCAAAACAATTTTCTTCAAAAATTAGTTTATATTCTTTAACTTTATAACCCAATTGAATTGCCGTTGAATATAAATTTCTTACATACCCATGATTATCCATATGAGACTTACTCTTTTCACTTGATAATTCATATATTGGTTCAAAAAGAACCAAATATTTACTAGTTATTCTAAAAAGTTCCTCAAGCATTTTCTTTTCTTGGCCACCATTTGGCTCCAATGAGTGGACAGTATAAACTATGTCAATTGCACTATCTTGAATTGGGCAGTCAAAATAACTACCGGTAAATAAAAGTTTATTACCTAGATTTGTTTTTTTTAAAAACTTATTACCATATTGAATTCTTGAATATGAAATATCAAACCCAAATGACTGTATATTTTTATTTCTTAATTTCGGAATTAAATACGAGAATGAGGTCGCTTCACCAATGCCCACTTCTAGAATAGAGTTAAATTCTCCCAAACCATTTATAATTTGTGAGTAAGTAATAGCTCTTTCTTCTTCAAATTCAGGATTTAATTCAGCCTTACGTGAATATGATCCTGCTTGTAAATCATAGCTGATTTTAATCATTTCACTCAAATTTTTTGCATCAGCCGATAACTTCAAGTGTGAAATGATATTTCCACCATTGTCATAAATTTCTTTAATTTTCTTTAAGTCTTGTATCATTTTATTTTTCATTAATCAAAAATTCTGCGAAATAAAAATCTAAATAAGTATCTATATCAATTGATTTTTCAGCTTCCATAACATATGCGTATGACCTTGTACTATAATAGGTTTTATGCTCCTTAAGATGAGATACTTTAAGAATATACATTGCTCCATTAGGTCTATATTTTTGAGCATAATCTTGTCTATTCTTGAGGTTTTTATTGTTAATATCTAGAATTTTAGAATTTTTATTAAGACTTAATGCCCACTCAACTGGATGTTCAAGCTCACAACATGAAATAAGAGAGTCTGATTTAGTATTATAAAACATCTCTATTGCGCTATCAATATCATGGTGATCTCTAAACGGTGAGGTAGGCAATAAGACAATAAATTCATCGTGTTCATAGCCAAATTCATTAATTAAGCGGTCCATAGTATAAATGTAATTATCTATAGCTAATGACTCATCTTGAGCCAAATGTTTAGGTCTTAAAAAAGGTATCTCTATATCTAAAGGTCTGCAAACTTCAGCTATTTCTTCATCTTCCGTTGACAAAATAACACGACTAACTCTCTCTGAATTTAATGCGGCTTCAATTGTCCAATGAATAAGAGGCTTTCCACCAAGAAGTCGAATATTTTTTCTCGGAACACCTTTTGAGCCACCTCGAGCAGGGATAATTGCTATCATTCAAAATCTGCCATAAATAAAGTTTTATCTTGGTCAATATCATGCTTCAGTTTTCGTCCCACTATATTACTTATTTCACTGGGACTTATGCCTGTTCCTGGTCTTTTATAAACAAAGTCACTCCTTAATAGAGTGTGTCCTTTTTTTAAATTATTTATAGTGGTAGCACTTCTTCTAAATTTATCACGTTTGAGCAATTCTTCACTCGATAAAATCTTTTCACCTGAACCTAAAGATTTATAAATCTTTAATCCTTCTCTACATATAATTCTTAAATCCTCTTCATCAGCTGAAACTTTGTGATCCCATCCATCCATATTTTTATCCAAAGTAAAATGTTTTTCTATTATCTTTACACCCTTTGCAATAGCAGCAAGAGTCACAGAGTAGCCCAAACTATGGTCAGAGTAGCCAATTTCGCAATCATACATTTCATTCAAAGTATCAATAAAATTGAGATTAATTAACTCATCTTTTGGAGGATAAAGTGACACACAATGAAGTAAAGCATAATTAGTAAATCCTTTACCTTGAAACAGCTTATATATATTATCAATTTCCTGAAGATTAGCCATGCCAGTAGAAATAATAATTGGAAGATCAGAACTTATTGCTAAATCAATCATCTCTGGGTTATCTGCGTCCATTGAGGCTAACTTAATAAAATCAGAATTTATATCTTTTAAAAAATTTAAACCATCAGCATCTACTGGCGTACATCCAAAATCTAACCCAATTTCTTTAGCATATTTTTGGAAAATTATTAATTGATTCTTATCATTTATAAATGCATCAACCTGCTCATAAATATTCTTCAAACCAAGTTTTTTTGACTCCCATTTATCAACATTTTCAAGCTTTACATTGCCATTATTAAGATCGGCTAAATAATCACTAGTGGTTAAATTATTTTTGGTGAAATACTGAAACTTTACTGCATCTGCACCTGATTCTTTAGCGGCTCTTATCATATCGAGACCCAAATCAGTATCCCCATTATGATTACATCCAATTTCAGCAATTATATAAGGCTTATTTAATTTATTTAAAATCATATTTTTCCATCTATTAATTTAATATTTTCCCACCAACAAAATTTAGAAGTATCAAACTCTGTATTAATATTTTTTATATAAGCATCTTCTCCAACTTCATCAATAAAACTTTTAAGTTTTAAGATACTAAGATAAAGGTGTTTAAACTCATCCAAATATTCACTAAAGTATTTATAATGGTTCTCTTTGACTTCAAGTCCTTGAATTAATTTTTTCTTAGTTAGTAAAAAATCATTACCAACATGAGAATCTTTATGCTGTCGATAGTTAGCAAAAGTTTTACTTAATTTCTTACCCGTTCCACCATCGATTAGTACTTTAGTTGCAATAAACCAATCTAAAGCTTTAATACAACCAGGGAAAGAGAGATTCTTATAATCATATGAAGATAAATTAATAGCCAAGCTACCAAAACCTACAAAATTAAATGATTTTATTTCATGCCAATCTGAAATTTCTTCAGGAATATTCCTCATCTCAAAAAAGCTCTCCTCTTCTAATTGATTTAATTCACTATCTGCTATAAAAAAATCATTAAAAACAAAATCATAATTATTTAAATTTGCAGTAATTTCTTGTACTCTATTGTTAAAAACATTTTCATCAAAATCTGAAAAAATTAAAAACTTAACATCTAACTCATATGAAATTTCCACCAATCTTTTTCTTAATTCTATAGGAGAAGAATTATCAAGGTTTTGCTCATAATGAATATTCTTTTGATTTAAATTGAATTCATTAACTACATTCTTCACTTCTTTTATATCAACACCATCAGTAATAATTAGTAACTCAAAATTTTGCTCAGTTTGATCAAAAACAGACTTTAAATAATCCATTATAAAAATATCGAAATTATCACAACTATAAATAACCGTTGCATACATTACTTTATTTAACATTCAACAAATTTCTTTTAAGAGTACGAAGCTTTCAGCGTATTTACAACCACATGTTCCACCTCTAAATAAACCCAAAGCCTTAATACTTTCTTCACTTCTCGGGAAAGGATGATTAAGAATTTCACCCTCATAAGTTTTCATTATTTGAATTTTCAAATTCATATAATCACTAATATCTACAAAAGTATTTGGCGTAAAGCTATCTTCACTAAAACTAGGGGAAAATTCTGTTTCACTTAAAGTTTCCATCATATAAATTCTTTTTATAAATGGGTATCGAAAGGATTTTGTACAACTAATAGAGGCCTCAAAAATACTTCTATGGTCACTATGAACATCTGCACGAAAAGGAATAAATATAGTATCTGGTTTCAATTTATTAATTACATTAGATATTTTTTCAACAAGAGTGCTCATACTATAGTTGTCTATTTTGGTAGCCTCTAGTTGCAAATTTATGATGCTATCAAAAGAGAACATAGATGCAACTTTTTCAATTTCTTTTTTTCTCTTACTATGAAATTCTGCATTATTTTTAGACTCAGAACAAATTAACCAATGAACTTCTGCACCTTGGTTTTTGTACTTAAGGATTGTGCCACCACATCCTAATGTTTCATCATCTGGATGAACAGCAATTACAAGCACTTTTCTATTCATTAAAATACATCCGACATAATTAAATCTTTTTTTAAACTTAAGCCTTTTAAAGACTTATCAAAAAGTCTATAACCAAATATATATTTAAATTTTTTTTGCTTAATAAATTTATTAAATTCTTGAGTTATTAATATATTGTATTCTAAACTTGCATCAAGAGTTTTGAAATTTCCACCACTATAAACAATGTCAAATTCATTTCCAAATTTTTTTAATATATTCTTATCTCTTTTAATATATTCTTGATTGGGTTTATTAAGCCTCCATTGAAGGTTCTTCTCGTCATAAGTATTAAACTTTAGTGAATTTTTATTAATACTACTTTTAATGTTTACTAATTCATTTTTATTTAGTTTTGCAACATATAAATCCTCCTCAAGAGTCCAATTCAATCTCTTTCTAAAACCTGGAGCAGATTTTTTATTTGGAAAACCAAAAACAAGTTTATAGCCAATATTTTGAGCTTTTTCATAAACTTCATTTGCTTGTGCAATAAAAATTCCAAATTTTCTATAAGAAGCTTCAACCATAGTTGTCATTGATAAAACAGCCCTTATATTCTTATTATTTTTATTTTCAAGCTTTATTGGAATTACTGCATAATGACCAATCAATTTCTCATTATCGTAATAAAGTGAAACGATTGGGCTGCCATTTGGATTTTCAATATAAGCCCAATTCCACAGATCTTCATCAATAGGGCAATCATAAGTACTTGCAAAAAGTTGAAATATTTTTTCTTTATGTGAAATAAGTTCATTTTTGTCAGTGATTAAAATTTTATTAAATAGCATTTATCTTTTAAATTCTTTTGAGGGCACCAATAATTCAGCCACACCCTTGGTGACAACTTTATTTTTTACTTTACATGTGGTTTTAAAAAATACTCTTCTTTTGTCGATATTGATACTGGTAACCTCTACTGAAGCTGTAACAGTATCACCTATAAAAACTGGTCTTTTAAATTGTAGTGATTGTGAGACATAAACACAGCCTTCGCCAGGTATTTTTGTACCAAACAGAGAAGAAAAATATGATGCTGTTAATAAACCATGTGCAATTCTTTTTTTGTATCTTGAGTTTTCAGCATATTCTTGGTCCAAATGAACTGGATTTCTATCACCCGAAATCTCTGCAAAAGCCTGAATATCTGCGTCAGTAACTTTTTGAGTATAACTAACTTGCATACCAATAGTGATTTTTTCTAAAGGTACATTAAAATCTGAATTAGTATTTACCATTATTATATTATTCCTTTAAATGAATTTATCTTCTTACCTGATTCTCATAAAACTTAGCAGTAGTCGATTCAGCAAAATTCGCAATCATAAAATTTTACTTCCAATCATAATAGCACTACTTGGGATATTAACAACACGCTCTGATAACCATTCAGAATTTACAAGTGAAGATGATTGGCATCCCTTATGAATATCGAGCCCATTCATTAACGTCCATATTGGCCGAGTCATTATGCCTTGTGAATTAGTTTTTTCCAAAAATAAATCTCGCTCTACTTTATTTTTAAAGATAATAGTATTCAACCAATTATTTGACATTACATCTTTAGGCTCTATAAAAAAACTACAATCATAATTTTCAAAAAAATTTCTATAAAGATTCGCAAGTTTTCGCTTACTTTGAAGAAACAAATTTAAGTTTTCTAATTGAGCTACAACCAAAGCTGCATTTAAATTAGGCATACGATAATTAAAGCCAACCATATCATGAGAATAATTCCATTTATGGGGAATCTTTGCTGTAGTTGTTATGTGTTTAGCTTTCAATGCCAATTGAAGGTCATCAGTAATAATACACCCACCACCTCCAGCAGTAATTATCTTATTTCCATTAAAACTAATTACACCCATTTTTCCAAAAGTACCAGTATGTTTGTTTTTAAAAAAACTACCCAAACTTTCTGCAGCATCCTCAATAAGTGATATATTAAATTTATCACAAACATCTTTTATTATATCAATTCGACAAGGATTTCCAAAAGTATGGACTGGTATACAAGCCTTAATAATCTTGTTAGTTTTAATATTGATACAGTTTTCATTTTGCATAACAGTGTTATTTTCTAGAAATTCAAGTAATGAACTAGGTGATAGGCCCATAGTTTCTTTATCTACATCTACAAATAAAGGGGTTGCACCACAATATTGAATTGCATTACAAGTTGCAACAAAAGTTACTGGCTGAGTAATAACTTCATGCCCTTGAGAAACATTTGCTAATAGCAAAGAAACGTGAAGAGCACTGGTTCCACTACTTGTAGCAACTGCGTATTTAGAGCCTGTATATTCAGCAATTCTTTTTTCAAAATCATTTACAAAAACACCAACAGATGAAACAAAGGTAGAATCAATGCAAGAGTTTAAATATTTCTTTTCATTACCGATAAATCTAGGCTCATGGAGTGGAATAAAACTCTGATTTGTATATAAATCTTTAATAAAAATTTCAAAATCATCAAACATTGTATATTTCAGATTTATAGTTTTTTAAATTTTCAGGAAGAATAATCCAGTCTATTGTTTTTTTAAGTCCTTCTCTTATCGACACTTGAGGTTCAAAATCTGTAAGTTTACTAATTTTTGAATTATCACACCACAGTCTAAATACTTCAGATTTTTCTGGCCTAATGCGCTGCTCATCAACAATAAACTCAACTTCACTTTTCATTATCTCTTTAATTAGATTAAGTGTATCTCCAATACTAATTTCAAAATTCGAGCCAATATTAAGCGTTTCACCAATAGTATTTTGACTCTCTAGAATTGATAAAAAGCCTCGGCATGTATCCTCAACATAGTTAAAGTCCCGTGTAGGAGTAACGTCTCCTAATTTTATTTTTTTTTCACCACTTGCAATTTGCGTAATGATGGTAGGGATTACCGCTCTTGCAGACTGCCTAGGGCCATAAGTATTAAATGGTCTGGCAATTGTCAAGGGCAAATCAAAAGAATGATAAAAACTCATAGCCATCGCATCAGCCCCTATTTTGGATGCGCTGTATGGAGATTGAGGTTGTAAGGGATGTTGCTCATTAATAGGAACAAATTGAGCAGTACCATAAACCTCACTAGTTGAAGTATGAACTACTCTAATATTCCCATTATCCCTTGCAGCCTGACAAATATTGAGTGTTCCTTTAATATTAGTATCTAGATAAGCATCTGGTGCAACATAGGAGTAAGGAATTGCAATTAAAGCTGCCAAATGAAAAACAACATCAATATCTTTAGTTATGTGCTTACAAAAGTGAGGATCACGAATATCACCTGTGACAATATCAATTTGATCTTTGCAGCTAATATTTTCAAGCCAGCCCCAATGATTATTTGAGTTATATTGTGAAAGTGCTCTTACCTCATAACCTTTCAAAAACAATAATTCAGTAAGATGCGAACCTATAAAACCATCTGCACCAGTTATTAGTATTTTTTTCATTGACATATTATTAATTTATATATTCTATTTTAGTCAAAGAAAGAGTTAAGAAGTATTCTTAAAAAAAAATATGTATTGATCCTTATTTTAGAATCATCATTATTATTATAGGGTTAATTTTTAATTGGAATAACTTATAAATCTACTAATTTTTTATTGGCTTCACATTTCAAATTATTAGATTAATAACAATGCAAATTTATTGCAAAGTAGAATATATAATACTAATAATATTACAAATTTCACATACTAACAATTAATTTAGCGATGGATAGCATTAATTTAGACTTTAGCAAAAAAACTATACTCATAACTGGTGGAGCTGGCTTTATTGGAAGCAATTTAGCGCACTATATTCAAAATAATTTTGAGGATGCTTTAGTTGTTGTTTTTGACTGTTTTAGAAATGAAGAGAGATTAAATAATGGAAACTTAAAAAGCTTTGGTCACTATAAAAATTTAATTAACTTTCGAGGTGAAATTATATGTGGGAATATTAATAATAAAAGTGACCTAGAGTTACTTAATAGATATAGTTTTGACTACATTTTTCATCATGCTGCTATTTCAGATACTAGGGTATATGATCAAGAAATTGTGATGAGAACAAATGTAAATACCTTTACTGATATTCTTGAGATTGCGCAAAGTCATAATGCAACATTAGTTTATGCGAGCTCTGCGGCAGTATATGGAAACCTCCCATGTCCTCAGACTGAGGGCTCTGAAGACCCTCAAAATCCTTATGGATATAGTAAATATGCTATGGATAAAATGTCCCATAATTTTTCATTAAAACACCCAAAAGCAAAAATAGTTGGTTTAAGGTTTTTTAATGTATTTGGCCCAAGAGAGTACTTTAAAGAAAATACCTCATCTATGGTAATTCAATTGGGACATCAAATTTTAGATGGCAAAGCTCCTCGCTTATTTGAAAACTCACACCAAATATCTCGAGATTTTATTTATATTGATGATGTAATACAAGCTAATCTCAAAGCTTGTGTTTCAGAATATAATGGCACCTTTAATATAGGGACAGGAATTTCGCGAAACTTCCAGGAAATTGCTGATATTCTTCAAAAAGAACTAAATACTGATTTAGGTACAGAATATTTTCCCAACCCTTTTGATGGATACCAATCAAATACACAAGCGAATATCACCAGTTCTATTAAAAAATTAGACTTTAAACCAAATTTTTCTTTAGAAAAAGGAATTAAAGCATACATTCCTGAAATCTTACGCCTTCATAAATCTGAAAACTGATGATTTCTTTACCAAATACTAGTCCTAAAATTTTAGTTATCGGTGACCTAATTGTAGATCACTACCTTTGGGGCTCCTCTGAACGTATATCCCCAGAAGCACCTGTGCCAGTAGTTAATATTGATAGTAAAAGCATATTACTTGGTGGGGCAGGCAATGTAATTAATAACCTAAATGCACTGGGAGCTGAAGTAGATGTCATCAGTGTGATTGGTGAGTGTTCAGCATCAGAAGAACTAAAAGAATTACTAACTGAAATTAGTATAGATACTCAATACTTAGTTATTCAAAAAGATCGAATTACAAGTAAAAAAAGCAGAGTTATTTCTGCGCAACAACAAGTAGCTCGTTATGACCTTGAAAGTACTGAAGAAATTAATAGTAAATCACAAATTGCCATTCTCAAGGTTTATGAAAAAATTGTTCATAATTATGATGTTATCCTTCTTTCAGATTATGGCAAAGGTGTTTTAACTTTTGATCTAACTCAATCATTTATTACTATTGCCAATGAAAATAATAAGAAAATATTAGTAGATCCAAAAGGGCCAGATTATTCAAAATATAAAGGCGCTTATCTTCTAACTCCTAACAAAAAGGAGGCTAGCCAAGCGACAAATATTTCGATCCAAGATTTGGAAAGCCTTACAAGAACTATAACAACTCTTAAAGATCAATGTGACTTGACATATTCACTTATTACTTTAAGTGAGGAAGGTGTGGCTATTTTTGATAAAGAATTACGAATACACCCTACGCTTGCTCGAGAAGTATTTGATGTTACTGGAGCTGGAGATACTGTGCTTGCGTCTTTAGGTTTTGCATTATCTTGTAATAATGATATTGACTCAGCTGTCAAATTTGCTAACCTAGCATCAGGCGTTGTTGTTGGAAAAATTGGATCAGCAACTGCAACAATGAATGAAATAATTGAGTATGAGTCAAGCCTAAACCAATCTACTAGTGATAATCATATTAAAACTTGGGATGAAATATCGTCTATTATTATCGCTCTAAAAAATAAAAATAAAAAAATAGTATTTACTAATGGATGTTTTGATATTCTCCATATTGGCCATATAAAATACTTAGAAATAGCTAAAAGCCTTGGTGA
>Ga0115000_10000433_pt1 | contig 39145 bp, 25 predicted proteins | sample ArcticOcean_MG_C_6_FD_89690 | JGI IMG/M metagenome (GOLD analysis project Ga0115000, IMG submission 89690) | Marine microbial communities from western Arctic Ocean - ArcticOcean_MG_CB8_128 | ecosystem: Environmental > Aquatic > Marine > Oceanic | place: Arctic Ocean: Canada Basin | collected...
TAGCCACTTTCTTCAGTCAGCATTATTCCGAGTCTAGACCCTTCTGCATTCAACCGATAGTGGTATCCTATACTACCAAACAAATTGGACTTCTTGTTTGCCTTACCGTGCTTGTCTGGGGTAACCAAATGTATAGGCACGTTTTTTTAATTATGCACAAAACACGCATCTGTTGAGGTTACTACGTCGGATTGGGAAAAGAACCACGTAATAATCACCCTACGTTTTGGGATGGGGCAAGGAGTTGATAGAATCTTGAGAACGAACTTACAGTAGATTTAAATTGGTAAGTGCGGTCATCTAACAGCCTCAAAGCTAACTCATCCCGTTACCCTCGAAACGAAAAAACCGGCGCGGATAGTACGATCGCTCAGGTGTTCCGCTTTTTCTTCTTCGGAGGCCGTGGTGTGGTTGATGTAACACCCCCAAGGTTAAAAAAACTGTACGCCTTTTATAGTGGGTATGTGTTTTGTTGGTGCCGCCCTTTAGGGAAGAGGCACTCCCCCCGGTGTGGCGGTCGCATGGCCCAGAATGGTACATTCAGATGCGAAAAAGCGCACTTTAGCCGGGTTGCCAACCAAGTGCTTGGCATAGCCATGGGTTAATCCCGAAAGTGCTTGAGGCAGGGTGGGACGATGCGTAGGATGCGCCTCCCTTTTTCTGGGGATGGCTGGATAGCTCAGTTGGTAGAGCAACGGATTGAAAATCCGTGTGTCCCCGGTTCGATTCCGGGTCTAGCCACCATTTTCCAAGTCATCCGCGCCACGACGTTCCCATGGTGGATTCTCGAAAAACGATTTCCCTGCCCGGCTTGGAGGACGGCCGCAAGGCCGACGAGCCTTGCACGATTGTCATCTTCGGTGCGAGCGGCGACCTGACGGCACGCAAGCTCATCCCCGCGCTGTATCACCTCCACCTCGAGGGGCAGATGCCGGAGTCGTTTCGAGTCATCGGCTTCGCGCGCCGCGAAAAAACCGACGCAAGCTGGCGCGACGAGATGCGTGCCGGTGTCGAGACCTATTCCCGCACGCAGCAGGTGGACGACGCCCGGTGGGACGCCTTCGCCGCCAATCTCTCTTATCATCGCGGCGACCTCACCGATGCCGGAGCCTACACCGGCTTGGCCAAGCGCTTGGCTGATTTTGGCGAACCGCGGCTCGTCAACAACCTTGTTTTTTATCTAGCGATCTCGCCCAGCCTCTTCGGCGAGTTGGTCGATCAGCTACACGCTGCAGAATTGCTGCATCGCATGGAGGAGGACGATGAGCATTGGCAGCGCGTCGTGGTGGAGAAGCCGTTCGGTCACGACCTCCAGTCGGCGCACGTGCTAAACAACCACTTGTTGCACCACGTGCGCGAGCGGCAGATTTTTCGCATCGACCATTACCTCGGCAAGGAGACGGTGCAAAACATCATGATGTTTCGCTTCTCCAACGCCATCTTCGAGCAGCTCTGGAATCGCGAAGCCATCGAGCACGTGCAAATCACCGTCAGCGAGGATATCGGCGTGGGGGGGCGCGGCGGTTACTTCGAGGAGGCCGGCACGTTGCGCGATATGATGCAGAACCACTTACTGCAGATTCTCTCTCTCGTGGCGATGGAGCCGCCGCCGTCGCTGGCTGCCGAGGACATCCGCAACGAGAAGGTCAAGCTGCTCAAGTCCATCCGCCAGATGACACCGGAGGCGGTCGCCGCGAACGTCGTGCGCGGCCAGTACTTTGCCGGCACGGTGAACGACGAAAGCCGCGAGGGTTACCGGCAGGAGGAGCGCGTGAACCCCGAGTCCAACGTCGAGACCTTCGTCGCCCTCAAGCTGTTTATCGACAACTGGCGCTGGAGCGGCGTGCCGTTTTATCTGCGCACCGGCAAGAATCTTCCGCTGCGAGCAAGTGAGGTGCGCGTGCAGTTTCGGCCGACACCCAACGTGCTCTTCGCCGCGCAGGGTCATCTCGACCTGCACGCCAATGCACTTACGCTGCGACTCCAGCCGGACGAGGGTATTTTCCTTCGCTTCAACGGCAAGGTGCCCGGCAACAGCATCGAGACGCGGCCGGTGCGCATGCACTTCGACTACGACGCCGAGTTCGGCGCCTACACGCCCGAGGCGTATGAGCGGCTGCTGCTCGAGGCAATGGCCGGCGACGCCACGCTGTTCATCCGGCGTGACGAGGTGGAGACCGCCTGGCAGATTGTCGATGACATCCGCGCTGGCTGGGGCGGCACTCCGTTGTCGAACCGCGAATTTTACGCCGCCGGAACGTGGGGGCCGGTGGCGGCGGACGATCTGCTCGAGCAGGACAGCCACAAGTGGCACAACCCAAAACCGTCCAAGGGATGAGCGACTGCACGGTTTTCGCTGACAAGGCCGCGCTCGCCGAACACGCTGCCTCGGAGTGGCTTGAGCGCTTGGCCAAGCGCGACACGGGCCGGCCGTTCACCGTCGCGTTGTCCGGCGGCCGCACCCCGAGGCTGCTCTACGAATCAGTGGTGGCACTGGCACAGCCAAGCGCATTCGACAACGTGCATTTCTTTTGGGGCGACGAGCGCGTCGTGCCGACGACCGACGACGAGAGCAACTTCAAGCTCGCCGACCTTGGCTTGTTCCAGCCGCTGCGAATTCCGCTTGGCCAAGTGCACCGTGTGCCGACGGAACGCAGCGAAACCGAGGCGGTCCAACTTGCAACCGATGAGTTGCAGCAGTTCACCGACAGCCAAGCGGATGGCCAGCCGGTGATCGATCTCGTGTTCCTCGGCATGGGCGAAGACGCCCACGTCGCGTCTCTCTTCCCCGGCGACACCGAGGCGATCGAGTCGAAGGCGGTTTACCGAGCGGTGACCGGACCCAAGCCGCCGCCGCGCCGCATCACGCTGGGCTATCTCGCCTTGGCCGCCGCGCGCGAGGTGTGGGTGCTCGCCTCCGGCGAAGGCAAAGCGGAGGCATTGCGCGCCTCGCTGGCCAACGGCAGCGACACCCCCTTGGCCCGAGTGCTGCAAAGCCGTGAACACACCGAAATCCTCATGGACTTCAAGCCGTAACCGGTCGGTTCATTTCACTTCAGCTTTCAATTCTGCTCGTGTCTTGCCGCCGTGTCGGTGCAGGAGGTCGGCGGTTTTCCTGGTGGCCGGCCCTGGACGCGTAGTCGAGGGCCGTTTTTCCGCTCATGGCCAGGCCGTTTACTTTTGCGCCGTTAGCCATGAGCAGTTCGACGATTTCCCTGTGCCCCTCGCCGGACGCGCCGTGCAGCGGCACCCATCCACCTTCGTCTTTGCCATTTGCATCCATCCCGCCATCCAAATGCAGCCTGACCGCTTCGATGTTCCCAACCCTCGCAGCCTCCCATAATGGGACGTCTGGCGGTTTCGCTATGGCTGCAGGTTCTTTTGGTGGCAATTCCGGTCGTGTCACCTTGGCGGCGGGCTGAACCGGTTTGAGCTTCGGTGCTGGATTCGCCGGTAACACGGGAGCGGGGTTGGCAGGTTTCTCCTCAACGGGTGGCTCCGATCTACCACATCCCGCCGCTAGGATAGCTGCAATCACTGCTGCCAGTTTGGCTGTCATATGTCGGATGGATGGTGATTACTGAAAACTGATTCAGTCAATTACAATCGCGAATCACATTCGGGCATTCGTCGGCAGTGGGTTCGCGTGTATTCGCAGTTCACTATTTTCGCCTCGCGACGACGAAGGCGTTGAACATGAGATAGCGCCACGGGCCAAGGTTGAGAGCGAAGTCGATCGGCTTGGCCACGTAGCGGTCGGTGCACACTACGCTTAGCACATCGCAGCCGTTTTGCTCGAGGAAGAATTTTATCTCGACGCCGTTCGTGGCGACGATCGCGTCGTCGTCCGGCTGGAACGGCTCGCAGCGGATCGGCTTCATGCGGTCGAAGCGCACAGGTTCGAGGTCGGCCGCCATCTGCCGGCGCTTGGCTCGGAGTCGCTGCCAGTTGCGCCATTTGTTGCCGAGGCCGCGCATGCGGGGATGGTAGTCGCGCAGGCCAAGCGCACGGAAAAAGTTCGGGCTCGAAATGACGACCTTGCCGCCCTGCTTCGTGACGCGCACCAGCTCGGCGATGAACGCCTCTGGTTCCTCGACGTGCTCGAGTACATTCAGCGCCCCGACGCTGTCGAAGGTGGCATCGCCGAACGGTAGGTTGTGGCCGTCGTAAAGCTGACAGCGGTCGCTAATTCCCTTGGCTTTTTCGACGCTCGGCCCGGATACCTCGACGCCGTGTGCCTCGCACCCTGCCTCCATCAGACGCTTCACGACCTGGCCTACGCCGCAGCCGACGTCAAGCGCCTTACTGGCGGGCCCGTCCGGGCAGAGTGTGTCGGCGTACTTGGCATAAAAACGGGGATCCCAGCCCTCGAGGAAGTCGGCGTACTCCTCGTTTTCCCGGTAGTAGCTTTGCTGCTTGCCCATTACGCCGAAGTTTTTTTCCGTTCGTCCACTATGACGAAACCCAGCAGCCCGAAGCCGCCGAGCAGCGAAGCCAAGCTGACGTAAAGCCAGGTCATCGGCGGCTGAAAGCGGAATACCACCTCGTGGCTGCCGGGCGACAGGCGTACGCCGCGCATCACGTAGTTGCAGCGGAGTAACTCGGCTGCCTGGCCATCGACCGTGACACGCCAATACGGCGACCAATGGTCGTTGAGCAGCAGCACCGATTCGGCAATGGTTTGGGTGGTGAGCCGTATTTCCTTCGGCCGATACGACTGGATGCTGACTTCGCCGGCCGCTTGGGCAAGCGTGGCAGTCGTCGGCTCGATTGGCGAGTTGACGATCACCGTGGCGTGGGGGTCAAACTCCCGCTTGGCCAAGGTCTCGAGTGTCATGGCGTCATTGGTCTGCACCTGCCACTGACTGTACAGTTTGGTCCGGGGCAGTGCGCCGTCGAACCGGATCAGGCTGTACGGGCCGGCCGGGTTGAATTTCGTCGTGAAGTCCTCTGTGCCCGGCGCGTTCGGGTTTTTTGTGTCGGGCCGAAGGCCGACGGCGAAGTTCGTGGCCACCGTGAAACGCCCTTTGCCGGGATCGAGTTGCTGATTGAAAAACGCGACGTCGTTAGTGCCGCCGAGCAGCCAGCGCGTGTTGGTGAGTTCCCAATGCCGACCGGCGAGGTAATGCGTGTTTGTGTCGCCGCTGATGGTGAATCGCCGTTCAAACGCCTCGTGATCGGCCGCCATCCGCGGCATTTGCACAAGGTCAAGTGACTGGATGTTGTTGTACAGGAACTGATGTTGCAGCCACTCGATACGGTATAGCTGGTTAAGCAACCCGGAGGGTAGGGGAGAGATTGTCACGCGTCCCTCGTGCGGCGACTTGGCCAAGGTGCTTATGAGCGGGTTGTTGCCCTCGTACTTGTGTTTGTAATCGTCGTACTGCACCCAAGGTGAGTTGGCGTGTGTGAGGTCGATCACAATCAGCAAGCCAAGTGCCACTGCCCATTTCTGCACAGCGTCGCTACGCATTAATTTTACAATGGAAAAAATGCCAGCGCCGAGCAGCAGCGCGGACAGGATAATCTCCATCGCGCTGAAGCCGGCCATCACCTGCGCAGCGCTAGGGTCGAAGCCTCGTGAGGCGATGTGCTGCCCGAGCGATTTTTTTGATGCACCAAAAATCAGCGAGCCAAGCAGCATCGCCCCAGCGGCAATACCTGTACCACGGATCCACAGCCTGGCTGCCTGGCTTGGCTCCGCCGCCTCGCGCTTGGCCATGCGCAGCAGACCCTCGATGCCGTAGCCGCACAAAACGATCAACCCTAAGTGCATTGGATGCAGGAACTTAATCGGATTTCGCATCGTATTGAAAAACGGCAATTGATGGATGAGTTGGTAAAACACCGCGTGCCGGCCGTAGGCCAAAAGCAGCGACACGACGGCGAGCACCGTCCAAAACTGAATCATACGCCGCTCGGTCGGCGAGTAAATGTTTGCGCTTTTTTGCAGCGCGAAAAACAGCGCCCAAGCGGCGAGCAGTACGACGATGATTCCGGCGTATTCACCCGATCCGGAGTGGCGTTGAAGGAACTGGTTTTTGTTTTGAACCAAAGTCATCAGTTGTGTCGCCTCCTGGATGGAAACGTTCAACGCCTCGGCCAACTCACCGGGGACGACGTTGCGCTGGCCGAATGCGGCGATGACTTCCTCCACCTCGGCAACGCGATCGAGCACAGGGTCCTGCCCCATCGAGCCCCAGTAGTTTCCGCCGTCGAGCGAACGAAGCTTGTTGCCGTCGTATGGACGCGGAGTGTCAAGACGGTAGCCGTAAAGGCCGGGGATCACGATGCGCAACGTCTCCATTTTCGGGAGGCTCCACTGTGTGAGAAATGTCCATTGCCGCTCCTTTGCCGCTGCGCGTTGCGCGGGCGTTTGTGGATCGCTGCCAACACCCTTAAGTTGGGTGTCAACAAGGGTTGACATCGTTTGGGAGGCGGCTAATCCGGCGACCACCGCGACCACCGCGATGCCGGCGAACCCGCGTCCTGCTGCCTGGCCTAGCGCAACCGGTTTGTCCGACTCAAGCCGCTTTATGACGAATCCAAACAGCACAAACGCCGCGATGTAGAGACTGAACAACGCACCGATATCGTAGCCTTCCATCAGGCCAAGCCCGACGCAGATGCCTGCTAGGGCGAGGTTTGCCCACGGACGCGACTTGAGCGCGCGCAGAAGAAACGCTGCAGCGAGAAACGTGGTGGCAAACGTCAGCGAGCGCGACGGCAATCCCCAGCAAGCGTACGAGACGACCTCCATGTTGAATGCGGCGGCGATGGCGCCGATCGTGCAGGTGAGATTACGGAAGCCGAGTGTGCGAAAGAAAAACCAAGCCGCCAGTCCGAGGAAAATCAGGCAGATCGGCGTGCACCACTTGAGGTACAGCACCGACTTTTTTAGCAGCAGGCCAAGCGCCATGTAAATTCCGGGTGACGCGCTGGGCTGCTCGTAGCCGAGCCAGTTCAAGTCGTGCCAATAGCCCGAAAACGTGCCGGGCATCTTGATCGCGTCGGTGCTGATCGAGCCAAGCGGGCCGTCGTTTGAGAACAAAATTAGCACCGGATCGAAGCTGTCCCAAAATAGGAACAGCGTGACGACGATAAGCACCCCGGCCGCGCCGGCGAACGGCTTGAGCCAGCCGGTTGAGCGTTCAGTTGAGAGAAATGGTAAGTTCACTGTGTCGGTTTACTGCCACTGCTCTTTGTTGAGCGACGAGCCGAAAAACAGGTCGCGAAAAAAGACGGTGACGCAGCCAAGTTGCCAATGCAGCCACGGCACCTTCGGGCGGGCGGACTCGTAAATGCGCCGGGCGTGATCCGGTTTTTCGTCGGCTATCTGCTGCATCTTGACGCGGGAGCGCGCGGCGAACATGCAGCGCAACTTTTGCCGGCGCAGCCATCGTGTCAAACCCTGTTGCTGCATCAGGCCGAATGCGTGCTGGATCGCCTCCCACTCGTCGAGCACCCAGCTTTGGATGTTTTCCTCGTTTCGCTTGGTCATACTGAACGGGTGCCGGCGGATTTGCAGCAACACTTCCGGCACTGCGACGCGCTGCTCGCAGACCTTGGCCAAGTCGGAATAAAAAACGCAATCAGCCGCGTGCGGCATGTCGGTGCGGAACGAAACGGGGCACGCCTGGCCAAGCGACTTGATTAGCACGCCGCCGAGCATGAGCGAGTCACATTCGCTGTGTTGAGCGAGCAGTGCGTTTGCGGAAACTTCGTATGCGGCAGCTGATGGTTTCGATGGCTTGGCGTCGAGTTGGTTTCCATCCTTGTTGATGAACTCCGGCTGGCAGTAGCTAAACGACGGCGCTGGCGCGTCTGTGAGCGCGGCGGTCATCTGCTCCATGAAGCTTGGCAGCAGCACGTCATCGGCACAGATATAATGCAGGTGGTCGCACTCGGTGGCGTAGCTGAGCGCCTTGTTGAAATTGAAGAAAAGCCCCTCGTTTTGTTCGCTGCGGATCAGTTCACACTTAAGCGGCTCGTAGGTCTCAACGAGCTCCGGGGTCCCGTCGGTCGAGGCATCGTCGAGGACGATCACGCGGTTGGGGCGGAGTGTCTGTGCGGCGAGCGAATCGAGCGTGGCGCGAATGAATCGTTTCCCGTTGTAGACCGGTATGACGGAGATGATGCGTGCCCGATCTCTCATGACTGATGCGCGAGTTCGCTGATCATCGCCTCCCAGCTTGGAGGTGTGTAGCCAGTGGCTTTGTTAAATCGATCGGCGTTGAGGCTGCGGTCGCAGACGAAATGGTTATTCGGCTCGATGACGCCCTCCCAGCCAAGTTTTATCTGACAAATTTTCAGCAAATCGAACTTGGAAATCGGCGCACTGGCGACGTGCCACACGCCCGAAAGCTCGGGGTGCTGGGTGAGGATTCGGTCGACGATCCGCGCCATTTCGAGTGTAGTAAAACCGCTGTAAATTGCTTTGGTGAAGCCGCTTATGGATTGGCCGCGCTGGCTCAAAAACCAATCCAGCAGCGCCAGATTGGTGCCGAGCTCGTGGCCGATCACCGAGGTACGGAGGGTGAGGGAGTGGGTGTCGGTGACTTCGCCCTGATGCTTCGATTGGCCGTAAAGATCTGCGGCATCCGACGGGTCGCTCTCTGTGTAATTTCCCTTCGTGCCGGCGAAGATGCAGTCGGTGCTGAAGTGAATCAGCCGCGCGCCGGCTTCGCCGGAGATCTTGGCTAAGCGGTGTGGAAACTCGGCGTTGACGCGCAGGGTGAGCGCCTCGTCATTGGCATCGTCGCGTTGCTTGATGATGCCAACGCAGTTGACGACAGCCTCGGGCTTCGCCTGGTCAAGGGCGCGCTCAAGAGCGGTATCGTCGGTGATGTCATCGAACTGGATCGCCTTGGCTTTATCGAACAAATTATGCGCGGCGAATTCGGTGGCCGGACGGCGAAGCGTCACCCAAGTGTCGTGTTGCGCGTGGAGCCCGCGCCAAAGTTGGTGGCCCAACATGCCGCTGCCGCCGAGGATGAGCAGCCTCAAGGCTGAGCCTCCTTTTTGTGGCGTGCGGATACGCCGCGCACATCCTTTATGGCGACCAGATTGAAGGCGTGTTTCGGTTTTCGGTTGATGCGAAGCAGCAGCGTCAGCGCCTCGTCGAGCAGCAGGCAGCCGGGGAAGTTGTACCTCGGTCCGGCCATGTAGCCACGGAGGTGGCGTGTGCCGGTCGTGCCGTGGACTGTGTAACCGCGTCCCTCGAATTCGTTGATGAACCAGCCGGAGTGGTGCCGCTGAAACTCGTTGTCGAACTCCGGCCCTTGCGGAACAAAACCGTGCGGTGTCTCGAGCAGAATAAACTTGGCCGACAACCGCTCGACGCGATCGAGCAGCTCAAGCCCGCTGGCCTTTCGCAAATGCTCGATGAGGCCGAAGAGGGTGACGAGGTCGAACGTGGCGTCGAGGTTGTCGCTGAGAATATCCGCCTGAATGTAGTGGTCGTGAATGCCGCGCTGTTTGGCCAGGTCGATGGCGTCGGCGTGGGCGTCGAGGCCGGTGGTCTGCACACTTGGCCGGAACTGGCTGAGGTGCGAGCGGGTGCCACAGCCGATGTCGAGCGCGGTCTTAACCTCACCAGTGGCAACGATTTGCGCGGTGAAATCAGCGGCGGAACGCGGGCGCAACAGTTGTCGGAGCGGGTTCGGCATGCGCTTGGCCAAGCGGGTCAAATATACAACTCGACCTCGCCCATTTTGTCGAGCAGCGGCTCGATGTCGGCGGCGGAGTCGAGTTGGCGGGTGTTGGCGGAGGTGTACTCGGTGCCGAGCGGCTGTGCGGCGAGGTGATCCGGCACACGGTACTCTGGGTGGATGGCGTAAAAAAGTTCCTCCTCGGTGACGCGCTGCATTTCGTACTCGTTGACGAGCGTTTCGTGCAGTTTTTCTCCGGGCCGAATGCCTGTGACGTTGACCAGGTGGTCGGCGCCTTGCGGGCTGAATTTACGGCTAACCGCCTCGGCGAGATTCGCGATGGTGCAGGCCGGCGACTTGCGAACGAAGATCTCGCCGCCTAGCGCGTGTTGCATCGCGTGCAACACGAGGCCGACTGACTGGTCGAGCGTCATGAGAAAGCGCGTCATCTCCGGCACGGTGAGCGTGAGCGGCTCGTTTTTTTCGATCTGCCGCTTGAACAGCGGGATGACCGAGCCGCGGCTACCCATCACGTTGCCGTAGCGCACGCAGCAGAATTTCGTGTCGCCGCCGCTTTGGTTTTGGCTGCAGACGAGTTTCTCCATCATCGCCTTGCTGGTGCCCATGGCGTTGAGCGGCTTGACGGCCTTGTCGGTGCTGAGGGCGACGAAGGTTTTCACCCCGGCGGCCTTGGCGGTGCGGCAGGCGTTTTGCGAGCCGCCGACGTTTGTCTTGTAGGCCTCGTAAGGAAATTTTTCGCACGACGGCACGTGCTTGAGGGCGGCGGCATGGAAGACAAGATCGACGCCGGCCATGGCCTCCTCGAGGCGAGCCTCCTCGCGCACATCGCCGACGAGATATTGGAACTGCGGGAACGCCTGCTGCATCTCCCACTGCTTCTTTTCGTCGCGGCTGAAGATGCGAATCTGAGCGGGGGACTGTTTGAGCAGGTGGGCGGCGACGCGGTTTCCGAAGGAGCCGGTGCCGCCGGTGATCAGGATTGTGGAGCCGGAAACATTCATGCCAAGGCCGGGCTGAGTCTATGCCCGGCTCCCGCGATTGGCAATGGACAAGGCTTGCGCCATCGGTCTGGCATGACTAGCCTCCGACACATGAAAGCCATCGCTGTTTGTATTATGGCGGGTTTGGGGCTGTTAACGGCTTCAGCGGCATCTGGCACCGAGGCCCAAGAAGAGGCCAAGCCTCAAGGCTCTGCCACCGTTCCGTTGGCCAAGCGGGTGACGGTGCAGCTTGAGTTCGAGACCGTGCGCGGCCTGGCCTATCAGGTTTACTCTAGAAAAGGCAAAAACGAGTGGCGACCGCTTGGCCAATTGCTCGAGGGCGACGACAAACCGGCGACCGTGTCTTATCCGGGCGCCGCCGCCGGCGTGGAGTTTCGAGTGGAGACATACGAGGCCGTCGAGGCGCCGACGCTACCCGAGGGCATCGACTACAAACTGACTGGCATTTATCGGTTGCGCGGGGCGTACAAGGTCTGCGTGGCCAAGGTGGACCGCACCACCGAGCCGGTGCGCACCGCCCACTTCACGCTTGGGCAGGGGGACACCGGCGGGTCGCTTCGGCTACTCCACATTGATGCCGCTGCCGGGCGGGTGCGGATCGAGGCGGGCGGCGTGCCGCTGACCCTGAGTTTTCACGGCAACACATTTCAGACCGCAACCGTCGAATCGCAACCACCGTCGCGATCTGTGGCTGGTAAGCCAACGATCATCACTGCGCCGCCGAAGGGCAGTGTCTACATGGCTAGGAACGAGCCGTACTATAAAGAAGCGCAGAAAAAGAAAAAGTACACCAACCGCTACTCGCTGCTGGAGGGTTCCACGGTCAAGGCCATCAACCGCAGCATTCGTGCCCAACCGCAGAGCATCTTCACGCCGCGCGTTTCCGTGCCGAGTTATCAACGGCCGTACTACTACCGTCCGAGCTCGCACTCCACGACATTCCGCATCCGTCGCCGGTAGTTTTTACTTGGCGAGGGCGTCGAGGAGTTTTTGGTGAATCCCGCCGAAGCCGCCGTTGCTGAGGACGCAGAGGATGTCGCCTTCCTTCGCCTGACCGACGACGTGTTCCACGATCTCATCGGCGGTGGGGATATAATCCGCCTCGGTGTCGGCGGAGCGGATATCTTCCATCAGCCGGGCCGGATCGAGTCTTTCTTCGGCGGGTATTTGCTCGAGCCGCGCGATTCCCGCCACGACAACGCGCTTGGCTAAGCGGAGTGCCTCGGCGAGTTCGGCCTGAAAATGGCTGCGGCGGGTGGTATTGCTTCGTGGCTCGAAGATAGCCCAGATGCGGCGGCCTGGGTATCGCTGGCCAAGCGCCTTGAGTGTCTCCCGGATGGCAGTGGGGTGGTGGGCGAAGTCGTCGATCACGGTCACGCCGCCGGCTTCGCCGCGAATTTCCATTCGGCGCCGAATGCCCTCGAACAAGTCGAGGCCGGACTGAATCTGCTCGTCGCTGAGTCCGGCGTAGCGGGCGAGTAGCAGTGCGGCAAGGGCGTTGCGGATATTGAGCTCGCCGGACATCGGGATGCGAAACGTCGTTTCGCCGAGCCGAAATTCGGAGCCGCTTTCGCTGTAGGCCAAGCCGCTGGCCAAGTCATCGCAGTCGCCGCCCAAGCCGAAGCGGCGCACGGGGCAGTGGTCGATGCCGAGCAGCGACTCGATGTTGGCGTCGTCGCCGTTGGCTAAGAGCAGGCCGTTGCGCGGGACGATGTTGATGAGGCGTTGAAAGGAAGTTTGGATTTCGGCGAGGCTCCCAAAAATGTCGGCGTGGTCAAACTCGAGGTTGTTGATGACAACGGCTTCGGGCAGGTAGTGGACGAACTTGCTGCGCTTATCGAAAAACGCCGTATCGTATTCGTCGCCCTCAATCACGAACCAGTCGCTGTCGGTGAAACGTGCGCCTTGGCCAAGGTTGTTTGGGATACCGCCGATGAGGAAGCTGGGGTTGAGGCCGTTATGCTCGAGCAGCCAGGCGAGCAGCGATGCGGTGGTTGTTTTTCCGTGGGTGCCAGAGACGACGAGTGAGCGTTTACCGCGCAGGAAATGGTGCTTTAGCAGCTCCGGCAGTGAGCAGTAATTGAGCTTGTGCGCGAGAACGAACTCGGCCTCGAGGTTGCCGCGCGAGATGGCGTTGCCGATGACGACGAGATCCGGCTTGTGGGCGAGGTTGGCCTCGCTGAACGGTTTGGCCTCGATACCGCGCTCCTCGAGGAAGGTGGACATTGGCGGATAGATGCCCTGGTCGGAGCCGCTGACCGCGATGCCACGCTCCTTCAGCGCAGCAGCGACGGAGGCCATTGCGGTGCCGCAAATGCCGACGAAATGGATTGAGCGTGCGTTTTCGATGGTGTGAGCCTCAAGTCACTTCTCGCGGAAAGGCCCATTGCCTACCCCAGCCATCCTCCAAAGCCAAGTTTCAAAGCTCTACGATGGATTGCCCAAATGCTAGTTGTGATTGAGTTTGGTCCAAGTCAGGCCGTCGAGGTTTTTCGTTCGTGCCGGGATGATCAGGCTCGCAATCCAACCGGACAGGAAACATGTAACCGTTCCCACGACTCCGATGATCAGCGGGTGGGCGTCGGTGTGAAATTTCACATAATATAGAACGGCCGCCGCTACGATAACCCCGGTCCAAGCGTGAACGCTTGCTGTGCGATTGGTGAATATGGCCAAGGTAAATAAGCCGCCCAGCGTACCCAGAATCAAGCCGATGTAGCCCATCAGGGTGTCCCAAAGGTTTTTGCTGTCTTGTGATGCAATGTAGATTGCCGAAACGGTGCCGAGGACACCGAGGATCAACGTGATGCGCTTTGCCAATTTTAGCAGCGATTCACTATCCCGATCTTTCGAAAGAAAATCTGTTGTGAATGCCGTGGCAATGGAATGCATACTTGAGTCGAGACTGGACATCGCGGCGGCAAACACCCCGGCGATTACCAGCCCCGCTAGGCCGGTTGGCATTTGGTGCAGAATGAAGTGGGGAAAGATTTGGTCGATTTTTGAAATCGGTTCCAGATTTTCTGGTTGCTGTTGGAAATAGACGAACAATGCCGTGCCGACCCCGAAAAAGAGAACCGACAGCGGAATACTCAGGGCGCTGTTTGTCCAAATGGCTTTGGCGGCTTCCTTTTCGGTAGGAGTGGTGAGATAGCGTTGCACCACGGCTTGATCCGTACCGTAGCTGAGGATTTGGGCGAAGATGCCGCCGAGTATAATCACCCAAATTGTGTCGGTGCCGCTTACAAAACTAAAGTCGGTGTTCACCATCTCAAACTTACCCTGCCCGGAGGCCGTTTCAATAATGGCTGAAAATCCTCCGTCCACTTCCCCTACGATAACAAAAAACGCAACCAACGCTCCTCCCACCAGGACGATTGTTTGAATGACATCCGTCCAAATAACGGCCTCGATGCCGCCAAGCACTGTATAGATTGTGCTCAAAACGCCCATGGTGATAATGCAGTATATAACATCCCAACCGGTAACCGAAGACAGTGCGAGCGCGGGAAGTAATATAACTATGCCCATACGCGCAAGTTGGAAGATGGCGAAGCTGGCGCTGCCCAGTTTTCGTAAACCCGGGCTGAATCGCATCTCCAAATATTCATAGATGCTTGTGATACCCAAGCGTCGATAAAACGGCAGGAAGCAATATATAATAACCGGCGCCATTACGGGGATGGTCATGTTAAATATAAACCAGGTCCAATTCGTGGCGTACGCCTTGGCGGGTATGGAAAGATAAGTGATGGCGCTCAGCATGGTCGAAAAAATACTTAGTCCAGCCGCCCACCAAACGACTCGTCTGCCAGCTAAAAAATAATCCTCGGCAGAATTGTTTTTTCGCGAAAAATAGATCCCAATCCCGATGAGGACACCCATGTAGGAGACCATTACAATCCAGTTTGCAGTCCCGAAGTTTTGGTTTTGTTTGGCCAGATCAATTTTCCAAATATTCTTAGTCCTAATGCCGGGGCTGCTTTCGCCGGTGGGAATGATGATCGAGCTGCCCCATTGCACGGCAGTAGTCGTGACGTGGCTGCCGATGGGTACTCGTTCCGTCACTCCCGGTGCCGTGGCACTGCGTGAGCCTTCCTCGAAGTTTGCGAACTTTTGCCATTGGTCGGTGACTGTGTTGTAGAGAAGGATATCGCGGCTGAAACCGTCGTGGGCGTCCTGTATTTTTTGTTTTTCGGCATTCAGGTCGTCTGCGGCCTGCTGATTGCCGGCGGCCTTGGCGGCTGCGATTTGAGCGGACAAACCTTCCAGTGTGATAAAGCGTTTTCCATCAGCCCCGCCAAACAGCAGCAGACTGTTTGTTCCAACAGAGGCGGTGGTGCCTGCCATAACACAACGAGGTTGAATGTCTTCTTTGGCTTGTATGTCGCTCACTTTTTTCCACTTGCCTGACTTGGGGTTGTATTTGTGCGCATCACTTAGCATGTGCCATTGGCCTTTGCTGTCTTTCATTCGCCCGCTGAATATATAGAGGCAATCTGCTGAGCCGTCATTTTGACTGGCCGCTAAGAGGTGTGTTCGGGCAGGGCCATTCCACGGAGTGAGTTCTTTCCATTCGAATTCTTCTGTATCACGCTTGGCTAAGTCGAGTGACCAGAAATTCAGGGTCGCACCTTGGCCGCTGTCCCCTCCAGTAATGTAAATTGTGTTGCCAATCAATGCTCCGGCGGCAGCTGTTGTGCTCTTGGGCAAGGGTGGGTAGTTTTCGTCAATGGTGATTTTGTCGCTAGCGTAGCTAATCGCGAATACTTTGGCCGATCGATGGGTGAGGCCGCCCTCCTGCCACTCGCCGCCGATACACAGCACACCAAGTTGGCGAACGGCGAGAGAATCTGCGTCGTTGGTCGAGATCGAGACACCGTAGCCAAGCACATGTGGGAGCCTGTGCTTGGCTTCGGTGATCGAGTGGTCGAGGTCGTCCTTCGTGACGATGTAAATTGTGTCGTGATAGATTTTGGCTGAGGTTCCGCCGTCGTCGGTTGGGCGCCATGGCTCCCCGTTGGGGAAGTTGGCACCACCAGCGATGATCAGCGCGTTTTTTTGTGTCCCGGCAAAGGGCCCAGCTACGCCAAAACCGCCGGGTAGGTCAGGCAACGGTTTCCAATTGAGGTTGTCGTTAGCTGCAAACAGGGAGCTTGCACTCAAGGTCAGCAGGGTGGTGATTCGGAGAAACATAGTTGCGAGGATCCGTTTTGCCAGGCGGCCGGGTATCATGTTGCCCGCGTTTGACCAAGGCGAGGCCAAACCATACGCTTATCTAGTCGTTTTTATTGGTGGAAAAAAATTGAAAAATGAGTGGAAATATGTTCTTTTTTGTCAACCGTTGAATGTATGGGCGATGATTTGCGTCCAGCCTAGCTACATAACTGCGGGGGAAATATGATGATACAGAGGTTTTTGAACGGAATTATGGCGGGGCTGCTCATGTCAGCAGTGTGTGTCAACGCCGAGGAGACTAAGCCGAAGAAGGTCAGTTTTTACAGCGACATCCGGCCGATTTTCCAGGGCCAATGCCAAGGGTGCCATCAGCCTGCCAAGGCCAAGGGTGAGTATGTGATGACGACTTTTGAGCAGTTGCTCAAGGGCGGTGAGAGCGAGGAGAAGGCGGTTGTCCCAGGTAAACCGGATGAGAGTCATTTGGTCACGCTAATCACGCCGATCAATGGTGAGGCGGAGATGCCGCAGAAGGGGGGGCCACTTCCTGCCGAGCAAATCGCGATGATCACCCGATGGGTTTCTGAGGGTGCGACCGATGACACGCCGGCGGGTGCCAAGCAACTTTACGATAAGGACAACCCACCGGTTTACAGTTTGCCTCCGGTCATCTCGTCGATCGACTATTCGCCGGACGGCACATTGATTGCCGTTGCTGGATTTCACGAGGTGCTGCTGCACCATGCTGACGGTTCCGGCTTGGCCGGTCGACTGATTGGCCTGTCGGAGCGTGTGCAGAAGGTGAAGTTTTCCAGTGATGGCAAAAAGTTGGCCGTGGCGGGTGGGCTGCCAGCTCGATCGGGTGAGATCCAAATCTGGAATGTCGAGAGCAAGAAGTTGTCGATGTCGATCCCGGTTGGATATGACACTGTTTACGGTGTGAGCTGGTCACCTGACAACTCAAAGGTGTCCGTCGGTCTGTCGGACTCAACTGTGCGTGCTTTCGACGTGAAGAGCGGAAAGCAGGTGCTCTTCAAGGACAGCCACGACGAATGGGTGCTCGACACGGTTTGGAACAACAAGGGCGATCACCTCGTCTCGGTCGGCCGTGACATGGCGGTGAAGTTGACAGAGGTGGCGACGCAGCGATTCGTTGACAACATCACCTCGATTACGCCGGGCGCTCTCAAGGGCGGTATTCACGCCATCACGGTTCACCCAAAAAAGGAGGAAGTGCTGGTGGGTGGTTCGGACGGGGTGCCGCAGGTTTTCAGGCTGACGCGGGTGACCAAGCGGGTGATCGGCGACAACTCGAATCTAGTGCGCAAGTTCCCTCCAATGCCGGGGCGTATTTTCGGTCTCGATTTTGCGCCGGAAGGCAAAAAGATCATAGCCGGAAGCAGCTACAACGGCACTGGATCGGTCCACCTTTATCAATCTGACTATGACAGCAGCGTGAGCGACGAGTTGAAAAAAGCGTTTGAACGTCCATTGGACGGAAACTCCAAAAAGCTTTTAGGTGAGTATCATACCAAGGAGGTGAAGCTACTGGCCAAGGTCTCGTTGGGCACGTCGGTTTATGCGACAGCATTCAGTCCGGACAGCGAGACGGTGGCGGTTGGCGGTGCTGACGGGGTAATTCGCTTGTACGACAGCCAATCACTCGGTTTAAAGCGCGCCTTCCTGTCCGTACCGATGGCAGAAGAAAAATTGCCGGAAGTCATCGCGTTGGCGATTGAACCGCAGGAAATCCAGCTCAATGGCAAGTTCGACTACACTCAGATGCTGCTAACAGCGGTGAAGGCAAATGGTGAGAGTTACGACGCTTCACGTGACTTCTCTCTTACGGTCGATTCCGATGTGATCAAGGTAAGCAAGACTGGCATGGTGGAACCGGTGAAGGATGGTGAGGCCAAGCTCAAGATTGTTCACAAAAACCAGACGAGCACGATCAGCGTTCGCGTGACCGGCGTGAGTGGCGACTTTATTCCGGACTATGTGCGCGATGTAATGCCAGTACTGTCGAAACTCGGTTGTAACGCCGGCACCTGCCATGGTTCAAAGGACGGGAAGAATGGCTTCAAGCTGTCGCTGCGCGGGTATGACCCGATCTATGACGTGCGTGCTTTTACCGATGACCTGGCCAGTCGCCGTGTGAATATTGCCGCCCCGGACAACAGCCTGATTCTTCTAAAGAGCTCTGCTGCTGTGCCGCATGAAGGTGGCCAGTTGACGAAGATGGGCGAGGATTACTACGAGATTCTCAAGGCATGGATTTCCAACGGGGCGAAACTCGACACCGGCTCGGTGCGAGTCGCGAGCATCGAGCTATTCCCGAGAAACTCGGTCGTGCAAAAGATCGGCGATCAGCAGCAGATGCGTGTGATTGCCACTTACGTCAACGGCGAGAAGCGCGATGTCACCGCCGAGTCGTTCATCGAGACCGGCAACTCCGACGTCGCCACGACTGACAAGACCGGCTTAGTGAGCACCGAGCGCCGCGGTGAAGCGCCAATGCTGGCCCGCTACGAGGGCGCGTACGCCTCGACCATCGTGACTGTGATGGGCGACCGCTCCGGCTTCGAGTGGCAGGACATATCGGCCAACAACATGGTTGATGAACTTGTCGCCGCGAAGCTGAAGCGGACCAAGACACTCTCTTCCGGCCTGGCCTCGGACGAGGAGTTCCTGCGCCGGGTGTACCTTGACCTGACCGGGTTGCCACCCAGTTTAGAGGAGGCGGGCAAATTTATTGCTGACAAGCGCGATTCCAAGGACAAGCGTGACGAACTAATCGATCAACTGGTGGGCAATGGTGACTACATCGACCACTGGACCAATAAGTGGGCTGACCTGCTTCAGGTCAACCGCAAGTTTCTCGGCACCGAGGGGGCGTCACAGTTCCGCAAATGGATCCGCAACGAGGTCGCCAACAATACGCCTTACGACGAATTCGCTAGCAAGGTGATTACGGCAAATGGTTCAAACAAGGAAAATCCGGCTGCCTCCTACTTCAAGATTTTGCGTGAGCCAACTGAAATCATGGAAAACACGACGCACCTTTTCTTGGGCACACGGTTCAACTGCAATAAGTGCCACGATCACCCGTTTGAGCGCTGGACACAGGATCAGTACTATGAGACCACCGCCTACTTTGCTCGAGTGGGCCTGAAAAAGGATGACAAGTCCGGAGACAAGCGCATCGGCGGCACGGCGGTCGAGGGGGCCAAGCCGTTATACGAAATCATTTATGATCGTAAGGAAGGTGAGACGAAGCATGACCGTACCGGTGCAGTGACCGCTCCGGTCTTTCCTTTTGCGACGGTTCACAAAGTTCCCGAAAAGGGTAACCGCCGGCAAAACTTTGCAGCATGGTTGACGGCTCCTGACAACGAGTATTTTGCCAAAAGCTACGTGAATCGGATCTGGGGCTATATGACCGGCACCGGTATTATTGAGCCGATTGATGATATCCGTGCCGGCAACCCGCCGACCAATCCCGAGCTACTTGACTGGCTGACGGCGCAATTCATCGAGAGCGGTTTCGATGTGAGGCACATCGTGAAAATCATCACCAAGTCTCGCACTTATCAGTTGAGCGTAAAGACGAACAAGTGGAATGAGGACGACACGACCAACTACTCGCACGCCAAGGCACGCCGTCTTCCTGCTGAGGTGTTGCTTGACTCCATTTATCGCGTCACCGGCACTCCCATCAAGTTTCCTGGTGTGGCGGAGGGCACCCGTGCCGCGCAGTTGCCAGATGTTGGTGTTAAATTAGCAGATGGCTTCCTTGGCAATCTCGGTCGCCCAGCCCGCGAGAGCGCCTGTGAGTGCGAGCGTTCAACTGAACTGCAACTTGGCTCGATCATGTCACTGGTCAGCGGACCAACGGTGGACAATGCGATCATTTCCAGTGACAACGCTATCGCCAAGCTCGTTGCCTCCCAGGCTGACAATGAGAAAATGATCGACGGGTTGTTCTTGCGGGTGCTCAACCGTCACGCCACCCCAGGTGAAGTCGGGGCAGCCAAGCAGACGATCGCAGACGTCAAGGCCGAGCATAAGGTTGCACTCGACCAATTGACCAAGTTTGAAAAGGAGATCGAGCCGCGCGAGGCCAAGCGAGCCAAGGCGCGCGAGGACGCTATCGTCTTGGCGAAGACCCAGCTCGGGGCCTACGAAACGGAGATCGCACCGCGCGAGGCCGAGGCGAACGGCAAACAAACGGAGCGCATCGCCAAGGCCCAGGCAGCGCTCAAGGAGTTTGATGACGGCCTGGCGCTGCGCTTGGCCAAGTGGGAGAAGGCGGCCGCCGAGACAACCCAGTGGACGGCGCTCGAGCCGGGCGAACTCAAGGCGACCAACGGCTCCAAGCTGGAGAAACGCGACGGCAATGTGGTGTTTGCCAGCGGTAAGCTTGAGCAGACCGTCTACACGGTAAATGCCGATACGGGGTTGAGCGGCATTACAGGCTTACGGTTGGAGTTGCTTGCCGACGAGAAGCTGCCGAAGAAGGGACCGGGTCGCAATGACGACGGCAACTTCGTCCTCACTGAACTCGACCTCAAGGCCATCTCCACCGGCAAGGGGAAGGGGCGCAAGTCCACCAAGGTAGAATTCAAGGAAGCCAAGGCGGATTTCAGCCAAAAAGACTATGACGTCAAAAAAGCCGTCGATGGCAAGGTGGACAACAGTGGTTGGGCAACACATCCAAAAGAGGGGACTGATCGCACTGCGATCTTTATTCCGAAGGAGAAGTTCGGCGTCGAGGGCGGCTCGCGGCTGATCTTCACGCTCAACCAGAATTACAACAGCAAGAAGCACTCGATCGGCAAGTTCCGGCTGCTCGTTACCACAGACGAAAAAGTGGAGATCGGCTATCCATCGGACATTGGCGTGATCCTAGCGCTCGCCGGGGACAAGCGGAGTGACGAGCAACTCAAGCGGATCACCGACTATTTTAAGTCGGTGGACAAGGATCTTGCGGGCAAGAACAAGGAACTGGCCGAGGCAAAGAAGCCGCGGCCCGTGGATCCGAAGCTCAAGGGATTCAAGGACGGGCTGGCCAAGGCCGAGAAACCGTTGACGATCGACCCGACACTGGCGGAGTTGCGCCGTGCTAGGGATTTGAGCGGGAAACAACAGGAAAGCATCCGCTTGACCGCCGCGCAGGACATTGCCTGGGCGCTGATTAACAGCCCAGCCTTCCTTTTCAACCGTTGACGCGCGGCGAAAAAGTGGTAGCTTTCCCAAAACGGAGACTTTTGAGTTAGAATATAAGGAAAAAACATGATTACGATACCCGGAGAACTCGGAAAGGACTTGTGCGATCCGCACTTGAAAGTGACCCGTCGCGACCTGCTGCGCATTGGCGGCTCGAGCATGCTGGGCCTCGGCCTGGCCAACATGTTCAAGCTGCAGGCCCGGGCCGCTCAGGCCGGACACGTGGGTGGCCCCGGCTGGGGCAAGGCCAAGCACGTCATCCTCTGCTATTTGCAGGGCGGCCCGAGTCATCTTGATTTGTGGGATCCAAAACCGGATGCACCGGAAAATGTGCGTTCTATTTTCAAGCCGATCCCAACTAAGATTCCCGGCATCAACTTCACCGAGATCATGCCCAAGCTGGCCAAGGTCAACGACAAGATGACCATGATCCGCTCGATGGGATATACGCCCAACGGCCTGTTCAACCACACGGCGGCCATTTACCAGATGATGACTGGCTACACGACCGACAAGGTTAGTCCGTCCGGCCAGCTCGAGCCACCCAGCCCGAAGGACTTCCCGAACTTCGGCTCGCAGATCATCCGCCTCAAGCCATCGACCGAGCCGATGCTGCCGTTCGTCATGCTGCCGCGTCCGCTGCAGGAAAGCAACGTGGTCGGCAAGGGCGGCACCGCCGGATTCCTCGGCAAGTCGTTTGACCCCTACTACCTGTATCCGGACGGGGGCGACATGGACATGAACAAGATGGACAACATCAAGACGGACGACTTGAAGATGCGTCCCGAAGTGTTCGAGTTGCGCCTGCGCCGCCGCGCCCGCCTGCGTGACGCCATCAACGACGCCTCGCCGGACATCGACAAGGCCGTGGCCAATCTCAAGCTGGACGACTATTACGATCGCGCGCTGAACCTCGTCGCCTCCGGCCGCGCGCGAAATGCCTTCGACCTGGCGCAGGAATCAGAGGCCACCCGCAACTTGTATGGCCGGAACACCTTCGGCCAAAGCTGCCTGCTGGCCCGTCGCCTGGTGGAGGCGGGCACGCGCGTGGTCGAGGTCGTTTGGCCCAAGGTGGCCAATTCTGACAATCACTCGTGGGATGTTCACAGCGGTCTGCCCAAGCGCATGAAGGATCAATCCGCACCGATGCTTGATGGCGGGTTGTCTGGCCTGATATCAGACCTTGATCAACGCGGGATGCTCGACGAGACCATGGTCATCGCTGTGGGCGAGTTTGGTCGGAGCCCTCTAAAGGGTGTCAGCACTTCCGGTAATGGAAATGATGCCGACGGACGTGACCACTGGCCGTACTGCTACACTGCTTGCATCGCCGGTGGCGGCATCAAGCGTGGGTATGTACACGGCAAGTCAGACCGAACCGCCTCGGCGCCAGTCGAGGATCCGGTGCACCCAGGCGAATTACTGGCCACGATTTATCACGCCTTCGGGATCGATCCCGAGACGATCGTGTACAATCACCTCAACCAGCCGCGCGAATTGGTGAAGGCAAGGGCTGTCACCAAGCTCTTCGCATAGGCCAGGCGCTTGGCCAAGCGGCACTGATTTATCAGCCGGTGGGTTCGCCCACCGGTTTTTTTGTCATGGAATGGATCCGGACACTGCACCTGTGCCTCCGGCACTGCCGGCAAAAGCGGCCGGCGAAAGATCGCTGTCGCCGATTGGGACGGCGACGGCAAGCCGGATTTGTTGCTCGGCGCGGAGTATGGATTTTTCTACCACCTGCCGCACGACGAGGCGAGGGAGTATCCGGCCAAGGCCAGGACTGCCCGCAAGCCCAAGTGAAATGAAAAAAGTCGTGCCGCCATTGCCACCCGATTGGGGTGCTGTTGAGCAACTCGAAAAGAGCCTTCCGCCGGTTGCCCTGCAGCGGATCGAGTCCGCCGTCGGGCGCATCGTCGAGGCGAAGCAGCGCGGCGGCAAAGTCGTCGTTGTCACCGGCAGCGGCCCGAATATTCACGAGGGCGTGACCACGCTGGTGGCCGAGTTGATGCGCGTCGGGATCGTGGACGGCGTCACCACCAGCTCGGCCGTTGTCGCGCACGAAATGGCCGGCGTGTTGGATTGCGTCAAGCGCGTGGATGGGCGAGAGGCCGGCGTGGCCGAGTCGCTGTTGCCGCACGGTGGCGCGTTCGAGTTGACGGAGATGACCGGGCCGGCGCTGGCGAGGCTCGGGGAGGAATTGGCGCTGGACGAGGGGCTTATCGAGCGGCTTGGCCAAGCGCAGGGCAGGTCGGTCATCAAGGCTGCGGGAAACCTCGGCTACCCGATGGGACTTCACATCGAGCGCTTGGCCGAGGTGGTGCTTCGTTTGGCCAAGGAGCGCGGCGAGAGTTTTGAGAAGGTGGTTGGCTTGGGTGTGGACGAGCGGACGATGCTCGGTGCGGGCGCGCGCGCGGGGTTGCCGGTGTTGGTGCCGATTCCGCAACTCGTTGGCGGTGGCGCGGTCGGCTTGGCCATCGGCGACAGTCTTGCAGTCAGCGAACGCTCAAAGCGTTTGGCTGGGATGCTCGGTGAGGCGGACGTGATCATCGAGTCGGCGGTGGCGCTGACGCAGGAGATTCACGACGGGCCGTTCGAGACGCACACCGGCCACGGGATGTGGGCTGCGTGGGAGGGACAGCCGACGTGGTCGCTCGAGGGCAGGACGATCGTCCGGATCGACCTCGACCCAGCGCTGGAAAAAGTCTGGCAGGCCGAGCGGGATGACAAGGGGGTGCAGGAGGCGATTAACCTTGGCCGACCCAAGACCAAGCAGTTCGAGGTGCCGTTTCGGATGGAGATGTCCGGCTTCGCGCGGCTGGAGGAGAGCTTGGCTGTCACGGGAGACATAGGAGTGGTGTGGCCGGTGATGGCGCGGCGCCTGGCCAGGGCGCTTGGTGTCGAGCTGGCGTTTGTTTCGCATCCGCAGGACACCGCGCTTGGCCAGTCGATGCGCGACTGGATCGTGAACGAGATCCAGCCGCTGGATCGCGAGCGGATGCTTTCGGCGCTGAGGTGAGAGGCTTTGGCTGAGGTTTTGGCTTTTGTTTGGCGGTGATCCCGCTACAACCGGCGGAGTTTTTTCGATCCCGAGCCGATGTTTTTTATCCGCTTCATCAGCCGACTGCTGGCCCGTGTCCTGTTTCGCCTTCGCATTCACGGCGGCGGCGTGCTGGACACGCCGGGGCCGGTGCTCCTGATCCCCAACCACGTGTCGTGGTTCGACTGGTGGCTGCTCGGCCTGTGCGTGGGGGAGGACTGGCGCTTCGTCACCTCGGCCTCGAGGGCGGACAGCCACTGGATGTTTCGGTTCATGATGGTGAACCGCTACACCTTCCCGGTGGATCACGCCTCGCCGTTCGCCGTGAAGGAGATGGCCAATTTCCTGCAGGGCGGCGGCCGGCTGGTTTTGTTTGCTGAGGGCCGTATCTCGGAGACCGGCTGCCTGATGAAGCTCTTCGAGGGCACCGGTTTCCTGCTGTACAAAACCGGGGCCAAGGTGATCACCTGCCACTTGCGTAACGCGCACCGCCTGCCTTGGTCGCGGCAGCCGGGCTGGAAGCAGTGGTTCCCCAGGTTGAGCGTTCACTTCGGCGATGTGTTGCAGCCGCCGGTCGGGCAATTCAGCGGCATGAGTGACGTGCGTGAGCGGCTGACGCAGTGGCTTCGCGAGCGGATGATCGAGCATCAGTTTCAAGTGGAGATGGACCACGGTCACGGTGACGTACTGACCGAGATCGCCTCGAGGGCGCGGCAGCGTCCCGGCACGGTGGTGCTAGAGGATGTCACCGGCCAGGCGCTGAGTCACCGGATGGTGATGGTCGGCGCGGAGGTGCTGGGCGGACAGTTCCGGCGGTTGTTCGATGACCAACAGGTGCGGGTCGGCATGCTGCTGCCTAACGTGAACGGCACGGTGATCTCGTTGCTTGCCCTGTGGCGCATCGGCAAAATCCCGGCTGTGCTCAACTACTCTAGCGGTGTGCCGCTGATGCTCACTTGCTCGGAGCTGGCCGGGCTGAAAAAGGTCATTACCTCCCGAGTGTTCCTGGCCAAGGCCAAGCTGGACGTGGCACCGATGGAGGCGGCCGGCATCGAGTTCATTTATCTCGAGGACATCCGGAAACGCATCTCCGGCTTGGCCAAGCTGGGTGTGCTCCTTAGGCACCGGTTCGCGCTTGGCCGGTCGCGATTCGGCATCCCAACCGGCCAGACGGCGGTCATCCTGTTTACCAGCGGCTCGGAGGGCGTACCCAAAGGGGTCGAGCTGACTCACCGCAACATTCTCGCCAACCTGCGGCAGTTGTTCTCGGCCGTGGACGTGATGGACACGGACAGCCTCTTCAACTGTCTGCCCATGTTTCACAGCTTCGGGCTGGTGGTGGGCACGCTGCTGCCGTTGTGCCGGGGGATTCGCACCACCGTGTTCCCGTCGCCGTTGCAGTACCGGCAGATCCCGACCGCCGTGTACAATTCCAACGCGACGATGTTTCTCAGCACCAACACATTTCTAAACGGCTACGCGCGCAAGGCGCATCCGTACGACTTCCGCAATGTGCGCTACCTGCTCGCTGGCGCGGAAAAAGTGCAGCAGGCCACGGCCGACACATGGGCTCGCAAGTTTGGCGTACGCATCAACGAGGCGTATGGGGTGACCGAGTGCGCACCGGCGATCTGCGCCAACACCAAGGCCGATAATCGATTCGGCTCCGTGGGACGACTGTTGCCGGGCATCGAGTGGAAGCTCGAGGCGATCGACGGCGTGGCGGATGCCGGCCGCCTGTTCGTCCGCGGCCCGAACATCATGAAGGGCTATCTCAACGCCGACGCCAACGCGGCGTTCCAGGCGCTCGGCGGTTGGTATGACACCGGTGACATCATCCACGTCGATGACGACGGCTACTTTTGGGTCCGGGGCCGGGCCAAGCGCTTTGCCAAGGTGAGCGGCGAGATGGTCAGCCTCACGGCGGTGGAGGACGCATTGGCGGGCGCGTTCCCGCAGCATGGCGAGGAATGCGAAGTGGTGGTGGTGGCGTTGCCTGACACGGAGAAAGGGGAGAAACTCGTCGCTGTCACCAACGAGCCGGGGTTGTCGCTGACCGAGGTGCGCAGGGCCATCGCCACGGCGGGGATGACCAACCTCTGCGTGCCGCGCGACCTGCGGGTGATGGACGAGTTGCCCAAGCTTGGTACCGGCAAGTTGAACCACCGCGAGGTGCTCAAGCACGTCGAGCTTGGCCAAGCTCGACGTGCTTGAGCCGTGATTCGCGTTGTCACACAGGCCGGTTTTTGGTAAATCCGTGTGATGCGGTTTTTGTTCCGCTGGGCGTATCGCCTGCTCATCTTGCTAATTGTTTTGGCAATCGGGCTGTTCCTCACGAAGGATGCCTTGGCCAAGTGGTGGATTGTCAGCGAGTTTCGAGAGCAGGGGATGGACGCCAAAATCGGCCAACTCGAGATCGGTTTTCCGCTCAATTCCACTGTCTCCGCCTCCGACATCACCATCTACAACCTGCCCGAGTACGGCGGCTCGCCGATGCTCAAGATCGACGACCTGTTCATCGACTGCGACTTCTCGGAATTGATGAACGTGCGCCGCAAGCTCAAGCCGCACTTCCGGCAGGTGCGCATCGGCATCACCGAATTCAACCTCGTCGAGACCAAGGGAGGCAAGCGCAACCTCATCTCCGTGCCGGACGCCGTGGCCAAGTCGACGGCCCAGTTCACGCTCGGCGAGTCGCCGCTCTACTTCACCATCGGCAACCTGAACTTCACGTGGGAGCGGCTGAAATTTACCAACCTCGCCGACGCTGGGAAATCCCGCGACGTTAACATCAACATCGAGGGCTACACCGTGCAGGACGTGGGAAAACTCAGCGATCTGCGCCCACTCTTCGACCGCATTGCCACCAAGGTTACGTGGAAGGTGCTGCTCAACAAACTCTTCGGCCGTCTCTTCGCAAAACCCTGAAAAGGGCGACACAAAGCAAACTCGTATTTCTCCTCGGTGGGGCTGTGACGCGCCTTTGGCGCTGATCTTCCAGAGGCTCACTGCTTTCTGCTCACTGCTCCCTGGTCGACCTGCCAGCGGTGAAGGTTGCCGGTGAGTTCGCCGGGCCAGTTTTCCTCGGTGCACGTCATGAACACTTGCCCAACGCGGCTGACCAATGGGAACAAGCCGGCCCGACGCCGGGCGTCGAGTTCGCCCATCACGTCGTCGATCAGCAGGATCGGTGGTGAGCCGTGGATGCCACCGAGGTAGTCGGCCTGCGCCATTTTCAGCGCGATGGCGAAGGTGCGTTTTTGCCCCTCGCTGGCGTATTGCGCCACCGACCGCCCGTTGAGCGTCAGATTGAGTTCGTCCCGGTGGGGCCCTACGAGCGTCGTTCGGTATCGCTGCTCGCGGCTTCTCGACTTAGCCAGATCCACCTCAAAATCCTCGCGTACGCTTGGCGCGTAGTCGATGTGGGCGTCCTCCGTCTTGGTGGCGATTTTCTGGTAGCCCAATAGGATGAGCGGTGAGAGTTTTTTGACAAGATCATGCCGGGCAGTGATAAGTTTTTCGCCGTTAGAAACTAGTTCTCGGGTGAAGCTGTCGAGTAGCGTCAGGTCGGGCGAATCGCGCTTGAGCAGTGCGTTGCGCGAGCGCAGCGCTTCGGTGTAACGGTGCAGCAATTCCAGATAGCCGGGCCGGGTCTGTGTGAGCAGTAGGTCAAGAAAACGGCGGCGCGACTTGGCCGGCCCGTTAACCAGCAGTGAATCCTCCGTACAAAAGACTACGGTGCGAAGTGTGCCTAGGTAGTCGGCGATGCGCCGGATTGGTTTTTCGTTGATGGTGAGTTTGCGTTGGGCCGCCGACCAATAATAGCGGATGTCGTTCTCCGCCTGGCCAATCGCGAGTCCGCCGGCGAAAAAGGCCTTCCGATCGTGCCGGATGATCTGCGCGTTGCCGACACCACGGAATGAGCGCAGCGTGGCCAGCAGGTAAACGGCCTCGAGCAGGTTTGTTTTGCCCTGCGCGTTGCGGCCGAGCAGTACGTGGAACCCCGGCTCGAACGCGACGTCGAGCCGCCGGATATTCCGGAAGTCACGCAGTTTGAGCCGGGCCAAGTGCACGCGGCATTGTGGGTGATGATGGCGCGTGGTTCGAGCGTAAAGCCGCTAAAAACGGAACAGAGCCCCGATCTTGGCCACGACTTCGAAGTCTTTCATCACGAGGCCGGTCATCTCGTCGAGGTAGCCCTGGTTGACCACGAAGAACATCTTCGCGCCCGGCTTGTATTCCCACTGAAGGCGGCTGTTGACGCCGATCGAGTTCGAGATGTTGTCGTATTGGGCGAGGTTGAACCAAACCAGGTCGGGGGTGAAACTATACCCCAGCGTGCCGGAAATTTGCCTGATGGTGGACTCGTCGAGGGCGTCCCAGTCGATCAGGTTCACCGAGTACTCGCCACCGACGAGTAGTTTGCTCCATGGGCGATAGAAGGTCTCGAGCGAGATTTGTTGCCGCGTGCCATCGTAAAAACCGCCGACACGATACATCGGTCGAAGAAACAACGACCGATGCATACCAAAATAGCCATACGCCCGGGCCTCCCACCACTCGTAGTTGCCTGCGGGGACAATCGAGCCATCCGAGATGTCAAAATCTTCATTAGGTCGGTCGGTCAGGTGGGAAATATCGAACTTGATGACATCCTGGCTTTCGAGGTAGAGCGACACGAGGTTGAGCTGCTGCTTCGTATTCACGACATCGTTGCCGAGGTCGGTGTAGAGTTCCGCCTCGTAGCCGTGCCGGGTGTTTCGTAGCCAGTCGATGTCGTCGTGGTAGGGCACATAGTCCGCCGCAATTTTATAGACTCGAGTGCCTTGCCGCTGGACGAATCCCATCGCCGGGTTGAAGTCGTTTCCGATCTCAATGGCGCTGGCAGCCAACTCGATGTTACGGTCATAAAGTCGGGCGTTGGCGCTCCACGCGGGTTCAAGTCCGCCGATGTCCTCCGAGTATGTGCCGAGCGCGTACAGGTTGACCTCGAGAGTGTGTCCGCCGATGAAGTTGCTATTCCGATACTGGAAGTCTGTGCCCACCACGGAGTTCATTTCATCTGAGTTTGGATCACCCACTGTGGTCAGGAAACCGACCGACGACTGCTCAAGCACATTGCGGCTGACCCGGCCGACAAAGGCATTTCGTATGCCGTCTTCCCCGTCGAGCACGGCATTCAGCAGGCCGATGTTATAATCTTTCACACGGCCAGTTATTTTACCGGCAAACTGGATTGGCATAATCTCCCCGTTACTATTCAGGCCGATTCGACGACTGAAAAATGGCATGAGCAGCGTGTCTGACGAGTCGCGAGAACTCCGTCGGGATGACCCTACTCCGCCAAAGCCGAAGATGCCGGAATCCTCCAGGAAAAACTGTCGTTTCTCGGGGAAAAATAGCGGGAACCGCGTGAAATTGATTTGGCGCATGTCGGTCTCTGTCTCGGCAAAGTCGGTGTTCACGCTGGCCATGGCGGTAAGGCTGGGGGTGAGCCGGTAGCGGATGTCGAACCCGAAATCGCCGAGTAAGTCGGAGTCGTTCGCATCGTAATCCTTCTGATACTTGCCAATGGCATACGGAGTGATGTCCAGACCGAGACCCTGCCGGAGGCCGGCCAAGCCGGTGAGGTCGCCGCTATCTGAGACGAAGTAGCTGCGACTGGCCGAGCGGGAGTTTGCCCACTGGGCGCGTTCGCCGGCACGGCCGATGTTGCGGTAAACGTTCAGCCCCCAAGTGTCAGCCGACTCGTCGAAGCTGATCGACTTAAAAGGGATGGCCAACTCCATGCTCCAGCCCCAGGAGTGGCTTTGGCTCTGTGCCATCCACGCGCCGTCCCACTCGCCGTTTACTGTGGTGTTGTTGCTGATGGTGGCGTCACCCCGTGCACCGTTTGGATTGATGGAAAAATAGTATCCATTTCGTCGATCTAAAAACGTGTCCAGCGTGATGTTGACAACATCCTCGAAACGCATAGGACCGTCGCGCTCCATGTTGTGTGCAATGATCAGGCCCGCCTCGTCGTCGAAACACCATACGCCGACGTATAGCGCATTATCGTCGTATACCACGCGGAACTCTGTGCGTTGGGTGTGCGGGATGTTTTCGTTGGGATTCTTTTGCAGAAACTCGCCGGCCGGCTTAGCCAAGTGCCATGCGTCGTCGTCGAGGTAGCCGTCGAGGTCAGGCGCTTGGACAACGCGCACTGCAGCAACAGTGGGGCGCCCGCGAAAGGTGCCACGGCTGTCCGGCGCAACGGTGGAGTGCTCAACGGCGGATGCGGTTTGGCCAAGGCCAAGCACCAGTGCAGTCAATAAAAAAGCCCGCTGCATCGCGGGGCACTCGGTTCGGTTAATCAAAGTTATCGTTGAATTAAGGTATTAAAGTCAGCCTAGGTTGGGGAAAGCCGCCTTGAGGTCAAGCGAGTCACCGGCGGCGTGTTGTAGTTTTAACAGGCGTTTGTATAGGCGTTTGACGACTTTTGCTCGATCCGGATCGTTGGCGATATCATTCATTTCGAGCGGGTCGCGCATGATGTTGTACAGGCGCGCCTTCGAGATTTTCGGATAAAGAATGAGTTTCCAGTTGCCCATCGTCACGGAGCGTTGAACCCCGAGATAGGCACCATACACCGCCTTGACGCTGGATTCAGTAGTCTCGCCGTGCAACAGCGGCAACAGGCTCTGGAACTCGACCTGAGCCGGGCGCTTGGCTTCGGCGATATCCAGCGACGTGGCCATCACGTCCTGCATGTAAATCGGAGAGTCGATCTTGTGGCTGGTCTTGATGCCAGGGCCGACTGCGATGAACGGCACGCGCGTGCTGTGCTCGTAAAGGTTTTGTTTGCCAAACAACCCGTGGTGGCCCACTGCCAGCCCGTGGTCGGCAGTGAAGAAAATGTAGGTATTCTCCGCCTGGCCGGATGCGTCGAGCGCGTCGAGGATACGGCCGATCTGCGCGTCCATATGCTCGATGATCGCGTAGTATTCCTGCCGATGAATTTTCACTGCGTGATGTGTGCGCGGGAATGGACCGAGTTTCTCGTCGCGCAAATTGGCGCCACAGCCGATATCGTCCTTGTAGGGATATTCGTTTAGATAATTTTGAGGAACTTGAATGCGGCTCAGTGGGTAACGATCGACGTACTCCTTGGGCGCCTGGCGCGGGTCGTGAGGCGCGTTGAACGCGATGTACATAAAGAACGGGCGCTCATCTTTCTTCGCGGTGCCAATGTAGCCCACCGCGTCGTCCGCGACGACTTCGCTCCAGTGCTTGCCGCCCTTCCAAAAGCCGTCGAACTTCACGTCGTAAGGACTCCACGGATCCGGCTTGCCGGGGAGCGGCCGGTTGTAGCCCTGTGGTGTTTGGTTTGGCATGCCGCCGCGAATATGTTGGGCAACTTGAAACGCCTTGTCGGCGGGAGCTTGGATATGCCATTTGCCGGTGAAAAAAGTCTGGTACCCCGCGCGGCCCATGACCTGCGGCCAGAGATTGTTGAATTCCTGTTCACGGGCGGCCTTTTGCTCGTCGGTCGACTTTTTACCGCTACGCAATGTTTGTGACGCCGTTCGCGCCCGCCAAATGTGCCGCCCGGTGATGAGCATGTGTCGGCTGGCCACGCAGACCGCGCCGCTCCACGAGCCCATGTTGTACGCACGGGAGAACTGCGTGCCACGGCTCGCAAGCCGGTCGAGGTTTGGCGTGTCAATGTCAGTCAGGCCAAGTGAACCGATCGTCTCGAAGCATTGGTCGTCGGCAAAAAGGAACAGCACGTTTGGCTTGGCTTCAACCTGCGCCTGGCCAAGCGCAACACACACGGCGGTGACCGCAGCCAGGCGAACGAAAACTTGAATTATTATCTGCTTCATAAACTTCCTTCGCACGATTCTTTGGATGCGCGCATCGTAGGGCTTGGCCTAGCGGAGTCGAGCCAATAAACTGCTGCCTGACTTCGGCTCCCGTGCCGTGGAGCCGGGGCCAGTATCCATCATGGCCTACGAATCATACGCGGAATTCCTGGAAGCCCTTGAGCAGGCGGGCGAGCTGACTCGCATCAGCCAGCCGCTGGCCACCGAACTGGAGATCACCGAGCTAGCCGATCGGGAGATGAAAAAGCCGGGCGGTGGCCAGGCGCTACTCATCGAGCAACCCACTGTCAATGGGCAGATATCCGCGCACCCGCTTGCCATCAACACAATGGGCTCGGCTCGGCGCATGGCCATGGCGCTCGGCGCCGAGAGCGTCGATGCTGCCGCCGTCGAGCTGGGTTCACTCATCCAGGCCAAGGCGCCCACCGGCATCCGCGAGACTTTTGCGCTGCTTGGCCAAGCGCTGACCCTGCGCCACGCCAAGCCCAAGCGCGCCAAGACCGGTCCGTGCAAGGAAGTTATTCATCGCTTCGACGCTCCGGCCCCGCGGACCGAGCCTTGGCCAAGCGCACCCGACGTCAACGACACCTCGACTCTCGACCCTCAACCTTCGACGTTGCTTGACCTGCCGATCCTCAAGTGCTGGCCGCTCGACGGCGGGCGCTTTATCACGCTGCCCTGTGTCGTCACGCGCGACCCCGACACCGGCGACCGCAACCTAGGCATGTATCGCATGCAGGTTTACGACGACTCGTCCGCCGGCATGCATTGGCAACTGCAAAAAGTCGCCGCGCGTCACGGACGCCGCTACTACGACACCGGCGAGCGGATGCCGGTGGCCGTCTTCCTCGGCGGCGACCCGGTGTTTCCGTTTTGCGCGACCGCGCCGATGCCTGACGGGCTGGATGAATTCCTGCTCGCCGGCTACCTCCGCCGCAAGTCGGTCGAGATGGTGAAGTGCGAAACCAACGACCTCGAGGTTCCGGCTAACGCTGACATCGTGATCGAAGGCTACATCGATCCCACCGAACCCCTGCGCGACGAGGGGCCGTTCGGCGACCACACCGGCTACTACACCCTGCCCGAGCCGTATCCGGTGTTTCACATCACCGCCATCACGCACCGGAAAAAGGCCGTTTACCCGGCGACGATCGTCGGCATCCCGCCGATGGAGGATTTCCACATGGGCAGCGCCAGCGTGAAACTATTCATGCCCATTCTGCGGATGACCTTCCCGGAGATTGTGGACATCGCGCTGCCGGCCGAGGGCGTTTTTCATAACCTCGTCTTCGTGAGTATCAAAAAAACTTACCCGATGCAGGCCTACAAAATCATGAACGGCCTCTGGGGAATGGGTCAGATGATGTTCACCAAATACATCATCGTAGTCGACGCCGACGTGGACGTGCACAACACCAGCGAAGTGCTCTTCTGCCTGTGCGCCTGCACCGACCCGCAGCGCGACAGCATCTTCACCAAAGGCCCTGCCGACGTCCTCGACCACGCCACAACCGAGATCGCCGTCGGTACCAAACTCGGCATCGACGCCACAAAAAAACTCCCCGCCGAAGGCCATCGCCGCACCTGGCCTCCCCTCATCAAAATGGATGAATCCATCAAATTGAAGATTGACGATTATTTAAACAAACGAAAGTAACATCCAGATGTGTTGTCGGGTGGCACAGGGTTCCGGCAGGGACAAGATCAAAAAGAAGATGAAGGCCAGGGGCGATACGCCGACAATCACGCCCCGGCTGAACCTTGCACCGACACAGGATGCGCTCGTTGCCGTGCAAGCGTCTGGCGATGTTCGACTGGAGGCGATGCGGTGGGGGTTGATCCCGCCTTGGGCAAGGGACAAGTCGATCGGGGCCAAGCTGGCCAATGCGCGGGCGGAGACGATCGACGAAAAGCCGAGCTTCCGGCAGCCGTTTCGGCGACGGCGTTGCCTGCTGCCGGTGGATGGCTATTACGAGTGGGAATCGTGGCCAAGCGGCAAGCAACCGGTTTACTACTCAATGCGCGACGGCGACCTGTTTTGCCTCGCAGGACTGTGGGAAACGTGGACGACACCGGAGCAAACCGACGAGCCGGAGTTGCCGGGCCTTGGCCAATCGCAAGCCGAGACGCTGTGCACGTTCACCGTCGTCACCACGACGCCCAATCGTTTGGCCAAGCGCGTGCACGACCGCATGCCGGTGATCGTTCATCCTGCCGACTACGGCAACTGGCTCTCGCCCGAAAGCAAAGCGGCCGATCTCAAGCGGTTGCTGTGGCCGTTCGACGACGAGCCGATGCAGGAGCACCATGTCACGCCGCTCATGAATAACCCCCGCTTCGAGGCACCTGCGTGCATCGAGCCGATTATCAATTGATTTAAGTTGTAACTTTATCGCGAAAAAAGGCATCTATTTCCCGCAGTTTTTTATGAAACGACTTATCCTATTCAAAACAGTTGGCGTGGTGTTTGCCGTGACGTTCACATTGCAGGCGCAGCCTTCGCGAGGTGGAGAACGAGGTCCCGGCGGAATGAGACCCCATATCCCTGTTATGGCCGCTTTGGATGAAAACAAGGATGGGATAATCTCCATTGCAGAAATACAGAACGCTGAGAAAGCCCTGACTGCACTCGACAAAAATGGTGACGGCAAAATCGACGGTAAAGAACTACGCCCCAGTTTCGGGGGCCCCGGCGGTTTTGGCGGTTCGGGTGGTCGAAGCAGCAGCAAGGGCCGAGGCGGTCGGGCCTTCGACCGAGGCAATGATCCGGAGATGGAGCGCATCCCGCCGGGGAAGCTCGACTTCAAGGACGGTGTTGCCTCAATCCCGGGTAGGGAGATGTTCGAAAAACTTTCCTATCAAGGTCCCGAAGTGATGGTCGATCAGCATCTTGCAGATTGGAAGTTCGTGAAGTTCCAGATCGAGGATGTGGGCAAGGGAGAACCGGTGTTGTACTTTATCAACACCAAGACCCACCGGGGGCATCCAATGTTCATGCGCCAGATCGGAATTCAGCGTGGTGATGGCTCAATGCGTGGCGTGCTTGTTTATCGCCCGCTCAAGAAGTCGCCCAACGGCCAGCCGGGTATGTTCACTTTCGAGTACGAGCCGAATGATCGTTATCCATTCGAGCGTATCAAGCTCTCGTACGAAATGCTGACCAAACAAATGCCTTACCTTCAAGGTAAGCTTGGCTACTATCCGATGCCGCGTGCCCGATCGGTCTACTTGGATGAAAAGGATCTGTACGATGCCGCCGAATTCCCCGTGGTGCTCGACGAAGACCTCGAGAGCGACATAGGTTTCCTACCTTTGAACACGCAGGAGTCTTACGGGCGGTTGCGCCTTATTGAGACCGACGAATTGCCAACTTCACGAGACATCGTTATCTACAAGATGTTGCCGAATGAAATGCCGCGAGTTGCTGGTGTGATCACTGCTATGCGACAAACGCCCCTCTCGCACGTAAACCTGCGAGCGATTCAGGACAGTGTCCCGAACGCGTTCATTACCGGTGCAGCGGAAAACAAGGAAATCACCTCGCTGATTGGCAAATTTGTTTACTACAAAGTTACCACCAACGGCTACGAACTGCGTGAGGCCTCGGCTGACGAGGTGGACAAACATTTCGCTGCCATCCGCCCGGCCAAGGTGCAGACACCCAAGCGTGACCTGTCCGTAAAGGAGATCAAGCCGCTGGATAAAATAAGCTTCGAAGACTCCGCTGCGTTCGGTGTGAAGGCCACCAACCTCGCCACGCTACATTCGCTGGATTTCCCTGAGGGCACCGTGCCCAGCGGCCAAGCCGTGCCGTTTCATTTTTACGATGCCTTCATGAAACACAATGGCTTGTACGACAAGGCCCGTGCAATGTTGGGCACCGAGTCGTTCAAGGAAAACCGCGATGAACAGATCAAAGAGCTCAAGGCATTCCGTAAACTCGTCAAGTCCGGCAGCATGCCCGACTGGATGATGGGGGACTTGGCCAAGCTTCAACAGTCCTTCGCCAACGGCCAAGGGATTCGCTGCCGTTCAAGCACCAATAACGAAGATCTCCCTGACTTTAGCGGCGCCGGCCTGTACGACTCGTTCACTCACAAGTCGGACGAGGGCCACTTGGCCAAGACGATTAAGCAGGTGTTTGCCAGCCTGTGGAACTTCCGCGCCTTTGAGGAGCGTACTTTCTACCGGATCGACCACTTCACCACAGCCATTGGTGTGCTCGTTCACCCCAATTTTTCCGACGAACTGGCCAACGGTGTAGCGGTCACCGACGACATCCTGTACCAGACCAAGGGCAATTATTACCTCAATACCCAGGTTGGCGAGAATCTGGTGACCAATCCCGACGCTGATTCAATCCCTGAAGAACTTTTGTTGGATTGGTGGCAGCCAAGTGATTACAAGGTGATGCGCAAGTCCAATCAGTTAAAAGATGATAAGTTGATTATGACCGAGGGACAACTCGAGCAGATGAACCGGTATTTGGGCAAGATTCACAGCAAGTTCAGTAAATTATACGGGACAACCTTGGAAGATATAAAATTTGCCATGGAAGTTGAGTTCAAGATTACCAAGGATGGAACTTTATCCATCAAGCAAGCTCGTCCGTGGGTGTACTAAAATTGTAACCCATCTTCAGGGTGGATCGTATATTTGAAGCAGACCATTGATTTGGTATTATGAAAAAGATGACATATAAACTAGTAATGGCTGTCACATGTTTTGGCATGATGGCAGGTGATGCAATCGCGCAGGAACGCGGTGGGCGCGAACGTGGTGAAGGTACTCAGCGTCGTGAACGCGGTGAGGGCGCCGAGCGTCGTGAACGTGGTGAAGGTGCTCAGCGTCGTGAACGTGGTGAGGGCGCCGAGCGTCGTGAACGTCCGTCGGGAACAAGCCGTGAGCGTGGATCGCAGTCCGGTGGCCGTGGTGGTCAGGGAGGACCAGGTGGTTTTATGCGGATGTTCCCTGTGATGACCGCACTGGATAGTGATGGCAACGGTGAGATTTCCCCCGAGGAAATTAAGGGTGCCGTTGCAGCGCTTAAGAAGCTCGACAAGAATAAGGATGGCAAGTTGACCGAAGACGAGTTGCGTCCAAATTTTGGTGGCCGCGGAGGTGCATCAGGCCAGCGTCCGTCCCGTGGCGGTGAAGGTCGCGGTGGCCAGCGTCCCTCAGGTGGCGGTGAAGGTGGCGGTGAAGGTGGCGGTGAAGGTCGCGGCGGTCAGCGTCCGAGTCGGCCCTCATCCGGTGAATAAGTTTTTGTATTAACAAGATTAGACAAATCCCGCTGGTCTTTTGGCCTGCGGGATTTTTTTACCACACCTCAACAGGGCCCTTGGGCACGGGGATGGTCTTGCGCTTCGCGTAGGCAGGTTCGTTATCGTCCTTCATAAAGGACGGCATCATTGGGTTCTGACGATAGCGCTCGGTGAGTTCCCCGTCATCATTGGAAAACTGTCGTCGCCAGTCGAGGTAGTCGGCGAGCGCTGACTCGAAATCCTCGCGTGTCGAGATCAGCACGACCGCTTTGTTGAACGGCTTCACTGGGCCGAAGCGCTTGGCGTACCACGGGGCGACTTTGCGGAACATCAGGCAGCCGCGCTTCTCGCCGAACACTTCCAGCATCAGGTCAAAATGCCTTCGCATCACTTGCACCCGCTCCGTAAATTTCGGCTCGGGCAGCAGTACGCCAGTGCGTAGATGGTGCTCGGTGTGCTTGAAAATCCACGGGTTGTAAAACGCGCCCCGGCCGACGCTTACGCCGTGGCAGCCGGTGGCGTTCATCATGTGCTTGGCCGACTCCGGGGTGGTAATGTCGCCGTTGCCGATCACTGGGATCTCGCGCGCCGCCCCGACCACTTGGCGGATGCCCTCGAGGTTGACGCCCCCGGTGAAACCCTGCTCTCGCGTCCGTCCGTGGATGAAAACCGCCGTTACACCGACGCCCTCAAGCACACGCACCAAGTCAGGCGCGGTGATGTTTTTGTCGTCCCAGCCGAGACGCATTTTGGCCGTGATCGGTATCTTTACAGAATCGACCATCATTTTCACGAGGTGCGCGGTGTCGTCTCGCTCGGTCATCATCGCCGAGCCGCCGCCGGTCTTGCAGACCTTGCGCACCGGGCAGCCCATGTTGATGTCGATCGAGTCCACACCAATCGATTCGAGGTACTGTGCCGCGTCGCGCATCTCCTCCGGCACCGAGCCAAACAACTGCACGGCAAAAGGGCTATCGGTCTCGTTCGTCTCGATGAGCTTGAGAGCCTTGGAGTTGCGCTCGAGCAGCGACCGGGCGTTGACGAGGTCGGTCGTGGCTAAGCTCAAGCCGCCCACCTCGCGCAGCACGAGCCGGAACGGGAGATTCGTGTACCCGGCCAGCGGCGAGAGAAACAGATTGGATTTCAGTTGGAGCGAGCCGAATTGCATAAGCCCAAGCGCGGCACACATCGTACGACAAACGGAAAAAACTTCGCGACAAAAAAGTACACTTGACCAAGCGTCATTATCGACACCAGGTTCGGCTGTTTCACCTTCAGGTGTTGATCGTTCAATTCGATAGTTTCACCATTTTGCCTGATGAAAAACCCACTCCGAGGCTGTCACCCCGAGAGACTGATCCAGTCACAGCCCCGAAGGGGCACCATGCGATATGCCCTGGAAGGGCGGTACTCATGTCCCTTTCCTTCGCTCAAATGATCGTCCATCTTGTCTTATTCACAATGAATCGAGATGCGTGGTTACCTGATGACAACCGTGATGATCTTCATACCTACATCGTGGGATTTTTGATGAAAAATGGTAGCATCTTAAATGTCGGTTAGGTTGCGGATTACATTCATTATCTGATTTATCATCACCAAACCATCGCGCCGGCGAAGTTGGTGCAGAAAACTAAAACAGGATTATCCAAGTGGCTTAAAACAAAGGGTATTCGTTATTTCAAATTTAGTCGGTAAACAGGGTGGGGCATTTTTCGGTAAGTCCCTCGCCTCGCCTCGCATTAGAAACGTTCATTGCCAATCAGGCCTAGCATCATCGAAAAGTTTCGTTTCAGGATGAATACCCGCGACTACTAAAAAAATACAGCGTTCAATTTGATGAACGTTATGTTTGGAATTGGATTGGGTGCGGCTTCTTCAGGGCGTTGAATTATTTCGA
>Ga0115000_10000434_pt1 | contig 39130 bp, 38 predicted proteins | sample ArcticOcean_MG_C_6_FD_89690 | JGI IMG/M metagenome (GOLD analysis project Ga0115000, IMG submission 89690) | Marine microbial communities from western Arctic Ocean - ArcticOcean_MG_CB8_128 | ecosystem: Environmental > Aquatic > Marine > Oceanic | place: Arctic Ocean: Canada Basin | collected...
AGATTTGCAGCGCGGTTGCTCGGGTCGCAGCTAACGTGCTGCGCTGATGACTCTTGAACGTGAACTGCGTTGGCTCGACGCGCAGGTGAGCCTTGAAGCCATGGGCCTCCCAAAGGCCGGGGCGACCGAGGGGTTGGACAACGCTCCGATTCGAGCGCTGCTACAACTCTTGGGTGATCCTCACCTGGATGCGCCAGTAATCCATCTCACTGGCACGAATGGTAAGGGCTCGACTGCCCACATGATCTCGTTAATTTTGCGTGAGCACGGTCTGCGAGTCGGCACTTATGGAAGCCCGCACGTCAGTGTGATCAACGAACGGATTCAGATCGATGTAGAGCCGTTGACCGACGATGAGTTCGCTGACGCGCTTGAGGTCGTCCGCCTTGCTGCCGAACATGGTGACGTAGATGCGTCCTGGTTCGATCTTGTAACGGCAACGGCCTTTCGTGCCTTCAGCGATGCTGCAGTGGACGTGATGGTCATCGAGGTCGGGATGCTCGGCCGGTACGACTCGACAAACGTGGTCGACGGTGTCGTAGCGGTGGTGACCAACATCAGCAAGGATCACACCGACGGAGCCGACGGGTGGCGCGAAGCCATAGCATCAGAGAAGGCGGGCATCGTGAAGCCTGGCACGACGCTGGTGTTGGGCGATATTGACGATGACCTCCACCATTATTTTGAAGCCGAGAACCCAGGGAGCGTCCTGCGGTTCGGCCCCCAAATCGAGCTGACGTCGAACGCGCTCGGGGTCGGCGGCCGAGTTATCGACTTGCGGACCCAACGAGATGTTTACGACGCTGTCATGGTCTCGCTGCACGGCCGTCATCAGGGTGTGAACGCTGCGTTAGCTATCGCCGCAGCCGAAGCCTTCTTGGATGCCCCCCTCGAGCGTGACCATCTCGATGCGGCAATGGGCCAAGCAGCGATGCGCGGTCGGTTCGAAATTTTGGCTGCGGATCCCATCATCGTGATCGACGGGGCGCACAATCCACAGGGCGCTCGTACTGCGGCACGAACCTTCGCTGAAGCGTTCACGCCGTTCGGCCAACGCATGCTGATTGTCGGCATGATGGAGGAGAAAGACCCCGTCGAGATGCTTCAGGCACTGGACGCGACCTCGGCTGAGATCGTGATTTGTTGTGAGCCGGACTGGCCGCGAGCGATGTCAGCAACCAAGTTGGCCGAGGCGGCCCGGTCATTGGGTATCGAACCCGAGGTCGCAGCGATCCCGTCTGATGCGATTGAGCTGGCGCTGTCATTTGCGACCGAAGGCGATGCCATCATGGCGGTTGGATCGTTGTATGTAGCGGGCGCGATTCGTGACCGCATTCTGGCTGAGCGCTGACCGCTCGAAAAGCAAGATCTTGAAGGTGTTCCACGCGAGAGTCGTCGCCTGAGATCCAACGCTCTGACCATCGGACACCCACGATGATCAACAGTTGTCGAACAGCGACCATACTCTGACCATGTCTATGACAACGAGTGAGGTGCTGTCAGCATTGTTCGCTATGCCCGAGGCGAGTAGCGGTGATGACATGGCCGCGTTTCTCAAGCGGCATGGACCGCCGCCCGAAGGCGAGGAAGGTGAGGACCCGTTTCGCCGCATCATGAGGGTCGCTACGCGGTCAGAGCGGCGTGGGACTGCCTCAATTGCTGGACATCAAGCTGCGATCCGACGACTGTTTCCGGCGACACCGCCTGACGCAATCTGCGCGTTCTGCATAAGCGAAGATCGTGGTCCGCATCCAAAATATATTGCTACGTCATTAGTCGATGGCTCAACCGGCCTCCGTCTGAATGGCACGAAGCGCTGGGGCTCGGTGGCGCCCGACGCGGATCTGCTCTATGTCGCAGCATCCATCGGGCGCGACGGCGACCGTAATGAATTGCGGATGATCGCTCTTCCTGCGGACCGAACCGGCGTGACTTTCGATCTGGATCCATATGTCGGCTATGGGCCCGAGATTCGTATTGCAGACATCGCATTCGATGATGTCCAGGTTCAACCCAGCGAGGTGATGCAAGGCGATGCTTACCTCAGCTACATCAAGCCGTTTCGTCTTATCGAAGATGTTTACAACACTGTTGGCACCCAGATTGGCATGTTTCGGCTCGGTACCGAGCATGGCTGGGAAGACGAGCAACTTGAGACGCTTGTGGCTCTAATCAGCCAGGCGGCGGCTGTGTCTAGCACCGATATGGCGAGTCCTGAGGCGATCCTGTTACTGACCGCCTATTTGCGGTCATCGGGCGAGTTCTGGGCCAACATCTGGCAGTCGTGGCCCAATGCGCCCGCTGGGGTCGTCGCGAAGTGGAGCCCTGAGCGAAGTTTGCTCGGTGTCGCGGAGCGAGCACGCGAGACCCGCCGCCAAACCGCATGGGCCGAGTTGCGGCCATAGGGTTGGCCAAGGAGCGTTTCGGTTACATCTACGCGTGGCCCCAGAGCATTCCGCAAGGGCGCAGCAGTTCTTCTGGCTTTCGCTGTGGCGCCCACTTCTGTGTCGGGTAGCGCTTGGCGACCTTTAACGATAAGCACCCAGTAGTAGTGTTGGATTTGATCAGGTTGTGGGCGTCACCAATAAGAAAACGTTCTGCGTTCGGCTCTGAGATGGGTTTGATGTCGGGCATCGAGGAAAATGACCGATAAATTAGCCCATGTGAATCGCACCCTTGTTCTCTGTAAACCTGATGCCGTCGAACGCCGCCTCGTCGGCGAAGTCGTCCGTCGTTTCGAAACCAAAGGCCTGTCGGTCGTTGCCATGCGCATGCTGACCATCGATGCCGATCTGGCTGGCCGGCACTATGTCGAACATGCAGGCAAGCCGTTCTACGATGGACTCGTCGAGTTCATTGGCCGTTCGCCAGCCGTTGCTCTGGTGCTGGAAGGCACCGAGGACACCTGGTCCATGGTTCGGAACCTGATGGGTGCCACGAACCCAGCCGAAGCCGCTCCGGGCACGATTCGCGGCGACCTCGGGACGTTGTTCACGGAGAACCTTGTACATGGTTCTGATTCGGCTGACTCGGCAGCCCGCGAGATAGCACTGTTCTTTCCCGAATTGGGCTGAACGCCACGACTCTGGTGACCGAAGTCGGTGTTGACCCAACTTGAGGGTGGGCGCTGGCTTCGGTTTTGTTGTTTTCGGACCGGCGTCATGCAGCGCGGGCCGGAGTGCTGTAGGGCGCGACCCCGGTGTCAAAGTTGCTATTGCGGAAGCCGCGGCTAATGAGGCAAGACTTTTTGCGGCTTCTTTACACAAGAGACATATCCTGACAAAGTGTCCATAGATGACTCTGCTGATGCGCTCAGACTGGGTTCGTCCACTATTGTCCATCAAGCGGTTGACCGATGAGAAAGCTTTTCAATAGCGTTGCAGGGCTCGTAAGCCGAGACATGGCCGTGGACCTTGGCACCGCCAACACCGTCATCTACGTGCGTGGCGAGGGCATCGTACTCGATGAACCTTCTGTGGTTGCGATGAATGTCCACGATGGCAAAGCACTTGCTGTTGGCCACGATGCCAAACGCATGATCGGCCGAACGCCCAACCATATCCAGGCGATCCGTCCCCTCAAAGACGGCGTGATCGCCGACTTTGATGTGTGCGAACGGATGCTGCGCCATTTCATCCAGAAGGTCCACCCCAATCGCTTTGCAAAGCCTCGCATGGTCATTTGTGTGCCATCTGGAATTACTGGTGTCGAGAAACGAGCAGTGCAAGAGGCCGCCGAGTTCGCCGGCGCACGACGCCCTGCCTTCATTATCGAAGAGCCGATGGCCGCAGCGATCGGTGCTGGCCTCCCTGTGCAGGAACCGGCTGGGAACATGATCGTCGACATCGGTGGCGGTACGACCGAGGTCGCTGTGATCTCTTTGGGCGGCGTGGTCGTCAGCCGCTCCGTCCGGGTCGGCGGCGACGGACTCGACAACGCAATTATGCAGTACGCCAAGAAAGAACATGGCCTCGTGCTGGGCGAACGCACAAGCGAGGACGTCAAGTTGGCGTTGGCATCGGCATGGCCGTTACATGAAGAAATGTACGCCGAAGTCCGCGGTCGAGACCTGGTAACCGGGCTACCAAAGACAGTCGTGACATCGACCATCGAGGTCCGCGAGGCGATTGAGGAACCGGTCTCGTCGGTCGTCGACGCTGTAAAGGCGACCCTGGATAACACGCCGCCTGAACTCGCGGCCGACATCATGGAGCGCGGCATCATGCTTGCGGGCGGCGGTGCGCTGCTGGCTGGTCTGCCTCAGCGATTACACAGCGAAACTGGCATGCCCGTGATGGTCGCGCCCGATCCCCTCTATGCCGTTGCACTGGGGTCTGGCCAGACTCTCGAAGAGTTTGATGCACTTAAAGATGTTCTCTTCTCTTCGGCGCACGACTGAACGGCTAGCAGGTGGCGATTCGCTACTTGCATGAACCATGTCTGTCCTCGACCCGCGCCGACGTCGCCGAACCTCCCTGGCTCTGCTGCTGCTCACCTCAATCACGCTGCTGTCGCTTGACTACCAGGGTTTTCAACCGCTGAACCAGGTCCAGTCGGCCGTGCGCAGCATCGTCGACCCCCTTGCTGGGAGCTCCGACTCGATCACCTCGCCGATCACCAATGCATGGCGATCGTTCTCTGAATTCGAAGAGCTCGAAGACGAAAACATACGACTAAAACGCGAGTTGGCCGAGATTCAAGGCAATTCGGTTCGGGCCAGTGCTGCGGAAGAGTCGCTGCGGGCTCTTCTGGAAGAGATCGAGATCGACTACATCGGCGGCGCCGAAACTGTCGTCGCCCAAGTCATCGACCGCCCTGGTAATTTCGAGAGTTACTCGATTGAGATCGACCGCGGCACCGACGACGGCGTTCGCCGTGGCATGCCGGTGGTGACCAGCGCTGGCCTGGTTGGCCGCGTTAGCGAAGTCCAAGGTGGTTTCAGCCAGGTTCGTTTGTTACACCAGCCTGATTTTCCGCTTGGTATTCGTGTCGTGGGCACCGGCGAGGTCGCTCTTGCGCGGGGGCAGGGGATCGGCCAAGATCTGGTGGTCAAGGATGGGATCATCGAGGCGACTGTCATTAAGGTCGGAGATCCCGTAGTCACTAGTGGAATCGAAGGAAGTTCGTATCCACCGGACCTTGTTGTTGGTGTTGTCAGCGATGTCGACTTCGATGCACAGTTACTGGAGCAAGAAATCAGTGTGCGGCTGGTAGCACAGCTGGACGATCTGCGATTCGTGACGATAATTCTGTGGACCGTTGATGGAGACTCGGCACCATGACTGTTCAACGATCAGCTGGGTCGAGTCCGCTCAATTGTTCGGAGTGTGGGTTCCGATGAGATCCGCATGGAGCCTGCGGGTCGTGGTCATTGCATTATTGATATTGGTCTTTCATCTTGATGTATCGCCTGATCTGCCCATCGCAGGCGTTTCTGCAGAACTGCCGCTCGGCTTGGTGATTGCCGCTGGTCTTGCCGGAGGCGTCGAACGCGGCGCCTACTTCGGTTTCGTTTTTGGTTTTGTCATCGACCTATTTTTCTTTACACCGATTGGCCTTCGGGCGCTCGTCTTCGGTGCTATTGGTTGGGTCGCAGGACATGTATTTCTTGACCGCATCGAAGAGTCGCCGGTTACGGCAGCTGTTGCTATTGGCGGCGGTACCGCACTTGGACTTGCATCGTTCGCCGGGCTCGGCGTTGCTCTAGGCGAGACGGCGCTGTTGGAATCACCGATCTCTCGCATCGTGTTGGTCGCATCACTGCTCAACGCGCTGCTCGCTGTGCTGTTCATGCGGGTTGCGCACTGGATGTGGGCCGCCGATCCCATTGGTCACAAGAGATTCGTTACATGAACGGCCAGTCTCCACTTCGATTGGCCATGCTGGGTGTACTCGTATTTGGGCTGTTCGCGTCGTTGTTTACTCGCCTGTGGTACCTGCAAGTAGCCGAGTCGCAGCGGATCGAGGCCCAGACCACGGCTCGCGAAAATTTGCTTCGAACGGTGTACACAGCGGCACCTCGCGGCAGGGTGCTCGACCGTAATGACAATGTGTTGATTGACAACCGACTAGTTAACGAAGTTGTTGTTGACAAGTTCACGTTGAACGAGTCATTACCTCGCGCTTCAGATCGACGAGAGTTCGGCATCAAGCTTGCTCGAGAGATTAGTGCTGCCGGCCGACTCATCAAGGCTTCTGATATCGAGGATGTTCTGCTTGACCAGCGGTACGGACCATTTGACGTGGTGTCGATCGTAAAAGATGTACCCGAGCGGTTCAGCATCGTGATCGGTGAACGCGAAGATGATTTCCCCGGCGTTGAGGTCCGTAAAACAAACGTGCGATTTTACCCCTATGGATCGAGAGCTTCACACCTGCTGGGGTACGTCGGGGCGATCGACGGGGATACCTATGCCAAAGTCATCGAGAGCATCAAGCTCTACCAACCCAGCGATGAAATCGGTATCGCCGGTGTCGAAGCGAGTTTTGAGGACATCTTGCGTGGTACTCCTCAGGTGGAAGTGATTGAGGTGGATGCAGCCGGAGACCGCATCGCAGTGGTCCGCACGACCGACGCGATCCCGGGTAACGACGTTCGCCTAACTGTCGATATCAACCTTCAGGCACTCGTCGAGAAAGAACTCGCTGAGGGCATCCGCAACGCCCGGCAACGACTCGACGATCACGACGAAGAAAATGTGGTGCCCTACAACGCACCGGGTGGCGCCATGGTGTTGTTGGATCCGGACGGGTCACGGATCTTGGCTATGGCGTCGTATCCGACCTATGACCAGCGGCTCTTTCTCGGTGGCATCAGCCAACGCTCTTACGACATCCTGGATGCTGACGAAACCAACCCGTTGTTCAACCGGGCTGCTCAAGCCGGGTACGCGCCCGGGTCAACGTTCAAGCTGATTACTGCCTATGCAGCGCTTGACTCAGGTCTGCTCGGCGACCGTGGTTACCTGAAACGCACCCAATTCCTGCTCGACGAAGGAACCTGGACGATTCCCGGATGCTTGGGTACTGGTTGTGTGCTGCGTAATGCCAACAACAAGGACTTAGGAGCGGTCGACCTCCAACTTGCGATCACCGAGTCGAGCAATGTGTTCTTCGGCCAGCTCGGGTATCAGTTCAACGTGCGTCAGGGCTTCCAGTCTCAACAACTCATCGACGTTGCAAAAGACTTCGGTTATGGGCTCGACTACGCGGCAGTACCTAATGCAAACGCAGGTCAGGTGCCAGCACCCGGGAGCGCTGGCGAGTCTGCGAACATGGCGGTTGGCCAGGGCTCTGTGCTGGCGACACCGTTGCAGATAGCGAATTCTTATGCAGCGATAGCGAACCGCGGTCGGGTGTATTCACCAATGCTGGCCGAGGCTGTAATCGATGCTGCAACTGGCGAAGTCCTAAGAGAATTCCCGACTCGGTTGATCCACGAGTTGTACATGCCCGATGAATTCTATCGGCCGTTAGTGGATGGTCTGGCTGGCGTGACCCAACATCCCGAAGGCACGGCCTACAGCGCGTTTGAGAACTTCCCCAGCACTGGCTTCACGGTGTGCGGTAAGACGGGAACAGTCGAGAATCCACCTAAGCAGGACAACGCGACATTTGCTGCGTTTGCTCCGTGTCGAAATCCTCGATACGCGGCGGTGGCCTACATCGAGCAAGCCGGTCTCGGCGGTGAGGCGGCAGCACCTGTTGTCGCTGCAGTCTTTCGTCGCATCGCTATGGGCGACATCGATGTGGTGCCGACTGTAACTGAAGCCGAGAACCTGATCAGCGAAGCCGAAGCCGAGGCGGCGGAAGAAGCCCGGTTGCAATCAGAAGCCGATGCGATTGCTTCAGCTGAAGCCGCAAAATTAGCCGCCGGGAATCCCATCATTGATGCTTTTGAAGTACTCGTTCCTGCTCGCTCTGACAACGGAGCTGCGTCAGGCGAAGTAGGCGAACCCGACAGTGATGTCCTAGTGCTCGTGCCCGACGCCGAAGAAGAGGGTGAGCCATGACCATGCTCGAGACTGCAAGTTCACTGAATCCACGCAGCGATCCAGCATCGCCGTGGTGGCACATCGATATTTCACCGGTACTCGCCACGCTTGGATTGGGCATCGTTGGGCTCTTCGGCATCTACAGCGCCACACGCGGCCGCGACGACGAGAACTATGTCACTACGTTCGTCGAACGACAGACGATTTTTCTGGGCATCGGCCTGGTGCTTGTCGTGGCCATTGTCTTCTTCGACTATCGGTGGTTATTGCGTCTGGCTCCGTTGGGCTTTCTGACAACACTTGCGTTGTTGACCTTGGTACTGATCGCTGGCATCGAAGTGAACGGGGCTGTTTCGTGGTTCGAGTTCGGCGGGTTCAGAGCGCAACCGTCGGAGTTCGCCAAGATCGGCCTAATTGTGGCAGTAGCGGCACTGCTGAGTAAAGCGCCATCGGGGCCACTCCCGCTAGGCAGACTTGCCATGATTATTGGCGTTGCTTGTCTGCCCGTCGTCTTAGTGATCCGACAGCCGGACCTAGGAACGGCAATGGTCATGCTGGTAATCACCGCAGCGATGCTGATGGTCGGGCGAGCCGAAGCCCATCACCTTATTTTCTTGGTACTCGTTGCTGCCCTCACGGTGGGCTTGCTGATCAATTCCACGCTGCTCGAAGATTATCAGCGAGCGCGTTTTGACTCGTTTCTGGACCCGGAATCGAACAGCGTTGCGGCTTACAACCAGGAACAAGCTCAGATCGCTATCGGCAATGGTGGTATCACCGGTACAGGATTTGGCCAGGGCACGCAGACCAAGTCGGGGTTGGTTCCTGAACAACAAACTGACTTCATTTTCACGGTGATTGCCGAAGAGTTTGGTTTCGTTGGCGGCACAGTTGTGCTTGGTTGTTTCGCTCTGCTGCTGTGGCGGCTCTACCGCATGGCTCGACTCGCAGGTGATGCATTTGGTAGCTACCTGATCACGGGCGTCTTTGCCATGTTCGCGTTCCAGATGTTCCAGTCGATCGGCATGACGATGGGCATCATGCCCGTCACGGGCATTCCGCTGCCGTTTGTTTCCTCGGGTGGATCGTCGGTGCTGGCGTCCTACATCGGCGTCGGCATTGCTTTGTCGGTACACATGCGCCGTTTCACGGCTGGAATCGACGCCGAGGTTGGCCAACTCGGCTAGCTAGGCTCGGCGGCGGCGTTTTCGAGTGTTTGTAAGGCACCAGGTACCGCTACCAGATCTGGGGCCAGCGCAGGCAAGAATGATGTGGTTTGGCTCGGCCAGACGCTACGCCACCAGGAAGTCGACGGCGGTCTGATTTATTAGCGCAGGGTCATCGAGTTGTATGAAGTACCCGAGATGATCGAACGTGACGGCCATATTTGGTGGACGGAACTGACCGTCGTTCAATGAGCAGGGGTCTGTGACGCCGCGACGGCTATCATTCTTCGGATGCCATCATCGCTATGGGACCAGCTTGAGCCGTTACTGGCACGGGTTGAAAAACCCGCTCGGTACATAGGTTGTGAAGACGGCGCGGTAACACCGGAGTACACCGATGGCGTGGTGTCCTGGCTGTTGGCCTACCCCGATACCTACGAAATTGGCTTGCCGAATCAAGGTTTGCAGATTCTCTACGAAATCTTGAACGAACGCGACGACGCTGTTGCAGAGCGTTCGTATGCGCCCTGGACCGACTTGGAAGCTGAGATGCGGGCGCACAATCTGCCTTTGTTCTCGGTCGACACCCACCGTTCCGCACGCGACTTCGACGTGATTGCGTTCAATCTCTCGTCTGAACTCGTGTACACCAACGTGCTGAACTGCATCGATCTTGCCGGCGTGCCGGTGCGCTCCGAACACCGCGATCACACCCACCCGATCGTCGGTGCTGGTGGCCATGCCACCTTCAACCCTGAACCAATGGCCGACTTTTTCGACTGGGTTGGGCTGGGCGACGGCGAAGAAATCGTCGGCGACGTGACGGCGGTCGTCAAAGCTTGGAAGGATTCGGGCAGCACTGACCGAGAAGAAGTCCTTCGTGAAATGTCGAAGATCCAAGGCGTCTATGTGCCTTCGATGTACGAACCTGCATTCGAAGAAGGTGTTACTGACACGCCAAAACTTGTGTCGATGACAGCACGTTTCCCAGATGTTCCCGACGTTGTCGAGAAGCGAACTGTTGCCGATTTGGCCGATTGGCCGTATCCCAAGAACCAGCTCGTTCCGCTCACAGAGGTTGTGCACGACCGACTGAGCGTTGAAGTCTTCCGTGGCTGCACCCGCGGCTGCCGCTTCTGCCAAGCCGGCATGATCACCCGCCCGGTTCGCGAACGTCCTGCCGAGCAAGTCCGCACCATGATTCAACAGGGGCTGAAGCGCACCGGCTACGACGAGGTCGCTCTGACCTCACTGTCGACTGCAGATTTCAGCGGCATCACCGAAGTCGTTAAGGCCACCATCGACGATGACGAAATGGGCTGCGGCGATGTATCGGTCTCTCTGCCAAGTCTGCGCGTCGACGCATTCACCGTCAACATCGCCGCTGAATTGCAGCGCGGTCGACGATCGGGGCTCACATTTGCTCCCGAGGCCGGTACTTGGCGTATGCGACAGGTCATCAATAAGCTGATCACCGAAGAAGACCTCTACTCCTCAGTTGAGGGTGCGTTCTCGCAGGGCTGGCGCCGTGTCAAGCTGTACTTCCTGACCGGGCTGCCAACCGAAACCGACGAAGATACGTTGGCTATTGCTGAGCTCGGCCGCAAGTGCGTTGAGATCGGCCGCAAGTACACCAACGCGGCATCGGTTACCGTGTCTGTTGGTGGTTTCGTGCCCAAGCCCTTCACCCCATTCCAATGGTTTGGTCAAAACACAATCGAAGAGCTGAACCGCAAAATCTATCTGCTGCGAGACGAAATCAAGAAGACCAAGGGCTTGCAGATGAAATGGCATGACCCCAAGGCGTCATTCGTCGAAGGCATGCTGACCCGAGGCGATCGACGTCTTGGACCTGTTATTGAACAGGTATGGCGCGAAGGCGGCACGTTCCAAGAATGGAGCGAGCACTTCGACGTCGAAAAATGGGACCGAGCGATGGCCGATAGTGGGCTGCCGGTTGAGTTCTTCACCTACCGGCATCGAGAAGAAGACGAAGTCTTCCCTTGGGATCATCTCAATGCCGGGCTTCACAAGGACTTCCTTTGGCACGACTGGCGCGATGCGCTTGACGAGTTGGGCCTTGAGGATTGCCGGTGGACGCCCTGCTACGACTGTGGCGCGTGCACTGGTTATGGGATCGAGCATGTTGTTGCCTCGGCTACGCCCCCTGCGGGTGGAAGCCAAGGCACTGGCCAGGATCTAGCCCGCGGGCACGAGATTCCGGTCGATTTACTTGCTCGTCCATCGCTGAGCACAGCATGAAACATGGCGTAACGGGGATAGCGAATTCGAGCGGTGTACCCAGCCGAACGATCCGCGATCTGTCTAATCCTGTCGGGACCATAGAGCCTTTGGCCCAAACAAGATTGCCGGCACAGCAAGTGATCCGGGCTACCCGGACTCCTGGCGACACATATGTCGCCGAGCTCTTTGACTCCTACGGCTCACACAGCCGCAGCGAAGCAAGGCGTGCTGCACTGTGACCCCACCACGTAAGCCACAGGTTCGCCTGCGGTATTCCAAGCTTGGCAAACTGCGATTCACGAGTCATCGAGATATGGCTCGTATTTGGGAACGTTCCGTGCGTCGGCTGCAATTGCCGATCGCGTACAGCGAGGGGTTCTCACCCCGTGCAAAGCTCTCGTTCGGGCTGGCACTTCCTACCGTGTTCGAATCGCAAGCCGAATTCGTCGATCTCACGTTTAATGAACCTATCGAGATCGACACCCTGCCAGAACAATTGACCGAGGTCCTCCCGCAGGGCATCACGGTCACCGGCGCTGTTGCGCTGGAAGGCAAGATTGCTTCGCTGCAGGAAAGCGTTGAAGCCACCAGTTGGTCGTTGTTTGTCGACGGCGACCACGATGAGCTGTGTGCATGGTCGGGGGACCTGCTCGCAGCCGATGAATTGCTCGTAACCCGCGAGCGCAAGGGCAAAAGCAGCACCGACGACGTACGTTCTGCCGTGTTGGCAGTCCAAGTACGTCCGAATGCCGACACCGATGTGCCGGCTGCTGTCGAGATCTACGCCGAACTGGCGACTAAGCCCCGAGCGCTGCGACCTCTCGAGCTCCTCGACATCAAATCGCCGAACCTCACGCTCAAGCGTGGTCGGCGACTCAACCAATTTGTAACGCCTGTTGGCGCCCGACTCGATCCACTCGAAGTCGGTGCAGCCGAGGTGTTACTCGACGCAGAAATTGCGTCATGAGAAGGAGAATTAACCATGTCAGACTCATCAGGGTCAGAGGCATCCCAATCGCAGCGACCGTCGTCTGAGGGCGGCGGTAACAACAACCGAAATCGAAATCGGAATCGGAATCGTGGTGGCCAGAATCGCGACAGCCAGCAAAACGGGCCGAAAGTCGGCGATTCTCGCCCTGCTCGTAGCGACGGCGGTGACAGTTCTGATAGCAATGATCAAGGCGGCGCCCAAGCCGACGGCCGTAATCAGGGGCGCAGCGACCAGAAGCGCTCGGGTCAGGGAATTGGCAACCAAGCCAACAACAACCAAGGGAACAACTCCCAGGGCGACCGAAACGGCGGCGATGATTCGAGTGAGGCTAAGCGCGGTCGCCGTCGTGGCGGCCGAGGCCGAGGCCGGGGTCGCAAGCCGGAAGAGATGGTGGGCGTAGAACTCGACGAGGCCACTATGGCAAAGCGCCGGGGCAAAGAGCGCGACGGGCGTCCGATCGGTCGCTATCTGATGGCTGTGCACGTGCACAACGACACCCGCCATATAGCGATCCTTGAGGGACGTACGCTCATCGAGTACTACGTATCTCGCCCGACCGATGACGTCAACCAGATCCACGGGAACGTGTACATGGGCCGGGTGCAGAATGTGCTGCCGGGCATGGAAGCGGCATTTATTGAGATCTCGACGCCGAAGAACGCAGTTCTTTACCGCGGGGACGTCCAGTACGACCCCAAAGAATTCGAAGGCAACCGAGGCGTACCTCGCATCGAGCAGATGCTGAAGGCGAAACAGATGATCTTGTGCCAGGTCGTTAAGAACCCAATCGCTCACAAGGGTGCTCGACTGACACAAGAAGTTTCATTGCCAGGTCGCTTCGTCGTGCTCGTGCCTAACAGCGACACGTACGGCATTTCCAAGCGACTCCCTGACCCGGAACGCAAACGCCTGCGAAAGATCCTCGATGGCATCAAGCCCAAACAACATGGTGTGATCGTCCGCACCGCAGCTGCGGATGTAACTAAGGAAGAGCTCGAGCGAGATGTGGCCCGTCTGCTCAACCAGTGGGAAGTCATCGTTGAAGACTCCAAGAAACAAGGCGGACCGCGCTTACTGAACCGTGAGCCAGATCTTGCGGTGCGGCTAATTCGTGAAGAGTTCACCAAAGATTTCCGCGGCGTCGTGCTCGACGATCGCACTCTGTTCGAAGAAGTGAGCGGCTACATGGATGCCGTTACGCCAGCTCTGGCTGATCGTGTAGAGCACTATGACCCGGTCTCTGAAGGCATCGATTTGTTCGAGCGACATCACGTCTATGAACAGCTCCAGAAGGCGCTCGACAAAAAGGTCTGGCTGCCGTCGGGTGGTTCGCTGATAATCGAGCACACCGAAGCGCTGACAGTCATCGACGTCAACACCGGCAAGAACGTTGGCTCGAGGAGTCTCGAAGACACCGTGTTCAAAAACAACCTTGAAGCGGCTCGCGAGACGGCTCGTCAGCTGCGGCTCCGTGATATCGGAGGCATCATCGTGATCGACTTCGTCGATATGGAGAATCGCAAGAACCGGGCCGAGGTCGTGCGTGTGTTCCGCGAGGAACTCGCACTGGACAAGACCCGCACCCAGGTCTATGACATCTCCGACCTTGGTTTAGTCGAGATGACCCGCAAGCGCATCGGTGAAGGTCTTCTCGAGTCGGTAAGCACCGGCTGCTTTACTTGCGAATCAAATGGACTGTTGTTCGATGACACACTCTTTGGCCATCGTCAAGCCATCCCAGGCCCGAGCGTTTCCCAAGTCACGAAGGACTAAGAGACAACGTCGCAGAACGAGATAGTGCTCGCAGATCAAGATCTGCGAGCGCTCTTGGCTCGGCCGAGCAAGCGGCGCTCTAAAGCATGTGACGAAGTACTCGTCCGAAACCCTTGTCAGCCCGTTAGAGTGTCGCAGTTATGTATGCAGTAGTCGCCACAGGCGGAAAACAGTACAAGGTCGAACAAGGCCAGGTCCTGGAAGTTGAACGCGTTGGCGCCATTGGTAGCGACGTCGATCTTCGGCCTGTGCTCCTGGTTGACGGGTCGACAGTGTTGTCGACTCCCTCAGACCTCGAGGGCGCCTCGGTTTCAGCCAAGGTTCTCGACGAGATCAAGGGCCCAAAGATCGACGCCTTCACGTATAAGAATGCAAGCAACAACCGTCGCCGGTGGGGTCACCGCCAGACGCTAGCTCGCATCGAAATAACCGAAATCTCGAAGGGATAGCGCCATGTCAAAGACCAAAGGTGGCGGTTCCACCAGAAACGGGCGCGATTCACGTGCCCAGCGCCTCGGCGTAAAGGTATATGACGGCACACCAGTGACCGCCGGCTCGATCATCGTTCGCCAGCGTGGAACTAAGTTTCATCCCGGTCTAAACGTTGGCAAGGGTAAAGACGACACGCTTTTTGCTACCGCTGATGGCAAGGTCAAGTTTGGTAGCCGCCATGGCCGCAAGACGGTCAACATTCTGACTGATTGAGCTCCTGGGTCGCCAAGATCGACCAGATCATCTGAACGTAAGAACCCCGCTGGCTTAAACAGCGGGGTTTCGTCGTTTTCGGCTTGATTTGCCGGGGAGTGTCGCCCTCGCAGAAGCTTCGCCTAGCGATGTAAGGGTTGGGGCGTGGCCACTCGTAACGCTGGCTACTACAGCATCAACGGTTGGGCTGACGCCGCTCTAGGTCTTCTCGTCAAGTCTTCTTGCCGCACGCCCGGCTGGCAACTGGAGCGGACCCGTTATCCAACGCGTAGCGTCAGGATCGACTGTTGTTCCGAGTCCAGGGTCTGCTTTGCCGCAACGGTGGCTGAGGCGGGAGCCGACCCGCTCGCTTCGTTGCAGGTATTGGGTCTGAGCGTCCGAACTCAAGTTGGAGCGCTAGGCGCTGCGGGGGAGAGCGTCGCTGGCCCAGCCGAGATGCTCGACCGCAAGGTTCAGGGCAAAACGATCGGTCATGCCGCTTACGTAACGCACCGCGAGTGCGGTGACCTTGTCACCGTTGGTGGTATCGATAGAACCATCGCCGATGTGAGCCGGATGATGGATTAGCCACTCGGTGAGCTGCTGCAGCAATGAGATCACAACCGCGGCCTGGTCCTGGGCCTCGGGTCGCAAGTAGATGCGGTCGTAGTTGAACGCCCGAAACGATGCCAAGGCTGCCGCTGTCGTTTGATCTAGCCCGATTGCTCCGGCGCTGGCGGAGGCATCGACCATGGACGTGATGAATCCGTGAAGTTGGGCACGCCGATTGGACCCGACGATGTCGGTGACCGATGGCGGAAGCTCGTGTTCGCCAACGATGCGAGCTGACACGGCATCTTCGAAGTCATGGCAGACATAAGCAATCCGATCGGCCCAGGCGACGACTTCGCCTTCAGGGGTTTCGGGGGCGGGGCGATTCCAGCTGTGGTTTCGAATGGCGTCGGCCGTTTCGTGACACAAGTTCAGGTGCTCAAGCACGACATCGGCGCCATAGACGGCGTGGTGGTATCCGCCAGGCACAAAGGGGCTCAGAGCGTCTTCTGACGCATGTCCTGCCGGGCCGTGACCACAATCGTGGCCCAACGCTGCCGCTTCGGTTAGGGCGACATTGAGGCCGAGTGGGCGGGCGATACTCACGGCGACCTGGGCGACCTCAATTGCATGGGTGAGCCGATTCCGGAGATGGTCATTGTCAGGTGCAATGAAGACCTGGCATTTGCCTGCAAGGCGTCGGAATGGCTTGCTGTGCTTGATGCGGTCCAGGTCCCGCTCAAAGCAGGTGCGAAACCGGTCAGGTTCTTCGGGGGTCGCCCTGGTGCCAGCACCTTCGGCGCGAGTCGCACCGCTTGCCATTGCTTGGTGCTCAGCGTCTTCACGTGCACCGCGCTCGGGGGGACTAGTTGGGTTGTTGGCGAATGGGATCGCCCGATGGGCGACAACCAGCGCATCAGAACGTGCCATGACCTAATACTAACGATGCCCAGTGACAGTGTCGGGTTACGCATTCTTAACGCGGTTCGTCTATCAAAATAGAGAGCTGGCTGGTTGCGGAATCGTTGAGGTCAACGCGCTCGGCAGTGCGCACGGCCATTTTGATAGGTAGGGAAAACAACTGCTCTTGTCGTTGGGGAACATAGACGTGCGCTATTCGGTCTCCCTGATGGTCGCCTGCGCACGAAATGAGCCGAACCATCGAGATGAGGTGCAACCTCGTGAATCTCATCAGATTGGCCCCCGTGCCAGGCCCAATGATGTCGTTGACACGAGCGCCTTAGCCCTGTTCACGTCACAAGGACATCATCGACCCGGCGGTGGTCGCCGCTGATGCGGTTGCCGAGGTGGTTGACCGTACGCTTGGGTCATGACCACGGTGTCGCTTCCGGTAATCGATCTAGGCGGGGCGAGTAAAGCACCCTCGTCGCAGGTTGTCAGACGGGTAGCGGACGCCGCAGAAAACTTTGGTTTCTTTCAGATAGTGAATCACGGCATTGATGACCGTGATGTGGAACGGCTGTGGGCGGTCACGCGAACGTTCTTTGGGCAGCCGGCTGAGGTGAAGCGCCGAATCGAGCGAACTAAAGAGAATTCCCGGGGCTACTACGACCGTGAACTCACCAAGAATGCCCGTGACCTGAAAGAGGTCCTCGACATAGCGCACGTGCCATTCCCTGAGCTCGCCGATGATGACCCGCGGAACTTTCACCGTGTTGATGGACAAAACCAATGGCCTGGTCTCGAAGGGTTTCGCGACACCGTGATCGACTATCTGCAGGCGTGTAATGACTTGTCGCTCTGGTTGCTCCAGGCATTTTGCCGGGGCCTTGGTGAACATGCGGACCATCTTCGTGACGAGTTCGGCGCGGAGCACACCAGCTTCTTACGCATGAATCGCTACCCATTACATGATCCGCTTACTGCTGCCGAAGCGGCCAACGTGACCGAACTTGGAGATATGGCACTGCACCATCACACCGATGCTGGTGCACTGACGTTGTTACTTCAAGACGACGTTGGTGGTCTGCAAGTCGCCCATGGCAAAACCTGGATCGATGTCGAACCGATTGCCGGCGCAATCGTGGTCAACACGGGCGACATGATGCAGGTCTGGTCCAACAATCGGTACACGGCGGCGTTGCATCGGGTAGCGCCCCGCACGACCGACGAGCGGTACTCACTGCCGTACTTCTTCAATCCGAGTTACACGACGATCTACGAACCGTTGCCCGGTTCGATTCGGCCCGATGATGAGGCGCACTACCGGTCGATCAGCTGGGGCGACTTTCGACAATCCCGAGCTGATGGGGATTTTGCTGACTACGGCGCCGAGGTGCAGATCAGTGATTTCGCCAATGAGAGCCAGAGTTGACATTTTCGCTCACCTTCGGCTGCACCTGGCATTGGCTAGATCGGCGAGATGGCCGGGCTCCGCTCTGCTCGCCTCGTGACGTGTAGCCGCGTCTACCCCGGCAATCACAAGCCGCTCCACTAGGATCATTTGGTGAGCCAGAGCCAATTCGTCGACGAATGTTCGGTCAATTTCCGTGGTGGTGATGGCGGAGCCGGCTGCGTGTCGTTCCGCCGCGAAGCCATGGTGCCCAAAGGCGGTCCTGATGGCGGCGACGGCGGCAACGGCGGCGACGTCTGGCTTGTCGCTGATCACAATGTCGCGTCCCTGCTGGCCTATCGCGATCACCCGCATAGGCGGGCCGACAACGGGAAGCATGGCTCAGGACAGAAGAAGCATGGCCATTCAGGTGGCGACTTTGAAGCCAAGGTGCCCGTCGGCACGATCATCAAAAGCCATGAAGATGGCACGGTGCTCGTCGACCTGGCGCACCACGGTGACCGCTGGTTAGCGTCCGCAGGCGGCGCTGGCGGGAGAGGTAACGCTCGGTTCTTGTCAAATACTCGCCGCGCCCCGAAGTTTGCCGAGCAGGGGGAAAGCGGCAAGGAGGACTGGGTCCGCCTGGAACTAAAATTGCTTGCTGACCTTGCGCTCGTTGGGTTTCCGAACGCAGGCAAGAGCACCTTGATCTCTCGTATCTCGCGAGCCAAGCCGAAGATCGCCAATTATCCGTTCACAACGCTAGAGCCGAACTTGGGCGTGGTACAGCTTGATGACTTTGATTTCGTTGTCGCCGATATCCCCGGATTGATCGAAGGTGCTCACGAGGGAAAGGGGCTGGGCCACCAGTTCCTTCGCCATGTTGAGCGTGCTCGAGCTTTGGTTGTGCTGGTTGATCTTGCTCCTATGGATGGCCGTAGTGCTGCAGATCAGGTCGAGATCCTGCTTGAGGAACTTCGCAAGTACCAACCGGAACTGTTGGATAGGCCACGCCTGATCGTGCAGGCCAAGGCAGACGTTGCTCTGATCGAGCCCGAACCGGATTATCTGGTGTTCTCTTCGATCACGAACACGAATATGGGCAAGCTGACCGGGGCGCTAGCCGAGCTGGCCAAGGAAGGCCGCGCCGATGCCGAACTAACTACATCGGCACCAACCGTGCATCGTCCACTAGCAGACTCGGTGACGATCGGTCGAAATGACGACGGATCATGGCAGGTGTTTGGGCGCCAGGCAGAACGTGCCGTAGCCCTAAACGACCTGACTGACTTGGATGCTCTCGGCTACGTGCAAGATCGGCTGGCGGGTCTGGGTGTCGACAAGAAGCTTGCCAAAGCAGGCGCCAAGCAGGGAGACATGGTGCGCATTGGGGACCTCGAGTTCGAGTACGACGAGTCGATCCTGTGACCGACCCCGCCGACACGAAGACGATCGTCGTCAAGGTCGGCACCTCGTCGATCACTCAAGAAGGTAGTGCTGCGCTCAAACACGAGTCGATCGCCAAACTCTGCGGTGATATTGCCCAGATCCGCGATCTTGGCCACCGTGTTGTGCTGGTTTCGTCGGCAGCGATCGCTGCGGGTATGGCAAAACTTGGGTTGCACGACCGACCTCGTGACTTCGCGTCGCTGCAGGCGCTGAGTGCGGTAGGCCAGATCGAACTCATGCGGGTGTATGACGAGAGTTGCCGGGCCCTGGGATTTGACTGTGGGCAGGTGCTGCTCGCACCCCCAGACTTCTTTGATCGCGCTCGTTACCTTCGGGCGCGTTCCTGTATCGAACGCCAGATTTCGTTCGGTGTCCTACCCATCGTGAACGAGAATGATGCAGTGGCTGACGATGCGATTAGGTTTGGCGATAACGACCGTATTGCCGCTCTTGTCGCGCACCTAGTACACGCCGACCTTTTGGTATTGCTGACCGACATGCCTGGGTTGCTCACTGCAGACCCCCGAGTCGACGAGCACGCTTCGCTCATCGAAGAGATTCGGAGCGTGGATCGCGAGTTTGAAGCAATGGCCGGCAGCGCCGCCACGACGATGTCCCAGGGCGGCATGGCCTCGAAACTGTCAGCGGCAAAGATAGCGGCGTGGTCCGGGGTCGAAACCATTATCGCTGCTGCACATCGACCGAACGTGCTGCGCGATGCGGCGACCGAAACTACCGGTGTAGGTACGCTCGTACGGGCACGAAGCGAACGATTGAGCGCCCGCAAGTTGTGGATTGCTTTCGCGCTGCAATCGCAAGGTCACCTTGCTGTTGATGCGGGAGCGCAGAAAGCGCTTGTTGAACGAGGGGGATCGTTGCTTGCTGTTGGTCTGACCGGCGTGCACGGAGAGTTCCTTGCGGGTGACGCAATCGAAGTTCTTGGTCCCGACGGTGTTGTCTTCGCGAAAGGGCTTGCGAGTTTGGGTTCCGAAGATGCTTCGGCAGCGATTGGTGAACGGGCTGTCGAAGTCGTCCACCGAGACGATTTTGTCGTGCTGCCTGCTCCTGTGGGATAGGGCTGGCGCCCGCTATTTGCGCCTTGGTTTCACAGGCCTCCGTCGCCCGATTTACTGATGCACTAGCCTTGGTGTAACTAACACAACCCTGTAGGAGTAACTCATGGCTGGAAAGTTCGTTCTCAAGATCTCAAGAGGCGGCAAGTTTCGCTTCAATCTTCGCGCTGGCAATGGGCAGGTCATCCTCACTAGCGAGGCTTACAAGACGAAGAAGTCGGCGCTGAATGGCACCGTCTCGGTTGGCAAGAACTGCAACAACGAAAAGTGCATCGATCGCAAGGTTGCGAAGAACGGCAAGCCGTACTTCAACCTGAAGTCCACAAACGGTCAGGTCATTGGCAAGAGCCAGATGTATGCCTCGAACGCTTCGATGGAAAAGGGCATCCGCTCGGTGCAGAAGAACGGCGGATCCCCGGTCGACGATCAGACCTGATTCTCGTCTTCTCTGAAGACTCTGAAATAACGTTACTCGGATGCCCCAGCTGCTGTGGGGGCATTGCTCTTTCTAGCACGGTTGTTCGAACCTAGCCCCTTGGCGTGGGGTTCCTTAGGGCGCCTAGGTCAGCTGGTTAGCCATCAGTGCGAGTCCCAATGCCGCCATACCTAGACCGCCGATTTGTGACAGCCGAATCTGGCCGCCTTCGGTGAGTTTGGCTCCGAGTGCAGACGCAGTCAGACCCAGCATTGGGTGCCAGAGGCTGGATGCGATCAGAACGCCAATGGTGAACAAGGCGAGTTGAGCCACGTCGGTGGCAAAGGGCATGGCGGCCAACATCGCTATCCATCCGCCAAGCGCTGTCGGGGTCAGGCTGGTAAGTAGGAAGAACGCTCGTGTGGGTCGGTGCATTCGATCGATCGATGTTGAGACGGTCGATGGGCGCAATGCAAGCAGCGCTCCTAGCCCGATCAGCAATCCTGCAGCGACGAGTTGGGTCGTTGAAAAAACGCGCGGAGGTAAGGCTGCGCCGGCACCCAGGATGAGTACCGATGTCAGGCCAAGCATTGAGTCTGCACCGACCACCCCGACGGCGCCACGTAACGCAGGCTGGGTTCCCTTACGGGCGCCGTACTGCACGAGAGTGAGATTCACTGGGCCTGGTGCGAGCAAGCTAACAAGCCCGATACCTATGCCGAGCAGCACGATGTTCATGACATAGAGCGTGCCTGAAACCGTACCGCATGTGTAACGGATATTTGTGTACATCTTGCAGCTTGGCCGTATATTTTAATCTCATGGATGCAGTTGACCGCAATATTCTCGCTATCTTGCAGGAAGACGGGAGGATTACCGCAACCGAACTGGCCCAGCGGGTTCAACTCGGCGTGTCTGCGACCGGCGAGCGGCTTCGGCAGTTACAGGCCAGCGGCGTGATCCGCCGTTTTACTGCAATTGTTGACCCCGTGGAGGTTGGGCGACCTATCGAAACCCTGGTCGATGTTCGGGTCGGGCCAAGTGGCACCAAACCCTGGCCTGAGTTTGACCAGATCATTGCGTCATTTCCTGCCGTGATCGACGCAGTCCACACGACAGGCCGATTCGACACACAGCTACGAGTGGCAACCAAGGACGTCGCCGAACTAGACGAGTTGTTAGCCAGGATCAAGGGCGAGTTGGGCGCCGAGGAAACAAATACCCGACTCGTGCTTAGAACGATTGATGGCTTTCCGCGGGCACCGCTGTAAACCGGGGTCCGAAACTAGGTCTGCGCGGCTTTTTCGATCTGTCCGTTCTTGTAGACGCTGAAGGCGATGGCAGCGACCATAATGACAACGATGATGGCCAACGACGCGTAGATATCGATGTGGTACCAGGGTGTAATCGACAACTTGGTGCCTACGAAGAACAGGATGCCACCGAGTGCATGTGACAGGTAGTGGAACCGTTCGCGAGCATCTGCGAGCAGGAAGTACATCGCTCGCAGGCCCATGATGGCGAAAGCATTTGCAGCCAGGATGGTGAAGGGGTCGTTAGCGACACCAAACGAGGCGGGTACTGAATCAACGGCAAAGACCACATCGGTCGTTTCGACCACAACCAATGCAGCAAAGAGTGGTGTTGCGGCGCGCACGCCGTTCTCGATGGTGAAGAATTTCTGGCCGTCGAACGATTCGCTCACTGGCATGAAGCGGCGCAGTAAGCCCAGCCCTGCGGTTGATGCGTCGTCACCCTCGTCTTCGGTATGTCGCATGATGCGAATGCCGGTGAAGATCAGAAATACGCCGAACCCGATAAGGGCCCAGCTGAATCGAGTGACGATAGCCGCGCCGGCGAAGATGAAAATCGAACGCAGCAGCAACGCTCCGAAGATGCCCCAGAACAGCACGCGGTGCTGATATTTGAGCGGAATTTTCATCGAGGTAAAGAGCAGAGCCCAGACGAATACGTTGTCGATGCTGAGTGACTTTTCAGTTAGATAGACCCCGAGGTATTCGCCGGCGGCCTGGCCGCCGAACTGCCAGACGAAGAACAATGAAAAGGTGAGGCCACAAAACACCCAGAACGCTGACTCTTTACTGGCCTCGCTGAACGTTGGGGCGTGAGCTTCTCGGTGGCGGAAGAGATCGATGGCAAGCAAAACCAAAATGGCGACGGCGAGAACGCCCCAGTGCCACACCTGGACAGCTAGATCTAGGAATTCTTCGCCATTATCTTCGCCGGTGAACAGGACTGATGTCAGGGCGGCAACCATTCACTATTCCTATCGTTGCTCGCCGGAAGCCACTACCTGCGCAGTGCTGACGCCCGCCGACTGAGTGCACGGGCTGTTTCGTTGCCGGAGCGATGCGCAAGAAGTACATACAACACTCCTGCTGGCCCAAGAACCAGTGGTGCGCCAACGAGTGCGGGTAAACCATCGAGCAAAGCTGCAAGGCCAGCGATGAGGGCCCCGGCTGCGGTCGCTGCAGGGAGTAGTTGGCGGAGCGTCCTCCAGATAGCAAGGTCAGCCGTGATCAACCGCAGCCGATGGCGAAGCAGCGCAAATTCGAGCCATGCAGCCACTGCACCGCCGGCAGCTAGGCCAACCGCACCGAGTCGGTGGCTGTTTGGTTCGTTGCGAACCGACTCGCCGAGAGGAGCGAACGCGAAGTCGTCGGTCTGGCGTACGAGGCCGTTCACCACCTGGTACCGATCTGCAGGCAGCATGAACAGAAGGCCGATACCAGCAGCGACCACCAATCGAGCGAACGCGATCTTTGCCGGCCCGGCGACGTCGCCATGAGCAAAGCTGGCGGTCTGGAAGACTCGCGACAGGGCGCTAGCGACTAGGCCAAAGGAAAAGACGGCGAGCGTGAGCCAGACCACGACTGTGTCATCACTGCTGAATTGGCCGCGTTCAAAGAGTGCAGCGACCAGGCTTCGCCCTCCGAAGACGAAGGCAAGCGCCGAGAATAAGACAAAAAGAGCGACTCGGTCGATGGCTGTTCGTACTCGAGTTGATGCGGCTGAAGCATCACCGGTTTCTCGTGAGAGCTCGGGAAGATCGGCCGCGGCGATGCTTACAGCGAATATCGAGATTGGCATGAGGTAGAGCGTCTGCGCTTTGGTTAGAACAGCAACAGCGCCCACAGCCAGAAACGAGGCCAAGGCGATGTCTGTGAACGTCCCGATAGTGACGACTCCCCGACCGGCGACGCCGGGCACAAACCGACGGACGACTTCGCGTAGTTCGCCGCCGGTGCGATCTAGCGACGGCGTTATCGGGCCAGCGATACGAAGCACGCGGGGGAGTTGGACTGCGAACTGGGCAACACCGCCGAAAAATACGCCCCAAGCGCCAGCCCGAGCGAGCGACGTCAGGTCGTCGGTCTGGGTCGTCCAGGCCAGGATTGCGACGATGATTGCGACGTTCCAGAGCATGGGCGCCACATAACTAAGAAAGAAGTCGCGGTGTGCGTTCAAGATGCCTAAGCACCACGCAGCGAACACGATGAACCCGATGCCGGGGGCCATTGTCTGGACGAGTTCAGCGATGAGGTCGGCCCGCTCGTCGCTCGCACCGCGAGCGAGGACACCAACGATTGGCCGGGCGGCAAACATCAAGATCAGCACGGAAATCGACACGACAGCGGCCAGCAAGCCGAACACGGCGCCGGCTAAACGGCGCGCCGCACGCGGGTCGTCGTCGACCACTGAGCTGTAAACCGGAATGAATGATGCGGATAGAGCACCTTCACCCAGAAGGTTTTGCAGGACCTTAGGAATCTGCAACGAAAAGGCGAAGGCCTCTGCGGCTACGGTGCTGGCCCCGAGCCATGCCGAGAGTACGACCTCGCGAAGGATGCCGGAAATGCGGCTGAGTAAGATGCCTGCCCCTACCAGGATCGCGGCGCTGCTACTGGCCGAGGCCGACGGGGTGGTCGTGGGTTCATTCCCAGCTGGAGGATTTGTATCTGCCATAGAGCGATGTTCCGGCACCGGCCGGAGAGGCCCAAGCGTAATTCCTGTTTAGCTGCGGTGGTGACACCCCTGGGTAGCGATACGCGTGCGACTGTTCGGAGCAGTATCGAAACGAACAAGGGACTTCTAGTGAGCAGGTGCGAAAGGCGCCATTTCAGAATCTGTCTCCCGTTCTGGTGCGGCCTTGGCTTAGGTCTCGCAGTAACTCTCGATGCTCCACTGACGGTCGATGTCGAGGGTCGTCCCAACAAGCTGTGGCAACGTCGACAGTTCGATGATCAGGTGATTGTTGTCGGAGGAACGCTCTGCCCAACTGAACTCGTGCAGGCCATCGGGCTCAGGGCTTTTCACGCAAAGGAGTGCGTAACGGCCAGCGACATAGAGGTTGGTCGTCGTCGATGCCGCAGGGGCGACCAGATGAGCTGTGGGGCCGTCTGATCCGGGGAGTCGCTCCCACTCTTCGACGTACGCGCCGCTGGGGGCGAGTTCGCGCAAGATCGAGGGGTCATCCCACGTGAGCCAGCCCTTTTCAGGAAAATTTGAGACAGCCTGTTGGGCGAAACCCGAGGGTCCGTCGTGCCAGTCCGCCGTCACATAAGGCGTGGTTAGTTCGTCGACGACCGTAATGCCGCATGAGGAATCTGTCTCGAGAGAAACTTGTGAAGGGTCGATGCGCACATCGCCCATGCCCGATGCCGTTTGCAACCAGATAACTCGAATCTGGTTCTCGAGTTCGCCGTCGGCACCGAACCGGATCCAGTTGCGCCTCCAACAGCCCAACAGCCGGGCGGGCACCGTATGAATGCCGATTGGTTTGGCGTTGTTGAGGATGTCGAGAAGTGCCATGGGCGTTGTTCTAGCCCACTGCGAACTCGATGCGCCGGTTCAAGGCTCGACCATCTTCTGTGTTGTTGTCGCCCACGGGTTGATACGGGCCGAGGCCTCAAGACCGTTAGAACCGTTCTGACGGGCTGTCACTCATGCGAGTAGAATGAAAGAATCATGGCAGTTGAATATGACGACACGATCGAAATGCTCAAGCAGGCAACGCTACGAGTGCCCGAGGCGCTATCGGAATTAGCGCAGCGAGATCCAGAACATCTCGCCGCGTACCGAAAGCTTGTAAAAGACGTCGCTGAGATCCGCCGCCGGGGTCTAAGCGTGGCGATGCCTAAGACCTAAAAGCCGAGCGCTTCGACTTCCTCAATGGTGCTCGCCTCAGCTGCATCATCATTTTCAATAGCTGCAGAATTGTTGTCGGTCGCACCGGCGTGCTCGCTGTCTTCTGTGAGGCATCGACCTCGTCGACATGGTCACCAGACTGGCTCGAGGGGATTGGCGTCTGGATACAGGGTCTCATAGCGCCGGCGCCGAACCATCAAGCGATCACTAAAATGACGGCCGCCAGGATACCAATAACCAAGACGAAGAAACAGGACGAAGAGCTGATTAGTTTCTTCCGCCACGTCGATCAGACCTTGATGTTTATGCCCCAAATGGACGGAAGAGGATTCGGAGAAATGTAGCTGATTTGCGTCATAAGCCTGTGTAATCCTGTGGCTGATCGCAGCGATGCCGAACCAAGTTAAAAGAGATACCCGCACGTGGGTTCGGATTCACGAGGGATGACCGGTTACGCTCTCTTACTGCATGTGCGGCGTCCGCTTTCGGGACGCCGCTGTTTCGTGAGGAGCTCCATGAGCGAACGGTTTACAGACGTCGAGTCAGTACGCGACGGCCTGAAGAATGTCGACTATCTGGCCGATGATGGCTTAGCTAGCGTCGTCTATTTAGCAGATCGGCTCGACAAGCCGATATTAGTCGAGGGGCCAGCTGGTACGGGTAAGACCCAGCTAGCTAAGAGTGTTGCCGAGATGATCGGCGCTCGACTGATTCGACTGCAGTGCTACGAAGGGCTCGACGAGTCCAAAGCGCTCTACGAGTGGAACTATAAGAAGCAACTTCTTAGTATCCAGTCGAAGCAGCAGTCAGACTGGGAGAGCATCGAGGAAGATATTTTCTCTGACGAGTTCTTGCTGACCCGTCCACTTCTCGAAGCCATCACAGCCGATGATCCGGTTGTGCTCCTGATCGACGAAGTCGACCGTGTCGAAGTGGAGACCGAAGCCTTGTTGCTCGAGATCTTGAGCGACTACCAGGTTTCGATCCCTGAACTCGGAACGATCGTCGCCAAGCAGATTCCTCTGGTCTTCCTGACATCGAACAACACGCGTGAACTAAGCGAAGCGCTCAAGCGTCGTGCGTTGTACATGTACCTGGACTACCCAGAGCTTGAACGTGAGCGCGAGATCGTCTTGACCAAGGTGCCAGACATCAGCCAGAACCTCGCTGATCAGGTCGCTCGCATTGTGCGTAGCGTTCGCCAGCTCGATTTGCGCAAGGCGCCGTCGGTGTCCGAGACGCTCGACTGGGCGCGCACCTTGGTTCTCCTCGGTGTGGAACATGTCGATGCCGAAACGGCTACCGACACGGCAAACATCCTGCTCAAGTACCGCAGTGACATCGAAAAGGCCACCAAGGAATTCGCCTCAAGCGAAGACACCTTCGACGCGTAACGCCCCCACGCCTAAGCACTGAGGATTCTCGATGACGACTGAACTGTTTGCCGCTGAAGTAATGGCTGACCCCCTGCTCGACCTGATGGGTGGATTTATTCAACAGCTTCGCGATGCCGGCTTGCCAGTCAGTCTCACCGAGAACCTCGATGCAATGGAGGCGGTGCAGGCGATTCCGATCGAGGATCGCCTTACGTTTAAGTACGCTCTCGGCGCAACGCTGGTTAAGAACCATCAGCATTGGCCAGCGTTTGAGACCGTCTTCGATGTGTACTTCTCGCTTCGTGGGCCCGAGTACTCGCTGAGCAACGACGATGACGATGCCTCTGGCGAGGGCGAAGGTGACGACGGCCAAGAAAATGATCAGGCCGAAGGAAGCGGCTCTGAAGCCGGTGGGGGTGGCGGCGACGCCATGTCCAATGAGGACCTTGCCGAGATGCTGTACCAGGCACTCATGCGCGAGGATCAGAACTTACAGCGGGCCGTAGCTCGCACTTCGGTCCAACGGTTCGCTGGCATGGAACCAGGCCGCCCCGTCGGTGGCACATATTACTTGTATCGCACGCTGCGGAATCTCGACCTCGACGGTGTGCTTGAGCGGATGCTCGAACAAGATCGGGCGAACAACGAAGGCCGGAGCGGTCTCGATGACCGCCTGGCCAAGGACGAGTACGAGAGCCGCATCGAGAAGCTGAAGACAGAGATCGAAGCCGAAATTCGTCGTCGCCTTGTTGCCGATCGTGGAGTCGAGGCCATGGCCAAGACCTTGCGCAAGCCACTGCCCGAAGACTTGGACTTCATGCACGCGACACGTGACGAGATGGAGACGCTGCGCAAGGCCATTGCTCCACTTACTCGCAAGCTCGCTATCCGGCTGGCTCGAAAGCGCCGTCACCGCAACAAGGGTGGACTTGACTTCCGAACCACGATCCGCAAATCGCTGAGTTATGGCGGCGTTCCAGCCGAGCCTCGGTTCAAGCACCCGCGGCCGTCGAAACCGGAGATCGTAATCCTTGCCGATATCAGCGGCTCGGTAGCGGCATTCGCACGGTTCACGCTCCATCTGGTCTACGCCATGAGTGGCCAATTCTCAAAGGTGCGAGCCTTTGTGTTCATCGACGGTCTCGACGAAGTCACACGCTTCTTCGACGGCCACGACGACATCACGGCATCAGTACATCGGGTCAACACCGAAGCCGACGTCGTCTGGGTCGATGGACACAGCGACTATGGCCATGCGTTCGAAGTGTTTGAGAAGCAGTACATGAACGCTATTACCCCAAAGACCACCGTCATGATTCTGGGCGACGCCCGCAACAACTATCACGCTGCGCAGGCCTGGATCATTCAAGAAATGAAGCGCAACGCCAAGCAAGTCTTCTGGCTGAACCCGGAACCTGGGAGCTACTGGGACACTGGTGATTCCATTGTCAGCGAATACGCACAATACTGTGACGGTCTATTCGAGGTACGAAACCTGCGTCAACTGGAAACCTTCATCGAAGCCGTCCTCTGATGACTTATCTGATCCCGAGTCAGATCTGATTTTCATCGACTATTTTGTGGGCTTGGGGTGCGTAATGCCTCTGGTCTGTAACCCAACCGCGTCGGGCTACAACGTGAGCGGTTAGATCCTGAGGAAGTGAGCACCGGGGCCTTGTTCGGCGGCAACGTCGTCGGGGTTGAAGACAGAGCAGCTATCCAGCGACTGGCAACCGCAACCAATGCATCCGGCCAGGCGGTCACGGATGCCTACAAGGGTGGCGATTTGTTCGTCGAGGCGCGGTCGCCATGCCTCGGCTAGCCGGCGCCACTCGTCTTGGGTCGGGGCTCGGTCCACGGGCAGAGCGCCAAGGCTTTCCTGGATTTCAGCAAGCGGCAAACCAACCTGTTGGGCCGCACGAATAAATGACACTCGTCGTAGTACGTCGCGGGCATACCGCCGCTGGCCGCCGACAGTTCGGAGCGACCATATCAGGCCCCTTTCCTCGTAAAAACGTAGCGCTGAGGTCGCTAACCCAAGCCGCTGGGCAGCCTGACCAATCGTGAGGTGGTCATCGAGGTCGGTCATTGAATCCATCCGTGCTGCTGGCGCTTGACTTAAACCCTACTTGAGGTTCTATGGTCTCTTGCATGTCAGCAGAATCAACACCGACTAAGTCTTGTTCGCCCGCGGTACCTGTGATTGCCTTCGTGCAATCGTGCTGGCACCGCGACATCGTGGATCGGGCCCGCGATGGCTTTCTTGCCCAGGTGGGTGATCAAGCGACCGTCGAGGTGTTCGAAGTGCCGGGCGCGTTCGAACTGCCGCTCCACGCCCGTTGCGTGGCCGAGTCGGGTCACTTTGATGCGGTCGTAGCTGCTGGGTTCGTGGTTGATGGTGGTATCTATCGTCATGAATTTGTGGCTGATGCCGTGATCAGCGGACTGATGCGAGTGCAACTAGATTCAGGAGTGCCGGTTTTTTCGAGCGTATTGACACCTCAGCAATTCCACGAGAGCCCTACCCATGTGGAGTTCTTTCGGAATCATATGATCGAGAAGGGTCACGAGGTAGCGACTGCATGCCTGCAAACCTTGGAGGCCCGGTCCCAGATCTTGGCTCTGGTCTGAGCCTCGTCCAGGAGTGGTCAGTAGTTTGGTGGAAGCTGGTTATCTGTAAAGTTCTCTTCGGAGCCGACCAAGCAGTGGTCGTCGTGGCCGGTTCAACCTCGGCAGCTGTTGTCTAGGTTTGATCTCTGGCTGCTGGACCGCTCGGCGCCACATTGGCTGTACCACGATCCGGGGCGAGTCGGATCAGCTGACGTCGCTCACCCTGTGGCTGGTTCCCGAGAACCCGAAGTTGGCACAACTGTTTGCGCTACCGGAGGGTTTGCATCCAGCTCAGGCCTTGCTCGACTGTGCCCGTGGGCCGGTATTCGGCGCCCAAAGGACGGTCCCAACCAAGACCGTCGAGCATCTCGAACACCGACGCGTAGTCGAGGTCGCCATGGTCAGGCTCGGTGCGGTCCGGAACCGAAGCGAATTGCACGTGTCCAAGGATCGGCAACACCTGGGGGAGGAGCTCCAGTACGTCGGCTCCACTCTTGGCTGTGTGGTAACAATCGAACATGAGCTTCAGATTGGGACGGTCTACCGCATCGATGATGCCGGCAGCATCGATGGTGTTGTGCAGGTAGTAACCGGGCGTATCAAGAGTGTTCAATGGCTCGATCAGAATGGTGATGTCGTGAGGGGCTGCCTGCTCGCAGGCGTAGCGCAAGTTGCCTAGAAACGTTAGAAACGCATCAGGTTTTGGTGGTGCCAACCCAGCCATCACATGAACGGCCGAGGCGCTGATAGTGCAGGCATAACGAATAGCTTCGTCAATAGATAGCCGGGCTTCTCTAGCGCGCCCGGCAAGTGCAGCCAATCCGAACTCATCGTCGGCCCCTCGACGGGTGTTGAGGCCCAGCATCGTCAATCCGGTCTCGCTAAGGGCGGCTGCGGTTTCGCTAGCTGGTGTGTCATAGGGCCAATGGCACTCGACAGCGTCGAAGCCGGAGTCGGCTGCAGCACGAATGGCATCGGGTAACGGGCGGTCGTTCCATAGAAAGCCGAGGTTCGCTGAGAAGGTCGCCATAATCCCTGAAGCTACCACCGGACCCACCATCTGATTGGGTACCTTCGTGTCAGGTCCTTTTCTTTGGTTTCTGAGCATGATTGGGTACAGGTCCGGCAAGAATAGAAGCCAGAGTACGCGCTGTTTTTCGCTGAACGGCAGGGTCAATCCCAGCGTGCGGGCTTCTGGCGGAGCTTCTTGGTGTCGGAACGTTGCTTTTTGCCATCGAGCCGACGTCGTTGGGACCCTCTCGAGGGTTTTGTCGCCTTGCGGCGGCGCTGCCGCACGAGTGCTGCACGGACCTTCTCGGCGAGCCGATCGGATGCGAGATCCTTGTTACGGAGTTGTGAACGGTGGTCATCGACGTCGACCCGTGCGACATGGCCAAGTTTTGTGATCAGCTGATCACGCATTTCAGAGTTGAGAACGACCGATTCAGCGATGTTCCAAGAGAGTTGGACCCTGGTGCTGGATCGGTTCGCATGCTGGCCACCTGGCCCGCCCGACGTGGTGTATTTCCAGTCCAGTTCCGCATCGGGAACGACCAGGGAGTGGTTGATCTCGATGGGCATATCTCTAAGGATGCCACGAGTTGGCCTTGTCCGGTGGGGCTCGTGGGGTCAACGCCTTTCGCAGTGGTATCGCTCGCCTGACCGTCTGAGGATGCGCACCTAGTGGCCACCAGAGTGAGCAGGACAAGAGCAGCACAAGAGCAAGAAAGAAGCGGCGAACGCGTAAAGCTAAGGCGCTTCTTCTGTCACCCTGCTGGGGCTTTCCTCCGTCGTGCTGTTTAAGGAGATTAGGCGTAGGGCCTGTGACGCTGGTGCTATGCGGCGCCGCGGCGTTGGCGCATCGGGGCGGATGCGGCGAGTGCTCCGGCAATGCAGGTAATCGTCACCAAGACCTGCGTGGTGCCGAACACGCTGCTCAACGAACTGACGATGAGCGGCATGATCATGCCGGTATAGGCAAGAAGGTAGAAGGTAGAGCTGAGAGCACCCCGACTGTTGTGGTCGGTAAGTTCACCCACCAGGGTGAGACCTGTAACTGAAATGACACCGCTTGCAGCGCCCAAGATGACTGCAGAGGGCCAGACAAGAGGCCAGGTCCCGGTCACAAAAGCGATGGTTCCAAGCCCATAACCAACCGTTCCAATGGCGGCGCCCCAACCCATTGCGGTGCGGGTGGGAATGCGGCTCATTAGCGGCCGCGAAAGCAGGCCGCCCCAGGCGGTCGCAGCGCCAGACAACCCGGTGAGCACCACGGGGCTGGCATCAACAGTGTCGCTGAGGAGCACCGGGAATAAGGCAAAAGCCATCGAGGGGAAGGCGAAGATCAGGATGGCGAGTGGGCCGATATACCACAAGAACTGACCGCGGGCCGCAGCGGGAACGCCGAACCGCACCGCAGGGCGCCAGCGCCCGTTCTGCGCCGCTGCGGCGACGTCGACAGTCTCATCGACCCTTAGGACCGCTGGAATCACAAGAAGCGTGATTGCTACATGAAAGAGGAATGGGACGACCAGTGGGGATGGGCCAATCCACTCGTACAGGACCGACAACAGTGGTGCAGTGCCAAAACCGCCATACGTGACCAGGGTCGCGATCAGCGCTGCCTTGGTCTGCTGGCCCGGACCCAGTAATTCTTGGAGCCAGGCGGCGCCGACGCCGAGCCCTAGGCCGCTCACGATTCCAATCACGACCCGACCTGCGAGCAACAGGCTGAAGGCGTCGCGGCCAAAGATGATTAGCAAAGAACCAACCGCCGCCAAGGCGAGTGAGGTCACCAGAAGTCGTTTGCGCCCGTAACGGTCAGATAGCTGCCCAGCGATCATCAGCGTGCTCAAGATGCCCACGGCGTACACCACGAAGATTAGCTGCGTCGTATTCGCGTTCAAGCCAAGACGATCGCGATAGAGCACGAGGAACGGTGTCGATACGTTTGTTCCGTAGCCCACGATAAAGAGCCCGAGAGCCACGGTGAGCGTATTCTTGTTCATTGATATTTAGTCGAGCGGTTGGTAACCGAGTTTGCACTCGCCACGGAGTACCCACTGCGGTTTAACGTTGCAAGAACTCGGCGACGCGGAATGCAAGGTCGATGGACTGTTTGCCGTTGAGGCGGGGATCGCAGATGGTCTCATAGCGAGCCTCGAGGTCTGAATGGCCAAGGTCTTCGCTGCCGCCAAGACATTCGGTGACGTCTTCGCCGGTGAGTTCGATATGGATGCCGCCAGCCCATGTGCCGACTTGGGCATGGGCAGAGAAGAAGCCCTCGACCTCGCGGCATATGTCGTCGAAGTGGCGGGTCTTAAGGCCGGTCTCGCTGGTGAAGGTGTTGCCGTGCATGGGATCGCAGACCCAGACCACCGGGTGGCCAGAATCCTTGACTGCCCGCAGCAACCGAGGCAGATTCTCGGTGATGGTGTCAGCGCCCATTCGAGAGATCAACGTAAGGCGGCCAGGGATTTGCTCGGGGTTCAGCGCTTCGCAAATACCCAGGACTTCTTCGGCGGTGGCAGTTGGGCCGATCTTGCAGCCCAGTGGGTTCTTGACACCGCGAAGGAATTCGATATGAGCTCCATCAAGCTGGCGGGTGCGCTCGCCGATCCAGAGCATGTGGGCAGAACAGTCGTACCAATCGTCGGTCAGGCTGTCCTGGCGAGTCAGTGCTTGCTCATAGTCGAGCAGTAGGGCTTCGTGACTGGTGTAGAAGTCGACTTCTACAAGGCGAGAGTCATCGTGAATGTCGATGCCACAGCTGCTCATGAACTGCAGCGCTGCTTCGATGCCGTCGGCCAACTGCTGGTAACGCTTGCCCTGGGGGGAGGCGGCTAGGAACTCTTGGTTCCACGAATGGACCTGGGTCAGGTTCGCAAACCCACCCTTGGTGAAGGCTCGAAGTAAATTTAGGGTCGAAGCCGACTGCTGGTATGCCTGCAGCAGTCGCTGCGGGTTCGGAGTACGAGCGCCCTCGCCGAATTCAGGGTCATTAACGATGTGGCCACGGAAGGACGGAAGTTCGACCCCGTCGATGGTTTCAGTATCGCTGGAACGCGGCTTTGCGAACTGGCCAGCGATGCGCCCGACCTTTACGACTGGTAACCCGCCTGAGTAGGTGAGCGCAACGGCCATCTGCAAGATGACCTTGAGCCGGTCACGAATGCCGTCGGCGGAATAACTATCAAAGGATTCAGCACAGTCGCCCGCTTGCAGCAGGAATGCACGGCCTTGTGCCACCTCGCCGAGTGCTTCAGTCAGGTCGCGTGCTTCGCCGGCAAATACCAGCGGGGGAAGCGTCGAAATTTGATCGAGTACACCGTTGAGAGCGTCGGCGTCAGGCCATGCAGGCTGTTGCGCCACGGGGCGGTCGAGCCAACTGTCTGGAGTCCATGTGATGCTCATAGGTCACCAGTGTGCCCGGTATTGTTCGTTGGTTGCACCGAGTTTCTGCTGGGTTTGCTTACGGTCCGATTCTGGGCGGCGCGGTTCCAGAATCGTCGCTACTGGCCGGCTCCAGTCGGTATGACGGAAATCAATAGGTGATTAACGCGGCACCAACGTCGGTTTGACGCTGTGAGAGGGTCCTGTGAAAGGCTCAGTGTCGCTCATAACGAACTCCGGAGTTGCTTAGCGCTCCGTGCGACTAGCGCTCCTCGGGAATCGACGGGCATCTCAGCGGCAAGCTGTATGTCTGCACGTGCGACTTCTTCGCTCTGCTGCAGGATCTGTCGGCAATGCCGGTTGCGGTCTGTAGCTCGGCGTGAGTACAGCGGTAATGACTGCGTTTGATAGTTGGCCGATGAACGAGGTGGATGGTCTGTCGCAGGGAGGACCCAACGCCGACGTCGTTACTAGCCACGGAGCGTTCACTACAAGACCAGGCTGAATAGGTTGTGGCCCGACACCCCGTTAGGGGATCGCGACCAACCACCGTCGCGTGTCTGTGTGCGATGCTGGAAATCTAAATTCAATAAACTTCGACACGAAGTGAAAGAAAGGCGAATCATGCCATATGCAGTCGTGAGTACGTTACGGATCCCCGAGCCGGGGGTATTCATACAAGGATTTAATTCAAAGTTGCGTTCTGGCCTGGAGTCAAACGGCGCGACTTCGATAAGTTTTCGTCAATTCATTATGGGTGGCGAAATGTCTGGATCAGTTCAGCTGTCCATGACGTTCGATGAGATCGATGATGCCGTCGCGGCGCTAGGCAATGCTGGACCGCTAATCCCCGGTCTGATAGCCGAGACCGGAACGACTGTTATCGGTCGTTCGATGGCTCACACTCGATCAGAGCGCGGTGTTACCACAGGCGAATATGGGTCTGTGCTTATGACGAGAGCAGCGCCACAAGATGAGGCGACTCATCAGTCGAATGCCGACCTTTTCTGGTCAAAAATGAGTAGCGGATGCAACGGTCAACGATTCGGTCTCGTAATAGCTGGCGGTGAACGAACTGGGGTCCTCGCTGCCCTCACTTGGACTGATTCACTTTCGGCTCTACAGAGCGCGAGTGACGCCATGTTTGCTTCGCCAGATGTGCAACAAGTTCTCGTCGACCAGCAAGTAACGATGCTGAGCAAAGGCTATTTTCGCACTTTAGAAAGTTGAGCTGGAACTGCTCATCGATATCGATTAACTAGTCACGACTAAAAGTCAGGTTTTATTGAAAGGATCGGCCTTTTTGGTCGGCTCTTCAGCGCGTTTTTACTGACGCGGTTCGTTCCAGACACATTTCATAGCGTGGCCTAAAACGGCAGCAGACCCGCTCAAAGGCAGGCCTGCTGTCGGATGGTTTGAACCGTGCTTCTCACCGACCGGTTAAGAAGAACAGGAGTTCTAATGAACTAGTGCAAGGCCTCGCCTTACTGGCACGAATCCAGTGCGAGCAACAGTAAGCAGGAAGCCAGGATCGCTAGTCAGATCGTCCATCATGTCTGCCCAGTTGTTTAACGAATCGCAATAGAACGCTGCCAATCTGGCATTTGAGTTAGCTCCGGCGGCGATTGCTTGACTCATCCGAAGTCCGTTGATGCCGTGTGTGTCGGCTATGGCTGTGATGTTCGAGAATTCTGATTCGTTAGGGATTTCGCCTGTGAAACTGGTCCAACCTACGTAGTTGCCAGAGCAAGTGCCATGTTGGTGCCTGACCTTGCTTACGCTCCTCCCGGCTACCGTCATGGTGCCCGTAGCGCTAATCGCTTGGACTTTAGGGTCGGCGTACAATGCTGACAGACCATCCCACCCAGCCTGCACGCTTTCCCACGTGCTCACCGCTAGGCACACGCCAGTAAGGTCACCTGCGGCAATTTGCTGGATAACTTGCATTTCCGAAGCCCCAGAGAGTTCTTTGAACATCTGGACATTGTCGATGAGCGGCGCTGGGTCGCTGCCTTGGTACATGGTTTGGAATGAGTACGTCACGTAGCGACCTTGTCTGCATTGTTCGAATCGCTTTGATCCGATTTCCGCAGTCTTGCACACGAAGGCGCACTGTTCTTGATGGGCTGCAACATCGAGAGGGGCAGAGGGACGACTAGTCAGATGGTGGGGCGAGGTAGCGCTAGACGAGGAAGGTTGGTTCCTGATAGGTCTCTGATAGCCAGGCTGCTGACGCCAGCAAAGTTGGTAGCCAACGTCAGCACCAGTCGGAACAGCAAATCGACGTCTGGCCTCAGCCGAGGCCAGGCCGGGGCAGCCCAATCGAGTCATAGGAATCCTGTCCGGCGTCGTACCGAGCTTGCACCTCGCTCATGAGGGCGATGGAGTCGTCGCGCCGTGCGACGCTAAAAAAGATTTGCGATTCGTTGCGACTGGCTGCGTTGAGTGGCAAATCAAGGCCCTCGTACAAGCTGCGCTTGCAGGCTTCAAGCGACCACGCAGGCCACTTTGCGATGTGCGTGGCCCAGTCGATAGCGGCCTGGCGCAACTCACTGTCGGGGACGACCTTGTTGATCGCTCCAAGCTGGTGGGCTTCGGATGCGGTAATCGGTCGGCCGTCAAGAATCATCTCCAAGCATTTGGTTGGACCGATGAGGCGGGCCAGGCGCGTAGTGCCGCCTGCTCCAGGAATAATTCCCAGACCGACCTCTGGCTGACCGTAAGTTGCTGACTCGCTGGCGATACGCAGGTCACACGCCCACGACAGTTCAGCCCCACCGCCCCACGCTTGGCCATTGTTCGCAGCGATGGAGATCATCGGCGTATCAGAGATCTCCTCAAAAATTCGCGGCGACGGGGGAGGCGTCGCGTGGCCGTTCTCAGCAACGGCTGCTTGACGATCGATAATGAATTGCAGCGACCAGTGGGCAATGAAATAGTCCGGAGTGTCCGAAGCAAGAACGAACGCGCGGCAGCCCGTTTCCTCAAGTTGGCGAACCGCTGCCATGATCTTGTCGGCTAACTCGCCGCCGCCAAAGTTCCTAGGCGGATCGGCAAAAGCGATTAGGCCCACACCTTCAGCCGGATATGACACGTTTACGGTGATGGCCACGTCGTTATTTCCTTGCATTCGTCGTCAGCACATCGGAGCCTACTTGGCAGCTCTCTTCCGCACCGAAGTCTCCGTTTAGCCGGCACTTTTCCACTTCCGAGCGACTTGTGCACAGCAACCGGCACATCGCAAACGATGAACTGGAGCCGTTGCACGCCTGAGACTTGATCTCTCTACGCCGGGCGTTAGCCCGGCCTAGCGTGCGTGCGGCGCTGATCGCTGCCAGCAATGCTGAGGAGTCCGAACAGATCGTCGACGTCACCTAGTTGTTTTTCCTGGTCGGCTGTTTGTCGCGACAAAAGCTTCGCGATAGGGACTGGTTTGTTGAGATTCCCAAACCGGTTGAGGGCCGAGTCGAGATCATGGCCAAACACTTCAGCTACGAGACTGCGCTTCAGATTGGAGGTGAAGAGGCATCGGTCCTGCCTTGTTCATTTCACGTAATGGCCAAGTTCTAAGGTCATATTCGGGGCCGTGTTACTGTCGTTTCCTGTTCGACTAGCGGGTTGAACTTTTGGAAAGTCGGCAAGTAAATATGAATAAGCCAGTTGTTCTTGTCCATGGGGCTTGGCACGGGCCCTGGTGTTGGGATCGTGTCACTCCGCATCTTGATGCTGCGGGTGTGCCATGGGTGGCTCCAGATCTCCCCAGCTGTCTGACAGCTTCTGCGGGGTCGAATGTAACCGATGACGATCTAGCTGTTCGAAGAGCTATCGATGCGCTGGCCGGAAATGAGCAAGTAATTTTGCTCGGGCACTCCCGAGGAGGCGGGGTAATCACTGAATCCGGGACGCATGACCGAGTCGGTCACCTGGTGTATCTTGCCGCTTTTCTCGGCGATGAAGATGAGGACGCAACTCGCTGGATCTCTCCGGGTCTCTACAGCGCTCTTGAGTCTCATGACGATGGCACGACGACTGTGCGAGCCGATATGGGCGCAGAAGTTTTTTACAATGAATGCAGCGGTAAAGACTTTGCTTGGGCAGCGCAGCAGTTGCGTCCACAGAGCCACACGCCTCTTGAAACCGCTTCCCAACTAGCGTGGAAACATAAGCCTTCAACGTACGTGGTTTGTTCTCGTGATAATGCAATCCCGGCCGAAGGTCAACGCGTGATGGCGGCTCGCTCTGGGAGCATGGTCGAATGGAACACCGACCATTCTCCGTTTGCCAACCGACCCGAGCTTGTGGCGGCGTTGTTAATCGGTCTGAGCGTCGGTTCGTAGATCAAGGGATTATAAAGGCGCTATTTGGTTAGTTTTCTGCAACATCAGCCGCGTCGATGACTCAGAGACGCAGACCGTCACTGGCTTGCTTTATCGCACACCCCAATAGGCAACCGGTGGCGCACTGAAGCAATAGTTCTCAACTCTGCTTTGCCACCGCTCATGGTTGGGCTCATAGCTTTCGTCTTTCGCGTGGCTGACTCGGGGGCTCGTGTGGCCATTGCAGGAGTCAATATCGTGATTCGTGTCTGCGGTTCAATGATGGTGAACACTTTCCAAAGATCGACAGGGTGGACCTAGTTCTGGTTCGTGTTCAATGATGGGTCTGTCTCTCGGATGGCAGTAAATTCCCGGGTCGCATCGACACATCTCGGCTGAGCAATGGCTGCTCGCCGACTCTTGTCTGCAAAACGCGACGAACGCAGGGCGGCTGCCCTGCGTTCGCCTTTCTGGTTTCTGGCGTCGATCTGGGAGATCGGCGAAGTTACCCAGCTGCTGGTGGCAGCAGGACGGTGTCGATGACGTGGATGATGCCGTTGGATGCGGCGATATCTGCGGCGATGACGGTGGCGTTGTTAATCATGACGCTGCCGTCGACGACACTGATGTCGA
>Ga0115000_10000435_pt1 | contig 39088 bp, 30 predicted proteins | sample ArcticOcean_MG_C_6_FD_89690 | JGI IMG/M metagenome (GOLD analysis project Ga0115000, IMG submission 89690) | Marine microbial communities from western Arctic Ocean - ArcticOcean_MG_CB8_128 | ecosystem: Environmental > Aquatic > Marine > Oceanic | place: Arctic Ocean: Canada Basin | collected...
CATTCCAGCAGCACCAACGACCAAGAGAATCTTGCACACCCATCCTTGGCGCGTAATTCAAATAATAATTGACACCGTATTCATTTGTTTCAAGATGTACCGTTTCGATGAGGTCGCCCGATTGTTTCCCAAACAATTCGCCGTCTTTATGCGTAAACTCAAACCCCACTTCTTCCGGCGATAGGTCATTTTCAACAGAACAATCAATCAATTGAATACTTGGAAGTAATGAAATGTTTGTATCAGGGAAGGAATGAAAGTCGCATGTAGAAAACTCGTACTGAGTCGCTGGTACTGCAGTTGTGGCAACGGCGGGGAAACGTTCTATCGAGCAACTCATACAGGAAAGAAAGGTCAAAATGATACATACACTTTTCATAGAAGCACATCATAAGTACTCCATTGAAATCATGTGTGCACATGCCATGCCCAATGTGTTATGCAGGGTGTTGGTGGGTTAGGATTGAATCAGTTTGTTATGTATGTACGATTCATGATGCAAAGAGTTTGTTCACTCAGATGGTGAACTTTGTCTGCGTTATCGACGTCTACGGCGAGTGAAGCAAATGCTTGTAAAAAGTACACCTGTTGCAGGGGAAGGAATTGCAAGTTCAATCATCCCGTATTCGTGTGGGTCCATGCCATCTGGAAAAATTGTGTTTTCGTTGTAGCGGGCTGCTAACCAGAAAGCACTCTCCCAGTTTTCCATTTGCAAAAGGTTTGCATCGGATAAATCTGCATAGAACAAATTTGCATTTCCAATATTGGAAGAACCTAAGTTTGCGCCTACAAAATTAGTATATGCAAGGTCTGTGTTTTCTAAATTTGCGTCATGCAAATCAGCATACGATGCATTCGCTGCTGATAAATTTGCACTGAATAAATTAGCGAACGATAAATTTGCAAGGATAAGATTGGCATGATGTAAATTTGCGAATGGCAGATCTGCCCACCATAATGTTTCTTGGCTCAAATTAGCGTATGGTTCTACAACTGTATTACTCAACCAAGTGGAGCCATCGCCATCACCGTCGTACCACTGGTACACATCAGCGGACGCAGTACCAACACTGAAAAGTGATGCAAAAAAGTATCCAAGTATCTTCACTAAACACTTATCGAGAAACAGATACTGAACGCAACATTAATTTTAGAGCAGTTCTAAAATGTCACATTAGAGAACTTGGAGAGCTCTTTTAGCTAGTGTTTTTGACCCTTCAAGTCCTATAACCTTGGCTGGCACAATGTCGCCCTGCTTTCCAGAGGTGGGAAGAGTCACTTCAACGTAGTGCTCGCAACGACCACGAAAGAATCCACTCTCGTTGTCTTGTTGTTCGAGCATGACTTCGACTGTTCTGCCGATGAGTTGTTCCCGGTACGTATGCGACATGAGTTCATCAAGTTCTAATAGTTGATGCACTCTATCTCGCACTACTTCTGGCGGTAGCTGTTTCCAACGTGCGGCCGCTGTACCTGTACGAACTGAATACGGAAATACATGCATATGTAAGTATTCCGATCGAGTGGCAACTTTGATTGTTTCTGCAAAATCTTCCTCGGTCTCGGTTGGGAATCCACAAATGATGTCGGTTGTGATTGCTGGTCGTAACCCGTCGACTGTAAGCCGTTCATTCACCATTGCAATCATGTCGGTGTACTGATCAACTGTGTATTGCCGGTTCATTTTTCGAAGGACAGCATCGCTTCCCGATTGAAGTGGTAAATGAAGATGTGGAACGACATTTTTGTTCGCAACTATTGAATCCAATAAGACGGGGGTAACGTCGCCTGGTTCCATTGAACTTATACGAAGGCGATTCAACCCTTTTATCTGCGCAACATTGTCGAGTAAATCTGCAAGGTATTCTCCATCAGCATTATCTTGCTTTCTTCGAAGTGCAGTTTCGTGACCGTATGCACCAATAAAGATACCTGTAAAAATAATTTCTTTGTGACCAAGTTCAACTAAACGAGTTGCTTCGGTGACGGTGTCTTCAACTGTTTTAGAGCGAAGAGTCGTACGGATTTTTGGAATGATACAGAAGGTGCAATGTGCATCGCATCCATCTTGAATTCGTAGTTCCGCACGTGTATGTTGCCCTTGTTGTATTGGAAGCGTTGCAATAGGCAACGAAGTCGTTCTCTCTGTAGTTTCTTGATGTGGTTTGTTCAGCCAAGAATCAACTTCTATGGAAAAACGTTCGAGCATTGGCGTTTCGCCAGCTTGAGTCACTATCGTATCACCAAGTTCTTGCGCAACACCTAGGTCGGTTCCAGTAAAACAGCCAGTAACAAATACATGTTTACCATTTCGTTTTGCTCTGCGTATTGCGTTGCGAGATTTTGCAGCTGCTTGGCCTGTGACGCTGCACGTGTGGACGATTTCAAGATCTGGCGCGTCGTGTTTTGCCGCAGATGTCATTCCGCGTTCTTGCAAAATGGATTCCATTTCACGTCGCTCTGCATGATTCATTCTGCAGCCGAGTACTTTGAAATGGTAGGTTTTTTCCATGGGAACGAGCCATGGTACCATGGACGCAGATGTCGAAAAGGCTCATTACCATTACAAGGGAACTCTCAAAAGGCGTAAACGCGCTGACGATGAACGAACCGGTTGTTTGTGTCTACAACCCACTGGAGTATGCGTGGAAATCGCACTGTGCCTATCTACGCAAATTTGGCGAGGGTAAGGGGCGAGTGCTACTCATTGGTATGAATCCTGGGCCTTGGGGGATGGCTCAGACAGGGGTTCCATTTGGTGAAGTCAATCATGTTCGTGATTTTCTTGGCATAGAAGAACACGTGAAACAACCTAAACACATTCACCCAAAAAGACCAGTGCAAGGGTTTGATTGCACTCGTAGTGAAGTGAGCGGCAGACGAGTTTGGGAATGGGCAAAGGAACGGTTCGGGACCCCAGAAAGTTTTTTCAGTACGTTTTTTGTGCTTAATTATTGCCCGCTTTGTTTTATGGAAGAAGGGGGTAAGAATAGAACGCCAGACAAACTCAAACCAGCAGAACGCGATGCTGTTTTTAAAGTGTGCGATGTTGCACTTCGAAAGTTTGTCAAAGTACTAGCGCCTTCTAAAATAGTCGGCATTGGTGGATTTGCTAAGAAGCGAGCGATGAAAACGTTAGGGCGGGACGACGTCGAAACTATTTTGCATCCAAGTCCAGCGAGCCCGATGGCAAACCGTGGTTGGGCTCCTCAAATTGAGAAACAATTTGAAGCGATGGGCGTGAAGTTGCAGTAACTATCAAGAACGTTCCCAACATTCTCTCTGCCCGTTTTTCTATTCAGACACGCTTCTCAAACTTGCCACGGTAACTATTTATTTTTAGGGGCGCTTGAAGTGTTTGTTATCTCACTATCGAGCACACGGAAATACAGTCCCATTCCATCTAAACCATTGAGAACTTTGAAAAGGACGGGGTTCCAACCCTTCTGCACTGTGCAAGACCCAAATGTATTATCTTTTATTGCACCATGCCAAGAAGCATCGTGAAACACGAGTTCGTCGCCGACCCACATTCTGCAAGCGTCGTCGCTACCAATCGTAAAATCAATCGCACGCTGATCTGGGCTCCACAACCAACAACGTGCATACGCGATAGTGTTTTCTGTGGTATCGCCAAGCGAGAGATTAAGGAAACCATGTTTGTCGCTTTGGGTAGTTTTCCACTCAATCGGTTTGCCATCAATAGTTTTTGGCACAACAAGTGACATGATGTTTGGCTCGGGCAATTGTTTTTGGCGCTCAAGATTTGAAAGTCGATCGGCGTCGTTTGCAAGTGCAAAATACCCTGCAACTTCCCATTCAGTAACAAATTCGCCAGGAAGATTTAACGAACGTTCTTTTGCGTATCGTTTCGTTGTGTCCCATCCAAATCTATCCGTATACCTTCGGAGAATGTTTCTTCCGAAATCGCCATCCGTTTCGTCAATTGCCATCCATGCTGAGAATGCAAGGTAGCGGTCACTATCAGGTCGATCAATAGTGTTTGCCAGAATAGGTAGGAGCTCTGTATTTTTAATCTCATATGCTGCTTTTGTTGCTGCTAACCGAACTATGCGTTCATTACTAGACAAACCAAGCAGAATCATTTTCTTCGCGAGTTCTGGATTCGTGGCAGATGCCATGACGAGAAGGCTTTGTTCGGTTGGATTGACTTCATCGAATGTCATAACGATGGAATCGAGATCGCCTATTGCAATTATATTATTTGCCCACTCTCGAGGCGGTGTGTATTTGCCGTCGCCATCAGCGTCAATGTATATAGGATTCGCAATAGCAAGTGGCAAAACATCTCGATCATCATGCATCACGAATGGTGTCATTGGCTCATCACCCTGCGCGATAGCAACAATCCAACAGTCTCGAGGAATTGGTATTCGAATGCGCGGGCGATAATGGGATTGCTCCATGCCTTTACACCAAGCTTGCTGTTCTTTTATAAAATCAACACTCGCAACTTCATCTCCGTTTTGGATAATTCGGACTTTGTCAAGGTCTATCCAAGATGCAGCTTGTACATCAAGATGTATATCGAGCGAAGGATCCTGTACCGAAATGGTAGAGCCCATAGGGTGACCGTTTGCAGTCATGCGAAGAAAAGGCCCAGTAGTTGTTGACATTCTCCCTGTTCGAATTGCGTCAGCAACTTTTGCTGGGTCAATTGATGAAGGGTCATCGCTTCCAATATGTACATAATTTCTTGGGATGCCCGCGATGTTTTTAGAGACGGTATGACTGTCGCTGTTTCCAACTGCAGCAATATGGCGGCCGGCGTTTAACATGTTGTACCAATCTCGAAGCACGCTGTGCTTGCTTGATCCGATTTTCTTATCTGTAATCTCAGCATCGTTGAACCCCCAACCTGGATTTTCGTTTAAGACTTCAATGGAGTCAAAGTCCCAAGACCAACGCGAGTCATCTGATTCTCCCGTAATTGGGTCAAGCCCTCGTGTCCCAAAATAATCAATGTTTCCCCAGCGAGGATGATTTATTTGAATTATAGGAGTGACACCGTATGGATTTTTTTCAGCACGAATAAGCGCGAACAATTCAGGTGCTTCTAATTTTTGGTTTACGACTTTTGCATTCGCATCAAGAGGAAACGCGTTAAGGTGACCGTAGGGACTTGATACTTCGTTGCCCACTACCGCAGTAATATGTTCGTTCGCTTTCAGGGAATCTATTGTCGGCTGGTAATCCGTGTTGTGGTTGTGATCGGTTGCTACAGCAAACTCGACATTTTCTCCTATAAGGGAGATGATTCGTTCGTTCATGTTGGAATCACCGTGCCCACTATGCGTCAACGTGTGTAAGTGAAAATCGCCGCTTACCCAATCGGTAGTATCAATTTCGTGCACGAGTTTTGCATCCCAAGAGTATTCACCGTTTTCTTCAACAGTTATTGTTGTGTGGTCAAGTGACCATTCGATGCCGTGCGATGCATAGACAATCCATTTGCCAACTGGAACCGTCACGCTGCCTTCACCATCAAGCGTATATATAGCATGGAAACGAACCGCCAATTTGGTTCGGTCAGCGTCAGCGTTTGGAAACAAATCTGATTTGTCGCCTTCTACATCAGTAAAACTCAGTTTTGCAGGCATGGGCATACCATCGTAATCAGACACTGTAAAGGTCAGCGTTCCATGCGGGGCATCTACATTTGCAGTTGGCGCGGCTTGGGTAAGAGCAATATATAAGATTGTGCTAAGCATGCGTGTATGCTACTCGTATGACTCTCACTGTGTCAGACATTACATTTGGATATACAAAAGAGCAGTATGTTCTTCGCAACATTTCGCTAGAAATCGAAACGGGAGAAATTGTTGCACTTCTTGGACCCTCTGGTTGCGGGAAATCTACGCTATTGCATTGCATTGTCGGTTTGCTTACGCCAGATTCAGGCAGCATTGCAGTGGACGGGGAAAGAGTAAACAAAATGAAGCCGAGCGATAGGGGCATAGGCATCATGATGCAAGACCAACCTTTGTACGAACACATGACGGTGGAACAAAATATAGCATTCCCATTGCGCGCTCAAGGCCATACAGAACATATCCACGATGTTCTTGACCGATTGGAATTAACCGCAGTAGCAAAACAAAAAGTTTCCAGGTGCAGTGGGGGAGAACGACGTCGTGTTGCATTTGGAAGGGCGATAGCGAAAAAGCCAAGCGTACTGTTACTTGATGAACCGTTCACTTCAGTGCAGGGAGAACTGCAGAAAATTATTCAAGACGTTGTGTCAAGTTTTGGTGCAGCAACATTATTAGTAACACATAATCACAAAACTGCCGATATAGGCAGAGTAATTGATTTAGAGCACCTATGATAAATAACGTCATAGTTTGGTTTTTTGAAAATACATCTATCATCGCATTTGGTGTAGCCATGTTGTTAAGAATTATTGATTTTTAAAAAGAGCAAATTCGAAGAAGGGGCATGTATGGGAACCACTTGAATTTTGGATGCTCTTTTTGTATATGGGTCTTGCGGGCATCCATACATTTGCCTTGCATTGCTTCTGGCCAGAGCTTGGTCCTGGACAGATGTCATTGGGCCACCGACCTTGATCCTGATTCACGTATGCAATAGGAAATAAAAAAATCACCCTTGAATCCGAAGATCCAAGGGTGATGGAAGAGAAGAGAAGAGAAGGAACGCATCGAGCGCCCTTTAGGGCAATCCTTGCTCGTGCCGCGTTCCACCACTTCGCTTTGTAGGTTATCGGCAGTTCCATAGGTGTCACACCACTTTGTAGGGCCTAAATTGCACTTTTTTTCGCTTATCTTCACAAGTCTAGTATTCCCAAAACCTTGCGTAGCGTCTTTTTTTTGAGGTTTTTATCGGTACTTAGCATTCCAATCGTAACTCCTTATGGCGACAAAAGTTGGCTTAAATAAGTGAAACAATTCCAACATTTTTGGACTTTCATGGTGACACCCTGTTGTCATGCATATGCAGTTCGATGTGGTATGGTTTCCTTTCATGACTGACATTACAAAACACTTTCTGGGCTGGGGCAAGCCGTTTTTACCCGAAGCATCCAAGTGGTTGCAAGAGCATTGTTTACAAGGGGAATTAGGCGATGCAATTGACTGTGTAATAGTTGTGTCGAGTTCCTCGGTTGCTCGGCGATTGCAAACATTGCTCATTGAAGAGGCAAGTTTGCGCGGACGGGCTATCGATCTTCCGAGAGTTTTGACAACTTCTTCTTTGCTAAGAGAATTAGAAGGTGATGAACAACAAGTTACATCAAACTCACTTGAGCTAATTGCCACAGCAACTGTATTACGTTCAAGTCCTGCCACAGTATTGCAACCGTTGCTTGGTAAATTACAAAACGCAAAACAGCCATTTTCATTTTGGCTGTCTACTGCGAAAGAAGTGCAAGCCATCACCACAGAGTGTTTGTCAGGCGGGCATGGTACCGATTCATCAACATGGCCTAGTAGTGCAAAAACTCTTCTTACTTCTAAAACTGCACTAAGGTTTGAAGCTATCAACAATATTCAATCTGCCGTGCAAAGTTTGGTAAATCTGGATTCTATTCAGACGCACGAACAAGCATGGAAAATATTTTTATCAAGTCAGCAACAAGTGCCAAAGCAAATAGTATTGTTATCGACTACAGACTTGCACGGAATTGTGCGGCAAGCACTTGAACATTGTGCAAATGCAGGAAGTGAAATAAGCGCAGTTATTCGCGCGCCACTTTCTTTTGCATCCCATTTTGATGACATCGGTTGTGTAGTATTCGAAGCTTGGAAGCACGAACATATTGATATTCCCGAGTCATCCGTTCATGCTGCAGGCTCTCCATCTGATCAAGCAATGAAAGTATTGCAACTATGTACTGGCGAATGTGCTGTCGATGAAATGACTGTTGCAGTTACCAGCGAAGATGCAATTGGGTATATACGTATGCAAATGGAGGGGCACGGAATTGAAACACGTTTCGCAGGTGGGTCATCTGCAGCGAATGCACCCGAATGTAAACTTATTGATGCAGTACGTGCATTTTTGAAGACTAAATCATTTGAATCATATGCATCACTTGTACGGCATCCACATGTTGCGAAAAAACTTCATGTTTCAAGTAACGAGTTGCATCACCTTGATGCATTTTTTGACAACCACATTCCTGCTTTTATTGGGAAAACTTGGTTTGTGCCTAAGGGGGTATCAGAATATATTGACGTTCGGCCAGTTATAGACTTACATAGCAGGGTGTACCCTTGGCTTTCAGTTTTAGTGAATGCACCAGCGCAAAGTATTGGTTCATGTGCTGAACTTGTTCGTGACTTTATTCTCGAAATATATGGCGATGATGAACTTGACCAGCAGAGTAAGCGGCTTGCAGCATTGCAGCATATCTTTAGCGCAATTGATGCGTTGAGTGCACTTCCTCCAAAAGTTTCAGAAGCACTTGGTGCTATGTTGCCGGTAGATGTGCTTGATTTTATTATTTTTCACGCGTCTAGTTCTAGTATTCCAGAATATCCAAATGATAAGGCAGTCGAAATAGTTGGTTGGCTTGAATCTGTGTTAGACGATGCTCCACATCTATGTATTGTTGGAATGGATTCCTCGCTTGTAAGTAGTGCCGCGATTGGGCACCCGCTTATACCGGGCCAATTGCGAAAAGAATTAGGGTTGCTCACTGTTGATCGTCAAATAGCACGTGACACACACGCAGTTCTAGCAATGCAACATGAGCGAAGTGAGAATGGGCAAATAGATTGGATAATCGCACGCCAAGGTTCAGGAGGAGAATCACTTGCACCAAGCCCCTTGATGTTGCGTTGCGAATGCGATGATGCATTAGCAATACGAACAAACAAGTTACTAATCGATATTGGTTCAGAAGTGCCAAACGTTCCGCCAGCATGCTTGCAATCTGCAACCTCTACTTCTATTCCTAAGGTCACAATTCCAAATCCAGTTGACATTGAAGTAAACCCAATAACTAGGCTTTCAGTTACAGCATTCAAAGATTATTTGGCATGCTCATACCGATTCTGGTTGCGTAGAGCATTACGTGTTGATGGGGAAAGTGACAATCTTTCTGAGTTAGATTATTCGCATTTTGGCACGCTTGTACATGGGGCACTTGAACTGTTTGGCAAGGACGAGGGTGTCCGCAACGAAACTTCACCAGTCGCTATTCGAGCCTTCCTACTGACAGCTGTTGACGATGCTGTCGAGGTATTATTCGGCAAATTCCCATTCGATACTATTTTGGTACAAGCAGAGATGGCGAAACATAGGCTTAGCTTGTTTGCTGAACTCCAAGCAGAGCGAGCAAGTCAAGGTTGGTCGATAACTGATACTGAACGTAAAATCGAGTGGGAAGCAGGTACGAAAGAGAAGCCATTTACCGTTGTTGGAAAAATTGATCGAATAGATACGCATACAGATGGCACCGTTTTATTGCTTGATTACAAGACGGGCTCAACCAGTGCTCGAAAAGTGCATGGCACCAAAGACGAATGGAAAGATTTACAGTTGCCCATCTATCGTCATCTGGCAGCTAGCGAGGGGCTCGACTTGAATAGAATAGAAACTGGATTTGTCTTGATTGGAAGCAAAGAGCAAACTGTTAAGTTTGATTTACCAGGTTGGAGTGAAGAAGAACTCGAGGTTGCGGATTCGCAAATGCAGTTTGTCATCGAGAGTGTCCAGGATATGCTATTTGCAGAAATCCCCAATTCACCTGCTCCGCTGTATAGTGAAGATTTGTCATGGATATGTCAGGATGCTGGCTTGGTTCAAGATATAGGGGGAGACACGCCATGAGTACTTTTAATCGATTTGAAGTCGTCGAAGCTTTAGCCGGTGCGGGGAAAACATTCAAATTGTCGAACCGGTATTTACGACTTATTGTTCAGGGAGCAGACCCTGCAAGTATTCTTGCAACTACCTTTAGCGTGAAAGCTGCAGGGGAAATTCGCGATCGTATTATCCAATCAGTTGCTTTAGCAATTGATGACAAAAGCGCTCGTGAAGTTTTGTTTGAAGGTGTTCCAGAACTAGAAAGAACAAGAGAAGCATGCGTGGACCTGTTGCGTATGATTATTGCAGATTTGCATAGGCTTCAAATAGGAACGATTGATAGTTTTTTTGTGAAAACAGCAAAGTTGTTTGGGGATGAACTTGGCTTTCCAACTTCTTGGACCATTCTTGATGAACTACGTGAGCATAAAATTTTCACTCTTTCGATTGCGAAAATGCTTTCTGGAAAACAACCAGAGAAATTCGCAACAGCATTGCAATTGGCAACTGGTTCTTCTGTTGTTCCAGTTGGCAGCACAATACGCTCTATCTATGGGTATGCATATGATTTGATTCGCCAAGCGGGCGAAGAAGTCTGGGTACGTGCAGGAAAACAAAAAGAGTTGTCACGAGAAGAGGTAGTAAAAGCAATTGCAGTACTAGAAGAGCATGGCAATAACTCGGAAAAATATTCCAAAAAATACAATGCGTCTGTAGAAAAAGCACGTGAAGGAGATTGGAAAAGTTGGATAGATACCGGTCTTCCAAAGTGCATGCTAGACGGTACGCATGTTTTTGGTGGCAAGCCCATAAGCGATGATATTATTGAGCATTTCCAACCGCTGTACGATCACGCAGCCGCCAAAATACTAAACTTGTTGTTGGATAAAAACAAAGGTGTTGTTGAACTCATGATGTTGTTCCACGATGCATGGTCATCAGTAAAGCATGCTGAAGGAGTCTATAAATTTGAAGACATCACCCATTACTTAAGCGAAGCACTAGTATTTAATGATGTACGTGAAGTGGCATTCCGCATTGATTCGAAAATAGACCATTTGCTTGTTGATGAATTCCAAGATACTTCAATGCCACAATGGAATATTTTAGAACCACTTGTAGATGAAATTCGTCAGTCTGACGCAGACCGTTCGTTGTTTTTTGTAGGTGACCCTAAGCAGAGTTTGTATGGATTTAGAGGCGGAGAACCTCAATTGCTTCAGAATTTACCTGATCGATTGGATCTTGATGGCTCAACTCGGTTACCAACAAGTTGGCGTTGCTCGCCCGGAGTACTGGCACTTGTGAATGAAGTATTCGGCAATGCGAGGAATTCCGAATTACTGAAGGAGCATTCGCAAGATGGACTTGCCAAGTGGATGCAAAGCTTTACAACCCACAAGTCTGCTCGTCCAAATTCACTAGGTTTCGCTGCTGTACATACTACTGCAACGAACGAATCACTTCCAAAGCCAAACACGCCTTGTTCTGAATGCATGGTTGACAAAGTGGCGGAAATAGTACGAGGTATCCACAAAAAAAATGCTGCAGCAACCGTTGGTATTTTAGTCAGAAAGAATACGTCGCAACAAATTCAACGCATAGTGCACAAATTGCGTACTCATCCAACACATCCTGTACTGGCTTCAGAACATGGCGGTAACCCATTAACGGATTCTGCTCCAGTTACAATTGTGCTGTCGGCGCTGTTACTTGCCGATCATCCAGGTCATACTTCTGCGTTGTTCCATGTTTCTACTTCGCCGATTGGTGAATCCCTAGGATTGTCTCCAACAAGCAACCGAAAAGATGCAGAACTAGTGAGCGCTACATTGCGAGCAAAATTAGTAACAAATGGGTACGCAAAAGTCATTACTGAATTAGCCGCTCCGCTGTTTGCCAATGCAACAGTAAGGGAACGATACAGGCTTTGGCAACTTATTGAACTTGCGCAATCCTTTGCAAAAGAGGAATCACTGCGACCTACTGAATTCGTTGAATTTGTGAAAAAGAAGCGAATCGCAGACCCAGCCTCATCTAAAGTTCAGGTGATGACAGTCCATGCTTCGAAGGGCTTGGGTTTTGATGCGGTTGTTGTATGTGATATGCAGGAATCGCTTTGGGGTACACCAGAGGTACTGACGGAAGGCAAGAGAGGAGATGTATTTTCGCCTCCAGTATGTGTGAGTTTACGAGAGAATGCAAAATTCAATTCTATTATTCCCCATCAAGAGAACATGTGGGACGAACAAACATCGAAGCAAATACAAGAAGTATTGTCGCTCTTGTATGTCGCTATGACGCGAGCAAAATATGCACTTCATATCGTTATTCCACCCCGGCCCTACGCTGTAAGTAAAGCAAAAACAGTTGACCGTTTTCTTCGGCAAGTCCTGAGCCTAGATGAGTGTTTGCCTGTGGATGCAGTGGTCTGGCCACCGCAAGACGGTCCGATTGAGCATGCGAACGATGCATCTTGGTTCAGTCAAGTGGAAGACTTCGAACCAATACCCGCAAGCAAGGATACAGCGTTTGCTGTATTGCAAGAGCCCAAGCATACGAAACGTGTTGTCGCAAACTCTTCGCCATCAAGTTTAGAGGGTGGAGGCAAAGTGCAAATCAAAGAGCGGTTTGCAGGCGGTACGAATTCTGCCTTTGATTGGGGCACGCTTGTCCACAAGTGGCTTGAAGATATAGAGTGGTTTGATGCGATGCCTACCTCGGAGCAACTTATGAGGAGCGCACTTGTAGATGAGGCTGGTCGGCTCGGTACAGAAGCAGTTCTTCAAGCGGCAGAGAGTTGTATTACAGCAATGCAATCGGAACAATTCCAAGCGACTCTTGCGAAGCCCTCAGAGTGTGCAACTGTGTATCGCGAGTTAGATTTTGCAGTGCGTGTAGACAAAGGTACAGCCCTTGCTGAGGTGGTGTTAGAAGAAACAACAGATATTCGAGGGACTATCGATCGGCTTGTGGTAACGAAGGACGAGCAAGGGAATACTATTTCTGCAGAAATTATTGATTGGAAGACAGATTCGTTCTCAGATACGACCTTGGATGAAAGAATCAACCATTACGCCCCGCAACTAGCTTCGTACAGAATTGCAGTCGCTGGTCTTTTGGGGATAGGAGCGAACAAAATTCGCACAACCCTAGCATTTGTCTCTACAGGTGAAGTGGTTGACATATCAGATAAAACGTAGATTTTTGACCTAATAATCCAAATATTGGCGCGTTCGCTTGCGAAGTAGAATGGCATTGGGTATCCTACATCTCCAGTTGAGAATGAATCTCAGCGAGACTTTATGACTGTTATTTCACCAACAATCGAGCAACACTATATACCACTTTCTCAATTAGGAGAACGTGAAACAGCTGTTGTACATATGGCAGATTTAGAAGCTGACGAACGCCGCTCACTCACCGCTTTAGGATTGCATTCAGAAGTAACATTTCAGTTATGCCAACAAGGGCAACCCTGTATTATTCAGGTTGAAGCCACTCGACTTGGTTTATCAAAAGAATTAACGAGCAGGATTATGGTCCGCCGTTGCACTGTGTGCCACTGACGAACATGCCAGAAGTACAACCCGCAACTGCTGTCCTCCTTTTAGGAAATCCAAACGTTGGTAAAACAACATTGTTCAATAGGCTTTGTGGTTTGCGAAGCGCAACTGCGAATTTTCCTGGGTCTACTGTAGAGGCTCGTGTTGGAAAAAGTAACTCTAGCAACGGTACCCGGTCATTCACTGATCTGCCGGGCATCTATAGTTTGAACGCGGATGATGACCTTTCGCAAGTATGTCGTCGCGCCCTTGATGGCGATGATTGCGAATCACCTGAAGCGGTTGTAGTGATTGCTGATGCAACAAATTTGCGGCGAAACCTATTTATTGTGAACGAAATTTTGCAACATGGTGTGCCCTGCGTTGTTGCGTTATCGATGGTTGATATTGCACAAAAATCTGGTCTCACTATTGATGTGAATAAGCTTGGGCGAAACCTTGGGTGTAAAGTTGTTGCTATCCATCCTCGCTCAGGCGCGGGGTTGTCAGACTTGCATACAGCACTCGATTCTCCAACAAGCCAGCAAGTAGAGTTGCCAGATGTTGAAAATCCATCGGCTGTGAATGCATGGGCAAACGAAATTGTCGCATCGAGCGTTGGCGGTACACTTGCAACTGGCACACTCACAGACAGGCTCGATAAAGCCTTTACCCACCCCATTCTTGGCCTTGTTGTGTTTGCAGCAATCATGTCCGGTTTGTTCTGGACAATCTTTACACTATCTGCTTTCCCTATGGATTTGGTTGAAATGATATTTGGACATGTCGGCACGTTTGTTGGAAACATATTACCTGCAGGTGATCTTCACGACATGATTGTTGATGGTGTCATCGGCGGCATCGCTGGAACTGTGGTGTTCCTTCCTCAAATTTGCTTGCTCTTCTTTTTAATTAGTTTGTTAGAAGATACAGGGTACTTAGCGAGAGCGGCGTTTGTGATGGACCGATTGCTTCGCAAGTTTGGTTTGCCAGGGCAGTCTTTTGTACCATTTTTATCCGCACACGCATGTGCTATTCCAGCAATAATGGCTGCACGTATAGTTCCAGACAAACGCGACAGATTTGCCACAATTTTAGTAGCTCCATTTTTCAGTTGCGCTGCACGGTTGCCCGTATACGTCTTGCTTGTTGGCATTCTCTTTATAGATTCACCGTTCCTTGCGGGATTAGCATTCTTTGGTTGTTATGTTCTAGGTGCACTCGCTGCTCTCTTTACTGCACTCATTGTTCGCAAAACAGTTATTCCTGGAAAATCTAGACCTATGATGCTTGAGTTGCCAACATATAAACTCCCATCGCTCCGTACAGCGCTGTTGAATACAATTGATCGTGCATGGGTATTTTTGAAAAATGCAGGAACAGTGATTCTTGCAATAGTTATTGTGCTTTGGTGGTTGTCTGCATATCCAAAAGTCACAACTCCAGATTCTGTTATTTCATTGCGAACGCAAGCCGAATCAATTGCTATCTCAAACCAAGATGCTTCCGCAGAGTTGTTTGCAGAAGCAGATTCAGAGGAATACACCCACCAACTCTCAAACAGCTATGCAGGTTCGATTGGTAAATTCTTCCAACCAGTATTCGCTCCTCTTGGATACGATTGGAAATTGACAGTAGGAGTCATGACAAGTTTTGCAGCACGTGAAGTATTTGTCTCTACGCTCGCTGTGTTAACAGCAGGGGACGACGACCCCGAAAATGTTGGCGTACTTGAAAAAATTGAGAACGCTAGACGCGACAATGGGATGCCCATTTTTAATTTGCCAACGGCTGCAAGTCTGCTCGTGTTCTTTGTATTAGCAATGCAGTGTTTGCCAACTATCGCAGTGACAAAACGGGAAACGGGCTCTTGGAATTGGGCGTTGTTGCAACTTGGGTACATGACAGTGCTTGCTTGGGTAGCCTCGTTTATAACGTTCACCGTTGTTTCAGGTGTTACATCGTGATACCAATCACCGATTGGCAATTTTGGGTAGTAAGTGGTATTTTTGTTTGCGCGATTATTGCATTGATACGGCAGATACTACCGCACTCAAAAAGTAGCTCATCTTGCTGTTCTAAGGCTCAGAAGAAAACTAAAATTACTGTTGAGGGGAAATAGCTCGTTTGTATAGGATTGGCTTGGGGGCGAACTGTTCCTTGAGCGATACTTTTCTTGAAAGTGAGCCACCTTTTTCGGCGTTGTACGTGAATGTGACTTCACCTTTTCCGTCAATAATAAATTGAAACAAGGTCGAATCGTTTCCACCTATGCCGTTGTTGATCACAATTCGATTTGGGTTTTCAGAGGCAATTCGTTGCAACTTTGTTGTTTTGAGTAAGGATCTTACTGTGCCGGAAGCAGCGACATCATTTTGAGAGTTGGTTTTGCATGTAAGTATGTCTGGAGTTCCAATATGGTGCCTTGCAGCCATGCTTGTCCTTGAAGGAATAATTTTATCATTTGCAACTTCGATTGTTACTTTCCAAAGGTTTTTTCCGATGCTTGTGACATCGAGAGCTCCCCAAGATAGATGTGGCATTTCATCTGCGTGGAACATGGTGAACGCAAAATTCCTGTGGCAACCTTCTTCAAGCATCCATGGCGGAGTTAGTCGGCTGGAATATTTTGTCGTGCCTCCAATCATTACCTTCCCATACACTGGATGATCGATTTCTTTGTAAGGCACATACACATCTTCAAATTGTAAATGATCACGGAAAAGTTTCCGTTCTTCTTTTGTAGGGTCTTCGCCATTTGCACGCATGCGTTTGTCTGTCCAAAGTTCGTTTGTAAAACTAATGATGCCTAGCCCTTCGTATGAAAACCCATCCTCTCCGCCATGAACGGTATACAAATCTTTGTATGCAATCATTGGCTCATAAAAAGGAAGCATTTCCCCACCCTTGTTCGCAATTTCTGTATGAGTTCTATTATCTGAACTTGGATACTTCATATACGAAGCACTTGGGCCTTGCAAAATCATTCCACCAGCATTGTGGTAACTTTGAAGAGCAGCAACATTAGGATGGTCTAGCAAGAATTCACCAATTACTCTTGTTTCAGGAAGACTAAAAGGATAATCAGTTGCACCGCGTTGAATCCATTCAGGCTGCCAGTCTGCCGGCCAGTTTCGGTTTGGATCGTATCCACCGATACCATCTTCGTTAATACGACCGTCGTCGTCGTTGTCGATGCCTTCTTCTCCTAACCGAGTCCATCCGCCAGGAGCGCTGCCTTGTTCAACACGAGTAAAAAATCGAGGGTCTTGTTCGTCAATTTCATACCGACCCAGTTCATCTTTAATCCACATGGATGTAATGTGCCCATCGCCATCAAGATCATCTGGGCCGTCTTCATCTAGTAAGCCATCGTTGTCGTTATCGACAGGCCTGATACCTCCACGTAAAAAGTGAGGAGTTGCTGGTTGATGAAACCAAACTTCTCGACCGTCTGGGTTTGCCATTGCCACGAAGTAAAAGGAACGTTCGTCGATGAGTTCAGTTAGACGTTCAATTTGACCATAACTTTTGCATAGATACCAAATGGAATACAACACAGTTTCAGCTGCTTGAATTTCATTGCCATGAATGTTACCGTCGATGAACATGGCTGTTTTTTCGCGATCAGTTCCAGTTTTTGGGTTGTTTAGTGTTACGAGCCAAATTTCTAAACCGCCAACGCTGTTGCCAAGGCTTTTAATGCTCAGAAGATTTGGATAGGCTGCGACAAGTTCGTGCAATGCTGTTGTCATTTCAGAATAGTCGTACCAATGGTCAAAACGCAAGTCAACTTTCGAAGGGTAGGGCGCCTGGGCCAATGCATTTGAGGTTGCAAATAGGAGAACTAGTGTGGTGAGTAGTTGTTTCATTGTTCACCTCCGTTGGTTTGTTTCATTTTTATTTTTATTGATTCACTGCCAAATTTTTCGCTGTACAGTTGTACAGACAAATCGCTATTTGACCTTGCTTGCACAGTCCAAGTGAACCACTTGTGCGTGCCGCCGCCGCTTAGTGCCCAAATTCGTTGCACTTTTTGACCAGTTATAATTTTGCTGTTTTCAGTATCTAGGCGTACTACAAACGGCCTTGCTCGTCTATTTGATTCCGCCATCGCAGTGCCTGTTGGGAACCATCCGTCATTTATAACGGCTATTTTAATCTCCCAAGTAGTTTTGCCCAACTGTGTTACATTTGGTGTTCCGAGCCGAACACTTGGCAGTTTGTTTGCGATATCTACCAAGAACTTTGCTTGTTCTTCTGCACGTGTCGCAATAACGTTCGTAGGAGGTACAGTTTTAAAATATGGCACCCAACCGCCTATTTCAACCTTGCCTAGTTGCGGGTGATCGAAAGGCGCCCATTCAACAAAGCCCTCACCATTTCTAGAATTGTCACTGTATTCCAACCACGCGCCATCGCCTGTACTTTTTTCTTTGTTGCCAGATGAAGTGTTGATTCGTTTGACTTCAATGCCCATCATTTTGCAGTACATCTCTATTTCTTCAGCAGTAATTTCCGATTCCATCTCATCTTCCTGAATATACCCTTTTGCTATTGCAGCTTCTGTGAGCTCGTCAATCGTTTCTTGTGCAATATCACCGACGCCAGAGGGTGTGAGCTCTGAACTTTTGGTTTCTTCGTTGTCAGAATTTTCAGAATTATCGTCGCCTTCGGGTAAACCCCACAGTGGAGTTGAAAAGGCTGGTACTCCAAATTGGGCGTATGCCCAAGCAACGAAACTTCCGTTCCAATTGGGTTGATTGATATTTTTAAGGTCTGTGAATTCTGTGAATGATTCACTTATTTTTTCATACAGTTCTACATCACCTGTATGCAGTGTTTTTGGCGCACCTGCTTGGTCTTTACCTGTTTCCTTGAATGGTTTTGAAAGCGTGTCGTGCCGCCCGTATACAAGAATAAATGCTATTTCTTGGTGTGCAAATACAAAATCTGCCAACGCTTTTGATTCAGCTTCAGAAAGTTGCCATACTCCTGCTCCATCACCGTGGTATTGGTAACCATGCATAAAGTTTTTATTTATGTCGACTCCGCCGATAGCATCTTCGTTAAATTTTCCATCGTTATCGTTGTCTAGGCCTTCAGAGTACAGCACAAATTCTGCTGATGTGCCCTGGAGTGCATCTGGCGATGCGTTGAGCCTTGGAGTTTCAGGGTCGACAATGTGTGTTGCTTTTTCTAAATCTGGGACTCGCATCATGGTGACGAAGCCATCCCCGTTAATATCTTCAGGAGAATCTTCGTCGGTATACCCGTCGTTATCATCGTCAACAGGTCTATTGTTTTTAATCATCTCGGGGGATGCGGGTGTGAAATAATATTGTGCCACATCTGCATTGACTTGAGGAATTACAAAGAGCTTGTGGGTTTCAAGAAGATTTCGAGTTTCTTCTGGATCCATAACTAACACATGAGCAATAAGATCAATTGCAACTTCGCTACCTAGGAGGTGGTTCCCGTCAATTCCTGCAACGACAAGAATGGCACTTCGATCTTCGATTGCAACTGCGCCTTCTCGAGCAATTTCAATGCACTGTATAGGTTGTCCAAGTTGCGTGTGACCGATGGTTGAAATTGTGATTTCATCTACCGTCTCTGCTTGGTTCGTTAGATGGGCACGTATCTCTTCAGGTGTTCGCCAGGCACGTTCTGTTTCTTGTTCTATCTCTTGCAAGCCTATAGAAATGCTTGCGAGAATGCATAAACTAATCATACTAGTTACTCCTCTGTAATGAACAGAAGAGGATAACGAAAGATGCTAGGTAGATGTTGGTTGAAAAAGAATAGTTCCGAGCCTGTAGCAACTAAATGCAGCCAGAATGCCCAAAACGTTGCTGAGCACTACATACATAATCGCTTGTTTGATTTGCCCATTTTCAAACAAATCTAAGGTATCAAGGCCAAAAGTTGAGAAGGTGGTGAATCCACCAAGGACTCCTACTACGAGAAGTAGTCGTAGGAATTCGCGATTTGCTGCAAGGGGACCTATCAGGAGCGCAGTTACAATCCCTATGAGCGCGCACCCTAAGATGTTCACAATGAGCGTCCCCAATGGAAAGCCAGAAGTAGTGAGCGATTGACCTGCGCTGGCAATGAAATATCGAAGCACTGCTCCAGTTCCACCGCCTATTGCGATTGCTGCTATTGATGAGAATTCCATAACGCGCCCGGCAGGATTCGAACCTGCGACCTTCGCTTTAGGAAAGCGATGCTCTATCCATCTGAGCTACGAGCGCCAAGAAGTCAATTGTACGCTCAAACACAGGGCGGGTACAACATTCGTTGTTCTACCCACTCAAGTATATTCGCTGTGACGAAAACAGAAAAAGGGGCGTCAACTATATTCTGGGTGTTAAAAAATTGTCACTACGCACGTTGGCACGAATGGACAAAAATTGAGTGGTTCTGCACCTAGAGCTCTTCATCTCGTAGGCGGATGACTATTTCCCGTACTGCTCGCATAACTCGACTCTTAGCGTGCCTAACTGCTTCAGCAGTCATTTGTAATCGTTCGCCAGCTCGCTCAGCGCTCATTCCTCGTCGACCGTACAGTTCGAACGCTTCCCAAGTTTTCATTTCAAATTTTGGTCTTGCTTCTGTCATAGCTTCTGAAAGCAAGTGTTCTGCCCATTCGCGATCAAACACCGCAGCAAGGTCATCGCGAGGATCCTCTGCAATATTCATACCGTGTGTATCAAGATTGCCAACTTGTTTTTTACGATACCTTTGCCTAATTGCATTTAAAGTTATCCGTTTAAGATACCCTCGAAAACGACCTTTGCTCGGGTCGTATTCAAACCTATCGGCTACTTTGAAAAAATTAAAGAGCACGTTTTGCATGATGTCGTCAGCTTCACTACTCGGTAGACCAGCGTTGCGAGCAAATCCGCAAATGATTGGTCCGTATCGGTCAACGAAAATCCCCCAACCCATCTCACGATTAACAGTTTCATCTGATTTCAATTGAAGCAGTAAATCCATATTCGTTTCGTAGCGGCCATTTACAGTACGGACCAGAGTTGGAACATCATCGCCATTTTCTTTGATAGGAGTGTTATCAATTTCTCGAACCATCGCTTGATCTAAATTTTCTGATTCGTCGCCAATCCGAACAAGGAATTTCCAAGGGCCAATTTGAACAAGGTCGTCAGCTTGCAGAACTACTTCTTCTCCAAGTTCCATACGGATAGTATTTAGGTACGTTCCACTTCTGCTTTTTAAGTCTTTAATTGTCCAGTTACCGTTTGTTTGTTGCAAAGAAACATGTTGCCTAGAAACATAGCGGTTGGTTAGTTTGAATAAACAATCTGGGCTTCTACCAAGAATGCCTGATTCACCGTCTTGGACTTCAATTAGATCTAATGGCTTTCCATGAATTTGGTGCAGCAGTAGGGTGTCTGGTTGAGTATTGTGATTGGTCATATCAGCCCTGGGTTGGATATGCGGCAGGGTCGCCACGCTTTTATTGTAATGGTTTAGACGAAGTTGCGATGTTCGAAAGTGGTACAATGCCCCTTTACGAATCAATCTACGGGGTAAAGTGAAGGTAAACCACATGGAAAACAGTTTTTTCAAACAGCATAAACAATTACTTGGCAGTGCAATAGAAGCTCTACAGACCCGTGGTTACTATTCCGCATATCCAGAAATACCCAGTGGAAAAATTTATGGGGAGCACGCTAAGAAGGATGGCTTCGCTGCATTTGAAGGATACAAGGGGAACGAATTTTCATTAGACCAATGCACAACCGGTTCTTTTCTTGGAGCAGAAAATTCCCCATACGGTTTCGAACTCGGCGTGAGGTATCCTGAAATAGACGTGGATTTGTTGCTGCAAGAAGTTGCATCAGCATGCCCTGCTTGGCGAAAGGCTCCAATCGAAACACGCGTCGGTTGCGCTCTTGAAATATTGCACCGATTAAACCAACGAAGTTTTGAGATGGCATGTGCTGTCATGCACACTTCAGGTCAAGGATTTATGATGGCGTTTCAGGCGGGCGGACCACATGCGCAAGATCGCGGTCTTGAAGCAGTGGCGTACGCATACAAAGCAATGTTGGAGTGCCCGCAAAATGCAACATGGAAAAAACAAGTAGGACGAGAGGAAATCGTTACGCTCGAAAAATCATATGCAATAGTTCCAAAAGGAATCGGTCTGGTCATTGGGTGTTCTACATTTCCAACTTGGAATACCTATCCTGGATTGTTTGCAAGTCTTGTAACGGGTAATGCGGTTGTAGTAAAACCGCACCCCGGGGCAATTTTACCGCTAGCAATTACAGTTTCAATTTGCCAAGACGTGCTTCAAGAAGCCGGCTTCGATGCTAATCTTGTAACACTTGCAGCGGACACAGTCGAACAACCACTTACAGCCGATTTAGTGAAACGGCAAGAAATTGAAATTATCGATTACACTGGCGGGACTGCGTTTGGTGATTGGGTAGAAGAAAACGCTGGCAATGCAACTGTCTACACAGAAAAAGCAGGGGTGAATAGTGTTATTATCGACAGTGTAGAAGACATGCGTGCTGTATCTGGAAATTTAGCATTCAGTTTGTGTTTGTACTCAGGACAAATGTGCACAACACCACAGAACATTTTTATTCCCAAAGATGGCATCACTACAGCAAGCGGGAAAATTTCGTTTGACGATGTTGCAAGTTCGATTGTAAAAAGCGTTGATTGGATGCTTAGTGATCAAGGTCGAGCAAATGAGGTCCTAGGTGCAATTCAGAATGAAGCTACAGCAACACGAGTTGATACTGTCGGCGGCGAAGTTCTTCGCGAAGGTAATCCTATCGAACATGCGATGTTTGAAGGTGCGCGTACTCGTTCAGTTAAAATTATTAAATCAGACAGTTCGCACATCGAAGAATTCCAACAAGAAATGTTTGGCCCGATTGTTTTTTTAATAGCAACAGAATCAACAGAAGAATCGATTGCACTCGCATCTTCGATTGCGAAAGAGCAAGGAGCTATTAGTTGCGCCTTGTATAGCTCTAACGAACAAACTCTAGAAGACGGCATCGATGCCATGGCGCAAGCAGGCGTTCCAGTTTCTTGTAATCTTGTAGGTTCCATCTGGGTTAATCAATCAGCTGCATTTAGCGACTTCCATGTAAGTGGCGCGAATCCTTCTGGGAACGCCACGCTCTCTGATACGGCGTTTGTAGTTGGTCGATTCAATGTTGTGCAACATAGAATATTCATTCCACAGCCAGCGAAAGTAGAGGCGTAACATGCCTATTTATGAATACGAAGGAATTACACCTGTCGTTGATCCAACGGCATTCGTGCACCCAACAGCAGTTGTAATTGGTGATGTCATTATTGGTGCTCACTGCTTAGTGGGGCCATGTGCCGTATTACGCGGCGACATTGGTAGACTCATTATGAAGGCTGGTAGTAACCTGCAAGATACGTGTGTAGTACACAGTTTTCCTGGCGACGACACAATTGTTGAAGAAGATGGTCACATTGGCCATGGCGCTGTGCTGCATGGGTGCCTCATTAAAAAGAATGCAATGGTTGGTATGAACGCTGTTGTAATGGATGGCGCTGTCATTGGCGAAAACAGTTTTGTTGCAGCGATGGCATTTGTCAAAGCAGGGATGGAAGTTCCAGCAAACGTCGTGGTCGCTGGGTGTCCTGCAAAAATAATTAAGGAACTCAACGATAAAGAGATTGGTTGGAAAAGCGAAGGTACTCGCATTTACCAACATCTTGCGAGTAGGCATGCCCTGACCGGAATTGAATGCGAGCCACTTACCGAAGTGGAACCGAATCGTAAGCGTGTTCCGTTAACGGACCATGCTCCGAAGCATCAATCATAATGTTGAAAGTGCTTGCCGAGCGGCTTCGCTTAGCATTTCTGAGCGAGTAGGGTGTGGTCGAAGCGATGTTGCAATGTCATAGAGCGTAGCACCCATTTCGATTGCAAGCACTGCTTCACTGATCATCTCGGTTGCGCCAACTCCAAAAATACCAACACCGAGAATGGCTTGAGACTCTGGGTCATACGAGAGTGTTGTTACTCCTTGTTGTTGACCTAGTGCCATAGCGAGCCCGCTGTTCCCCCATTTTATCGAAACTGAAACACCAGATTCTAGGTCACCGCATTGTGCAAGTTCTGGGTTCGACCATATAACTTGCGGCACACAAGACGCATCAATTTGGGCGTCAAGCCCGCATGCAGCTTCGCCTGCTACTCGTCCCTGTGCGATAGCAAGTGCAGCACTATGTTCGCAACCAGAGCATTCTCCAACTGCATAGATTCTTGGATTACTTGTTTGGCATGCTTCGTTTACTGAAATGCATTTTTCAACGACTTTCACATTCGCATTTGCAAGTTGTAATGATTCGATTTGTGGTTCACGATGACTAGCAAGGTAACAAATGTCAAAGTCTTTGCAACTTGGCATTTCGTCGCAGATGGTTACGTTTTTACGCAATGTCTTTGTGAGCAATTTTGTCAATGAAGGATGAATCATTGGAAGTAGATCACCTTGGTTCCATAGCGACACGGTATTCAATTCACTAAGAAATGTAATTGCCTCAACTGCTATTGGTGTATTCCCAACAACTAGAATGTTTTTTCCGGTTGGAGCATCTTTGTACACTCGTTCTACTTGCTGTGCATTTGCAAAATGCGATTCTTCTCGATCTTTTGTGCCACTTGCGATGATTGCTTTTCTAAATTTAACAACAGAAACTACTTCCCCTGTAATTTGAACAGTTTTCGCATTCTCGAAATGTGCAAGTCCGTGTAATCGTTCTATTCCAAGCGCTTTGCATTTTTTTTCAAGCCCATTGCTCAAGACACTGATGACTTGATCGCTTGAAACTCCGTGAAGAGATGATTTCGATGGTATGCAAGCGTTATGTAAACATTCACCACCAATAGAATCGTTTGGGTCTACAAGTCCGACGGTTTTGCCAAGTTCTGCGCATCGGAACGCAGCCGTATAGCCAGCAGGCCCGCCACCAATAACGAGAATATCAACATCTTGGCTAAATTGACCTACAACCATCAGTGCCTACACCGCAAACCGCATAGGGTTTTCAAGGTCGTTCATGACATGCTCGATAAATGGAATTTCGCGACCCCCATCAATTAGGCGGTGGTCAATAGAGTGGCTTAAGGGCAAGATAAGTCTTGGAACAATATCGCCGTCCACTACCCATGGCATCAGTTTAGCTCTACCAACTGCAAGGCACGCAACGGTTCCTTGTTGGATTATTGGCGTTGAATATCTTGTTCGGCCAACTGCTCCAGCATTTGAAATGGTGTACGTGGCACCTTTTGTATCTGCGAGTGTGAAGCATGCGCTTCTGGCGTTTGCTGTTATTTGATCAAGTTGAGCAGAAATTTCTCCAACAGACATATGATCAACATTTCGAATGACTGGCGCTATGAGCCCGCGTTCAGAATCAACGCCAATTGCAATGTTTACGTATTGTCTGAAGAGAACGTCTCCGGTCTCTGGGCAAATGCTTGCATTTAGAATCGGATATTTTTTAAGTGAACGACAGACAGCCTTCAGTACAAATGGCAACAGTGTTAGTTTAAGATTCGGTTGGTCTGGATCTTTGAATTCTTTTCGTAGGATGTCGATTGCAGTTATGTCAACATCGTTGCAATCTGTCACATGTGGAATTGATTCCCACGCCATGCACATTGCTTTTGAAATTGCTTTCCGTGCTTGCGACATTGGTTGTCGAATAACCAGACCAAATTCGCTGTTCTCTTGTACGCCTTCAATTTCTTGCTCAAGTTTTAATGTTGGCTGGGGAATAGTGGCAGTGATTGCAACAGGTAAAACTGTTGGTGGAGCTGTTTCTGCAGGAACAGAATGGCTTTCGACATCTTTCCTTGTTACTCGTCCACCTGGGCCAGTGCCATTGACAACGCCAATATCAATTTTCATCGTTCGAGCAAATTTACGTACAGATGGCGAGGAACGAACTTTCGAGTTCGTTGCAATCACAGGAGTAGCGGTTGAATCGATGACCGCAGGGATTTTTCCAGGCGATGGAGTTGCAGGAGTGTCGCTACTTTCTGTTGTAAACGTAATCATGATGTCGCCAACGTGGACGAGTTGCTTGTCGATTACATGCACTTTGCTTACTAGTCCTGTGCAAGGTGAGGGGATTTCCACAGCGGCTTTGTCTGTTTCTACTTCTAGTAATAACTCGTCCTCACGAATTTCTTGTCCCTCTATGACATGCACAGCAAGAATTTGTCCTTCGTGCACACCTTCACCTAAGTCTGGGAGTTTAAATTCCATCATTGCCAGTTTCGTGTTTCTTTAATTGCGTTCACAATCTCTTCGCTTTCTGGAAGGAAATGTTCTTCCACTTGGAAGTAGGGGAACGGAATGTCAAAACCTGTAATTCGTTTGATCGGAGCTTCTAGATATTCGAATGCAGATTCGTTTAATCGTGCAATGATTTCAGATGCAATGCCGCACGTTCGATGGCCTTCGTGCACGATGACACAACGGCCAGTTTTTTGGACTGAACGAGTCAGTGTTTCGGTGTCCATAGGTGAAATAGTAAGCAAATCGATAAGCTCAACGTTGATATTGTGGTCTTCAGCTAAGTCTTCTACTGCTTCCTTGCACGGGCGCATCATTGCACCGTACGAAATCAGTGTTAGATCACTACCAGCACGGACAATGTCTGCCTTACCAATTTCCATTAGTTCAGGTTCATCAGGGACTTCTTCTCTAAATGCGCGGTACACAGCTTTTGGTTCGTAAAACACAATAGGGTCATCTTCCCGAATTGAGGCGGCAAGCAATGCGCGTGCATTTCTTGGGCTTGACGGGATTACGACTTTTAAACCTGGGGTATGTGCCCAATATGCTTCCCGTGATTCGCTATGGTGTTCTACTGCGCGGATTCCTCCGCCATACGGTGTTCGCAACACCATTGGTAATGTGTATTTTCCTTGAGTTCGATTCCGAAGACGCGCCATGTTTTGTTCAATTTGGTCAAACGCTTGCATGGTGAATCCTGAAAATTGAATTTCTACAACAGGCCGTATGCCATAAATTGCCATTCCGATTGCAGTACCAACTATTCCGCATTCTGCAAGTGGGGTATCCATGACACGATTTTCACCATGTTTTTTTTGCAGATCTTTTGTTGTTCTAAAGACACCGCCATTAATACCAATATCTTCGCCAAGCATGCAGACATTTTCATCGCGAGCCATCTCTTGATCCATTGCCAAGTTAAGTGCTTCAACCATAGTAAGCTTACTCATAGTCAACCCCTTTGTCGTCAAGGCGTTTTCTATATTCGTCTCGTTGCTGGGATAATTCTTCTGGCATGATTTCGTACAAGTGATCAAAAATTTCGCCTGGGTTAGCAGACGGCATGCTGTAGAACTTGTCTCTGGCCGCGATTACTTCTTGTTCACAAGACTCAGTGATTTCTTGTATTGAATCATTGGTAAGAAGATTTTTATTTTTGAGGTAGATTTCAAATCGAGTAATCGGGCATCGTTTTCCCCACGGCAAGACTTCTTGCTCATCACGATAGACAGTGGGGTCATCTGCAGTTGTATGCAAACTCATCCTGTATGTAATTGCTTCAATAAATGTAGGTCCATCGCCATTACGTGCACGCTTTGCTGCTTCATCGACTGCGAATACCATCGCAAGGATGTCATTCCCATCAACCCGAATGCTAGGAATTCCGTAGGCTACTCCTCTTGCGGCAATGACTTCGTTTGCTGTTTGTTTTGCAGTAGGTGTGGAAATTGCCCAGCCATTGTTTTCGCAAACAAAGACAACTGGTGCTTTGTATACTGCCGCAAAATTTAAGGCTTCACTCACTGCGCCTTGCGAACTGGCGCCATCACCAAAGTTTACAACAACGCAATCATTTTTCTTTTTGTAATTCATGCCCATGCCAAGTCCGACGGCGGGTAGCACGTGGGAACCAATAACAATAGAGAATGGTAAATCGTTTACATTTTCTGGTGGCGGAAAGCCATCGTGAAAGCCCGCCCACAAACGCATGAGATGTTCCATAGGCCAACCGCGCATGATTTGTGCGCCAAATGATCGATAGGACGGCGAGTACCAGTCGTCTTTTGTCAGAGGGACAACTTGGCCAACGGTACACGCTTCTTGCCCTGTGTTTGGAGCAAAGGTCCCCATCCTCCCTTGCCGTTGCATGGTAAGCATACGTTGATCAAAAGTCCGAGCCAAAATCATCGCCCGGTACACTTCAAGTAAGCGTTCATCAGATAAGGATGGCTCCAAGCCTTGGTCAACTTCGCCGTGCTCATTGAGGATTTGCATGACTTCAATGTGACCAAGATCAATAGGGCTTGTGTTCATCTCTGAAGGTGTCGAAGGAGGGATAACCTCATCGCCTGGGGATGATTTCGTCTTATCTTGGTGGTGAGATGCCATGAACCCATATTATAACAGCAACCCAAATTAGACTTTTTTCATTCGCTCAAATGGTTGCCTGCAAGCATTGCAAAAATGTATTGATTTGCAGCGAGTAGGGCCAAAGGGGCTTGTGAGAGTCGTTTCTGTTGATTTGCACCAAGGGCACAGCACGGCAGAAATCCGTAATTCAACAGGAGGTGAACTAGTTTCAGAATGACAGATTGAGCCATGTTCAGGCACCGAAATACCGTGTTCAGCAAGGGATGCTCTGCCAGCGTCTGTAATGCGATCGATACTCCAAGGAGGGTCGTTTGTGAATGAAACTTCAACACTTTCAACTTTGCTGAGTTCAGAAAGTTTAGTCTCGATGTTCTCTGCAATAACTGGAAGTGCAAAGCACCCGATGAACGTAGGTAAAACGGTAATATGAACGGCATCGCCTTCTATGGCAATGTCTTCAATGAGGCCAAGGTCCGTGATGCTAATGGGCATTTCAGGGTCAGGGATCGTACCAAGTACGTCAAGAATTTCTTGTTTGTTTACCATGCAGCGAGTGGGTCAGTAGAGAATACTTCTTGCAATTCAGCTAGCGATCGTACAAAATCTTCGTCGTGCTTACCGCTCCTGCCGCCTTTTGTATTCGTTGGTTCGCATGTGCACGTTACTCCCGCACTGTTCAAGATTACATCGATAGTTGATTTCCAATCTGTATAAAAATCGGAATCGTTTTGCAATATTGAAGCGTCGTGTAGTTCTTGCAATCCTTCTGGTTCTTCGAACAGCATTACTGCATACGGAGCAAACGTATCAAGTGCTTCTTGTAGCCTTGCTTTTGAATCGCTATTTCCATTGCCTAGATGTTGTATCCACGTAGAAATGTGGTCGACATGAATTGTTTGTTCTGCAAGGATTCGTTTCGAAAGTGCAGAAAGCGGTGACCAACTCGACTTGCTTAGTCGTGCAAGACGGTGGTAATCAAATGTATTGCAGTACAGTTGCCTAGCGATAGCATTCGCCCAATTAAAGTTGTCACTTTTTGTGACGATATCAGCGCAACGATACTCGTTGCACGTTCTTCCAAATGCGATTTGGTCAGAATTTTTATCGTTAACAGTACCAATGAGTTCATAGAACGCGCTGGCGTGGGCAATGTCGTCTTGCGCTAAGGACGAGAATGCGATGTCTGCTTCAAGGATTGGTGCAATACCAGTCCAATCGCTATTCCGGTGGCCTAAAAAGAGTTTGTCATCGGCAAGGCTTAGCAGAAGTTCTACCATGGGAGTATGTAAATTCTGGTCAAGTTGGGACATCAATAAGTATCCTTCAAATCTTCTGATTGGTAATCATCAACGGCTTTAGATGCTCGCAGAGCTTCCCATTTTTTTCGTACCACTTTGCTGTATCCACTCGCAAGTCGATAGGCTTGGTCCGTTGTTTCACGCCAAATCATGTCTGTTGACCCATCAATTTTAGTTATCCCAGAGTTTGGGCAACTCCAAATTGTAAAGTACTTTTTATCTGCACAGAATAGTTCTTTGCATTTATCACGCGCCTCTACGCCGTTGCAAGCTTCAACTTCACCAACATGCTCATACCGAAGACCAGCGCCCCATTGCACAAACAACTCGTAAAATTCATTTTCTCCACTATCAGCTGTTAAAAAATCTCGCTTGGTCACCCACATATTTACACAAGGTTGATCTTGACCGTAGTGTTCTCGAGCAAAGCATTGTGCTAAATCCGAATCTGGAGCGCTTAGCGATCCTGCATGAAGGTGCACAGCACTCTCTTTCTTTTTTGTAAAGACTTCCCAAATAGGAAACTTTTGCACTTCTTGCGTTTGCAGTTCGCCCTTCGCTTCAGGGACATTTGTTCTTGATTCAGATAACATTGTTGTCCTTAGTTTTTGCAGGGCGTTGTAGTGCCATCTAGGATTGCTTTACGAACCCACTCGCCTTGTTCGTACGAAAATCTACGCAATGCGAGCCGATCTTTGTTGCAAGGCCCGTTGCCGCGGATAACTCTAAAAAATTCTTCCCAGTTAGGTTGCGTAAAGCCCCAGTGGCCTGTTTCTTCGTCTAGTTTTAACAGTGGGTCAGGTGTAGCAGAGGTGACATTGCCTTGGTCATCTTTCGTGCAGACGTTAATGACTAAGCCAGTTGCCATAGCTGCTGGAGCGAATCGATTTACAAATTTTTGTCGTAAATCATCGTTAGTCGCTGTTTTCATTCTCCAGCGCATTGCAGGTCGTTCAAGTTCATCGGGCCTATCGTTGGGTCCAAAGAACGCTATAGAAGGTTCCCACCAGCGGTCGAATGCTTCCTGTGCCATTTGCTTTTGGGAATCTGTTCCACTCATGAGTGTAAGGACCATATCTTCGCCATGTTTAAAGTGGAATGCTTCTTCCATATTGATTCGTCGCATCGTTCGGATGTATGGACCAAATGAACCATGCGCTAATGTGCCTTGATTAAGTATTGCAGCGCCATCTATAAGCCAAGCAATCATGCAAATGTCAGCCCATGTAGGGCAAGGGTAATTAAAACAGTTATGGTATTTTGTAACGCCTGTAATTAAATCGCGAAGCATAGCATTGCGAGATTTGCCTAGGTCTTGTGCAACTTCGTATAGCATTTGCCCATGCCCGACTTCATCTTGTACTTTTGCAGTTAACGCTAACTTTCGCAAGAGGCTTGGGGCTTTGACAATCCATTCACCCTCAGGAAGCGCGCCAACAATTTCACTGTTTGCATGATGTTCTGCCATGCGTAACATAAGTGATCTATACGCTTCAGGCATCCAATCGTTGGGCTCGATAAGTCCGCCGTTTGCGACGTGTTCTTCGAATGCTGCTAACTTCTGTGGATCTTCGTTTGAGCAATCTCCAACTTTGACTTCTACGTTTGCACTTGCGCTCATTGCACTTCTCCTTCAATAAGTGTTGCTAATCCTTGCCCAACGCCAACACAGAGTGTAGCAATTCCTCTGCGGACTTTCATTCTATTTAACTCATGTATAAGGGTGACTACTAATCGTGCACCACTGCAACCAAGCGGATGTCCAAGTGCGATAGCACCGCCATTCACGTTCACTTTTGATTCATCTAATTCTAATCCTTGAATACATGCAATGGATTGCGCTGCGAACGCTTCGTTCAGTTCAAACAAATCAATGTCGTGCTTAGTAAGACCGGTACGCTCAAAAAGTTTTTGCGTTGCATGGATTGGTCCTGTGCCCATAACAGCAGGATCGACCCCGCTTGACGCGCATGGACCAACATACCCTAGAATTTTTAGCCCCAAAGATTTTGCGAGTGATTCTTCAACTAAAACGACTGCTGCAGCACCATCATTGACGCCACTACTGTTGCCTGGAGTAACTGTAGCATCGCTATCTTTTGAAAAAGCAGGCCGTAATGAATGTAGTTTTTCAAGGGCAACATCAGGGCGGGGGTGTTCATCGGTATCGAAAACGATGGGGTCGCCTTTCCGTTGTGGAATAGAAACAGGAATAACTTCTTCATCCCATTTTCCCTGTTCTTTAGCTGAGTTCCATTTTTGTTGGCTGTTCCAAGCGAAGGTGTCTTGTGCCTCACGCGATATTGACCATTTTCGTGCGACATTCTCGGCGGTTTCGCCCATGGAAAAGGGATGGTAGAGTTTGGAAAGTTTTGGGTTTGTGAATCTCCACCCGATTGTGGTGTCGTAGATATCGCAGCGTCTATCAAATGCTGTTTGCCCTTTCGGCATCACGAACGGTGCTCTGCTCATGGATTCAACTCCACCTGCAACCATTATATCGCCACAATTACCTTCAATCATTCGTGCGGCTACATTTATTGCTTCAAGCCCAGAAGCGCATAGCCGGTTTACTGTTGAGCCGGGAACTGTTTCAGGAAGACCAGCGAGTAGCGCAGACATTCTTGCAACATTTCGATTATCTTCGCCCGCTTGGTTTGCAGCACCCAAATAGACATCGTCGATACTCGCAGGGTCAATACCAGCGCGGGCAACCACTTCTTTTATAACGATAGCTGCTAAGTCATCTGGTCGTATTGAACTGAGCGCCCCTCCATATCGACCAATTGGCGTGCGTACGGCGGAAACGATTGCTGCTCTTCTAGTCATACCCTGTATTGTACTGTCTTACGTTATGCTGAAACAGTGCCAAGCGGCGGGGATGCAAAACGGTTATCAGTCACCGTTTCGTTCAGCGCAGCGAGTAAATTATGCACTTTATCAATTCCGATTCTCTTCGCCCATTCCATTGGCCCAAGAGGGTAGTTTGTACCAAGTTTCATTGCAGTATCAATATCTTCTTCCGAGGCTACTTCCTCAGTCACAGCCCACATTGCTTCGTTGATTATTCCGCCAAGAACCCTTGCGAAAATATATTTTTCTAGCATCGAACCCGATATGCAAGTTGCTTCTAAGCAAAAATCATTAATCGCTTTCTCTAGTCGTTCAGAGACTTCTAGCTCTTCCCTTTCAGTCAGAATTGCTGGAACGATATTATTTCTGTCGTCGTGGGCGTATGCTCCGCAACCAGTTTTTCGACCAAGGTTATTTTTCTCAACAAGCGATTCTTGCTTGGCACTCGGAGCAAGCCTGCTTGGTTGACCTAGTCTATTCCAAACACTTCGAGTAGTTGCAACGTTTATGTCTTGACCAATCAAGTCTGTCAACATAAATGGTCCCATTCGGAATTCGCCGAGCGATTGCAGGGTTTCATCTACTAAATCTACTGTCGCTAATCCGTCTTCAACAATTCGCCATGATTCAAGATAGTATGGCCTTGCAACTCTGTTTACAATGAAGCCGGGTGTATCGGAGGCTTGCACCACAGTTTTCCCCCAAGCTTCTGCTATAAGTGTTGCTCTTATAACTGCACTCTTCGCTGACTGCGTTCCACTAACAATCTCTACGAGGGGCATAATCGGAGCAGGATTAAAGAAATGCATTCCAACAATTCGATCTGCATACCCCGTTGCATGAGCAAGTTCATTTACCGAGAGCGACGAGGTATTCGTTGCAACGATGGAGTCAGGCACTAGCTCACAGAGTTCAGTTAAAACTTTACTTTTAATGTCAAAATCTTCGACGATAGCTTCAATTATTAAATCGCAATCAACTAACTCATGTACATCAGTCGTGCCGTGAATCCGGCTTTTGTTTTCATTAGACTGTTCTTCAGTGATTCGTCCCTTTTCGACAAGCCGGTCAAAGCGTTTTGAAATGCTTTCAACTGCACTGTGTACAAGTGATTGTTCAATGTCAAATAAGCGTACAGTCCAACCAGCGGTAGCAGCAGTTTGTGCAATACCTGCGCCCATAGTTCCTGAGCCAATTATTCCAACGGGATTTGTTGCGTTTGTAGTCATACAGTGTTTCATCATACGTAAAGAAATGATCGCTGGATTCAATCGTGCGTAAAGATTGGCTTTCTCTTTTCAATAAACGCGACTACGCCTTCAAAATGGTCATGTGTTCTTCCGGCAGTCTCTTGTGCGTATGCTTCTTGCGCTAGTTGTTCAGCAAAATTGTTTTCAAACGATTGGTTGAGCAATCGCTTTGTAAGCGAAATTGCTTTTCCAGGAAGCGATGCTAGCGATAGAGCTAATTTCTTCGTTGCGTCTTCAAGTTCCGCGTGTGGAACTACTTGGTTTACAAGTCCAATTGCTAATGCTTCTTCAGCTTTTACAGGTCTTCCAGTGCAGCACAGTTCCATTGCACGTCCAAAGCCGACGAGGCGTGGCAGAGTCCAGGTGCTTCCAGAATCAGGAACAAGACCAACGTGTACAAAGACTTCTATGAAAGATGCATGTTCACTTGCAATTCGCATATCACAAGCCAGTGCGAGTGAGCATCCTGCTCCAGCAGCTACACCATTTACAGAAGCGATCACGGGTTTTTCCATGTTGTGAATTGCTTTCACTATTGGGTCGTATCGTTTCTTTAGATCAGCACCTAAATGCGGTTCGTGACCGGGAATATATTTTTCTTTTAAGTCACCTAAGTCTTGCCCTGAACTAAACGCACGCCCAGTCCCGGTTAACACAACCACTCGAACCGCTTTGCTTTTGCTAGCGTCTTTCAATGCTTGTTGGAGTTCGGTTGTTAACGCGTTGTTAAATGCATTAAGCACGTCGCTTCGATCAAGCGCTATTGTGCAAACGCCGTCGATAATGGAAACGGAAATAGTTTCGAATTCTGTGGTTGTGCTCATTTGTTATGTTCCTGAAAAAGTAGGTTTGCGTTTTTCAATGAATGCAGTCATACCTTCGGCTTGATCGTTTGTGTCAAAAAGAGAATAGAACAGTGCACGTTCTTCAACAAGTCCCTCAGAAAGGTGTAACTCACTTGCGTTTAAGACAGAGGCTTTCGCTGCACGTACCGATATAGGTCCTTTTGCCGCAACTATTTTTGCGACGTTAAGAGCCTCTTCAAACCAATGCTCCTTCGGCACTACTCTACTCACGAGACCGTGCTTGCATGCTTCTTCTGCAGTCAGGAAACGACCGCTCAACACTACGTCCATTGCAAGTGCTTTTCCAAGCGCACGAGTTAACCGTTGCGTTCCGCCTGCCCCAGGCATTACACCGATGTTAATTTCTGGTTGCCCTATTTTGGCAGTTTCTGATGCAACAATAATATCGCAGTGCATCATAAGCTCGCATCCACCACCAAGGGCAAAGCCACTCACTGCTGCAACGATTGGTTTTCGGATTTTTTTTATTCGCTCCCAGACTGCGAATTGATTTCGCTTTCGCATTTCATCGGAGCTAGCTGAAGCCATGTCACCTATGTCAGCACCAGCGGCCCATGCACGTTCATTTCCTGAAAGCAACATGACGTGGATGTTGTCATCGGAGTCGTACTGCTCCATTAGTCCTGCGATGTCTTCCATTAAGGGCAGGTTTAGCGCATTGAGAACTTTGGGGCGATTGATTTTGATTATCGCGACCGGCCCGTCAACTTCAGTTAAAAAGTGTTTGTCTGTAGTCATAAGTGCGCATCGTAACCTTTGTAGACTTTACGTGGAGGCAGCGTTTTGAATTAGGTTTTTTATAGTAGCTGAAGGTAGAACCCGCTGAATCTGCTTGCCTGTAGCGCACACGGTGTCGCCTATGGATGCGTTAACTGCACAAACGACAGTGTTGTCATTCAACTCAGTAATAGTCGCTGAAACAGTTACGGTTGTTCCCACTGGTGCGGGGGCGGTATGGTCTATCGAAAGATGCGAACCAATTCCTTGTTCATCTTCTTCTAAATGGGGAGCGAGTGTTTCTCTTGCAGCGCATTCAAATTGGTGTGCAATATCCCACGTGGAGCAGACAGGGTGGATTACAACGCCATGAAACTGCGGTTGCATTTCTTCTGTTACAACAAATTGAATTGTTTCTGCATTTCCTACTTTGATTGAAGTCTTCATTCATTCCATCATATATTGATGCGAAGGCGTTTGGGGGGTTCATAATTGCCCTTGTAAAACACCATATCTGTTGATGGGGGGGATTTTAATCGCGATTTTTGCAGGTCATTTCCACTCTGCATGGTATTGTAGAGGTGCTACGTTCTCTAAAACTTCTAGAGGTATACCCCATTATGTCCACAGGTGATTTTCCAACAGACCCAAACGCTGAAACAATGGCATCAGGCGACTTTCCAACTGACCCTAATGCTGAAACTATCGGTTTGCCTAGCGATGACTCTGGCAAAGGGAGCGTCCCTGAGTTCGGGAAAATCACAACTCAGAATATGCCCGCTGAAATCGGTAGATATCGTATTCTTGGCATCATTGCAAGTGGTGGCATGGGCAGTGTGTACGAAGCAATGCAAGAAGCACCACGACGTCGAGTTGCGTTGAAAGTGATTAAAGTGGGCGCTGCAAGCGAGATGGCTTTACACCGTTTTCAGTTTGAAGCACAAACTCTTGCAAAACTAAGTCATCCGAATATTGCTCAAATTTACGAAGCGGGTACTTGGGAAAGTGAGAGCGGCGAAGCGCCATTCTTCGCAATGGAATACATCCCTGGTGCACAGACCCTTATAAAATACGCTCAAAGCAAAGACTTATCAATCAAGGACCGCCTTAATTTGTTTGCCAGTGTGTGCGGCGCTGTACACCACGGCCATCAAAAGGGTGTAATTCACCGTGACTTAAAGCCAGACAATATTCTCGTAGACAGCAACGGCGATCCGAAAATTATTGACTTTGGTGTAGCGCGAGCGACAGATGCTGATCTTGCAGTCACAACAATGCAAACTACGATGGGACAACTGATAGGTACGTTGCAATATATGAGCCCAGAGCAATGCGACGCAGACCCAGATCGGATTGATACTCGAAGTGATGTGTATGCTCTTGGTGTAATTTTGTTTCAGCTTCTATCAGGTTCATTGCCGTACGACTTACGCCGGCAAGCGATACATGAGGCTGTTCGAGTTATTAAAGAACAAAGACCTTCTTCCATGGCGACGGTTAGCGGAACTTTACGAGGCGATATAGATACAATTGCTTTAAAAGCGATGGAAAAAGATTGCGATAGGCGATACCAATCTGCTGCAGAACTAGCGGGCGATATTCATCACTTCTTAAACAACGAACCTATCATCGCTCGTCCATTAAGTATCGGATACCAGTTAAAACTCTTTACGAAAAAATACAAGCGAACGTGTGCAGCTGTCATGTTGCTGGCTATCTCTATAGTCTTGGGTATCTTCGGTACAACCTACGGAATGTTAGAAGCGGATCACCAGAAAATAATTGCGATTGAGCAACGTGACTTGGCAGAAGATCGATACGAAGCTGTCCTTGATATTTCAAAAGATGTCCTTGGCGATTTTTATAATGGCATCGTAAAACTAAATGCAGCTCTTGAGGTTCGCAAGCTAGTCCTTGATTCTTCGATGGAACACTTAGTTGACTTAGAGGAATCAGCGGGGCAAACAAACGAATTGCAAGCAACAAAAGCAAAAACACATTCGCTTCTGAGTCAGTTTTATGGCAGTTTGAATGCATCAAATATGGGTGACATTGACTCTGCAAGGGTGCACCAACAAAATGCGATTACGTTGTACACAAATCTTATAGAAGATGGCGCAGTAGAACATCATTACAACTTGGCACACTGTTATTCCGAACTCGCCAACCTTGATAGGCTTGAAAAAAAATACGGGGACAGTTTAAAAAGTTTAGAGACTGCTCTAGAGCATAATTCTAAGTTGTTACAAACTAATCCAGATGATAAAAATGCCAAGCGATTGCATCGTCGCGTACTCATGACTAAACTCGATGTCCTCATAAAGTTAGAAGACACAACAGCGGTTCAAGAGTTACTTACAACATTAGTAGCATCTCGCAAACGCGCATATCAAGAATCACAAAATGATTTGCGCTTGCAACGGGACTACGCAAATATTCTGTTGAGAGCTGGAAATGTTAATCTTGACGCGGGCAATTTTGATACATCAATTGACCAATATGAAACCGCATTGAGTGCATTCAAATCGCTCGTTGCATCGGAGCCAGAAAGTGGTAGGGCACCGCGCGATTTAGCGTGGGGATATTACTTTCTAGGAGAAGTATATATTGCGAATGACCAGCATACTGTTGGATTAGAACATCTCGAATCTGGTCTTGCGCTTATAAAAGACAGGTGCATTGCGTTCCATATGGATGCTGATGCTCGTTCAGACCTTCCAAAGTACCTTGGTGCGTATTTGAACAAATGCGGTGAAATAGACCAAGATGACCGCTCTAAAGAGCAGTGTTTCATTGTATTGTTGCATTTACAGCCAGTTATTGAAGGTAATCCTGACAATTACGCACTTGGCGAAATATACAACCAAATCCAGGAATGGCACGACCAAATTGGTCAAGTTGCAGCCTTGGAAAATTAAAAAATGCTCCTTACAGCATCTTTTTTAGACTAAAAACAGCATAATTCAATTTTATTGAGAATATAGGTTCACACTTTGCTTTCTAATGGATAGTTGGTAGTGACAAGTGAATTAAAAATACACAAACAACGAACTCTCCTAGATCACTCCTCGTATTACTGAAAACTTCTCTCTCTTTCCTCTCCTAACCCTCTTCTCACTCTCTCTCCTCTCTCTCCAAACTCTCTCCAAACTCTCTCCAAACTTCCTTATACAAGGAGAAACACTTCCTCGAGCCAATAGCTTGAGGGAGTGTTTTTTGTTACCTGTTCGGGTTACGTACCCGCGAGTTTTGCATTACAAACGAGGAAGCTCTTGGTATTGCGTTTTCAGACTTTGTATTCCTACTTCTTCGCCGATGATGGTGAGCTGGTCGTGCTCTTCTAATACGGTACTGCCACGAGGAATAACCATATGGCCTCTTCTGTGAATAAGTGTAAGAAGGCAATCTTCTGGGAACCCGAGTTTATGGATAGGCAAATCAATTAAACTTTCCGTGCGGGTTCCTACTTCTAAATGAAGAGATAGGAACCGATCTTCTCGGAGTAAAATTTCTTTGAGTTGCTGGTTCGTTGAAGCGGCTAGCCATTTTTCCATAAAGCCTTCTTTGTCTACGTGGCCTGCAAGTTGCGCAAGCATACGTAAGTGTTGGGAAGGGTCTTTTTCTGGACTTACAAGGAAAAAGATAGCTCGAATCGATTTCTCTTCATGATGCTCACCAAAGGCGCCACCAATATCAATAGTAACTCCTTCGATACTTCTGGCGATGACCATCAAGGGTGTGTCAATATGTGGAAGTCGTAAGTGTGGCAGTGCTACGTTTCCAGTTACTGGAGTAGCTCCAATTTTAGTGCCATGGAGAAACTCTTCAGATAATGATGTAGATGTGACTGGAAGCAGTGCAGAAAGGTCTTCGGATGCCAAGCGGACGATATCTTCAAATGAAGAGCCGTCAGGTGCATCAACCACTCTGGCTGTCGTTATTATTTCATCAAAGGGGTCATGCGCACGTAATCCTTTTTCTTTGAGGATTTCACGAAGTTCTACATCTAAAGCGTCGAATCGTTTGCGACCAAGGCGTTCAAAAATGTGATACAGCGCACCATACCGCTCTACTCGTTTTCGAGCGTATACAAAATACCAGAGTACGCCAACAACTATTATTGCTGAGGAGAAGAGCACTGGAATCCAACCCATTACGACAATAATTGCGAGGCAAGAAATCACGCCAACAATTTGAAGCCAGGGATAGAAGGGGGCTCTAAAACCAGGGTCGTACGAATCAAGTTTGGTTTCACGCATAACTACCACAGCAATGCAAAGTAAAGCGAACATCAGGAGTTGAAAAGAACTCGCTAGTTTTGCAATTTTCAATGGG
>Ga0115000_10000436_pt1 | contig 39058 bp, 41 predicted proteins | sample ArcticOcean_MG_C_6_FD_89690 | JGI IMG/M metagenome (GOLD analysis project Ga0115000, IMG submission 89690) | Marine microbial communities from western Arctic Ocean - ArcticOcean_MG_CB8_128 | ecosystem: Environmental > Aquatic > Marine > Oceanic | place: Arctic Ocean: Canada Basin | collected...
ATTCGCCGACATTCCATCCAATCCTTTTTCAACCATTAAAGCATCCACAAAAGATATGAACGCCTCAGGCATTTCCCATAGGCTTGGAAATCGGTTGGCCAAAGCATGACTGGCATCTATACCCGGCACAATATCTTCTGCCAGATGCGATACTACTTGATCCGCGGATTTTCCAGATCCCTGATATTCCTTTATCGCCTTTGGTGGAATAGTCAACACATCCAACCCTGCAAGAAATGCAACTTGTTCCCCATTTCGAACACTGGCACCAATCAATCGAGAGTGCACATTCTTATATTTCTCCCTTGCACCTATCAGCACATTTTGTGTTGCAAGAGTTACCTTTTCTCCCACTTGATCGCCGGAGCCTGCCTTATGATCAATAACTACCTGATTCAAGCGCCCCAGGAATACGTTGACGAAATCTGGATTAGACAATCTGGCCGCCAGATAGTTCTGCCTCGCAGAGAACCCCAATGTGAAATTTACAGGGATTTTTTCCTGAGTTAATTTTCTGACCGCAAGATAACCTTCCGGAGTAAGCGGAACTTTAATGATAAAAAATTCCGGACAAACTTTGAAATACCTTCTACCATAATTCAGGCTACGTTCAATATTTCTAGAAACAGCCGGATGCAATTCGACACTAACCTTAACCTTAAAAGCCTGCACCAACCGCAAAGCAATTTTGCAATTAATCACAAAACCTACTTCAAGAATAAGCTCCTCTTCAGAAAGCTCAAGCCCTTCCTCACCAATTTTACGAATGGTATCTTCGATGACCTTATCCATCAGACCACTTTGCACGACTTGATTGGCAAGGGTGTTGTTGGTGGTCAAAGCCGTCATTTCCTGCTTCCAGATGTCCTGAGCCTTTTCCAACTCTCCAGTATCCACCCATAATTCACTGCCCAGAGTTTTTAACCTTGCCAGCAAAGGATCAGACTCTGCTTGCGGAGCACTGCCCTCTACCTTTTCATAAGCCAAAGCATGTAGCACTTCGTCCAGCTTTTGACTAACGGTTGTCATATTTATATCCTTTTTAATATCCTGGTTTATTCAAAAGCTTGAACATATTATTTTTATAGAATTCAACGCCTGGCTGATCAAACGGGTTAACTCCATTTAAATAACCCGTCATCGCAACCGCCCTCTCAAAAAAATAAAACAACTGCCCCAATGCCTCAGGCGAGCGATCTTTGATAGTTATAGAAAGATTGGGCACTCCACCTTCTTTATGCGCAAGAGCAGCAGCCTCGTAGGCTTTATTATTTACATGATCCAAAGTTTTTCCAGCGAGGTAGTTTAAACCGTCTGCATCATTTTTGGAAGTAGGTATTTTCAATTGCCGGTTAGATTTTTCAATAAGAAGAAAGGTCTCAAAAATAGTACGCTGTCCCTCCTGAATCCATTGCCCCATGGAGTGTAAATCGGTCGCAAACTCAACCGTCGCAGGGAATATTCCCTTTCCATCTTTACCTTCACTTTCCCCCCCCAATTGCTTCCACCATTCAGAAAAATGATGAAAAGCAGGTTGGAAAGTTGCAAAAATTTCCGTGGTCATGCCCTTTTGATAGAGCAAGTGGCGAAACCCAGCATAACGATAGGCATCATTTTCTTCTACAGAGGGACAGGAGTATAACTCTTTTCCCTTTAAAGCTCCGGCAATAACTTTCCCAATATCAATCCCTGCAACCGCCATCGGTAACAGTCCCACTGGAGATAAAACGGAGAATCGACCGCCAATATCATCCGGTATTACAAATTTGCGATAACCTTTCTCTGCCGCCAGTTGATTAAGTGCCCCCTTGCTGGCATCTGTGGTGATCACAATTCTATTTTTGGCTCCGTCAGTACCGTATTTTTTCTCAATCAATTCTTTGAAGAAGCGAAAAGCAATAGCCGGTTCGGTAGTTGTCCCCGATTTAGAAATGACATTCACACAAACGTCGTGACCGGAAATCAAATCCATCAAGTCGGAATGATAATCTGAACTGATATTCTGACCAGCAAAATAGATATCAGGCCCCCCCTCCTTATCCAATTGATTTGGAAAAGAAGATTTTAAAAACGTCAGCCCCGCTTGTGCACCTATATAGGAACCACCGATACCAATGACGATAAATACTTCACATTGATCGCGAAGGGACTTCGCAACCATTTCAATTTCAGCCAAGTTCACAGTAGGCTGCATCCATCCAAGAAAATCTGATCCCGGACCATCTCCCCTTTCCAGCATTTCATGACAGGACTGAATGCTGGGTAGGATAGAACTTTTTTCGGGAATAAAATTATTAAGATTATTAAAATTGAGCGATAGGTGAGACATAATTTACCGGAAGGATAAAATGGAATTATTTTTTTAATTTATCAAATTTTGAGCCTTCAAGGGTAAGATTATACATTAAGCCTTTTTCACCAAAAATAAAGGCAACTATCAGGTCTTTCACATTTGTGGTATCTAGAGAATCTCCCATTCCAAGGTTGATCAGAGCAACCGATCCATCTACTCCCGCCTTCCAACCCTCACTGTTTTGAAACTCTTTTAATGCCGCCTATTCCATAAATAACATTACAACACTCTTGGCTTGCGCGCCTAATTGAAAGCCAATCGAGGCCACCATAGTGTTGTAACAATCTATTGTCTTGCCGCCAATTCTCATGGCACCTTCACCATAATCCTCTCCCATACCGATTCCCGTTTTAATAACCAATGGAAAAACTAAAACCGCTTTAGCCTTTTTAGTGAATTTCTGGCTACCTGGAACTTCTTTATAAAATTTCTCCAAGGCCACATCGACACTTACATCAATTTCTCTTGCATAAGCCGCAAACTAATTTTACGCTATAAATAAGAATGCAAACATTAGGGCTAAAGTTCAATAATAAGAGTGCAGATTATTTCTCATTGGTTCCTTATTAATTAGGGAAGAGTTTTCATATTTCGCCCATGCAAGATTACGTAAATATACTCCTTCTATTGATAATTATTAATTATATTTTAAACATAGATATCTTCAAAAGACTTTCGTTTTGGTGCCAGTCTACATAAATAATCATTTATAAATCAACATTCCCTATTAATTTAAAATAAGACCAAAAAATATTTACAGCCTAAACTTCGGGAGGAGCCCTATGTTCTATGAAACCAAAGTATTAGATTCTTATGGGAAACTGAAAAAAGTTGTCTCCGCAGAGGAATTACAGTCTCAACACTGGAAACTTTTCGAGTCTATGGAGGGGAATGGGAGTTTTTTAAGAAAAATGTCCTTAAGAACCGAACGAAGCAGAATTCTAAAAAAACACCCTCTCAAAACGTGGGTGAGGATGATTATTAACAGCCGATATTTCGTGCCTAAGACTTCGTGAAAACGAAAGTCCCCCGCTATCAGCTGTCGCAACTTTAATTTCATCTCCTTCTCCAAAATCCTCTTGCAGGATTTTCAGAGAATAGTAAAACACTATTTCATTTTCAGGATGTCTTGAATGGAAAGGTTGCTTGCACATACAACATGCGGTTTGGAATGATGTGTCTTCATATCGACTGGCAGGCAAAGAGAAAATGTAGAACCGACACCCAGTTTGCTTTCAGCGTGAATATTACCTTCCATCACCAGGCTTCGCCACCAAACCCACTCGACATATAATCATCAGCATGCGTGTAGCCCTTAAAAAGGTTTTTCAGAATTTTTGGGTTTATTACAGCTTCTGTATCCTTTATATCAAAAGATATCCAGCCAACATCACCAACCGTTTCACGGCTCACCCTCAATGATATTTCTCCTTTGTGAGTTGTTTGGCAAGCGTTGGTCAGAAGATTGGACAGTACACGAAAAACTCTACCCCGGTCACCCTCGATTTCTCCTCCATCCTCGTCTATATGCAAAACATTTTCAGCCTTGTCCATTTCCACTTGAACTTTTTGAGAAAGTTCTTCCAATAAATCTTTCACCATAAATTTTTCGTGCTGCAATTCAGACCAGCCCGACTCAATTTTTGACAAACCAATAATCTTTTCAACCCATTTCATCAGGCCATCGCTGGAAGCACGAGTTTTCTCAATATCTGGAAGAAAGCCTACCAAGCCTCCGTCTTGCATTTTCTCCTGCAACATTTCGCTGTAACCGATTATATGATTGATAGGGGTTCTCAAAGCGTTGCTGAGACTCGCTGTTATTGCTTCCCGTTTATCGAGAATCAACTTTTCATTAGTCTCTTCCAGGTCACTGGTATGAATTTCTAGTTGCGCTTTGAGGGATTTTTTTTACAGTGCAATTTTCTCATCGCGTTTCTGCACTTCAGCCAGAAGGGATTGGATATGCTCAGTAAACAGGTCGGTTTTTTCATCAACTGTTGCTTCAATTTGGGACGTAAAGTTTTTATTGGTAAGAATCTTTTGCAGGTCTTCAATTAAAACCTGCAATAAATCTTTACTCACCTAAACCCTTTTCAGAAAGCCATCGTTCTGCTTCCAGGGCTGCGGCACAACCCGTGCCTGCAGCAGTAATAGCCTGACGATATTTATGATCATGAACATCCCCAGCCGCAAATATCCCTTCTATACTGGTTTCCTGCGTTCCCAGCTTGATCTTTATATAACCCGCATCGTCAAGGTCCAGCTGTCCGTTAAAAATACTGGTATTAGGTGTGTGACCAATGGCATAAAAAATTCCACCTACTTCTATCTCACGGCTCTCATTGGTCTTGATATTTTTAACCCGTGCACCGGTTACATAATCTGCGCCCACAGCATCTTCCAAAACCGAATCCCAGATTATTTCTAGTTTTGGATTTTTCAAAGCGCGTTCCTGCATAATTTTGGAGGCACGCAAAACATCCCTGCGATGCACCATATAAACAACAGAGCCAAATTTAGTAAGATAGCTGGCTTCTTCAACAGCTGTATCACCACCACCGATCACCATCAAAGGTTGGTTGCGAAACATAGGCAATGCGCCGTCACAAACAGCGCAGGCTGACATACCGTTGTTCCACATTTTTTCTTCATTGGGTACACCCATGCGTTTGGCTGTCGCACCTGTCGAAATGATCACTGAATGTGCTTTGACTTCGCGATTTTCGGTTTTTAGCGTAAAGGGAGATTCACTTAAATCTGCTTCGATGACATCTTCCTGAACCATTTCCGTTCCGAACCGTTCCGATTGTTTACGAAACAATTGCATCAATTCCGGGCCTTCAACGCCGTCGGGAAATCCAGGATAATTTTCGACTTCCGTTGTTGTAGTTAATTGTCCCCCTGCCGATCCGCCCAACATATAGCCTTCAAACATAAAGGGGCTCAAATTTGCTCTGGCGGCATAAATAGCTGCTGTATGTCCTGCAGGACCTGACCCAACAATAACCACATTCTTCACATCACTCATTTAATACCTTTCTATATATTTGGTCTGACACAACGAAAACCCACACCGCTGTATCTTAAATCGGGATCTTTTGCCACCCGATCAGAAGTTCTTAGAAAATGATTCAAGGCATCCCACGACCCGCCCCTCACCACCTTATTTTTTCCCTTTGCGGGCCCCGATGGTTTATTCTGTGTTCCAGCCTTATCATAAGGACCGTACCAATCCATCGTCCATTCATAAACGTTTCCCATCATATCGTAAAGGCCATGGGAGTTGGGCTCAAAGCTTCCCACCGCTACAGTAGCCCCTATTCCATAAAGCTGATTCCAATGCCCGCCGCCCAACTTTTCTACTTTTGCCACATACTCCCACTCAGCTTCGGTTGGCAATCGGCCGTTTTTCCACTTGCAATAAGTCATTGCCTCTTGCCAGGTTGTGAACACGACGGGTTGGTCTTTCTGATTGAAATCTCCTGCCCTGTCTTCGTGCAACACTTCTGGTTCACAAACTCCTGCCACAAAACATTCTCGGTAGTCAGCGTTTGTCACTTCATATTTATCGATGTAAAAGGAATCGACATGCACCTTATGTAGAGACTCATCGTTGCACCAGTCAGCATTATTTTGTTCTTCTTCGCAATAGGAACTGCCCATTTCAAAATCTCCCGCAGCAATCAATACTTCTGCAAAAGTCGGAGAGCTCATACAAATATAAAACAGGATGGTCGAAAAAAGTAAAACACGTCGGTTTTTCATAGTTCAAGTTTCTCCTGAATGGCATTTCTGACGGCCTCGTATTCTGCAGGTAGTTCAACTGCTTCGAATGTATAATCCGATTGAATGCCGGGTATAGTACCGGTATGGCATTTAAATAAAAAATCGGTAAATTTTAATCCATTTGCTGTTGATATCACAACCACCTTATCCTTCTTTTTGATCACACCGCAAGTTACCAGTTTTTCCAATACTGCCAATGCCACGCCAGTATGCGGGCAACACAGCAAACCCGTACGATTTGCTTTACTAGCAGCATTAGCGAGTTCCCCTTCGGTGGCTTCTTCAACGATTCCGTCAAAGGCCTTCAGGGCACGGATGGCTTTCTTAATACTCACAGGATTACCAATCTGAATTGCACTGGCAAGAGTTTGTTTAGCTTGCATTGGCTCGAAGGTTTTAAAGTCTTCTTTGAAGCTTCTATATAAAGGATTAGCACGCTCTGCCTGGGCACAAACAAGCCGCGGCAACTTATCGATCAACCCCAAATCATAAAACATCTGAAATCCCTTACCGATGGCACTGACGTTTCCCAAGTTTCCTCCCGGTACAATTACGAAATCGGGAACCTCCCAGTTGAATTGCTGTATCAGCTCAAAGCTTATGGTTTTTTGTCCTTCAATTCTCAGCGAGTTCATGGAGTTGGCCAGATAAATATCATCGTTCTGACAAACTTCACGCACCAGTTTCATACATCCATCAAAATCGGTGTCCAAAGAGAGAGTCAATACTCCATGCGTGATCGGCTGGATTAGTTGAGTTAATGAGACTTTGTCTTTTGGAAGAAAAACAATTGCCGGTATCCCTGCAACAGCGCAATAGGCAGCTAGAGAAGCAGATGTGTCGCCGGTGGAGGCGCAAGCCACGGCTTTAATTTTTTTGCCCTGCGACATCATCTGTTTGACCATCGATACAAGAATGGTCATGCCAAGATCTTTAAATGATCCCGTGTGTGCCATGCCACATTGTTTGACCCACAAATCTTCAAGTCCCAGCTGGTTACCTAGCCTATCAGCCCAGAAAAGATTAGAGCCGCCTTCGTAGGTGGAAACAATGTTTTCGTTGTCTACAGTCGGACAAACCAGTTCTTTTTTCCCCCAAACTGAGCTGCCATAGGGCCATTTATTTTTTCGATAACGGCTTTCAAAAAGCTCTTTCCAGTCTTTAGCAGACCTCTTCTTCAGTTCGTCCATATCATGCTGAACTTCCAGCAACTCGTTACAATCGCGACAGCGATAAACAATATCGGTCAGTTCATACCGGTTACCACATTCAAGGTTGATACATTGAAACCAGGCTTTAAATTCCATTTCTATTTTTCCACACGGATGAGATTAGACTTGCCACAGACCATATCAAGTTGTTCTATTTCCTTCAAAGCATTTTGGATATTCTTTTCGCTGGATCGATGGCACATCATCACCAGAGAAACAGCGTCGCCTTTTTCGCCTCGCTCTCTCTGAATCATGGACTCGATACTGATGCCATGATTGCCAAGAACCCCTGAAATTTTCGAGAGCACACCCGGCTTGTCCTGAATGTTAAACCGCAAAAAATATTCCGACTCAATAGTACTTATGTCTTTTAATGGAATCGGTTTGATTTCTGAATTTTGGAAAGAAGAAGCAGGCACTCTATCTTGCGCATTAGAAATGATGTTGCGGGCTATCTCTATCACATCCCCCACCACTGCACTTCCGGTGGGTAAAGCACCGGCTCCATGCCCTACTAGAATATTTTCATCCATCATATCATCACAAACACGAATGGCGTTTAAAACACCGTTTACATTGGCCATTGGATGATCGCTGGGAATCATTGCAGGGTGAACACGAATATCAATGGATTCGCCATCGCACTTGGATATTGCAAGTAATTTGATTCGATAACCAAATTCCCGAGCGCATTCGATATCCTCAGCGGTAATATTAGTAATACCCGAAATACTAACATCTTCACATTTAACAGACGCTCCATAAGCAAGGCGGGCCAACACAGTAATTTTATGAGCAGAATCAATCCCCTCAATATCGAATGTCGGATCTGCTTCAGCAAAACCTTTCTCTTGTGCTTCCTTCAAGGCAACATCGAAATCACAATTTTCATCCGACATTTTACTGAGAATATAATTCGCAGTGCCATTGACAATTCCCTCAATGGATTGAATCCGATTGGCCACAAATGCCTCTCGGATAGATCGAATAATAGGAATAGCACCCCCAATTGATGCTTCGAATCCAATAGAGAGTCTTTTCTCGTCGACCACACCAAAAAGCTCATCGCCATGCTTAGCCAACAATGCTTTATTGGCTGTCACCACATGCTTGCCATTATTAAGAGCTTTGAGGATGAAAGCTCTTGCCGGTTCATAACCACCAATCAACTCAATAACGATATCAATTTCTGGGTTATCAATAATATCATCCACTGAAGTGGTCAACACACCGTCTTCAATTTGAACGCCTCGATCGGTTTCAATATCCAAGTCGGCAATTTTAGCGAGGCGCACTGTAGCACCTAATCTTTTTTGAATTATTCCCTGATTGTCGGAAAGAATTTTTGCGACACCAGCTCCGATAGTGCCAAAACCTATCAACCCAACATTAATCGTTTTCATTTTTATCCATTTTGACAAATTGCCCGCCAAAAGCGGAGTAACATTAAAAGACTTCTCGAATACCTCTTACGGCTTGACGAATTCTATGTTCATTTTCTACCAGTGAGAAACGAACAAAATGATCACCGCCTTCGCCAAAACCAATTCCCGGCGCAACTGCTACTTTGGCTTTTTCCAGTAGCATCTTTGAAAATTCTAGCGATCCCATTTTTTTAAACTGATCGGGAATTTCTGCCCAAACCATCATAGTTGCTTTGGGAGGAGTCACCTTCCATCCCATTCTGTTCAACGACTCGCATAAGACATTGCGGCGGCTTCGATATGTTTCTATTATTGATTCGACACAATCCCGTGGTCCATTCAACGCAACCGTTGCAGCAATTTGAATCGGTTGGAACATGCCGTAATCCTGATAACTTTTTATTCGAGCAAGGGCATTTATTATTTCACTGTTTCCAACCGCGAATCCGACTCGCCAACCCGGCATATTATAACTTTTTGACAAAGTAAAAAACTCAATTCCGACATCCTTTGCTCCGGGAACCTGTAAAAAACTGGGTGCCTTATAGCCATCAAAAACTATATCTCCATATGCAAAATCATGGATAACAATTAAATCGTGTTCCTTGGCAAAATCCACAATTTTCACAAAGAAATCGATGTCCACTAACTGAGTCGTGGGATTATGCGGAAAATTAATGATCATTGCTTTTGGTCGAGGCCAATTGCGCTTGAAAGCGTCGAGCAATCCCTCAAAGAAATCCGAATCCGGACCAAGAGGCACATGAATAACGTCGGCATTTGCCAGAATAAAGGCATAAGTATGAATCGGATAAGTGGGGGTCGGCACCAGCACAGAATCTCCTGGCGTGGTGATAGCTAAAGCAAGGTGCGAGATGCCCTCTTTTGAACCTATGGTTGCAATGGCTTCTGAGTTCGGGTCAAGGTCGACATCATAATTGCGCTTGTACCAGTCGCATATCGCAAGTCGAAGTTTATAAATACCTTTAGACTGCGAATAACGGTGATTACCATCTTTTTGCGCGGCTTCAATCAACTTATCAACTATGTGAGGAGGAGTGGGCATATCGGGATTGCCTAGGCCAAAGTCGATGATATCTTCTCCTCTTCTACGCGCTTCGTATTTAAGATCGTTAACGATCCCGAGCACATAGGGAGGAAGACGTTTTATGCGTGAAAATTCTCTCATTTAAAATCGATAAATATAAAAATATTACATATAATCAGGATAGGCCAAACCAAAAGGGTGTGTTTCAGAGTTGTGCGGAGGCAACCTGCTAAATTCCAACGGGGTTTGCCAATAGCAAGCCTAAGATATCACAGTTTAAATAGCCCGGCAAACCCAAACCTCCTTACAAAATAATGCTTTTCATTGGGCATACTCCCATTACATTTAAGCTCAAGCTGTAAGAACCTTTACGTGTAACTTTAAGGACCTATAAAAACACATGGAATTGATTCAAATCATAATATTGGGCGTCATCCAAGGGTTGACGGAGTTTTTACCTGTATCCAGTTCCGGCCACCTTATCCTCACTCCTTTGGTTTTCAATTTTACCGATCAAGGCCAGGCTCTCGATGCCATTCTGCATTTGGGGACATTAATGGCCATTATAATATTTTTCAAAAAAGACCTTTTGGAAATGTTCAAAGGACTGTTTGACCGGGAACGGGATACCCACCGGATTGCCTGGTGCATTATGGTAGCTTCTCTACCTGCCGGATTGATAGGCCTGTTTTTCGCGGAATGGATTGAGTCCAATTTGCGCAGTCCAACCTTTGTAGCCATAAACCTTCTAATATGGTCTGCAGTTTTTTATATAGCAGACCGTTCAGCCAAAAAGGAAAACCGGTCCGAATTAAAAGAACTGAAGTCCTCACAAATCTTTTTTATAGGCTGTGCTCAAGCCATCGCCCTCTTACCTGGAACCTCTCGCTCAGGGATCACCATTGCCGCAGGACTGTTCGGCAATCTCAACCACATAACTGCAACCCGGTTCTCTTTTCTGCTGGGAGCCCCCATCATATTCGCAGCAGGCATGCACAAACTCATCTCATTCATTTCTCAGCCTAACGCCATTCAGGATTACACACACCTGCACTTGATCGTCGGACTCGGAGTCAGTTTTCTGGTGGGGTTGCTGGCTATCAAACTACTTTTAAAGGTGGTGGAAAAAGTGGGGCTGTTACCGTTTATCATTTACAGAGTGATTTTGGCGGTGGCTATACTCATTTACTATCACGGCTAAAAAAGGCAAATTTAAGCCGACCTGATAAAAATCAGGTCGGCTTAAATTTATTACTTCTTAGAAATTAACCACAGGTTACGCTAACAAGATCCTTACCCTTGTTGTGAATGCGTACTTCACCACTGATATCACCGATGGAATTACAACGACTGAAATTATTCTGACTTTTAAAGATAATTGACTTATGACCCATGGAATGCTTGCTCGGAATTCATCCTACATTAATCGGCGTGGGTTATCGAACGGGGAAGGGGAAAGTGATGACGTATTAATTATTATCAACACTCAATTCTTTCATTTTCAATTTTCCTTCCACTTTCTATAATGATGGGTTTGTTATTACCATTTAGTCCTACCTGTCCCTTTAAAGATGCAGCACCTTCAAAGCGAACTTGCCCGGCAATATCTAACGCCTCCAATTCCAGCAAATCGGGTATCGTCGGAAAACATTGTTGAAAAGCATCTACCTGACTGAGAGTATCCCCAAATATTATTACGGGCAGGGACGATATTTTCCTTTCATTATTTCGAACAAGCCTTCCCTCATCCAGATTAAAAATATTAGATTGCACCAGAAAAAGGTCTTCGGTTTTCTTTACAGGCATAAAACGGTCGCGCGAAACGCATAACCCCACCGCACCCGCAAAACAATCCAAAGCTGACCCTATTGCCGTTTCCAACTGCACAACTGGTTTTCCTTGAATCGTTTTTCGATTAACAATCACATTTAAATTTAGCGGACCTTCTTGCATTTTTTCTTCGAGAGCCACCAAGTTTATCCAAATATTATTGGTATTAAAAATCGAAAACTTTTCCTGACTGCAAAACTCATCTATATGCTTATCAGGCACCTGAGCAATCTCAAGCAGCTTTAGCCTGCCTTCCTCCTTGTACAAAGTTCCTCCTTTAATATCTGCCGGTGTTTTAGGAGTCACCTCAATTAAAAAAGGTATCTTTTTCTTGATCATATGGTTAAGGATTTTGGAGTCCGCGACAGCCCCTAGATTATCTACATTTGACATGAACAAGATATCTTTCCCCTGCTCGATCAAGCGCCGTAATATACCCTGCTGTTCCATGCAATTATAAAAATCGCCATGACCTGGAGGGTACCAGCCACATTCGTCTGGATTCAGAGGCAAAAACGATTCGGCATCGACTCGAGGAAACATATTTTGCTCGAAAGTCATTACAGGCACATCACAGGAATCAAAAAACGCAGCCGTTTCTTTATCCGTATAAAAACTGTTCATCAACAACAAGGGAATATCTTTATTCCATTTGGCATTTAATTGACGTACTTGCTCGACAATCAAGTCCATGAAAGTTTTTTCACCCTTCACTTTTATAAGAGACTTAGGACCAGCACAGCCCATGCTAGTCCCTAGCCCACCATTCAATTTTCCTATTACGAGTCGAGAATAGTTATTGGAGGATGATTCTTCCAGAGAATCGTAACCCACCAAGTCATCTGGAGAATGAATAGACGACCAGTCTTTAACTTTAAAAGACTTGTCTTGTACATGCGCTAGCATCTGCAAAAACTGCTCGCACTGTGGCCCGGGAAGCCAACAATTTAAAACATTTTCTATTTCTTTTTTAGATTGCAATATACTCAATTCCCATCAAAGGTTTTTATGATAAAATATTTTTCTCGAGTCGCCCAAAATTAGAGGTCAATTTTAGAATGCTAATTTTCAAAAAAAACATCTATGAGCCTACGCCTCACCCGGAAAGCAATGTTAATCAGGGCTTAGAACCCTATGATTTTATCTTCCATTCCCTTATGACAGATCGGGAAATTTTTTTTGGACTCAATCAATTACCCGAAACTGAAGGACTGGAAAAATTTAAGACATTATTTCCACATGCCTCTCTTTTCGGAAGTGTCTCTATGCTCAATGACTTTTCCCGACGATTGTTTGAAGGCCTGATAGATAGAAGTATATGGCATATTTTGAACGCCTATCATCTAACCTATATTTTCGACAGCTTACACGGCACTTATGAGGACTATAGCTATTCGGAGCCTCAACAACGCAAGGAAATATTCCCAGAGCTAGACGGTGCCAGCATAGACTTTGATGACTTCCTTGATAATTATTTTTTTGGCACCCCATTTTTGATAAACGCAGAGCGATTCAACAATATGGACTCTGAGGAAAAAAAGAGTTTGAAGCTAACCGACCCCTGCCTTTTCGGTGTCATAAATCAATTGATCCCCGCTGAAGAAGAATCCAGACTACAAACAGCAACTGAAACTCCTTATCTAGAAAAATAAAAACATACCTCTATTTTTTCAACTCTCTCTCTAAACAATTTACCAGCAAAGGAGAATCAGGCTCTATCTCGCTTGAATATCTAGCCACAGGAAAACCTTTTTTATCGATCAGGAATTTATGAAAATTCCATTTTACTTCATGCCGTTTCGGTAACGTGTCACCTCGAATTCTTAACAAAAATCCCGTTACACATCGCATTATAAAAGTTTTAAGCCCTGTCTTACCCACCGGTATTAAAGTGCACTCCTGCAGGTATTTATAGAGCGGTGATTGTTTAGGGCCAAGTACCTTGGTTTTGCTAAAAAGGTTAAAAGAAACGGCGAATTTTTTAATGCAAAAACTCTTAATCACTTTTTCACTTCCCGGCTCCTGGCGACCAAAATCATTGCTGGGGAACGCGAGGATACGGAAACCTTGATCATTATATTTTTCGTAAAGCTTTTGCAAACCTGAATATTGCGGAGTAAAACCACATTCTGAGGCGACATTCACGATGAGTAACACTTTCCCCTCAAATCGTGAGAGGGCTTGCTCTTCTCCAGAAATGGTTTTAACATTGATATCGTAAAGGGATTTTTTCAAGGGGTATCTACCTGTTAATGTTTTATCGAAAACTATTGTAACTGTTTTTATGGGCTTTTAAAATAAATCACCTCATTTGGAATAAGGGCAAATATGCTTATTTTAAAGAATAATATTTACGAGCCTTATAATTTAAACAAACCAAATGTTATTGTTACGCCTGACGCAGATTACAACCAGCGGTTTGACCCTCGCCGGTTTATTGAAGTCGCCTTGACGGAAGAGAAAGAAACTTTGTCCTTTATTGAGCGACAACCTCGCCAATATTGGCGAGAAGACCTGTTTCAATTTTACCCACATGCTGGGAAAGCAAACTCCCTGACTTATTTAAAAGAAATTCGTAAAATTTTAGAAACAGGCTTGGAAAAATCTTCAATCTGGCAGCATATGAATTCCTATCACTTTTCTTTTCTTTATGACGTTCTCGTTCGCTTCACTTTTAATTATAACCATGACAATGATGAAGAAAGAACAACCTGTCTTCCTGAACTGGAAGCGCAACCAATCTATTTTGAAAATTTTATCAGCAATTACTTTTTCGATAGAGACTTTATGACGGACGAGAATCATTTTAACTCCCTAACCCATGAGCAAAAATATCCTCTCGGCTATGATCGCCCTAGCCTGTTCGGTGTCATCAATGGACTTATACCCACTCGCCAAGAAATGGCTCTAAAAGAATCCAAAGACTTCCCTTATTCCATTTACGTTTAAGTAAAATAAATTGTGCGAATCTTTAAACTAGGAGAGTCTCATTGCTGACTGTCGTCACAGCCAAACAAATGCAAGCCATCGATCGATGGACAATTGACGAACTGGGGATACCCGGAGTCGTTTTAATGGAAAATGCGGGTGGCGCAATTGTCAGACAATTACAAAAAACCATTTCCGACCTACCTGCAAAAAAAGTTATTATTTTCTGCGGCAAAGGAAATAATGGAGGCGATGGATTTGTAATCGCCCGACATCTTTTTCAATTGGGAGCAAACATCACCGTTCTGCTTGCTGAAAAACTTACAAACTTAAAAGACCATGCAAAAACCAATGCCTTTTCAGCGCAAAATATCAAGATACCTATACGAGAATTGAATTCTGAAAACATTAACAGCTTTGATCACAAGTTGCGCCATTCGGACATTATTGTGGATGCCTTATTCGGAACAGGCTTGTCCAAACCTGCAACAGGACTTATGGAAACCGTCATTAACAAAATCAACCAGTATGAAAAATTTACGGTATCGGTGGATATCAATTCCGGGATAGATGCAGACTCCGGATTACTGATTGGTCCACATGTTTTCTCCGACATAACTTTTGCCCTGGCCTCCATGAAGAATAGTCACCTGCTACATCCCGCAGCTGGAGCGACGAAAAAAGTGGAGCTATTGGACATAGGCATTCCGCAAGAATCCTATAGCGAACAAAATATCCAGTCTCATCTTGTCGAAGAAAAGGATATAAAAAGTATTTTTGATTCACGCTCGCTTGATTCACATAAAGGAAGTTACGGTCATGTTTTGGTATTGGCAGGATCGACCGGCAAGAGTGGTGCTGCCGGACTGACAGCTCTTGCCGCTTTAAGATCGGGTTGCGGGTTATGCACTCTCGCATTACCTGAATCATGCCAAAAGGCTTTCGAATTGCATCCTATGGAAGTAATGACCGTTCCACTGCCGCAAACACAATCGGGTGCTCTGTCGCTAAAAGCAAAAGATCCCATATTAAAATTACTGGAAGGAAAGTCTGCCGTTGCCATGGGTCCCGGTCTGACAACAAACCCTGAGACAATAAACTTGATCGGTGAGCTTTTGCCCTTTATCGATTGCCCATTAATTCTGGATGCCGATGCTATCAACGCATTTGAAAATAATATCGATTGGCTGGGCAAATTGAAATCCGCTATTCTCACACCCCACCCAAAAGAAATGTCGAGATTGATCGGACTATCAACTCAGGAAATACAAAAAAATAGAATGCAAGTGACCACAGAATTCGCCCAAAAGCATTCGACCCTATTATTGTTAAAAGGAGCTTCGAGTCTTATTGGCACCCCTGACGGGAATATATATATCAACCCCACGGGCAACCCCGGTATGGCCACAGGGGGTTCGGGGGATGTGTTAACTGGAATCATCGCAGGTTTAGCAGCGCAAAATATTTCACTTCAAAACGCTGCCATTGCAGGAGCCTATATTCATGGCCATTCCGGAGACCTGTTTTCTAAAAAAGAAACTCAAACCAGCTTGATTGCTGGCGATCTATTAAGATGCTTGCCTGATGCCTTGAAACAGATTTTTCCATGATAAAATCCATCACTCACAATACAGATGAGACCTTGCAACTCGGAAAATCTCTTGGCTCTAAGCTAATTGCAGGAGATCTAGTTTTACTTTTTGGCGATTTGGGTGCAGGCAAGACCTGCCTGACACAAGGAATTTGCCTTGGTGCTGGATTAGATAAAAACACCTATATTCGAAGTCCCACCTTCACTCTCATTAACGAATATCAAGGAGTGGTGCCCATCTTCCATATTGATCTATATCGACTTGAGACAGAGGAAGAAATTATGAGTTTGGGTTTGGAGGAAATAATTTACAGCAAAGCAATTACAATCATCGAATGGCCTGAAAAATTAATATCAAATAAAAAACCAAACGAGTTTAAGTTTGGTATCGAGGAGCGCATTGAAATCCATATCTTCAGTAAAGATGAAAACGTGCGCGAATTTACCTTTTCCCCCGTTCTTTTGAGTTCCAGAGAGCACCCCATTTTCCCTTTACTTTAATCCCCCTCTATGGCATTATCATTACATGGTATGCCAATTGCATACATGCGTAATTCATTAATAATTAACTAGTTAAATGATAAATGCTGTCAGAATTATTTTACTGATTATTGCTTTTGGAGTAATTAGTCTGGCTGGATTTTATTTTTATAAAGTTCAGGGCCATAAAGTCGAAATGGGTAACATAAAGGTCAAAATAATGGACAAAGGCGTGGATGTCGAAATTGAAAATTTCAAAGTCACCCACGAGGTTAAAGGTAAAAAAGAGTGGATTTTAAAAGCGGGACTGGCGCAAGTAAACAATCAAGAAGATGTCACGCATCTTAAAGATGTTCAGATGATTCTCCCCAAGGGAGATAGTCCACCCTATGTGATCACAGCAGAGACCGGCACCTATCAAAACAGCTCAAAAGATGTTGACCTTGTCGGCCGTGTTAAGCTGACTGGAGATGCTCAATCTTTGGCTGGCAGGTTTCAGGCAAACAAAAACAAGACCATACTTTCTAGTACAAACAAATGATAAAAACCTTTATTCGTATAATAACGCTTGCCTCATGCTTCGCTCTATTAAGCCCTTCCCTTCTGTTTAGCGAAGAAAAAGTAAACAAGAACCCTATAGAAATCACCTCGGACCGCATGCGTTCTGAAGATGGTGGTTTGAAAATAATTTTTTCCGGGAATGTTGTGGGCTATTGGGGAGAACTAAAAATTACTTCGGACATCCTTGAGGTCTACAACACCAAAGATAAAAAGGAAACCGATGAAATTGTAGCCATTGGAAATGTTTTCATAACTCGTGGCAAAAAACGCGCTAAGGGGGACAAAGCCATTTATTTAGATAAATTGCAGAAAATCATTCTCACAGGTACTCCAAAGGCTACGGCATGGGAAGAAGGAAATATGATCGAAGGCCGTGAAATGATATTCCTCCTAGACAAGGATCGGTTTGTCGCCAACAACAGAGTGCGCATGAAAATTTACCCGAAAGATGAGGGTAACAAAAAAGAGAAACCCTCAAACTCCGAGTAACAATATCAAATCCTCTTTTAAAGAATATTTGCTGTGGCTGGCCTGAAAACCCAAAACCTTGTAAAATCATTTCGCTCTCGAAAAGTTGTTAACAGGGTGAGCATTGAAGTTAAACAAGGAGAAATTGTCGGCTTACTGGGTCCTAATGGTGCAGGCAAAACCACTACTTTTTATATGGTGGTTGGCCTTACCCGCCCCGATGAAGGGCAGGTATTATTAAATGATGAAGATGTCACTCACTTCCCCATGCACAAAAGAGCTAAAAAGGGAGTGAGCTATTTGCCACAAGAGCCTTCTGTCTTTAGGAAGTTGACAGTTGAAGATAATATTTTGGCGGTGCTGGAATCACAAAATCTTTCTGCCTTTGATCGCAAGAAAAGAGCTAGATCTTTACTCAGAGAGATGAACATCCTTCACATCAAAGATTCTATGGCTTACACCCTTTCAGGCGGAGAGAGAAGACGGGTAGAGATCAGCCGGGCGCTGGCCACCTCTCCGGTTTTTATTCTACTAGACGAACCTTTTGCGGGGATTGACCCAATTGCAGTCTCAGATATTCAATCGATTATTTCGCAATTAAAAAAAAGAGGCATTGGAGTGTTAATAACCGATCACAGTGTTCGCGAAACCTTAAGTATCACCGATCGCGCCTATATCATTAACGAAGGTGAGATTATTTCTTCAGGTTCACCTCAGCAGGTTGCCCAGGACGAAAAGGTAAAGCAAATATACCTGGGCGATCAGTTTTCATTTTAGTCGGAGAATAAGTTATGGCGATGGAAATGAAAATGAATTTGAACTTGAAGATGAGCCAGAAGCTGGTCATGACTCCCATGCTTCAGCAGGCCATCAAGCTGCTCCCTCTGGCAAGGCTTGAACTAGCGCAACTGGTGCGGCAAGAAATAATAGATAATCCTGTTCTAGAAGAAATACTTGAAGAAGAAGTCGACTCCTTTGACGAAAAAAATAACGACGATGAAGACTCTTTTCCTGAGACCTCACAAGATTCTCAGGAACAAGAAATTGACTGGGACAGTTATTTTCAAAATAATGTAGATCAAGGTATGTCTGCCGATAACCTCGCAGAAAGACCTTCTATTGAAGCTACCTATAAAAAAGAAGCCTCATTATCCGACCATCTGTTTTGGCAATTGAATCTTACAGTTGATTCAGATGCGGACAAGTTCATTGGCTCCTGCATCATTGGCAACATTCAAAAAGATGGTTACCTCGGCGCTGAATTGTCGGAAATAGCTGAAATTGGCCAAACAGATGAAGCCAATGTCGAAAGAGTTTTAAAGATCATTCAAAAGTTTGAACCTTTAGGCGTGGCTGCTCGTTCTCTGCAAGAATGTCTGATGATCCAAGCTCGGGAATTGCCCGAGAAAAATCCATTAGTTGAAAAATTAATTGAAAAATATCTGGACCGCCTCGAAGACAGGTTTTTGCCTAAAGTTGCCACAGAATTAAAAATAGACATTAATGAAGTTCTCGATGCACTTCATATCTTAAGAAAATTTACACCCAAACCCGGTATCGCCTTCAATTCAGAAGCCATCGACTATATCGCTGCTGACCTGGTCGTTATAAAAACGGACAAGGGTTATGATATTTCATTAAATGATGAGGGAGTCCCCGATATTAAAATTAATGCATTTTATCAGAACCTGTTAAAAACCACCAAAGAAGGACAAACCAAAGAGTACCTGGAGGACAAATATCGTGCGGCACTATGGTTGATTAAAAGTATCGACCAACGCCGACAGACTATTTACAAAGTCGGAAAAAGTATCGTTAAACTACAAAAAAGCTTTCTGGATCACGGGCTATCTTATCTAGAACCCATGGTCTTGAAAGATGTTGCAAAAGACATAGAAATGCACGAATCTACTGTAAGTCGAATTACAACCAATAAATATATTGATACACCGCAGGGACTTTTCGAATTAAAATTCTTCTTTCATAGTGGAATCAAATCCTATATGGGCAACAATCTCTCTTCTATAAGAGTAAAGAACATGATTAAAGAAGTGGTGGCCGAAGAAGATGGTAATAGCCCTTTTACGGATTATCAAATGGTTCAGGTACTGATGAGAAAAAATGCCAAAATTGCACGACGTACCATCACAAAGTATAGGAAAGAACTGAATATTCCTCCTGCCAGCAAAAGGAAAAAAATTTTTTGATTAATCTAACCCGCTTTAAATTTACTCAGAACCATTTCCCGTTTAAAATAGTGTTAATTACGGTACTTTTAGGAGAGCAAAATGAAATTAACTGTGACAGGGATAAAAATTGAGATCACCGATGGTATTCGCAATCACCTGAACGATAAAATGAATAAAACAATTGCTGATCTGGGAGAGGCAGCAGATGTTCACGTAGCACTATCGGTGGAGAAGCATCGTCATTTCGCAGAAATCACTGTTAAGACCGAGGGTTTTACCCTTCATAGTGAGGAGGAAACCGAGGATCTCTATACTTCCATGGATAAAACTTTAGAGAAAATGGAAAAGCAAATTAGAAAGCATAAGGAAAAAGCAAAAGCCCTGCGAAAAAAGCAAGGGTCTCAATCTAAAAATCAAAACCAGGATTAATCCGCAGAAAATAAAATATGAAAATTGATGAAATACTGAAAAAAGAATCTGTAATCGCAGATTTAGTCGGGAAAAATAAATTAGAAGTCATTCAAGAAATGACCTCGTGCCTGAAACAGAACAATATAATAAAAAGTGACCAGGTTCTACTTGCAACTCTTATGGAACGCGAAAAGCTAGGTAGTACTGGCATCGGAGAAAATGTTGCGATCCCTCATGGAAAATCGGATGAATTAACACAAATCATCACCGTTTTTGCAAGATCCTTAGAGGGTGTCGAGTTTGAATCATTGGATCAAAAGCCTGTCCATTTCGTTTGCATGGTCATTGCCCCCGCCCATTCGACAGGTCAGCACCTTAAAGTACTTGCAAGAATTTCACGACTCTTCAAAAACCAGGTATTGCGCGAGGGAATTCTCAAGGCTGAGGACTCCAATGCTATCTATTCCATCCTTTTGGAAGAAGACTCCAAATTTATATGACGACAATCATATGAAAGGCATCGCTGTATCCAAAGGGGTAGCCATAGGGAAAGCATATATGTTGGACCGTTCGAAATTCTGCATCATCAAGCAGACCCTTGAAGAACATGAAGTAGAGAAAGAAATCGAACGTTTTCGCGATGCCATAGAAAAAACAAAATTGCAAATGTCGGATATCAAAAAACGAGCAGAAAAAATCGCCGACAAATACGCCGTTATTCTTGACACCTATACCCTCCTCCTGGATGATGATATTCTGGTTAATGAAACCATTGAGAATATCAGGACCTATCACACCAATGCCGAGTGGACCTTAAATCAAACTCTGCAAAACTTCCTCAACCTTTTTGACAATATCAATGATGATTACTTAAAAGGGAAAAAGGATGACCTTGATCTGCTCGTCCATGCAATACTCCGTAATCTAATCGGTCACTCGCAAGAAACGCTATCTGATATCCAGGAACCTGTGATCATCGTTACGCATTCATTAAGCCCTTCCGATACCCTGAGTATGCCGAGAAATTTTATAAAGGGGTTAGCCACGGAAACAGGCGGAAAAACCTCCCATGTTGGCATATTTGCCGCAGCATTAGGAATTCCTGCAGTCACAGGCATAAAAGACCTAACCTCACAAATCAACTCCGGCGATAACATTGTGGTCGATGGAATTGACGGCGAGGTAATCGCTCATCCCAACGATGAAAAAACCGAATATTATTTAAAGAAACAAGAGAATTATCGTAGGTATGAAGAACGACTACTGGTTAATATCCATCAAAGCGCAGAAACTTTGGATGGACAGCATATCCACCTTTTAGCAAATATTGAATCCAGTCAGGAAGTCAAAATTTTACGCAATTTTGGTTCTGAGGGAGTCGGGCTTTATCGAACCGAGTTTCTTTACATGTCCGCAAGTAATCTTCCAGGCGAAAAAGAATTGTACGAAAATTTCAAAGCGGTTGCCCAGGAAATGGACGACAACCCCGTTGTCATTCGGACTCTGGATATTGGCATGGACAAACAGCTTGCTGGTATCCAGACAAATGATGAAGATAACCCTGCATTGGGATTAAGAGGTATTCGGTTATCTCTGGCGAAACCAGAATTATTTTCAAGTCAGCTAAAAGGCATCTTGAGAGCAAGTTTTTATGGGAACGTGAAAATTCTTTATCCGATGGTATCTTCAGTGACAGAAATAATTCAAGCGAACAAATTATTACAAGAAGCAAAATCAATTTTAAAAGAAGATCAAATTCCATTCGATGACGATATAGAAATCGGTGCCATGATTGAGACACCCGCCGCCGCCCTATGCATCGATCACATCCTCGAGCATGTAGACTTCGTCAGTATAGGAACTAACGATCTCGTCCAATATACCCTGGCCGTAGACCGGGTTAACGAAAATGTAGCCCATCTATATCAGCCATTTCACCCTTCGGTAATAAGATCCTTAAAACAAATTTTTGTCGCAGCAAACAAAGCAGGGAAAAAGGTTTCAATATGTGGCGAGTTGGGTGGAGACCCTATGGCAACCATGCTTTTACTTGGATTAGGCAAACTGGCAGACCTCAGCATGGAACCGCATTCAATCCCTAAAGTTAAAAAAATCATTCGCCTGATTCGTCTTGATGAGGCTCGCCAAATGGCCGATCATGTGTTAAGTTTACAGACTGTAGAAGAAATATCTCGTTTCATTGCCAAGGAAATGCGAACTCGATTTCCAGATGACTTTGACCGGGATTTAAGCTTTCAGGAAAAAATAAAACCTGCCTGATTAAATTCCCCAAAAATCCTAGACATTTAATCTGATTTAATTATAAAAATATTAAAAGAAGGAATATTTGTATGAACCCTGAAAATTTTTTATTTACCTCTGAATCTGTTTCTGAAGGCCACCCTGATAAAATGGCGGATCAGATCTCAGATTCTATTCTTGATGCTATTTTAGCTCAGGATGCCACTGCACGCGTAGCTTGCGAAACCATGATAACGACGGGGTTTGTTATCATCGCCGGAGAAATTTCTACAGATTGTTATGTAGAAATGCCAAAGATTATTCGTAATACAATAAAAAATATTGGCTACACCCAGTCCGATATGGGATTCGATTACGAAACATGTGGCATCCAGGTAGCACTCGATGAGCAATCCAAAGACATTGCCCGTGGAGTCAATAACGATAAGCATGAGCAAGGCGCAGGCGATCAGGGAATGATGTTCGGCTATGCGAGTAATGAAACTCCTGAGCTTATGCCAATGCCCGTAATGTACGCCCATAAATTGGTAAAAAAACTTGCCGATGTAAGAAAAAAAGGCACCCTTCCCTACCTTCGTCCTGATAGCAAATCTCAAGTGTCAGTTAGGTACGAAAATAATAAACCTGTGTGTGTTGAAACGGTTGTTATTTCTACCCAGCATGACCCCAGTGTCACTACAAAGCAAATCAAAACCGATGTCACTGAAATGGTCATCAACAAAATCATCCCGAAAAAATTACAACATAAAAAGATGAAGATCCATGTCAACCCCACAGGCCGCTTTGTTGTTGGTGGACCTCATGGAGACTGCGGATTGACTGGAAGAAAAATTATTGTAGATACCTATGGCGGGTTTTCACGGCATGGAGGGGGAGCATTCTCAGGAAAAGACCCTTCCAAGGTAGACCGGTCTGCAGCCTATATGGCTCGCTACATTGCAAAAAATCTGGTGGCCGCTAATGTAGCTGGACGTTGTGAAGTCCAACTCGCCTATGCGATTGGTGTTGCCGATCCGGTTTCTGTATGCATCGAAACCTTTGGCACTAATAATGTTGACCCAGGAATCCTGGAAAACCTGGTGCGCTCGCATTTCAACCTCAAGCCTGCGGGCATAGTAAAAACCCTAGATCTGCTCAAACCCCGTTACCTGCCTACGGCAGCTTACGGACATTTTGGCAGGAAGGAAGCATCGTTCACTTGGGAAAATACAGACAAAGCCAAGGCGATTAAAAAAGATGCAGGGCTTTAAACAGGAACTACGGAGGGGATAGAAGTTATACTTCGGCGTTGCCTTCAGGCGGCGCCGAAGACGACCTCTTTAATTTTGTTTCCTAAAGATTCGGGCTTAACCGACTTTACAATATATTCTTTGATACCTGCTGCAACGGCTTCAACAACTTTTCCCCGTTTTTTTTCAGCAGTTATCAACAGAAAAAGGATATCCCTGAGCTTGCGATACTTAGTTAGCTCTTTAAACAAATCAAGACCGTCCATGTTTGGCATATGCCAGTCCGATATGATGAGTCAAAAGATTTCCGTTTCAGTTCTTCAAGTGCAGCTCGTCCATCTTCCGCTAGAGCCAAATTAAAATATCCCAACTTTTCAGGGTTCTGCGAAGAAATAATCGGGTCGTAAAGAGATCTTCAACGATCAAAATGTTGATATCAAAATTCATAAAATATTTATTATTGGATATACATTTATACCTAGCGTCCTACCACAAACCTCTTTTTTAACAAACACATTAAATATCAAGGACTTTCAATCACTCATACTTCCTTTTCCACAACACTCCAATGCATGAAATCCACAAAAATCGATAAAAATAGTAGCATCTGGGTTCTATTAACCTGACACCACTACTTTATGTCCACACATTAAATAGGCTCCACTCGCATAAATCGTCTCTGAATGTCCAATTTCAAAACCCGCACATCGCAACTCTTCGGTTAATTCCTCGCGCGTATACGCCATCGATTGCCCCGATTGCAGCTGTTTATGGATGAAACTCAATCCCAGACCTTTTGTAAATGGATAAAAAAGCATTCGCTTTATCGCTGTCTGTAAAAGTCCCCTTCTTGCTCGAAGTAATTCGCAGCTTTCTTCTATAATTTTACCTGCGTCATAGCTTTTAGAAGGACAACATACGATCAATAGGCCGCCGGATTTTAAAACGCGATACATATTTTTTAAAGCCTGTTGCCGTTTGTCATTTTCGCGAATTGTATAAATAGAAAAATGCGCAGCTACAACATCCAGCGAATTTTCCTTAAAAACTAGAGCTGTAGTAATATCACTTTGGACACAAACAACCCTATTATCGGAGATACTTAAATCTCGTGCCCGCATTCGTGCCTGGCTAAGCCCGGCAGACAATAGGTCAGATCCGTAATATACCGCTCCTTGCTTAACTGCATTTTCCAAAAAAAACAATAGCAGTCCCGTGCCGCACCCTGCATCCCAGATTTTCTGCCCCGGATTATCCGGTAATAACGCTACGACCTTGCGCATAGATTCCAGATAGGACTCCGGTGTCAAACGGTCATATAAACGAGATTTAAAACCCGTCCGCCAATAATATTTTTCGTACCAACTTGAAAAAAAATTATATTGCATAAGAATGTTCTATCGTTTGCCCATAAACATGAATATAATTGCCTACATATTTAGCAAAACGTAGGAGTTCTTTTATGGCAAAAAAACCGTTTATCAACAAACATGGATTCGTAGAGTACCCTTTTCTCCACGATACTCGAAAACAAAAAAACTGGTGGTTCTACAACCTTATGGAGGACCATTTGAAGAGGCGGGCTCGACAGTATGCTGGTCCAAATTATACCCGGGAAGACTGTGAAGAAGATTTCAAAAAAATTCTCGCCTCAACGAATTTGAAGTTTTATGTGTTGCTCCCCTCAGGTATGGGGATGGAGTTCAAGTTGATCGGAAAATACCAGACACCCGAGCTCATTGAAATTGAAGATCCAGTTCCTTACATCACCGAAAAATATGGTGGCGGGAAATTCAAGGTGAATATCTATCACGAGGGCACTTTCTGTGGAACAGAAAACTTCAAGGCCCACGGCGACCCAAAATGGGTAGAAATTGATGACGAGACCCCTACAGCTTGAGCAAGTGCTCTTATGCTTTTTCTCTGGGCAGGCAAAAATACTTATCCGAACAGAAAATCAATCCAGTTCTTCATCCGGATTACGGGGTTTTTGGATGGTGGGGATACTGAACTTTAAACTAGATGGCAGATTGGATGCCTTTTTGCCGTAGGCAATATTTCCTTCCTCGGCTTCTAATCCAATATAGATATTTTCGTTTTTGGTTTTCACAGGATAGGTTGGAATAAACAGTTCCGGGTTCTGCATATTCGCACCATCAGTCAATCTAAACCGCCACTCGTGATTTGGGCAAATCACAATGCCCTCTTCTATTCTTCCTTCTCCTAATGGAGAACCTCTGTGTGGACAGGTGTTGGTAATCGCATAATATTTCCCTTTATAATTAAACAGGGCAATTTGTTTATCTCCCGCCGCAATAATTGCAGACTTGCCAATGGGCAGTTCTTCTTCCTTCATTACTTTTACGAATTTCATAATTTTCCAGGGATTAAATCTGTTTGCCTATAGGCTCATGCCAGCGCACCTAATCGTTCAGGCAGGGAATGTTTCTGGTGATGGGATAGGTATAGCAATCCATCGGACAAGGAATAGTTGTGCGGAAAGGTCATAACCTCGCGGCCTAATTTTTCTATCAATTGTTGGTAGAGTACATTCGCTTCGTCCGAAGACATTCCTATAGTTGTTTCATAAGTGTAGCCCAAACTCAAGTCGTGTTCCGGAGGCGTATAAAGTTTCGTGATGCCCCACTCTGCCGGATTCTTCTCTATTGGCGCTCCGCGCTCCAAGTCAAACTGTGACAGGATGGCTGAGAAGCCGGGGGAGTCGAGTAGCCTTTGGTTATTGAGCACAAAGTTGATTGAGTCCATCACCTCGGGTTCGGTCTCGGTTGGGAAGCCACATATTAAGTAAAAGTGCATAGCGATTCCCAACTTCATGCACGCCTCGGAGGTTTCATCTACCCAACTCAGCTCCACACCTTTTTTCATGGAATCAAGAACACGCTGATTGTAAGACTCCAGCCCGAAAATCAGTTTTCTACAACCCGATTTATAAAGTAATTCAATGCGATCGTCCTTCAACAGGCTCTTTTCAAACTTAAGTTCCCCTGTCCATTGGACATCGACTTTTTGCTCGATTATTTTCGCGGCAAAGGTTCTCAAAAAATTTATAGGCAATGCTTCATCGGTGAAAAAGAAATGATCGCAATTGTATTTTTCCTTAAGAACTTTAAAATCGTTAACCACATTTTCAGCGTAGCGCACATGGAAATTCATATGGTCAAAGGGAATGGAACAAAATGCACACTTTTCCCAATAACAACCTCGAGATCCCATAATGGGTAATACAAGGGTCGGGGAAAGGTAGAGATCTAAAGGTAATCCGTCAAAGTCAGGAGTCGGTAGCGCATTGAGCTCTTCCTTGGCAAAGGGACGATTCACCTTGACCACGCCATCTTGTCGATAAATCAGGTTAGGAACTTTGCTCAAGTCACCATCGCCCCTCAAGTGTTCTACCAGCTTGAGCAATGGGGTTTCCCCTTCATGCACAATGAAGCTATCTACAAAGTCGAATAATTTAGACGCATCTTTCTCCAAACGATCAACCAGCTTGGTGAAAACGCTTCCGCCGATAGTGATATGGATTTCAGGCCGATTCTTCTTAACCAGATAGGCCAGTGTGAGCCCTGAAATAATTTGCTCCACCGATGTGATGGAAATGCCGAGTATGTCGATGTCTTCTTTCAAAATTCCATCGAGATACCATTTTTCGTAAAGGTCGTAAAAAAAGTTTTCTTCCGGATGATCGAAGGAATCGATAACTTCTTTCGAAGAGTAAGGGGAAAACCGCATCTGGCTACCAATGACTGTCAATTGTGACGGATAATAGGGTGCAAGGATGTTGTCGAGCCACACATCCATTATTTTCAGGTTTTCCATATACTGATCTATTTCATAAAACTCCGGACTGCGTTGCGAATCTACAGCGGCATCGATCTGATCCTTCAATGCCATTACGATTTCTTCTGCTTCCCGCAATTTGGCGAATTTTTCCGATTCCACTTGCGTAAGGCTGGGACGCGAACTCAGCTCGTTCAACTCACGGATGATTCTTTCATAAAGTGGCTTGGTCTTTTCCCAGGTACAAAGGTCGTTGAGCAACTCAATCGCCAAGTCTCTTTGCACTACGTCGTGCACTCCATTTTGGTTCAAGAACGCTTTCAAGCTCGGCAAACTTAGATAAGGCTGCGAGGGATGCCAAGATGTCGGGAAAACTAAATAGATCATAGGATTATTTTTTTAGTGCGGCTTGGGTGCCATGAAAACCAGTATCACCAGTTTGCCGTCTGAATCATTAATAACTCCATGATCCTCACCGGAGGGAGCCATGGTAATGTCGTTTTCTGAGAGTTCTTTTTCTTCAGAACCAACAGTTATTTTTCCTTTGCCTTGCAGAATAAAATAAACCTTGTCCGACCCTTCATGGGAATGGACTTTTTGAAACTGCCCAGGTTCAAGGCAGTATATATCACAAAAGAAATTATCAGTGTCGAACAGACTTATTTTTTTCATTTTTTCTGGACTAAATTCTAGGGACTCCAGAACATTCACTACTTTCATTTTCATACCACCCGATTTGGTTGAATAAATTTTTAATGCCAGTGTATTTTTCTACGAATTCTAGTCTACCAAAATGCCTTTGGGTTTTTACCTAAAAACAAAAAAATTCCTAATATTCATATATTTACAGATACTAACATAGGAAAACAACTGAAGCCAAAGAAAATAGATTCCCACAGCTCTCTGGCAGGCAATTTTATTGACATCCCCCTTCTAATCAACTAATTTGGAACTCATCTGGTGATGCTTTTTGATAGCAAGCGGTGCACCTCACAACACACTCCAAAATCATTATAATTCGGGATGTAGCGCAGTCTGGTAGCGTACTCGGCTGGGGGTCGAGTGGTCGGAGGTTCGAATCCTCTCATCCCGACCATATAGGAAGATAAAGGGTTAACCCGAAACGGTTAGCCCTTTAGTTTTTACTGGGGTTATTTTTCAGGATTCAAACAGACAATCGATGGCCAACAAATTCAGAGATTTGCTTGATCTATAAAATTTCCCAACTCTTCTTGAGATAGTCCCGCCTTTTTTATGAAATCTTCGCTGGAAGTATCTTTATATAGAGTAGGTATTGGGTGAGAGATTTCATTCTCGTTCGCCAGTTTATTTGCAGCGCTAAGAATTTCCGCGAGCGATATGTTCTTACCGTCATCGATGCAGTCTTTATGGTGACTTGTTATCCCCCCCCTATTACGAGAGGTGGCATCACCCACCATTTTTTTAAAAACATAGCTCCTAATTCTTGATGGTCTATTCCATAAATTGCCAGCTCGAGGGACTCTAAAGACTGATCTGAATTGTCTATATCTTTTGTATGTAGAAAATCATAATAATTCTCTGGAATTAAATAATCAAAAACCAAAATTCCGACATCATGCATCAGTCCAGATAGAAAACTGGCCTCTATCGAATCTTCATCTTCAAGCAGTTCGTTAGCAAGTAATCGCGTTAGATAACTCACCGCCAATGAATGTTTCCAAAATTAAGTTTGGTCAAAGGATTTGTTTTCTTTAAAAGCTTTAGGCACTTCCACACAGTAACAAATATCGAGCACCATCTTTATCCCCAATCTTACGGTTACCTCTTCAACATTCTCAACCTTTTCAAGTCCTCCGCTAAATAACAGTATTAGACAGAGTGACAAGTTTCCCAGTAAGCACCATACCTGATTTAATTAATCGACAAATATCATCAACATTAAAATCAAGGTCATTTTTTAGTTTTTACAACTCTAATAGAATTTTGGCAAAGGCAGAAGGTCACCCTTCTGTTGCATGGAGTCTAAAAATTTTTCTCACATAGAATAAATCTTTATTATTTTTTTACAGTAAGATTCCATGTTATTTTATATTATAAACAAAGTCAATCAGGGTAAAAATTAGTATGTGAGAAATTGCTAGCTTGAAATTGGTTTTAAAGATCACTTTCAACAAACCAAAACCAAATAAAATGAAAGAATTACACAACTTAAACTACAAACTAAAATAATTTAGAGGTTTAACTCAAATCATTTATTGAGGTACTATAATAAACAAGAATATTTTGATGCAAAGGAATACCTCCCCCCCCCACAAAGCGACTTGGTTCAAAAATTTTGAATATTACTAACTGAGTAGATTACTTAGACAACCTAAGGTAAAAACCCTACCTTTTAAAGGAGCAACTCATGAAAAAACTATATTTTGTTTTAGCTTTATTTTTTATAGCGTCTTTATCCACGACGGCATTAGCGGCAGACCCCGCCCTGAAATTCCAAATGAAGGAAGGTTCTAATGCAGACGCTCACAAACATAATGAAGAAGGCATTTCTCATTACAATCAAGGACACTTTGATGTGGCGTTGAAACATTTTCAAATGGCTTCAAAAATTGACCCTAGTGTAGGAGAAGCGCACTACAATGAAGCACTATCCTTAGATGCGCTTGATCGGCATGGAGAAGCTACTAACCATTTTTATGCTGCTCGGAAACACGCAAATGGAAACGCAGCTATTCTTAAATCGGGAATTTTAAACGCTCACGCGCCGATGAGAGAAGGCTCTTAAATTTTCCGTCTATAAGATAAAACCAGAAAAACCCGGATCACCTTTTATGACGATCCGGGTTTTTTATTTCTAGTTTCAGAAATAACTAATAGTATCCCTTATTCTCCTCAACTCCCATAGTCTGCAACTTCTCTTTGCTCAAACCTTTGGAACTTGAGTTATAACCAGTGCTCGAAAAAAATCTGGATGAATTTCTGATGGTCTGAATTTCAAGCTTTATTTTCAATAAGGGCCTTCTTCCCTCCCCTTCCAAAATCAAGCCCGTTCAGAATACGACTTTTCTATCGCTTTGTGTTATTATAATAATTATTGCACTGAACCTTCCGGTCCTGATATATGAAAAACTGGTTTATGCTTGCTTTGGTTGGCCTTGATCAACCTAGTATTGTCGCAAAATTAAGCGCAGGGCTTTGTAAAAGCGGCTGCAATCTAGGTGATTCGACCATGGGTCGCTTGGGAAACTACTTCACTATTATGTTAATGGTCGAATACGGGGGTAATAAAAATTCCCTCGAAAACATTATCACTTCCGTTTGTGACCCTCTAAATCTTGATTCGCATCTTGTCCAGATTAAGGATGGCAGTGCTCAGCACTTTGAGCCCGATGTCCGAATCAGTCTATTTACTGAAGATCGTAAGGGTGTTGTAGAAGATGTTACGGTATCTCTTGCTGATGCGGGGTTGAATATTCTGCAACTGGAATCCAATCTTGGTGAAGACAGTGAAGCCGAGACGACCTACTACATTCATTTGGAAGGAACACTATCAGAGGGAGGGTTGCCTCCAATTTATCAGGTTCTGGAAAAACTCGAACAAAAAGGGATAAAATCCCACCTCATTCCGGTTACCGCGCAAGTTTCCTAAAGCATTCCGAATAATATTTCTAACAAGTATTATTCTTAAACCATTTCTTCTCCGCTACCGCCTATCATTATCTTACCTTCTTCTTCCATTTTCTTACAAACTGCAATGATTTTCTGCTGACTTTGTTCGACATCAGTTATCTTTGTCGGGCCTAGAGATTCTAGATCATCGCTGAGCATCTGCCCAGCACGTTCAGACATATTGTTAAACAACTTTTCTTTTAGTTCATCGCTAGCAGTTTTCAGCGCAATTAAAAGATCTTCTTGATTAATTTCCTTCATGACCAACTGAATTCCGGTATCATCAATTTTGAGAATATCTTCAAAAGTAAACCGCAGATTGCGGATCTCGTCTGCTAATTCCTGGTCCACCTCATCCATGGAAGTAAGAATACTTGTTTCAGTCGCACGATCCAGTTTACCCATTACAGCCGCAGCAATTGCAATGCCCCCCAGTTTATTACCAGAAACAGCACCTGAAGTTCTAAACTCAGCCTGCAGAGCTTCATCAAGGTCACGTATAACCGAAGGAGCCACCCTTTCAAGAGTCGCGAGCCTCTGAATAACCTCCATGCGCTTATCTTCCGGTAGTTCTCGAATAGTCAAACTCGCCACAGGAGGTTCAAGGTGTGCCAGAATAATTGCAGCTGTTTGTGGGTGCTCGTTTTTAACAAAGGAAGCAATAATTTTAGGATCTAACATACGAACGGTTTCCAGTCCACCGCCCAATTCTTCTCCGGGAGTTGTAATATTGTTTAAAATATCGACCGCTTTAGCTGGATCCATCGCTTGCATCAATGCAGTCTTGAGAAATTCCACGCCACCCACACCCAATCCACCAGCACCTGACGCTACCAAGTCATAAAATTCCTTGCTTACCATCTCCATCACACTCGAATCCACGTTACCAAGGGCAGCCATATAATTTCCTACACTCTGGATTTCACGCTCATCCATTTTGGATAAAACCAATGCCGCATTTTCTTCACCCAGAGTCATCAATAGGATTGCTGCTTTTTCGGGTCCTGTATATATTCTTTCAGCCGTCTTTAAATTTTTATCAGTATCCGCCATTGAATTCTTACCCGTTTCCGTGGATTATTATTACAATATGACTCTCGCCCTTCCGAGTGTCAATATCAAACCGGGACCGCGCTCATCCTGAAGAAACTCTAAAAACCATTAAATAAAACAATTCATATAGCTTTCCGCGCTCTTACGAATAGTACAATTGCAGATAAATGTGGGCCTTGAACTTTTTATCGTCCATTTGTCTTGAAAATTAAGTCTATAAGCTTAAAAACTGCAGATTTCTTTATGAATATTATTTCTGCTGCTGCAATGGCCCTTTATAGCCTCCTACAATAATATCTGTAATGAGAATAACCCGGTCATAAATTTTTAGTTTTCTTAAAGAGGTGGGTTATAGGTGATACTGGAACGACAATTAGAAATCGCTCTTCAAAAGCCTGGCAGGAAAAGCGCTTTACTGGATAGTGGGGAAATACAACCGATCTATTGCGATTTACTCTTTTACAGGCTCATCCTTATAAAATTCAAATTCACAACTGGAAAAAATAAAGTTCATTGTCTTTTGACCCAACAACTTGGTTGTCGTCTGACTCAATGATTCCGGATTCGACATAAGGCGCTTCTGAACATCTTCAACTTTTTGTTTTGTTTGCTGCGCCAACAATTCATACTCACCTTCCATATCTTGTTGCGTGATGTGAATATTCTCTGCCTGGGCAATCGACTCAAGTGCCATATACCCCTTGGTATTGAAAATTGCCTTCTCCCGCCATTCTTTCTGCGCTTTTTCTGGTTCGAACCCAGAATCCTCAATCTTCATACCCGACTGCGCAATCTGAAATTTCATTCCCTCGATCATGAATTTCAGTTCTCGCTCTATAATGGATTCTGGAGGCATGGTATCAGCCTGTTTAACCAACATATTAAAAATATCTTCTTTAATTTTCAGTTCTTCTTTCTGGTCTTTATGACTTTGAAGATCCACCTTGATAGCACGCTTAAGTTCATCGACTGTTTCAAATCCCTCCCGGCTGGCGATTTCATCTGATAATTCCGGTAAGGTCAGTTGTTTAATTTCTTTGATATTTATCTTAAACGTTGCCCGATCATCTTCTTGTCCTTCTTCAGCACCAGGTACCGGGAAACTAATGCGCTGAACCTTTTGATTCCAATTGGGAGGAAGAATAACCTTGATCTCAAATTCTCCACCTGCCTTATGGCCTATAAGTTGATTTTCAAAACCATCCAGCATCTTCTTTTCACCGATTCTAAGCTCAAAGTCTTCAGCCTTTTCATTTTCCATCGGCTGGCCATCAACAAAGCCTTGAAAATCCATCTTCACAATATCCCACAGAGCCACAACATGGTCGGCAGCCATAACATCGAGAGAACCGTGACGAGCCAGAACTTTCTCCTGAGTTTCTTCCATGTCTTTATCTGTAATTACTGCTTCTTTTTTCTTAAACTTAAGCCCTTTATAATTTTTGATTTTGATATCCGGTTTGATATCGAGGACCACCGAAAACTTTAAAGGTTCATCCTTTTTAATGTTCTGCAATCCCGCATGGTCGATCTCAGGTTGCCCTGTTGGACGCAGACCAGATTTATTCAATGCTTCTTCGTAATACTCCTGCATCAACTCCTGAAACATATCTCCAAATGACTGCATGGGAACCTGTTTTTCAAGAACTTTTTGCGGAATTTTTCCCGGTCGAAATCCAGGCATCTTCATTTCCCGATTCAGTTGTTTATAAGCCGCATTGATTCGTTTCGACACTACCTCTTCGGGAATAGTGATAGTCAATTTTCGCTTCAGTTCTTCTAACTCTTCAACATCGTATTCCATCGTTCCGCCTTTAAAAATTTTTTTTATTTAGGTTCAAGCTCGCCAAATTTCTCAAGAATCATTTGATCGACTTCTTTTTTTAATTGCTGCAAAATATCTTCATAGGAAAAGGAGCCTAGAGTTTCAGTCCCCTTTTTCAAATTCACATGCGTTGGGCCACACCACATTCCTAAATCAGCATCATCCGTTTCACCTGGCCCATTTACTCTGCAACCCATTACAGCAATGGTCAGCTTATATTTTTCCGCATACTCTGTCATCTTGCGAACATCCTGAGCCAGGTCGACAAATTTATCGTTCTCGACTCGGGAACAGCTGGGGCAAGCTATGATATTTAATCCCTCCAAAAAATTTTCTGGCACTGAACGAAACCGACCTTCAGCAATATCCGTAAGAATCTCCCGGCCCACATCAATTTCCTGACCTTTATCATCATTCGGCAACGTCAATGAAACGCGGATAGTATCGCCAATTCCAGCTGAGATCAATTGTTCAAATGCAATGCGAGTTTTGATAATACCCTCAGGAGGAAGCCCTGCCTCGGTAACGCCTAAATGCAAAGGCACGTCTGGCCTTTCCGCAGCAAACCTGCGGTTGGCATCGATCACTTTTGTAGAATCAGAGTCCTTGAGCGACACACAATAGTTCTCGAACTTCATTTCATCAAGCATTTCACAATGATCCACTGCACAACGCACCATGGATTCGGTGGAGTCGTCTTTATATCTTTCTTTGTAATCCGGGTCAACGGAACCGCAGTTAACTCCGATTCGAATAGCGCAATCGTTTTTTCTTGCCGCCTCAACGATGAATTCGACTTTTTCGCGAATAGACTTATCTTTTTCCAAATGAAAAAGGTGACCGGGGTTATAACGAATCTTATCTACCCAAGGAGCAACGATGGGAGCCAGCTTATAGTTCTCCTGCAAATCTACAGACCAAGTACTGTCAGGAAATTTTTTCCGCAACTCTTTCAGTGCTTCCACATCTTTTTCGCTGTCCACCGCAATTCGGATGACATCGGCATTGGCTTTTTCCAGCACTTCTATCTGTCTGGCAGTTGCGGTCAAATCTTGAGTTTGCGTCGCTGCCATACTTTGAACGGCAATGGGAGAATCTCCACCAATCACCAATTTTCCAATACGAATCTTTCGTGTCTTTCTTGGCTGCATTATTTAGTGTTCCTGTTTCGGATAGTTATCTGGAAGGGAACCTTCCTCTGTCAGGCGAGCCTGAACAAAATGAACATCAAGATTAACAAATAAGAGATGCCATAACAAGACAGAGAGCGCCCTATTCTCAGACATTTGATAGATTTCGAGCACGATCCAATGGAAACGGGTTGTCTGGACTGCTGAAATCCGGCAAATTATGCACCTCAGACTCCAGGGGTTGCAGGAACAAAGACTCAAATCCAAGTTCTTTTGCCCATGCAATAGCCTGCTCGTATTCATCAGCGGTTATTCTTCTATTTAAAGTGGATGCCGCTTTATGAACAGGACGATACTGACTCATCAAACTTAAAGGCACAGAAGACGACAATTCCAAGGCCACAAAACATAAAGTTTCCCAAGTAGCTGTCATCTGTTCCGGCAATACTAGATGCCGAACCAAAAGACCTCTTTCGGCTATTCCCTGTTCATTAATTTTAAGTGGGCCTACCTGTCGAAACATTTCCATCACTGCCTGACGGGAAAATTCAGGATATTCTTTAATATGCGACAATTCCCGCGCAGACTCATTATTTGCATATTTCAAATCAGGCAAATAGATATCAACAACGCCATCCAACAGTTTCAGCGTTTCAATAGCATCATAACTATTACTGTTATAAATGATGGGTAACCGGAGTCCTTTTTCTCGAGCCAACGCAAGACTTTTTAACAACCCTGGAACAACATGTGAGGGAGAAACCCAACCGATAAAATGCACTCCCTGCTCCTGTAACCGAAGCATTGCAGTTGCGGCTTTTTCATAAGATTCCTGTGCAGTGATTTCAGACTTACCGGACGACCATTCCTGAGAGATTTGATAATTCTGGCAATAGTCACAACGCATATTGCAAGCCGTTACAAATAGGTTACCGACACCGTTGCTACCGACCAAAGGCGGTTCCTCACCGAAGTGCTGAACACTTGATGAAATATGCAGAGTGTCCAACTGACCACAATATCCAGTTTCACCCTCCATGCGATTTACCTCACACGCATGCGGACATACCCGGCAGCTTCGGTAAATTTCATAGGCTTGATCGGCACGCTGTTGCAGTTCTTTTTGCGACAAATCCAAATACGCTACAGTCATTTAATAGATATCCCCACATGTCATCGCGAGCAACCAAAGGGAGCGCGGCGATCCAGACTTTAAAATTTTCATAATAACCTTCTCCTCCGAAGGGAGAAGGAACTTTTAACCTTCCCCCTGATAAAGGGGATTGAGGCGGTTGGGGTGAGTGGCACTTTATATCCTGATAAAACAATTAAAACACAAACAAACCGATTGCCCCACAAACAAAAAGGGATGTTAATATATTGAAAACGAATCGACCCTACTCACCTGATCGAGTTTAAACGAATATGAAAAAAATCTTTATCGTTATTTTTGGGTTACTGCTATTTGCCCACCCCGTAACCGCAACACCCAAACACGGACTCTCATTATATGGTCCGCAGGACCTGAAATACAATCCCGGTCAACCATATGATTATGCCAACCCGAATGCGCCAAAGGGAGGAAACCTCGCGCTGGCAGACTTCGGTGCGTTTACAAAACTAAATCCAGCTTCTCTAAAAGGAGTCACCGCCCCGGGTATCGGGCAACTGGTTTTCCAGACCGCCATGGATAGTTCTACAGATGACGATGAACCGTTCTCACAATATGGCAATCTAGTAGAAAAAGCCGAAGTGGCGGAGGATCACCTCTCTCTTACCTATCATCTCTATAAACAGGCCAAGTTTTCAGACGGGCATCCATTAACCGCAGACGATTTCGTTTTCTCATTCAACCTGATAAAAGACCCTCAATATCATCCGATTTATAAAGAATATTTTAAAGATATCAAATCCATCGAAAAAATCGATGCACATACCGTCCGCTACTATTTTGCAATCCACAACCAAGAATTACCATTGATCACCGGACAAATGATAATCCTCCCCAAACATATTTATGGGGTAAAGGGGAAAACTTTTGGCTCCGACTTTGATGATATCGCTGTAGCCAGCGGACCCTATACCATCGAAAAGTATGACTATGGTAAATATATCACTTACAAGCGCAATCCTAATTGGTGGGGAAAAGATATCGCGATCAATAAAGGCAGATACAATTTTGACCGCGTCACCTATAAAATCTATCTCGACCCGGTAGCACAACGCGAAGCGTTCAAGGGCGGCGAGTTCGATATGCAATTGGTAAACAGTTCCCGTGACTGGGCATTGGACTATAAAGGAGACTTCGTTAAAAAGGGCTATTACCTGCGTACCCAATTTCCTCATACACGGATTGCCGGGATGCAGGGTTTTGCCATGAACATGCGTAACCCAATATTTAAATCTCGCAAAGCTCGTGCCGCTATGGCAATGGTATTTGATTTCGAATGGAGCAACAAAAATCTTTTTTACGGACAATACACACGTAACGATTGCTTTTTCGATAACAATCCTGAAATGAAGTCGAAAGGGATCGCAACAAGGGAAGTAAAAACTCTACTCGAATCACTACGCAAAAAATACAAAAAATTTGTTCCCAAAACCGCACTCACCAAACCCGTTGGCGCACCAGGACAGGGGTCGTCCGCTGAAAGAAATATAAAAGTGGCAAACGCCCTTCTCGATTCCGCAGGTTGGAAAATTGGCAGTGACGGCATTCGCAGTAAGGGCAAAGATAGAATGGAATTTGAGCTTCTGTTGGCCGGACCGGGATTCCAACGCATCGCTGAACCTTATAAAAACAATCTTAAAAAAATTGGCGTGCATATGAGCATCAAGGTCATTCAGGTTGCTGAATACGAAGAACGTTTACGAAATTTTAAATTTGGTATGATCGTTGCCGGCTATCCGCAAAGCCGCTCACCCGGCAATGAACAACGTTATATGTGGGGTAGCGAATCTGCAGATACTCCAGGAAGCAGAAACTATATGGGAATCAAAAATCCCGCACTCGATGAACTGATCGAAAAAATCATAGCCGCAAAAAACCGCAAAGATCTTGTATTAAATATTCAGGCATTAGACAGGATACTCACACATCAGTATTATGTTGTACCGCACTGGTATATTTCTTACGACAGAGCCGTCTACTGGAACAAATTCAGTAGGCCTGAAGTTAATGCCTCGCAAAACGCGATCAGTAACAACCTTCTAGAATGGTGGTGGTGGGATAAAGACAAGGCAGAAAAACTCAATAAAGCCCGTGCCGCTGGGGCATCTCTTAACTAAACGTTCGATTAACAGATCATGACTGCATATATCATCCGTCGTTTTTTATTGATGTTCCCGACTTTGATCGGGATTGTTACCATCACTTTTATTGCGACGCAATTTGTTCCCGGTGGCCCTATCGACCAGATGAAATCCACTTTAAAAGGCCATGGCAATACTCTCACCGAAGCAGGTGGCGGAGCAATAACAGGCCCCGGCAGTAAACAGGGTGAGCTGGACCCGAAACATTTTGAACAACTAAAAAAGATCTATCACCTCGACAAACCTTTATGGGAAAGGTATCTGCGAACATTCCTTTGGTACTCTCCTACAAAGTATGAACCATTGATCGATTCCATTTTAAATTACGATAACTGGCAAGGCTTTCTTGTCTTCAAGTTTGGCGACTCCTTCTATAGAAACAAATCTGTCCTGTCTTTGATAAAAGAAAAACTTCCCGTTTCAGCCTCGTTAGGGGTCACCAGTTTCTTTTTAACCTATACCATTTGCATCTTTCTAGGTATCGCTAAAGCCGTAAAAAACGGTAGTCGATTCGA
>Ga0115000_10000438_pt1 | contig 38896 bp, 47 predicted proteins | sample ArcticOcean_MG_C_6_FD_89690 | JGI IMG/M metagenome (GOLD analysis project Ga0115000, IMG submission 89690) | Marine microbial communities from western Arctic Ocean - ArcticOcean_MG_CB8_128 | ecosystem: Environmental > Aquatic > Marine > Oceanic | place: Arctic Ocean: Canada Basin | collected...
AATTAGGTGATGAAAAATGAAGTGTAAATGTGAAGGTAGGATTTACGAATTAACTATAACTAACCATACTCTATGTATTGAATGTGGTTGTCAATATCCAAAAGGTGGTAAAAAATGAAATGCATTAAACCATTAAAACATAACCCTCAATTTGAAGGTAAGGCTAACTGCAAAGCGTGTGCGTGTGAAGCCAAAGAAGACGCTTATGAATATCTAAGGGGTAAAGAATAATGGGTATGAAAGGGGAAAGATATTTATATAATTCTGAATTAGAAAAGAGAAAGAGTTTAAGGGGTATTTGAATGGATTTACAGACATATGTAAAGAGTGTTTGGCCTCCTATGAATACTGCTAAGAATTACAAGACTATTTTAGAGTATTATAGTAATGATAGGGATTCTGAAAAATATGGTAGGAGTCCACATAATGGAATTTTGATTTTAGATTTAATTAGAAATTATTTAGGTAGTGAAGAAAAAACATATTTGGAAATCGGAGTTATGTTCGGAAGTTCATTAGGATTGATGCTGATGAATGAAACTGAAACAAAGTGTATAGGGGTTGATTTATTTGATTTAGAAACATATAAAAATATAGAAAATCCATATAATTGTTCAATTGAAAAGGTAAAGCCGATAATTGATGATTTTAATATTTTTGATAGAGAATATCATTTAGTAAAAGGCGATTCAACTGATTTAAAAACAATTGAAAGGGTAAAGAATTTAATTCCTAATGGTTGTGATATATTGTTTATTGATGGAAACCATGATGGGGATTATCCACTCTTTGATTTTAATAATTATAGCAAATTAGTAAATCCAGGAGGGTTTATTGTTTTTGATGATTATATGACTTTTAGGGCGGTTAAAGAATCAATAGATAAGATAAAAAAAGAAGTTGATTTAAAAGAATTTGAATTTTTGGGGATGATTGCTCCATTTTATAATGAATATGTAATTAAGAGGTTGTAATATTATGGTAGATAAAAAAATAATTTATGTAGATATTGATGAAACCATCTGTTATTATGATGAACCCTTAAAGGATTTTAATTACGCTTTGGCTAAACCTAATCATAAAGCAATTGAATTAGTTAATGAACTTTATGATTTAAACAATACTATTATTTATTGGACAGCGAGAGGAACTGTAACTGGAATTGATTGGTATGATTTAACAGAATCTCAATTTAAAGAGTGGGGCGTTAAATATCATGATTTAAGGATGGGTAAGCCAGCGTATGATTTATTTATTTGTGATAAAACAAAAACAATGGAGGATTTACTATGACGACTTATTATATTATCCCTGCTAGAAAAGGGTCGAGAGGATTTCCAAATAAAAATAGGAAACTTTTTAACGATACTTTTAGCAAAATCCCTGTTAAATTATACAGTAATGTAATTATTACAACAGATGATGATTATATTATTGACCTTGTTAAAGACACTACTGTAAAAGTAATAAAAAGAAGTAGTGAATTAATTGGAGATAAAGTTTCTATTAAACCTGTATTACAAGATGTTGTTAAAAAATTAGACCTAGACGATAAAGATATTATTGTTTTATTATATTTGACCTATCCAAAAAGGAGTTGGAAGCAAATTGGACTTTGTAAATCTTTTATGGTTGAAATGGGAGGTTCTAGTTTATTGTGTGGACAGGATGTTAAATCACATCCCTATTTGTGTTTGCATAAATCAGGGTTCAAAGGTAGTCAAATTATAAAGCATGATTTATACAGAAGGCAAGACTATCCTCTGGTTTTTGAATTATCTCATTATGTAGGGGTTTGTTATGTTTCAGAATTAGGAAAATTAAATTATAATCTTTACAACGACTCTACTTTGTATTATCATTTGCCTGATAGAGTTTTGGATGTAGATTATGAATCAGATTTATTAACCGAATAGTTTATATAGGTATCAATGGAGTTGTAGGATTGTGGAACAAAACGGGTCGAACGCAATTATTGCAATATCTATGGGTGATGAACCTATGAGCGATATAAACTATGTTAAGAAGTGGTTTACATTGAATGGTTATAAGGTTACTGATGAGAATCTAGTTTCTAAAAATTATAATATTGAATATACTTATTTTGAAAAGTTAGGTGTTATTTCATTCTCTTATAATGGAGATATTGATTTGAATTTCCCAGATATTTTATTTACATTTATCGGTCTTTTAAAAGATGTTAAAGGCACATCTATATCTATTGCAGAGGAAACAGTTATGGGATTTCAAACTTTGATTGACCTTCCTCTAGGTAAGTTTAGAAAGAATGTATTGGAGAGTGAGTGAAATGAAAAAATTGATGTATAAATGGAAATGTATGGATTGTGAATCTATGGTAAATCATAAGGGACTTTGTAGAGATTGCACAGAGTATTCTGAATTAGGAGATATTGTAACTCCTGTTGCAAGGGTTAAAGTTGATATGGATGGTCATGAGATTATTAAAAATACTAATGTGGATAAAACTTATATTTTTAGAGATGGTTCTGAAGGTAAGAAAGGATTTAGAGGACCTAAAAGGATGACTAAGAAACAAATGATGCTTGCCGATGAAGAGGCAGTTGCTATGGCCGAGGCTATTAAGCAATTGGTGGACTCACAAGGTGATGGTGAAGAGATGCTCGAATTTGGAGAATCTGTAACTATTGATGAAGAAGAGTAATTTTAAGGTTGTGATATTTTGAATTTTGAATCTACTATGCTTATTGCTAATTTTACATTGTTATTTGTAGCCTATGCTGTAATTTTAATTTACTTTAGGAAGGTATCAGATGAGTTAAATAAACTAGATGTTAAACAGCAAAGCACAATTTATGGTGTTTCTCATGTTTGGGGTTCTGTTAAAGAATTAAAAGAATATATAGGAACAATTCAAGATGAGATATCTAGAATGATTGAAATTAAAGATGAATTAAGGGATGAAAAAGATGGAAATGAATAAATATCAAGAATATGCTAGAAATACTGCACAATATCCAAATGATACATGGTATAATGGGTTAATTTATACAGTATTAGGTTTAAATGGAGAGGCTGGAGAAGTCGCTGAAAAGGTAAAGAAAATGCTTAGAGATGATTTAAAATTAGAAGATTGTAAAAAGGGCATAATTGATGAATTAGGTGATGTTTTATGGTATGTTGCTAGTGTAGCAAATGAATTAGGTTATGATTTAAGTGATGTTGCCAATAGGAATATTGAGAAACTAGATAGTAGAATGTCTAGGAATGTAATTCAAGGTAATGGAGATAATAGGTGATTTTACAAAACATTATATATGTCCTATCCATAATGTAAATATAAGAAAGGTGAGATGAATGGAAACAGTTGAATTAAAGGATAAGCCAAAGGTTATTTGTTTAGATATTGAAACATCTAATGTGAGTATGAAAAGTGAAGGATTATACTTCGGAAACCCAGATGGGTGGAAAACCTCTTGTGTTTGTATATATGATGGTTATGAAGATAAAGGGTATTATTATGTTAATGACCCTGAATTAATTAAACAGAGATATGCTGAAGTTATGGATGACCACCCTGTTAAAGATTCTATGTTTAATCACCTGTTTAGTTTTAAAGACATGTTGCAGATGATGGAGGATTTTTTTAACAAAGGATATACACTAATCACACACAATGGAAATAGTTTCGACTTACCTATCTTAGCAAAGCCTATTAAAAGCGGCGGTGCTAATTTAAAGGATATTATACAAAGGTTTAAAAAGAATGATAGAAACTTAGATACTTGTGCATACTTGAAAGAAAAAACAGGATATAGATTTAGATTGCAATATTTAATTAAAGGCATCGTAGGTGAGGGTAGTTCAAAATTAATGAATGCTAGCGAGGCACCAATTGCTTGGAATTCTGGAAATTATTTACAGGTTTTAGGATATTGTATGTGTGATTCAATATTTACTTATAAGGTTTATATGGGTGTTAAAAATAACAATGGTTGTTTTCACAGTAAGGTTAAACATAATAAGAAAGAATTTTATGTAGATATTGAAGGTATTGATTGGTGATAATGCTTTAAATAGTAGTTTCATCTATTATATGTTATGGATGAACAGGATTTTGAAAGCATTGGTTTAACAGAGAAGCAATTAGAAAGACAGTTAAAGAAGATAAGGGATTTGGTTTTTAATGATTATGAGGCTTACCCAGATGGAAGTTATAAGGGAGAACTTATTCAAGATATATTATCTATATTACAAAAAAACATGCCAAAGGAAGATGAGGTGAGTGATATTATTTATTTAAAGATGGTTAAAGATGCGGCTTTAGATGTGACTGAGTATATATTGTCTAGTTTAAAGGGCATAGATACAAGGTTGGCAACTTTCTATTCTTATGATTTTACTAATCAATCATATAATTCAATATATTCCGTAGGTTTAAAGGCAAAGGCAAAGGATAATGATGACGATAATCCTATGTATGGATAATTATAAGTCTATTAGGGGAGATTATTATGGATGATGAAAAATACGATATATATAATATAGGAAGTGGTTTAAAGGGTAAACCTGAAAAGGGTAAAGTAGATACTCATAAAAAAAGAGATAAGCATTGGAGAAAGGGTTCTAAAAATAGAGCAGACCAACCTAGTCAAGATTTAAACAGAGATGTGGAGATGTTGAGGATGCAAAATTTAGTAATTTGTAAAACTTGTGATAATATATACCATAATTCCTTAGAGATTTGTCCCTATTGTTAAACTAACCTTTAAATAGGTTATATCACCATCCTTTAAATATGGCCAAAGTAGTTAATATAGTAGCAAGCACCAGATATGCATCTAAATTAGATGTTAATACAATCGCAGATTTATTAGAAATTGATTTTGAACAAGAACAATTCCCAGGTATGGTATACAGAATTGCAGAACCTAAGGTATGTGTATTACTTTTTAGAAGTGGTAAGGCAGTAGTTACAGGGGCTAAAAATGTAGAATCTATTGATATTGCATTTAAACTTTTAAGAGAAGATTTACTAAAACATGGGTTTGAATTATGGGATGAGGCAGATTGCGAATCCGTATTACACAATATTGTAGTTACCTGTGATATTTGTGAAGATGTAGATATTGAAAAAATTAACTTATCTAAATTGATGTTGCTACTTCCCTTTGAAAAGACTGAATATGAACCTGAACAATTCCCAGGCTTGATTTACAGGCTTAGTGACTTGGGTGTAGTATACCTTATATTCTCAAGCGGTAAATGTGTAATTACAGGGTCGAGTGACTTTCAAACTGCTAAAGATGCAGAAGTAGAGATTAAAAAGCAATTAAATGAATTAAAGGTTAATCTTTAATAACCATGATGTTTAAGACCTTTGAATGGTAATTGAACTCCACCAGAGATGGTGGTGTCTGAATGACCTACATAAGAATATGGAGTATGTGCCTTTTCATAATAGAGGAAACCCTTTCTGGCTAATAAAGTCCATATAGTATTATGTAATAGTTTATCATCTCTCTTTTTTTCTCCACTTTCTAGACCTCTTAGTAGGTTTCCAGTATCCCAACCACCCATCATAGGGTAAATGTTAGGGTCAACTCCAATATCTATTTCTCCCGAATCATTTAAACACCATCTTGTATTTAACCTACCTAACCATTTCATATCTTTATTATAAAAATAAGCAGTAGCGTTCCTAAATCCTAAATCTTGGAATGGACCCTTCCAATAATGTTGTGAAATCTGTTCACAAGAATATCCAGACCTTCCAGTCGTTCTTGACAATATATGGACTGGGTCGTTAGATAGTTCTATGTAAAACACATCACCAGCCGCTTCAATTTTATACAACCCCATAACTTTATCAAAAACAGAACCTTCATAATCTTTATTTCTATTCTTAATTCTATACTTTAATGCAGAAGTTAATAAATCTTTTTCTTCAGTAGTCATCATATGTTTTGTTTTATCATAGAATTCTTCTACACACTCTTCAACCCACATATTGACATCTGTTGGGAAGTCATCTTCTGTTAAAACGGATAGTTGAGTAATTTCCATAGTTTAACATTAAACATTCTACTATTTAAACATACTGATAATACATATTAAATAGTTGTTTATACTTTAGTTAATTATGGAACAACCTTTACCAAAAGATTATGACCTTCAATGGCATCATAAATGGTGGAGGAAGTTTAGAGTTATAGACTCTGAAACATTAATCAATAAATTAAACCTTAATATTCCATTTAGAGATTATACTGCAATATGTATGGTATTATTCGAGAGAAACCCTAATTGGTCAAGCGATATTAGTGCCGATGAACTTATGTCTGAAGTGTTATTTAATAGATTTCAAGAAAAGATTTTAAAACACTATTTAGGACATATCCCATATACACCTAAAGGGGATATTGACTATCAGCATACATCGGAATTACAACTCAATTTTGCAAAATATTCTCCAACAATGTTTGGGATGTTTGGTCTAGCAAATAATCCATTTGGTAATAATAGGAACTCATTCCACGAATATCTTAGTATGTATATAACACAAATGTTTAAGAACAATTATATGTTAAATTTAACTAGGGCAACCACTCAGGATTTATTAAATGGTAAATTATTATATAAAAGAATTACTGATTGGATAGACCAATATGGGCATAAGAAAACTTTATGGCATGTTAAATGGCTAACCCCTTGTATTCCAGCGATTAAAGAGACTTTTGAATTCACATATAGTCACAGAAAAGATAATTATGAGAAGGTTAAAAATGGAAGGCCATATAAATTGTATCAATTTACAGTATTGATGACTAATTTGGATAAGCCACAGGAACAAAGAAATTCTACCTTAAGCCAAGGAAAAGTAATGGTAGATAAAAATAATAACAAAATAGAAACAAGTTGGGAAATTCATACTTTTAACCATAAGTATGAAAGCAGCATTCATGACAAAATTGTAGCCGATGGTAAAAATCCAGAACTTTATCACAGTATGACTACTGGGGCTCAAACAAACCCTCCGAAAATTTATTTTATACCCGATGTTTTGATAGGCAGGGTGCATAGGGATAAAACTAGAGACTTACTTACAACATTTATAAGAGATATCAAAACAAATGAAATACAACATCTTGATTTGTTAAAGAATAATTTAAGATTAGAATACCTTACTACTAAATACAAGTTAGATTATTTTGGAGATGTGGATTTAGAAATAGCCTATTTAGACTCTTTTGACATTGAGGGGTATGTGGTTAAATCAAAACCAATTCATATTCTTAATTGGTTATTAGCGAATAACCCACTAGGTGGTGGAGATAAATGAATTTAATGAGAGAAGACAGCACCACTAAAGACAGGTTAAAAATAACTCAAAAAATATTTAAATTTATCACAAGTGTAGGGATTGACTTGGATGACTTATTCCCTCATTTACAGATTGAATTAAAGAAAAATAGCCTCAAGTCTAAATTTGGTATTAGTAATCCTACATCATTTCTTGAACTAGACCTAGATGATAATGATTTGTCAGAAACACAAGTTAAGAATATATATAACGCTATGACAAGGCAACTATTTAAATCTAGAGCCTTGACTTCATTAGAATTAAGTTCCTTATATAATCCAATTAAAAATAATATTGTGATGGAACCTAAAAAATTAATCTATGAAAAGTTTCAATCTTATTTTATTGACCCTCCGTCATTTAATTATTATTCTAAGGCTGAGTGGTTAGAGGAATTGGATGGTGAAAAGGAATTGCTACTCGCAAAAGATAATGCGCCTATGGTCTATGCTAGTCAATTAATCAATGTATTTGCTGATGAAATGATGAACTTAAGTAAAATAACCCTATGCACAGACACATCACTAGAAGATTATAGGGGGGAAACACCATTGACCGATACAAATAACATTAAGGGAGACATCCTCGCTATCCTCAATTACTTAACATTTTACTCAGATACTCACGCAATAGATTTAATATTTGAAACTAAATATGTAGATACAAAAATAATTACAACAATAAAACTTGTGCAGTTGGGAATTTATGCTACCCATAAGAGGTTAGGACAATCATGGTATGAGCCTAACACCCAATGGGATATTGATGAATGGTTTCCTGCAAATTTTTTATATTCAGTAGATGAAAAAATTATGGGAATTAGTAGGGCTAATAAGTTTGCAATAAATTGGATTCATAGAAATCCTATGGATGTGAAATAATGAGTGAGTCGGATATAACAGATGATTGGAAGATGGAAAAAAAAGTATATGTAGAGTTTGTAAAATATATTGAAAAATTAGTGGGTAAAGAACTAAGCCATAAGAATGCTGAGAAATATAGAAATATTCTAAATAAAGATGAGTTACTCCAAGGGGATTTAAAAAGCGCCGCTAGTTATGAGGGAATTACAGGAGATTTGTTAAAACTTAATGCTGTAGAGTTTAACTTATTTATTAAAAAGTTAGGGCTTATTAATTATAATAAATTTTATACTGAAGAAGATATGTTAAAAGATTTAGTAAATTACCATGGACCTGTAGATTCAATCATGTTAGGTGAGGTTATCCAAGACTTTGACAAAACACAAGTTAATAATGACTATGTGGATTATTTGGCTAATTCCGTTTTTAAAGATGGTTGGATTCTTTGGAGTAAATCTTCATATACATTCGAGTTTCAACCAGATTTTATTCTCAGTTATATTTATCAAGAGGAAGTAATCGATGGGAATATTCTCATACCCTCGTATCAGCAAAAGATAAATTATAAAAAGAGAATGTTAGATTTGAATATAGTAGGTAATAGGGATGTGGGTGGGCAGGGCTATGTGTATACCGTTAGTTACCCTCAGCCAATCTACTTCAGAGATTTAATGCTAAATGAATATTTCCTAACCTACAATTTGATGCACCTAGGAGATTCACTAACTACTAATAGATTTGCTACATCATATCTTAATTGGATTGATAATGACCCTTTGGAGTTGAAAAGATGAATAAAGATTATTTTAAAAAACTAGTAACACATTATCTGATGGATGAGGTGAATACTACCAGAACTCCAAACTTCTCAAAAATCTTAGAAATTTTTAAACCTGTCTATACTCAGGACGAGCATATTTTAGTAGAAAATAAATTAATATATATTCTAGGCGGGCCAGAAGATTTGAGGGGGTATTTTGTTTTTTCTGATGAATATACTACTTATATTTGGAGCAGTATGTCCAGACAGATAAATACAGATGATTGGTATGAGACTGACAGTCACTCAGGTTGGTCGAATAAGCATCATTGGATTGTAAGAGGTGAGCCCCTAAGTGGTATGAATAAGGGTAAAGGGTGGAATCATGGATGTGATGCAACTTATTATATTTTAGAAGTTCCATTAGAATACATTAAAGGGAACTACCTTAATTGGAGATTGAGAGACCCCCTTAACCTTAAATAGGTAGTAATACTTTTAGATATTATGGACGAGTTTATTAAAAGGCCTGTGTTAGATGCAAGTTTAAAATCTGCATGGGACCATGTTGCATCAGACTATCCAGACCAAATTATAAAACAGCATAATGTGGGTGAGTCAGAACAAAAAGGTAATATTAGTAATATTGTCAACCTATTCCATGATAGATACAAGGCTATTAAAAAAATTATAAGGATGCAATGTGGATTTAGACAAACAGCAGATATTAAAGATATTTTAAAGGAAAAGGGTAGAGGAAATTATAACATAATTGGTATAGTTATGTCCACTAGGAGAACTAAAAGTGGAGGGAGGATGGTAGAGGTAGAAGACCCATCAGGAACTATGAGCGTTTTTATCAAAAAAGAAGACCCTGCCGCTAGAAGTTTGATGAATGACGATGTTATTGGAATTACAGGTAAGTTTAGTAAGGATGGTAGGATGTTCTGGGTTGATGAGGTAAGATATGCAGATGTGCTTATGAGCCATCAAAATAAAGGTGGTAAAGAATATGACCCTATATCTATTGCATTTATTTCAGATATCCACATGGGAAGTAAGCATTTTTTAGAACACACTTGGGATAAAATGATGAAGTGGCTTAATGAGGATAAACTAGCAAAGAATATAAAATACCTTGTTCTGTCAGGTGACTGTATAGATGGGGTAGGAGTCTATCCTAATCAGGAAAAGAATTTAGTTATACTTAATGCTTATGAACAATATGAGTTTTGTGCTAGAAAGTTAGATGAATTGCCAGACCACATAACGCCAATCATGTTGCCTGGAAATCACGATGCAGTTAGGCCCGCCCAACCACAGCCTGTTTTAGAACCTCTCATTCAGCAAAGGTTTAATTCAACAGTTCATGTAGGTAATCCTTGTAGGGTAAATCTAAATGGTATTGATTTATTATCCTATCATGGGCAAGGTATGGATGATATCATCCCAAAAATGGACCATGTAACTTATGAAAATTCAGTAGAGGGCATGAAGGAAATGTTGAGAAAAAGACATATGGCTCCATCATGGGGTGAAAGGAATTCAATTTCGCCTGAATTAGAAGACCAAATGGTTATTCATACTCCTCCAGATATATTTGTTACAGGACATACACACTCACACGCTTTTGAATGGTATAGAGGGGTTCCATTGGTAGTATCCTCCACTATGCAAGGGCAGACTGATTTTATGAATATGTTGGGTTATGCTTCCCAGAAGGGGCACTTAACTATTTACAATATCCAGAATAGGGAGGCTAAGGTAGTCTCTTTTCATGCCAATGATGATGTAGAGTTTAAGTGATTTTGTAGTGTTTTTATGGATTCTAAAAATTTAATAATTGATGGCTTACTATATAGGCAAGTTTGTATTTGTATTAAACAGCCTTGTGTTATTTGTTTTTGCCTATTTACATTGAATATAAGAGAAATTAACGAAATGCTCAATACAAACATTTATAAGTGTAGTATACTTAGGATAATGCATGGAGAGGCTAAAAGGTAAAGAAAGCGATTTGCATGATGAAATGATTCCTTGGAGAAAACATTTAAAGAAGTGTAGGTTAGAGGACGAACAACAAGTTTATATAGGTAATGAAACTAAGTGATTATTATGAAGGATAAGATTAACACAATTGAGCCCAAGATTAGAATTAGTGAGGAGGTTTTTAAATATGCCATATATTAATAAAGAAGATAGAGAAAAGTTTGATGACTCTTTGAAGGTTATTTCAGATAACATCCTGAGTATGGGTGATTTGAATTATAGTATTTCAAAGATTATCAGTAACTACTTAGATGATGTTAACACTATCGAAGGTAAGGTGGGATATTTCCACTACAATAATTTGATTGGAGTTTTGGAATGTGCTAAACTTGAATTGTATAGAAGACTTGCAGCACCTTATGAAGATTTAAAGATTATACAAAATGGAGATGTTTATGATGCCCTTAGTTGAAAATAAAGGTAAGATGGTTGTATTTGATATTGATGACATTTTAGTGTCAACTAGGCTTAGGCTTCAAAAATATATCTCAGATTTAAAACTTGATTTTGAAAATGCTCAAAAAAGTTATGAAGATGGAGATTATTATGAATTTGACGGTATTATTGATTATGCTGTGGAAACTGTTTGTCTTTTTAGAGATATGGGGTATAAAATTGCTTATTTGACTGGTAGGAGAGTAAGTAGTTTTGAGTTTACTTCTAAGTTCTTAATAGATTCAGGATTCCCTGTAGACGAAGATTATTTGTTTATGAAAGAAAACAGGCAAATTAATACAGCCGTTCATAAAGATAGGGCTTTAACTAACTTGATGGATGATGGATGGGATATTCAATACTATTTCGATGATAATAAGGCAAATCTTGAAGTTGCAGTAGATTTAGGAATTGAAAATATTTATTCTTCAATCGGATACTTTTTTGGAATGTTATCTGATTTAGATGAAGAAGAGATTTACAAAATGTTCCAATAAAGTATTTATATGTGTTTCATATAATTTAAGTTTGGTGAGTAAAATGACTTTTAATAAATATAAAAAAAGTATAGATAATGGAATGGCTGCAGAAAAAAGGTTTGACATCCTTGCTCAAAAAAGAGGTTGTGCAGTTATTGAAGCAAGTAAGAGAGATAACATGATAAGGAAGATAGATAGATATGTTGTTGATGAGAAAGGGATATTAAAGTCTGTAGATGTTAAAACTATGAAAAGAACTAGTAGGTCTGATGTGAATGCACAAGATATGTGGATTTGGATAGAGTTTAATAATGTAAATGGTAATGATGGTTGGCTATATGGTGAGGCAGATTATATTGCTTTTGAAAGAAGTAATAATTTTACATTAGTCAATAGATTAGATTTAGTCAAAATTGCAGAAGAATTAGTTGATTTAGATGCGAGAGTATCTAGTTCTAAACTTGCTAAATATAAAGCATATAGAAGATATGGTAGAAGTGATTTAATTGCTATGATGGAATTAGATAAAATTATCGAAATGGCTGAAGACTATGAGATTTGGTATAAGGAGTGATTTATTTGAATGCTTTAAGTTTAGTTAAGGGAATGTTTAATAAGGGTGATGTCTCCATCTTAGTTTGAAGGGGAGATTTTAATGCATTCCAATAATAAAAATAATAAGTTAGAGATAAAAGAATTAGTCAAAGTAAAGGTTGACTTGAAACAAGAAATTAAAGTATTATTTAATGATAAATCTAATTTAGATTCAAAGATTAGTAAATTGAGGAAAAGTGTTGTCGAATTAGATATTAAATTAAAGGGCCTTTGTAATCATGAATGGATTAGAGAGCCACAACTATATTCCGAATTATATTGTAAGATGTGTGGTGTGTATAAATGACTAAAAATGAATATTTAGAAAGGTTAATTAGTAATAGGTTAAGAAATAACCCATCAGATTCAGAAGAAGATACATTACAAATAAGAGAAATGTATGAATCGTATATATATGATAGAGGTATCTTGGAACTGTGGTGTGATAAACACAATCATAAACTATCTTTGATTAGGACTGTTCTTTCTGGTTTTAACTTACTGGCTGCATCATTAGTGGCTCTAAAGGTTTTTGAGGTGATTTAATGAACATAGAAAGAAAGTGGGCTATGCCATCATCTATTACTTTTAATATTAAACCAATAGCCGAATTGTTAGATGAAGAAGTATTTGAGGGTGTTTGGCTAGACCCATTTGCTAGAGATTCAAAGAGGGCCACTATTACTAATGACATTAATGAGGATACTTCTGCAGAATACCATTTAGATGCCCTGAAGTTTCTAAAAATGATGGATGATGAATCAGCAGATGGGGTATTGTATGACCCCCCATACTCCCTCAGACAAGTTAAAGAATGTTATGATAGTGTGGGAAAGGATTTAACTTCTCATGAGAGTAGATATTTCTTTTCAGACATAAAGAATGAAATTGCAAGAATAATAAAACCTGGTGGAAAGGTTATTTCATTTGGGTGGAATTCAGGAGGCATTGGTAAAAATAATGGTTTTGAAATTCAAAGGATTTTATTAGTCCCTCATGGAGGTCCACACCATGATACAATAGTAACTGTGGATATTAAAGGGTGATATAATGGATAAAGTATTATGTAAAGTTTGTTCAACTAAATTTTCAAATAAGTATATGACTTTGGATTCTGGCACTTATTATTGTAATTGCGGATATGCAATTAATGAAAAGTCTTATAAGGGTGATGCCTAAATGGATAATTGAGGAATAAAATTGACTGAACAGAATGGAGATTTTAACGAAGTTATTGAGCATCTTGAACAAGAAGTGAAAAAAACTACAAAAGGGAGAAGAAAGAAAATGAATAAATTGAAAGGACTTAGATGTTATTTAGCAGGACCAATTGATGCTGCTGAAGATGATGGAGTAGGCTGGAGAAAAGATGCTACAAAGTGGTTGAAGACTAAGGGTGTAAAAGTATTAGACCCTTGTGATAAACCTATTAGTTATACGGCCTATAAGGAAATTGATATTGAAAAGCATAAGATGATGGAATTGAAAAGTAATGCTAGGTATTTTGAATTATCTCAAAGAATGAGCGAGATTGCCCATGTAGATTTGAGAATGACTGATATATCTGATTTTTTGATTGTTTATATTAATCCCAATATTACTATGTTTGGCACTATTCACGAATTGATTAATTCTTTAAATCAGAAGAAGCCTACACTTGTAGTAGTAGAAGGTGGTAAGAAAGTAGCACCTAATTGGTTATTTGGTATTATGGACTTCAATTTTATGTTTGATAGTTTTGAGGAATTATATGATTTCCTTAATTTGATTGATACTGAGTCTATTCAGGCCAATCTATCTAGATGGGTATTCTTTGACAATCTTTAAGTAGTTGTTTGAATTACTATTGATTATGTTTACGGCTAATCATACAGATTCTAGAACTAGAACTCCATTATTTTTTAATGGAGGACTCGCATTTACTGCGGCAGCGAATGAAACTTTCAATGTAGAGGATAAATCTACTATTGATAATTATGACTCTGCAGCATTTAGTATTTTTAGCACTACCGATTTAACTGTAGATGGTTCTAAAGTAGTTGGTAGTGCAGATAAAGGATTTGCAATATCTCCTGCACAAGGATATACTGTAACTATTAAATTATCTGGTTCTACAGGGGATTTAGGAGATATACCTAATATTGTTGTATTAGAAGGTGGAGATAGACTCGATAGGAATGGTAATGATGGATTATATACCTTAACTAGGTCGGATGATAAAACTAAAGTTACTGCAGGTGCGAGAACAGATGGCGAACAACATTTTTTCCAAATTACTAAAGTAGTTGATAATAATGCTGCTGCTGCTGCCGCTACTGCTGCTGCTGCTACTGCCGCTGCTGCTGCTGACGCTGCTGCTGCTGCTGACGCTGCTGACGCTGCTGACGCTGCTGCCAACCAACCAATAATCGCACCTAAGGCACCTAATGCGAAACTTCCTAAATATGCAATGATTGGAATACCTGCCGCTATTGGACTTGTAGTCATTATGGCTATGAAAAAGTAAAGATAAAATACTTAATCTTTATATATCAAGCAAACTAGTTTATAATTATGACTGGATATTTATATAGAGATTCAAAATGTAAGAGTAACTTTATATTTAATGCAGATAATTCGACTTCTGGAATACAAACATTTTCAGCCGAGGCTGCAGACCCTTGTGCTTCAGGGGTTTTATATATTAGACCCCACCCAGTAAGGGGTGATGATATGTTCCAATATTCTACAAGCGGTAGTAGTTGGAGTAATATAGGTGATAAATTAGAAGAAGGCGGTAGTAAGGTTGGAATAGTAGGTTCTGCAGAAGAAAGGGCTAAATCAAAGGCGGGCGCTGCTGGCTGGTCATATTGGGACGATGCTAAGAATTGTATAACTGAGGCAACTGCTTGTCCATCGGGTTCAGATGGTATAGTAATTTTTAAATCTGGAAATAAATTTGGTCTTTTAAATAAAGATAGCCAACTATTAGGTTGGGAAAATTCACTACAAGATGCTAAATTACATGTAGGAGGTAAAAACTCTTGTTATATTGATAGGACTACTACTTCTGCAACAAGTATTGTTACAGTATATGATTATGATAAGTTTGTAAATAGTCCTGAATATTATACTACAGGAGAAGGCAGTTCCTCATACACACCACCTGCTGAAGATGAAGATGAAGATGAAGATGAAGATGAAGATGAAGACGAAGCACCTACCACACCATTAACTGGACAAGTAAATACTACACAATCTGGAGTATCTCCTGTAATGATTGGTGCTGGAGTTGTTGGATTGATAGTTGTCGTAATGGCTATGAAATCCTAAGGAGTAGATTATTATGAAAGGAAAAACTTTTGGAATCCCTAACTCAATTGCCACAATTTTAGTTATTGATGCTTTAGTGATAGGGCTTTATATTACTGGAACTCTTGATACGCACTCAAAACTTATTGGGGCTAAGGTATTGGGAACTACTACTTTAGTTACAGCCTCACTGATGGCATAATCAATAACATATAAGTAGATTTAAGGCTTAACCTTTATATATCAAACAAACTAGTTTATAACATGGGCTATCTTATTAGAGATTCAAGAAGTAAGGCTAATTTTGATTTTAGCGTTCCTAAAAGAATAGTTTATAGTGCAGAATCTGAAATTGATGAACCTGTTGAAACTGTTATCGAGCAAGAAGAAGAAGTAATCCCTGAAGAAGTCCAAGGTCAAAGCACAGACCAAGCCCCAAACCAAGACCCTATACCAGAAGAGGTAGTTCCTGAAGAAGAAGAGGAAGAAGATGATTGGATAGAGGGTGGAGAGTGTTCTCCTGATGGGAGAAATCAATGTGGGTCTGGGATGTATTGTAGTTTTGAAACTTCAACTTGTGTTTCTGATGAAAACCAAGAAGAAGAACAATTGGCTTATGATGAAGAACAAGAACAAATAAGGGAAAAAGAGGCTGCTGAAGCAAAGGCAATTGCTGACCAAGAAGCCGCAGAAGCAAAAGCAAAGGCTGACCAAGAAGCAGCAGAGGCGGCAGCAAAAGCCGCTAAAGATGCTGCATCTAAGAGCAAAACGACTAGTTCCAAAAAATCTGGCGGCGGTGGCGGTGGCGGCGGCGGTGGTAAATATATGACTAAAAATGATAAGTTATGGAAGAAAAAATTGTCTAAGAAAACCAATAAGAAAGTATCACAACCTACAAAGACTAAAACTAATGTAGCCATAAGGCTAGTGGGTGGTCTAGTTGCAGTTGGTGGTATTTACGGCGCATATAAGGCTGTAAATAAATAATCCGTTACTAAATATTTAATAATCGAATTCTGAATCTTCACAAGACAAACCAAATATAATTAAAAAAATTAGGATAAGGCATTCAAGACTCACAATCATCAATCCAACAAATACTTAGGTTTTAAATCATATTTTTCACATTTTAAATCATACTTTTTCTTATCCATTGTTACTTCAATGGTAATGTTACAATCTAAACAAAATACTTTATATTTGATTTTAGTTTTGGATATTTTATGTGATTTCATATCTTCTTTTAGATTCCACCCACAGCCTGGACAATTCATATTTTAATATTGTAATTTCACCTATTTAATATTTAATGGATTAGTCTTAGGCCAATTTATAGTTTGTGTGGGTGTATTCCATGAAATATAACTCATAATTACACCTGAACTATTCGTGCTGTAAAAATACGGGTCGGCTCCATAAAAGGGGAACGAATTCAGCCCGATTTCTGTCCAAGTATCGTGTGGAAAAATCTCCAATTCATTATACAGGTAGTGCGTTATATATTTGAAATGACATTTAAAATTATAATAATCTCCATCCCTGTTTGTAGCCTTATAGAAAAATCCTAAATGATTTATTTCTTTAATTTTTTCAATGGTAGATTCATATTTAATAATATATCTTAAAGTATCAATATCTGAAAGTGAACCAAAACCTCCATATATATTGTCAGCATCTATAACATTCATAGGGCATACTTCATAAATATTCCAAGAATTGTCTGGATTCTTCCTGTAGTATTTCATATTAGAATAACAAACTCCTGCCCAATCATCATCTGCATTCACAAATATTGAGTCCAAATTAATCTCAAATAATCCTTGAGTTACATACTGCGGATTGATAATCTCATTTAATGTTTTATTGATAGAATCATGTTTAGTATATTGAGATTTTAATGACTCTGCCCAATCTCCTTGTGTATTTCTATATGCTAGATATGCATACATATTGCTGGTATCATAGACTCTTAACCAATCTCTGGCCTGTGTTAATGAATCTCTACCATTTAACCTAGAATGTGAGGCAAAAACTACAAACTCGTTAGTTGTGTTAGGGGTATCCACAAGTTGGTGAGACCTTTTAAGATAAGTATCGTTATACACATACTTACTACCGCCTATATTATCTAAACTTTTAATTATATCGTCAGAGGTTTCCAAATATTCATCAGTAGTATAAGTAACTCCAAAATAATCTATATTTAAATAATTTAGGTTTGATAATTTTTTCAAAGTCATATATTGGTGAATAAATTTTAAATTATAATATTTAGATTCAACAAAAGACTTGGCCTCTAGTTTAATTTTTGAATTAAGGCTTGTAGCGATTATAGGTGGAAACATTAAGAATTTTGCAATACTTTCAAAGATGGTATTTACGATTAACTTTGGATTTATTTTATTCCTTAATTCATATGTATTAAGGTCAAACGGAAACTCATTGGAGTCAACCTCATCCCAGAGGGCTTCCCATTCACCTATATTTGAGTTAACTAAGTCCTCATAGATATTATTTTGTTGGATGTTCATTATTTGAGACCTATATTTTAGATATAAATCATCTGCAATTTCAACAGATTTTTGTGCAGAATAGTTTATTTTGCTAATCTTATCTACTACCATCTTTTTCTGAAAGTTTATATATAAGTCTAAATGCTTCTTGAAAAATGTAGAATCTCCTAATGGATAATTGTGTGGAGTTGTGTCTTTTACTGTATCACTAGGTTCCTTAAATACTACCATACCTGGTGTAATTAATCTAGTAACTTCAGATTTTTTTGATAAATCCTGTATTCCCCAATCTTCATCAGAATTTGGTAATAGTTGATGGTAATTGATGAATTTTTGAAATTCTGGCTTGGTATAATAATACGGTTCCATATACCTAACTCTCCAACAAATAAGTTTATTGCTTATTTACTATATAAAGCCTTATGTAGTAATACATCTATTTAATATTATGCCAACCTTTTTAATTGATGGAGGATATTTTGTAGGCAGATTCCAAAAACATAATTATACAAAAGGAAATAGAAAGAATATGAATTGGTGGTTAACTCACTATAATCAAGGCAATTGTGATGAAAGCACAATGATTGATAATTGTAATAGAATATTTAGATATGATTTAACATACATACAAATGAAAATGGAAGAGATGGGGATAGTGGAGAGAGTAATTGTGTGTTATGATGGAATATTAGGAAGGAGGGGTAGAGGTAAATTATATCATGATTATAAAAAAAATAGGTCAGGTATAAAAGCACATAAACATAAGGGGATAGATGTTAGAGATAAAATTAAAAGAATTGGAATTAACCCAGACCAACCAAGAATAGGGTGGGAATCTAAATACACAATACATAAGGAGGCTGATGATTTGTTAGCAGAACTTGCCATACAATATTCTAATGAGGGTGAGGAAGTAATAGTAATGTCTAAGGATTCAGACCTATACCAAGTATTGAATTGGAATGATAACATTAAATTACATGATTTTACTAAAGAAATCACAAAGGAATTTATTTATGAAAAGTGTGGGGTTGCTTGTAATAAATATGTGGATTGGAAATGTCTTTCAGGAGACTCTAGTGATAATATACCTGGAATGCCTGGTATTGGAGCGAGTAAGGCCAAGAAATTAATTAACCAGTTCGATGTATTGGAAAAGATACCTAACGAATATCTAATAAAAGATGATATAGATTATAAAGATACAATACTAGTTTATAAAAAAATAATTAAATTACCATTCAACTATAATCAGTAAAGTGGATGCTCTACTCCAACTTCTGCAAGAGTCCACCTTAATGCTTGATTAACACCTTCTAAAGCCTTCCAATTTCTGGCAGCCTCCATAGCGGCACTTTTTTCTCTTCTACTTCTTGCCGTTTCAAAAATTCTCTTCAAATCATACATCCTAGCCCTCACCCTTTCAACCATGTCTTCGATTTCCTCATCTGTCCTATTGTATAATCTTTTAGGTCCATATACTCTATCTTCATCAGATATACTAAAATTGGACTCATTAAAACCTAACCTTCTTGCAGACATATATTATACTATGTCAATCCGTTATATAAATGTTTCTTTAAAAAGGCATAAAGGTTATATATGTAGTAGTATTAGTATCAACTATGGTAACAGCAACATTATACTTAATAATTAGTATGGGATTTCATGTGATTGCAATTTGGTGGTTGTATAATCACTTTGATAGTATATTCAATATGCAAATGAAACTAGACGATACGATTATTAAAAGATTAGTAGATATGGAGACTAGGATTTCAGAAGTAGAATCAATCAAAACAAAAAATGAAACTACAACAAAATGGGGGATTGGATTTCCTAATAGTATATACCATTCAATGGATAAATTGAAAATCGAAGAAGAATAACCCTTATTCGGTAGGTGGAATTATGAATAAGATATATATTTGGGATACGCCCTTAATTGCTTTATTATCTATTATTAAAGAGAAAATAGAATCCGAAGATTATATGGGTGCCCAACATACTTTGGATGGTTTAATTATTAAACTGGAGGGATGTTATGAAGGAAAATAATAAAATTAATATTTGCAAGCATTGTCAAGGCCTAGGCATTTGTATCGATATGCCTTGTGGGGTTTGTAAAGGTTTAGGTCACACCAAAAATAGAGTTAAATGAATAAGTATTATATAGGTATAAGGATTATTGATTGTTATGAGTGATATTACAAATGTATTAAAGAAAGCATTAGAGCCTTATGTAGAAACTTTAAAGAATTGGGACAGGTCTGAAATAGTTCAATTATTTATTGGATTCGGGAATACTAGTATTTATTGGAAGGATGTCACTGAATATATGGGTGATAATGATTTTGGAGGAACATTTACACAACATTCCACTTCAATTATTTCAGTGCTTAATGAATTGGGAATCAAATTTGAAAATGAACCTTGGGATAATTCTGAATTTTACTGGACTATCTTTGCCGATGCAGGGACCATTAGGTCTGACTTGGTAAGGGCAATTGAAGAAGTAGGTTTTAAGTGTTATCAACATTTTGATAGTGAGTTAGATGAATATGAAGTTAAAGATATTCAAACCTTTAATGCTGAACCTAGTTTGTAAAGTAATTACATATATCCTAATAAAAGGTGATGTAGGCTTATCCCTAATTAATGGATAATTTAAATACTTTCTAGATTAAATACATATGGGAAATTAGTCTAGAGGATGTTCGATATCCTTATCTCCTAAAGTCCATCTTAGAGTTTTAATAACGCCTTCTAATGCCTTCATATTTCTAGCACATTTTAATGAATATTTTTTATTACCTTCATCTTTCGCCATATAATACTTAGTTTGCCAAACATTAGAAACTTTTTCAGCATTATCTAGCATTTTTTCTATTTCTTCCCAAGACCTATTGTATGCAAAATGGGCACTATCTTGATGGTCGCTAAGTGTCTTACTCATATCTGGGAACATTTGTTTTACCTATATAAAAGTTTAGTATTAAGTAGGTTAACAACAATCAATTAATTATGACTATTAAGGTAGATATACACGAACCGAATATTTTTTTAAATATTAAAGATTCACAACATATTTCATTACCAGAAGGTGATTTTTTAATTGATTTGAATGGTAAAAAAATAATTTTAGAAAGGAAAACTTGGGATGATGCTTATAATTCATGGATGAGTAAAAGGCTAGAAGACCAAGTCTCTAGAATGATTGAAAATTATGATGATTGTATATTAATTATAGAAGGTAAATGGAATCAGAGTTATACTTGGAAGAAAACTAAAAATTATTCAAAAATTAAAGGATTACAATCCTTTTTAAATAGGATGAGTGTGGAGGCCATACCTGTGGTTTATACAGATAGTAAAAACGACACCATTAAATATATTGAAAATATAGTTAAAAGGGTTGAAGAAAATGATTATAAAATGTTAGTGAGAAAGACTACCGTAGTTAAATCTTCAAGAAATAAATATCATAATCTTATGAGTTTAATTCCAGGGATTACAATTAATAGGTCAAAGGTATTATATAATGAATTTAATTCTTTAAGAGACTTTATAGATAACATACAAAATGCAAAAAATGTCGATGAAAAGAAAAGATGGCATACACAAGTAAATAAAATTGAACAATTTATCAAAGAGCCTTGGGGCGAAACTGAAGAAAGAAAGGTAATAATTGATAAAAAGATTAAATAGTTCTAATTTATTCGATACTAAGTAATGCCTAAACGATGGTAGAGTATAACTTTATATAGGTGGAAGTATCTTATAAGACTATGACCAAATGGTATATAGGAAATGATAGTGGACCCAAAGATTGGAGTGGGAATAAGACTGATAATCCTTACGGTGGATATCCTTATGATTTTTATCCTGAATGTAATAAGAGTATTAAGCAAAATGTTGATACATTAGCGAACTTTTTAAATAATGCTCATGTAAAGAGTAAAATAACCAGAGGCGAAAAGGTGGTTGCTAAGGTTAAGAGGGGTGGTAAGGTGTATAGGATGACTATTGTAGAGATTACCCCCAAAAAAGAAACTAATGATAAAATTACCATTGAAATTGAAGATTCATCAACTGGTGGAGACTCAAAAGGTTATATAGGTGATTAAAGTATTTAATTATTATGGGATTATATTTTGAAATCGAGAGTTCATTAATTAAAGAAATAGTTAAGGCAGTTTCTAGTTTTAACGAAGAAGCAATATTTATATTTGACTCTGATGGTTTGTTTATCAGATTATCGGATTTAAATAGATTTAAAATTTTGGAGATGTCTGTTAAATCTGAAGACTACATTACATATAATTGTGATTCTCCAGTAGAATTAGGTATCATTATTGAAAGGATTTGGGATGTTACTAAGACTTTGAAAAATAAAGATATCATATCTTTCAATTACGAAGTAGGTTCTGATGTGATTATTTTAAAGGCCAATGGATTAACTAGGCAAATTAAATTAATTGATGCTAAGTTACTAAGTAGGGTTCCATCCCTCATTGTATCGCATGATTATACTGCCACCCTTATGTCTAAGCAAATTAAAGATTTCCTTAAGGCTTGTGGTAAATCTCTAATGTTTAATGTTTCCATTAAAGATGGTTATTTGAATTTAAATTGTGATACCGAAGGTGGTTTGATTGAACTTAACTTAGATGGTAAGGATTGTTCATTAAATCCTCTTAATTATGTGGGTGAGAATACTTATACAATCGCAGAAACAAATAATGCATTATCTACTGCGAAGGATTATCTTTCATTGAAGGGTGGGTCTGAGGGAATTATCCAATTTGGTTGGGATGTTTCACAAAATTCAAATTCTAAGGCTTTTGTTGCCAAGAGGGGTTAATATGAGGACTAAACCTACCAATTTTGAGGCTGCAAAATCTGTGGTTTTGATTGGGGAAGAGGTAACTGCTGAACAAATTATCGGTAGGATGCTCAATAATGGTAGAAAGGAAATACCAACTAAAAAGAGTTTGTCTGTCAAATTTAGAACTGATAAACAGTTTAGAGTTATCAAAAATGGAAGAGGACCCACCATATTTAAAAGGTTGAATTGATAGTTAAATTTATATATCGGAGATATCAATTGAGTAGTATGTCTAATATCGTAGTCACATATGAGAAGGTAAAAACCTATGATATGCCTGAAGATAGTTGGGATTCTGCAGATGAATGGTTTGAACATGTTAGTAAAAGTATATCTAATATGAATAATTATAATGATGCCAAGAGGAAATCTGGCATAAATATTAAAAGGGGTTGTGAAACTGCAGATAATTTACATAGTGCCTTAAAATCAAGGATTGACAATAAGGGAACTATTGAAGGAGATTATGGATATGGCAAGGTTTTTAAGAATATTATTGGCGAATATGTAATTAGTATTGATGATAAAACTGTAATCGATAGCAAACTAAATGCATTGAATAAATTATTAAATATATTTAATATTGATGAGCAATTAATTTATTACGACCCTGCAACAGAAGATAATAAAAAATTAGAATTTGTTGAAGACAAAGATGTTTTAAAATTAGATTTGGAAAAAGAAGTTAGATTAGCAGTTTTGCTATCTTTATATTCAGCAAAGGGGAAAGTTAAGGCAGGACAAGTTATTGGAAGGCTTATAAAAAGATTTCCAGATTTGATGAAGGCTAGAGCCAAAGAAGTAGGCCCCCTAGTAGGGAAAGGTCTAGCAATGATAGGAAATGAAATAAAAACCTATGAAATAGGTGGTGCTAAACAGATTCTTGAAAAGGAGTTCCCAGATTATATTAAATATACGGATAAGGACTCTTCAGGGCCTGTGAAATTAGATGAGCCATTACAATTTTATTTTAGTGGAGGTAATTTAAAACCAGAGGTTATATACTATGATATTGGTGAAGAACAATATGCAATCCCACTATCTATTTTAATTAAAAAAATGAAACACGATAAATTAGCATATCAACAATTAAACCTATTAAAGCCTGGAGGTGCTAAATGGCCACAATCAGGTGGCGGTAAATTTTGCATGGTTATTAGTAATGACCCATTTTTAAATATGTGTAAATCAACTACTAGGTATTGGGGTGGGTCTTCTTGTGAAAACTATAGTCCAAATGGTCAATATCCTCAAGGACCTGTAAGTGATGTATGGTTTGGTAATCTAATTGTATATATTTTTAAAGGAGATAGGGTTTGTCATGGTTGGCCCTATGCACAATCAATAGGTAGTGGATGGCAAAACAAAATAGATTCAGCGCCTGATGGGACTTTACTTAGTAGGCAAAATGTTAAGTGGGGTTATAAGGATAGTAAGGTAGGAGTTATAGGGGGTGGGATTGACCCTGGCCACTACCCATCTAATGGGAGGAAAGGCTATCAAGCAAACTCTAATAGAGGAATTGCAATGATTTTAGCAGAACATGGATTATTTAATTATACTTCATTAGATACACCGTATTATTATAAAGGCCATTGTGATGTAGGTTCAGGAACTGGGAAATTAAAATATACTTCAGGAACTTCTTGTTTTACTAAAATTGACCAAATGAATTTCAATCCTGATTTGATTGTGGCTGAAAGCCCCAATATATCTTATTTTGATTTTAATAGATTAACTAAACCCGCCACAGATAGAAAGGTTAAACTATTACTTGCTAAAAACCATACAATTTGGGCAATATCTGAAAATGATAAAGGAATCAATAGATTGCTACAAACTAATGATAAAGACATAATCTCATTAATGATAGCATCACCCATTGCTACTGAATATGCTATGAATTATGTTTTAGATAATTTAGAGTTCATTGAAAAGGAGGCTAGTAATTACGCTAAATTGAATAATAATATCTGCAAGTTAATTTCAAGACACCCTAATTCAACATCTGAAATCCATACCAAATTAATTTCAGCCCACCCTACTTTTGATAATGGGTTAACTGCAAAACAAGTATTTTATAATTTCCCAAACCTCTTGTGGCCTGGTGAGACTCATATTTCTATGCTTTCCAAAGAAATATTAAATAGTGAAGTATCTAAATGTTTAAATAGAAAGTTAGTTGATATTAGCGGATTACTTAGTAGCACTGAGGCTAAGTTTAATCATCCATTATTTGGCAAGTTTAGTAAGGAACTTATATTAGGGAATGATGGTTTTAAGATGGACAGGAAATTAGATATTATTATTAGTTCTTATTTTGTTAGCAATATGATTTTTGCTAAAAACCTAACAATATCAGACTTTACAAAATTATTAGTTAAATTTAAGAACTCATTAAACTCTTGGAATACTATTTCAGAATATCATAATAAATACCCCCTTATAAGTAAGTTAGTTTCTTCAACCGCAAAACAGATAGGTTATTCAATTTGCATACCTGTTTATGATTCAAAACACTATGGTTGGTATATTAAAAATGATAGATTTGATTATAACTTTGCAAAAACTCATAATATTAAGAAGGATAGACAGTCTGTCGGTATAATAAATAACATATATCAAATTTACCCTGAAATATTCAAGTCAGGTGTTGTTTTAGAATATATTAGGAATAGTAAATTTTATAATAAATTGTGGAAAGATAAAGATAAATATGATATAGACCCTTACTATTTTACATTAAACTCTAGGAGTTCTACAAATCATATTGAAGAAGATATTAAAATTTATTGGGATGAGGCCACCTTAGATTATGCATTTGCAAATACTAAAAAACCAATTAGGGCATTTTTACATACATTTTTACCTTATGATGAAACCCTTTGCAAACCAAGAGATAGGATACATTCAAGATTATTAAATGAAATTTTAACAAATGATAAATATTTAGAAGATTTAGGTCTTGAAACCGTTTCTAAATGGCTTGTTGGAGATTTAAAATATTTTAAGATGTTTGAAGATAAGGTTTTAAAAATTGCATTGAAGGACTTATATAATTCAGGAACTTTTGTAGACCCCCCTAGTGATATGTTTGCATTATATGCAAATGTAGATAATATTGGTGTTTTAAATGATGTTGCAGCAGGATATGCAAGTAAAGATGGTGGATTATGCAGAAATACAAATATCCCCTATTATATTCAAGATTGTTTATTAAATAAATGGCCTAAACTATCTAAAAAATATGAAGGTAATTATGATGAGTATTTATCTATCATACAATTTGAACTTTCTAGAAATCCTGCAACACATAGAGATATTTTAGATACACTTTATTTAAATAAAAAATACTGGAAAAATATAGCCCAAAATCCATCTACATCTTCTAAGATGTTGACTAAATTATATAAGACTAATCCTGTAGAAGTATTGACAAATCCATCACTTAGTGATAATCTCTTCAAAAATCTATGGAAATTAACTCATAATGTCTTAAGAAAGGAAGTAGATGTAAATGTTAATAGATTAAACGAGTTATTAAAAAGACCTAATGATAAGATTAGTGGTGTTAAAAGAAGGAAGGAAATATTAGCCTATCTAGATGCATCTAAGAATTGGATTGGGTATTGGAGAGGTGGCAATACTAAAAAGGGCAAATTTGCACCATATCTTGATAATAATTATTACTCAGAAGGTATTGCTGATGAGCCTATTGTAGATTTACTAAATAATAAAAAAATCATCATGTTGAAATTTTGGGATGATAAGGACAGACATATGGAAAATGAATTGTGGGAAATTAAATCATTTGAAGTTTCTGGAAAATATCATATTAATATCGATGCAGAGAAACACACAGGCCTAGAATCTATTCACATTAAAGAGAAGATTAAAATTAATGATTTATTCTCATACATAGTCCCATCTAAGAGGAGGAAGGATAAAAAAACCAAAGATGCAGAAGGTAATGAAGTTATTATAAAAGCAAATAAGTGGAATCATGATAATATTTTCATATTTACAGATACTAAAGTAATTAAAACTCAAGACCCAATTCCTAATTGGAGATATAGTTGGGAATCAGATTCTCAAAGAGACATCACAAAAGCCTATATCAAAAGAAATACAGTCTCAGGAATTATGAAATTACTTAAAGATTGGAAAGTTCCCCATACTATTGGCTCAGGAATGATTTCTAAATCAAAATGGGCTACTATGAATCAAGATTTGATAATTTCATTAATTGATGAAGAAAAGTTATGGGATACTAACTTAATTGGAATGTGTATGGGTCCACTTCTTTCAAATGATTCTAGAAATTATACTATAAATTGTAAAAATTTACCTTTAACTAAGACATTATTAGAAATTTGCATTAGTGAATCTCAAGAAGAGTTAGATAGATTTAACCTTACAGATGGGCTAACCCCACTCAAATTAAAAGATTTATCCCCTGCAATAATTAAAATCTTAGAGGAATCTAATGTTCCCATTAAATTCGTATACCATACACTCAATAATGCTACGAGTAGCCAAATAAAGGCTAAGGCCCTACTGGTTAAAAATGAAAGGTTACAAGAGTATGCTCAATACTATACACTTAGGAATCCTGCACCGACATTGAGAAGAAAGTAATAACTTTTATATATCTGTTTAACTAATTCACACTTATGGCTTCTAAGAGCAAGTATCATATTACATACCAAAAGACAGAAACCTATGTCATGGAAGATGATGAATACACAGAATCCAAGGCTTGGATTAATGATGTAGTGAAGGCCTATACTACTATTGGTAAGAGGGCTATAAAGGGCAACCATGAAAACTTATTAGAAGCCGCAATCAATAAAAGAATTAGCAATAAAAAGAAATCGTCCAATAAAATAGGCTATAGAGTTTTCGATAAGATTATTGGAGAATATTTAGTGACTATTGAAGATAGAAAAGTAATTGACGATAGATTACAGATGTTAGGTGAATTTTTAGATATTGTTAATAAAGATATATCTTTGACTACTAAAGACCCGAACCCCTCAAAAGATGGTGACAATGTGGCCGCTAGGTCTGGAGTATCTCCAGAAGAAGCAATTAAAGAAGCAATCCTAGTTATGTCTTATAAATTAAACAAAGCCGCAGCATTTGGAGCAGTTATGGGGTATTTAGCAAATACTTTTTCAGATATAAACCCTAAAGAGATTGCTAAAACATTAGGACCTATGATTGCAAAAGAAACTAGCGAAATTAAGGGTAAATCTAGGGCAGATATGTTAAAAATGATTAAAATGGAATTTCCCAATGCAGACATACCTGAAGATAAACCCAAAGGTGAAAAAGATACTCCGAAAGAAGAGAAACTAACATACTATATCGGCGCTGGTATCTATGAGCCAACAGATTTGATTTATGAAATATCCGATGGTTCTGAAAAGAGCATCCCCATCAGAGATATTATTAAAAAAATAGCCCACGATAAAAAGGCTCAGAAAAGATTAAACCAAATTAAACCTGGTGCTAGTCTATGGCCTAGTTCAGCAAGTGGAGAATATTATCTTGTTATTTCTAATGACCCAGTATTACTCGCCACTAAATCGACAGGTAGGTCTTGGTCTTCAACATCTTGTGAATCTCATAATGGTGCATATCATAATGGACCATTTAGCGATATTGAAAATGGTAATGCAATTGTCTATATTTTTCAAGATAATAAAAAATCGGATGGTTGGCCTAATAAATATGGGGCTACACTAAAGGGGAGAACCCTATTAAGGTGGGGTCATAGAGATGATGAAGTAGGAGTTTATGATATAGGGGTAGAGAAAAGAGTGTATCCTTCAAATAAGGTGTGGGGGCTACAAGTCGCTACTGCAATAGGATTGATTTTAAAGGATAATGGATTTCTAAAATATAAGACTAGGTGTAGAACTCCTTATATCTATAAGGGTTGGGCAGATACTATGGGTAAAAATGGAGTTAGGATTAATTACACTCAATTGATGATGGAAGGGCAAACTATTGATTTAGACCAAGCAATTTTTGGTCCTGAGATGGAATTAGCCTCAAGCCCTACAATTAGTTATTCAGATTGTAATAGGCTTTCTAGACAAAATGTTGATATTAGAATTAGAAGGGAATTGGCTCAAAATCCAAATATTTGGAATCAGGAAATGGCATTAGGTAGATTAATTAGGTCGAGAGATTCAATGGTATGTAATTTATTGGCTTCATCGCCTTTGGCCCACCCCGCCGCTTTAGCAGCCCTGGCTGAACAAATAGCAGATATAGACCCTGAGAATTATAGAAACCCCAATTCTGAAACTAGCCTTATATTTAATATTGCTAGAAATCCAAATAGTAATGTAGATGTCTATGATGCAATTGTTAAAAATCATCCAGGATTTATAAATGCAGAGGGTAAAGAAGTAGGTAATGCACAAGAAATTTTATACCTAGGCCTTTATAGAAGGAAAAATATAATGGATGGTGATTGGAATAAATACCCTTGTTTAGCGCCAAAGGAAAGATTAAGTCAATTAATTAGCGAATATCTATCCTATAAAGCCACAAAGGGTGGTAATAACAGGATTAAAACTAGAGTTCACGAGGCCATAAGAACTGGATTAGTGGGCTATGGGGTTAGGCATGAGGGATTAACTCTGGCCCTTGCAAAAGAAATTGAAATGGTTAATCTGGTTCAAAATCTTATTATGGCTCCAGATTTACAACAGGTAGATTATCTTAAATTGATTAATATTTGTAGTAAGATGAAATTTAAAGCATTACTGGGGATTGAAAAAGATGGAGTGGCGGGAGGAGTTCCTCAGGACTTGTATATGAACTATCAGATTATGTTAATTAATATGTTTTCTGAAGTCTTTTGTTTGGATGTTTCAAGTAAAGATGCGTGGGGCTTTAATAGCCTACATGTGGGGGATGGTAGAGAACTATTCCCTAACACTAGTAGCATCCCTGATGAGTTGAGAGATAGGTATGGCAATTTTAATAGGCAATGTATTGAAGCATGGGACTTAATCAATACTCTTTCTGATTGGGAAGCCTGGTTGGATGGGACAGGATTTACTGACACTTATTGGAGTAAGTCTGTTAGGGATATTATGGGCCCTAATGTATTGAATGCTTTATCAGACGGATTAATAAGGGAGGGGAAATTTACTGATTGGATATGGAAGAGGAGGGCTAAATTAAATATACCTAGTATAAATTTTACATACAGATGTAGAGATAGTGTAGATAGTTTAAAGCCTAGTTCCTATATTGTTGATGGTAGGAAATTAAATACTGCTTTTGAAGAATTAGATGTCAAAGAGATTACTAAATTTAGATTTGATTTCTTGCCTAATGCAGGGAGAGGTATTAAATCTATTAGAACTGAAGTTGCTAGTGACTTAGTTAATGCTATCCTAAAAAAGGGTAGGGCTGAATTATTGAGTATAGGTTTTGATACTGTATCGAATTGGTTAATGTATCCTAAGCAATTTAACTTATTTGCAGAAATTACACTATCTACTGCAATTGGAAATTACTATTCTAAAGACGGAGGTGTAATTATACCACCCTATACTGATGATGAATTATTTTTAAGCCCTAACCTTATTGAAGAACATGAAACTAATTTATCTTATTTGAAAGTATTAAATGATGCTGCAAATGGCCTAGGTAATGTGGGTGGATTATGTAGAAATGAAAGAATACCCGAAGATATTCAATCTTTAATAACTAAGACTTGGGCAGATATTTCATCTCAATATGATGGTTTTTATGGAGAAGATTATTATAATATTTTAGAAGCATTAGCAAAGAACATTAATACTTCACCACAGATTTTAAATGATTTATATTTAGAAAATAGGAAATTACATGAGGATATTGCATCGAACCCTCAGACTCCTCAGAAATTACTATTATACTTATACAAAGATTACCCTTCAGAAGTTCTTTCAAATTCAGCATTAACAAATGCTAATTTTACTAGATTGTGGTATATGACTATGGATGTATTAAGGACTGAAGTAGAAGTTGATATAGATAGGTTAAACAATTTGTTTAGAAATAATATAGATAATTTACAAGCACCATTATCAGGAGTTAAAAGAAGAGAATTTTATAGAAAACTAATGAGGGAGCAAGGAAATTGGCTAAATTATTGGAGAGGGGGTAGGGTCAAGTCAGGAGGTTATACTGAATTCATGAATATGAATTTGTGGGAAGATGGAGGTCTTGCTGATTTACCAATACCGATTTTTGGTAAAAAATTCATCATGATAAATACACCAAATAAGAAAAAGGATGCTCAGGCAGAGACTGAAATATATTTTATTGAATCAATGACTGGGTCTAGAGATGTTTTAAAAATTGTTGGAACTGTAATTGCTTATAATTCTGAAACTGGTAATTGGGCTGAAACTAAATTAGATGGTAGGAAAACATATACTGCGGAAGAATTTTTCAATTTCATATCACCTGAAATCAGAGGTAGTCAAGAAAAGTTATATTTTTGGGACCATAGTAAATTTAAGACAACTCAGTTAATTGAAATGAAACAGCACATCGATAAATACAATGAAGATAATGGTTATGAACTAGGTCCTGATGAGATTAAAGAAGGAACTAAAGAACCAGATAAGTGGGATGTAGATAATATATTTGTGTTTACAGATAGCAAACCCCCTCAAGGAGAAAAGAAAGTTCCAAATTGGAGATACAGTTGGGATATAACCCATATGGAGAAAATAGTGGCGGCCTTCTTACAAAGGATGAGTTATAAGGAAATAAAGGTTTTAATGAAGGATTGGAATATCAAATATTTGGTTCAAGGAACTGATATCTCAAATGATAGGGTGGCTGAGATGAGTCTTAGGGCAATTTATATAAATATTGATAAAAATAAACTTTGGACTAAGGAATTAATTGATGCTGCATTACCTGATTTGATGTATAATAAGGGTGAAATATTACTTAAATTAGATAATATCCCATTAACTAAGAAATTACTTAATGCCACATTATGTGAAACTGATGAAGAATTAGAAGAACAAGGCCTATCTGGATTAGTTACTCTTAATGATTTAATTAACATTAAGATGAAAATATTAAGTTATCCTGTAGTTCCTATACAGTATGTATACTATATATTGGAAACAACTATACAACCTGCTATAATAAATATGGCTAAGAATATTAGAAATAATAGACCTAGAGAATTTAACCAATACTTAATAGATATTATGCCTGAGCACCCAGAAGAATGAAGTTTAATATAATAGTTTTTATATAGTTGATTGCTATTAATTGTAAATATGTCTAAGATAAACTATGTCAAGTTATCTACAGATAATACAATTTACCCAGATAATCCTAAATATAAGTATCCTAGTGGTATTAAATCAGTAGATGATAAAACTAATTATTGGTTTAATAACTTGAAAACAGAGTTTAATACATTTATCCATCATAAAAATTCATCTATATTTACAGTGTATGGACACACTAATGACAATCCCACACTTAATATGCCTTCAGGAGGAATCCCAAACAGTGAAAGATATAACAATATGGTAGAAGATGTGTTGCTAGGCTGTAGGTATAGGATTGAAAATTATAGTAATGAACAAACTGGTGGTTGGAAAGTATTTGAAAAAATAGTAGGAGACTATGAAATTGAAATAATAGATAATGAAGTAATTGAAGAAAGATTAATAATGTTAAATAAATTTACAGATGCAGTAAATAATGACGAATATTTAACTACTATTGACCCTAATACTCATGAATCTGCAAGGACTAGTATAGACCCTAGGACTTCTAAAGAAAAGGGGATTGAATATTTATTTCCATATGGTATAGAAAATACTGATGAGTTACATTACTCAGTATTAGAATTACCGAAGGCCGAGAGAGAAGTGGTAAATGAGAAAGATATTGATAGATTTATTAAAAAAATAATTATTGAAAAGATTATTGAAACTGAGAGGGAGTCTACCCCTAAAATTTTAGGATTTATATTAGGTAATTATCCTGAATTAAGACCCTTCGGAACTAAACTTAAAGATAAATTGGTAGAGTATGTTAATGAAATAAACGAATCTCAACCATTAGAGGATTTAGATATGCCATTAAGCCTAATTTTACTTCAGACCTCTGGAGGGGGCACAGAATTACAAAAGGCTGCTGTATTAGCCTCATTAACAAAGCAATTAAAACAATACAAAGATATTGGTAAAATGAAACAAAATAAAAATACAGGGACTTATGAAGAAGTTTATAAAACCATTAGTATCAAAAAGATTATTAATAGATGCGAAGATGAAGCCGTTAAAAATATATTAATGAGGTATAAACCTCCTGCTGCGGGAAAAGGCGGAGGTAGTAGTTGGCCTAAGGGTAGAGGTGGAAAATATATTTTAAGATTCTCTCAAAATCCTCTAGATATGTTAACTAAAACTACTGGTAGGGCGTGGGGTTCTAAAGATTGGTCTTGTGAGAATTGGGATGGTCAATGGTTAAAAGGACCTCAATCTGATTTTCACTATGGTAATTGTGTTGTATGGGTTTTTAACTCAGGGGCTGTAGGACATAATGAACAGATTGGAAGGGCTCTTATTAGGTGGGGTGATTGTTATGATGAACTTGGGAATAACCTAAATAAGAAGGATGTAGGTTTAGAACAACAATTATATCCTAAAGATGCGGCTTGGGGTTTGAATATGTTCAAGGCAATTGCCCAAATACTAAGTGATAATGGATATTTCAAATATAATCAACTTAATACACCATATAAATATCTTGGCTATTCTGATTATCAAGGGAGGGGGGCTTGTAGTATTCAATATAATAAACCAAGATTCAAAGGTAAAAATATTGAATTAGGTGAGAATGAATTGATGGCTATGGCTTCAAATGTAAAGTTAGCATATGCAACAGCAGGCTGGTTAGTTAGCAATGGTAATGAAATGGTGAAGAGAACCCTGTCTCAAAACCCAGTTATTTGGTTATATGAAACTCCTGTAAGAAGGTTAATCAATTCATCATTAGATTTAGAAGATGGTAAAGGTCTTATTTATGATTTAATTACTTCAGACTATGCAGATTTTAACTTTATGAATGTGATTATAGATACTATATCTTTATACGACCCCGACTATGATATGTGGGGTAATGTCAATAATTTCACATCTGTAATTTTAAATCACCCAAATGCAGATACAAATACTCATAACAAATTAATAGATATACATCCAGGATTCAAAGAATTTGGAAGTGATACAGAGTTAGGGTCTGTTGAAGAATTAATTTATTTTGATGTAATGAATAGGGCGAATAGGATAGATACTCACCTAAATAGAAATATTACATTAGCCCCTATGGAGGTATTAGATACTAGTATAGATAAATTATTCAAAGGAAATCTATTAAACAACCCTGAAACTATAGAAAATAGGTGGAAATATTCAGTAGCATACAATTATCTTGAGAATGATTACTCAAGTAATGAAGATAAGAAATTCTACAAAGCATATAGAGAAAGATTATATGCTATCAATAATTTGATTTTATCTCCTAACTTATCTAATATATCATTTTGTAAGTTATTAAAACTATTCCAGAATATTGATGATGAAAAATATATTTTAGTCTCAAATAACGACTTAGGTAGTGAATCATTAAGTTGTAGGTTAATCGAATATATAAGGGTTAAAATTGCAATGGTTACTTGCTTCCCATTTATGACTTCTGATTCATGGGGTTGGGGTTGGGATGATTATATAGACAATGCAGGACTAGATAGAGAATATAAATTAAATATAATGCCATTAAAAAAGAAAGATAGATATTTTAAAGAATCTAGGCAATCACCCCAATCAATCTCACTATTAGTAGATATTTGTCCTGAAATGTTTAAAATTGATGGTGGAAAAAGATTAATGGTTAATTTTGACTCCATGGGTAATCTTTCATTATTGAGTGCTAAAGAGTTAATTATTTTTAACCATATCCAAAATTTAGAAGTTGCCGAGCATATTTATAAAAAGCACATTAGGTGGGGTATTAATCCAATCCACCTTTTGGCAAAAACAGTTCCTGCAGAAATTAAATTAGGTGATGAAGATGATATGGATAGATATCTATTTGGAGATATAGAACTTGAATGTATGCTTTCTGAAAAGAACCAATCTAAATTAATGAAATCATATGTTGATGAATTAGATATATCTAAACCATTTAATAATACAAACGAGTTTAAATTAATTGTTTCTGAATTTTTACCAGATGATGATATTTTCACAAAAAATATGATGCTATCTACCAAATCTAGAACCTTAGCGCCTATAGGATTTATTAAACACTTATTGAACCATAATGATGCATCAAAATTAATAATTCAATTTGGTGTTGATTTAATCGCAAGGTGGCTTGTAGATGAGTCTGACTTTAATAAGTTTGAAAGAGTATTATATACATCCATATTTGGTAAATACTACACATATAAAAACAGGGCACACACATTTACACCGCTGCCAGTAATTTCAGACTTGTCGGATGACGACTGGAGCGCACACATAGATTTGGAAAATATGAAATCAGAAATTGATATTACATTACTAACAACTTGTGCCAATGGGCTTGAAAACAAGACAAGTGGGCTTGCATCTAACCCCTACCTACCTGAATCCATGCAATTAAGGTTGATATTGCCTGAGTTTGATAGAGATAGTGGGAAAAAGATTACAGCCTTTGGAAATACTAAATGGTCTATACTCTCAAATACTTATGGTGGAGATTACGATTATTACAAATCATCAATAATCGAGCAAATTACTAAAAATAAAGGAGCCACAGGACCTACTTTAAGATATATCATTAAAAACTATTATGATATTATGGGTAAAAAGATACTCCAAAACATAGCAAAAAACCCCAACGCTTGGCTGGTAGGAGACCAGGATTATAAATTATTAGTTAATAATTATCCTACTTCATTGATTACAAATAATACACAAGATATTGTAAAATTAAGAGCCCTTTTGTGGGATAATATTATGCCAATTATCAAGCAATCTGTTAAAGAAGACCCTCAAGACTTATTTAATATGGAAATTTGTGATTTAGGAGGTAATAAAGAGAGATATGGATTGGGTAGGGTAATCAATAATATTTTAGCCATGGCAAATAAGAACAATCCTGATGGGTCAGCCTTAGATTATCTTGAATCTCATATAAGTTCTAAATCAAATTTTGGCGATTATGCTAATTATTGGAGGGGTGGGACTTGGACTAAGCAACTACACAGTGGGCAATATAGCAAAAATCCCACATATCCTATGCAAGGTATCAGGAATACACCTAGAAATTCAATGATTAGGAAGGCCGAAAAAAGGCTGGAAAGGAATGTGAAGGACTATCAGAGGGTTGATAAAGCCGATGAGGGAATTCTATTTAATACTACAAGGAATGTTTTCAATGACTATGTTACAAAGTGGCCTTATGGGAAAATTAAAGATTATTATCAAGAAGGCCAAAACCCTCAAGGATACTCAAAACAAATGCCTCAAATTACAAAACCACAATTCATAATGACTTTTGAGGATGGGTGTTTTACCTATTTACCTGTAACTAAATATAGACTTGATATCTCACAGAAATCAATATGGAGTAAGACCAATATATCAAGACCATTACCATTAATAAATACTAAAACTAATTTGGGGGTAGAATTTGATACTCCTGAAGAAGTTATGGCTATACTAGATGATTGGGCTAATAAATATTGGGTTGAAGAATATACAGACCAAAATATCGGATTTGAATCTATTGCTGCCGCCACTACATGGATAGAGGCGCATTATGGAAATGCGGATATGTGGGATGAATATGAACATGTTATGGAGAATTTAGTTTATAAGGTAAAAGATATAGAGAGAGCAGATTTCCTAAGAGATAGGGATAAATACCCTATGTCCGAGTTAGTGGAAGAAGTTCAAACTAATACAGGCCCCATAAGAGACTCTATCATGATGGTTTATGAGGTTCAAGAAATTATTGAATCTAAAGATAAGCAACCTTCTGATTTGGCATTACTATTAGAAAAAAGATTCGGGATAGACCCTAATGACATATCATTAGAGAAGTCATCAATCCCTAATTACCAATATATTGGTAGGAAGAAAAAGGTGGGAGGTAAATGGGTTACTTTTTCATTAGATTCAACTAATTTTTACAAAGAAGTTGGTTATGATGTAGATGGTTGGACTAAAGACTTAGTTATTGGATTTATACCTAAACAAAGGGAAGTCGAAATTCCAGAATGGAGATTAGAAATGTCTAGTGCCAAATTAAAAACTATGTTTAGAAATTATTTAAAGAATCCATTGACTACTCATGAAGATTATTTAAAAATTGATGGTTGGTTAAATAATCAAGAAGGGAAAGCATTAACTAGCCCACTTGGAAGTTATCAATTTAGGTATAATGATTTATTCAAAGTTATTGATAGGCATAAATTATGGAGTAGAGATATAGTTAATGACTCCCTTAAATTATTGATAAGACCTGGAGGGAACACATTCATTAATAACTATATTAATATTAAACCAACCGCTAAGATATTAGAACTGACTATGTTAGACACTACGGAAAAAATACAGCAGGCAGGATATAATATAACTATTAGGGATGTTAAACAGATACAAGAGTGGATTGTAGGGAACTTTTCAAAAGATTTACCTATATCCTATGTGTATGAACTAATTACTTATCCTGGGGCTTCAGAACAAGTAAAGGCATTAGTCAGAAATATTAGAAATAATAGGTTAGGTGAATTTATAGATTATCAAAGGAAATTACAAGATGAGATGTTAGAAGGGGGAGCCGAGGAATATGCTGCAGAGGACTCTCAAGAAACTTTCAATTCTGAAGATAATTACAAGATAACTTTGAATTCAAGTTATGATAATTTGATTCTAAATTACTGTGCTATGAAACATCCAGAAGATTTAAATAAAAGAAGGGCTTTAATGGAAAACATTATATACGGGAAGGAACACATATCAATTAGAGAACTAAGAGGACTATAGTGAGGTGATTTAGATGGCTGAAAGAAAATATAAAGGAACTAAAAAACAAAAGGCTAAAAAATCAACTACTGGTAAGTATATATGCCCCTCATGTTCAGAAAGGTTCGGAACTAGGAAGGATGCCAATAAACATCAATATGAACAAAACCATTCAGGCGCTATTCAGGTTCAAGAGGTAGTAGCAAAGGTAGTAGTTAAAAAGGAAGAACCTGTAAAAATTTCCAAATCTAGAAAACCTACCTCCCCACAACTCAATAAAAAAAGACAACAAATGACTTTGGCTAAAACAAAATATAATACTCAAATAGCAGGCGGATTCCCACCTAAAACTGCCACAGCAAATGTTGCAAAAACTATGAATGTCAAACCTAATAAAATAACTAGTTGGCTTCAAACTTTAAAAGGGGAGGCAACTAGAAGAGAAGCCAAAGCGGCAACAAAGAAAAAAGAAGTTAAAAAGGAAGAGCCAAAGGAGCCTGAAATTCCTGAAGCACCTGGGACTGTTTATAGATTTTGCAGGATATCTGAGGATTCATACGATATGATTAAAGAGGAACTAGATTCTCAATCTGGGATTACATTACATATTA
>Ga0115000_10000439_pt1 | contig 38878 bp, 36 predicted proteins | sample ArcticOcean_MG_C_6_FD_89690 | JGI IMG/M metagenome (GOLD analysis project Ga0115000, IMG submission 89690) | Marine microbial communities from western Arctic Ocean - ArcticOcean_MG_CB8_128 | ecosystem: Environmental > Aquatic > Marine > Oceanic | place: Arctic Ocean: Canada Basin | collected...
AATCGCCGAGTCTTACCTGTCCGCCCGTAGGGGTATTTACATAAATATTCATCAAGGCTTCAGGGTGGTCGCGGCGCTCTCGGGGATATCTTACCCGAATGGGATATCTTTTCTTTCCATTGACAGCGGTTCCAACTTTAACGCCCCCGATTGCCGTTTCTATATGTTGCTGAACCGACTCAAGTGAGAGGCCATATTTAGCAATCATCTCGCGTTCTAAATGAATCATTATATAGGGTTTTCCAATGATATTATCGGCAAATACGGTTTCTGGATTTACGGATTTCGCTCGCCTAATGAAAGGCTCTAATCGGAAGGAGAAATCGTTGATGCTTTGTAGATCAGGGCCAAATATTTTGATACCAATGGGCGATCGCATACCTGATTGGAGCATGATAAGTCGGGTTTCTATCGGCTGCAGCTTAGGAGCAGAGGTGACACCTAAAACTTTTGATTCCAAAACAATTTCCTCCCAAATATCATCTGAAGATCTAATTTTGGATCTCCAATTTCGAAAATAGCTTCCTTTGGGATCCACTACCAAATCATCAAGACTCAGGGCTTGGTTGAGTATTTCGTCATTGGTATAGCTCATGCCGGATTTCAAGAGGAAGCGTTGTGATTCATCTGTTTTGAATTTAACAAGGTCTCCCTGGTCATTTTTATAGTATTCAGGTTTGTAATTGATGGTATTCTCATACATCGAGATGGGAGCGGGGTCAAGGGCTGAGTTGACCCTGCCGAGCTTACCAACCACAGATGAAATCTCCGGAATATGGGCCACGCGGCGATCAATGGTTTGCAGGATGTTCTTATTTTCCTCTATGCCAATATGTGACATGGCGGAGGGCATGAGTAAAAAGCTGCCCTCATTTAAGCTGGGCATAAATTCTGAATTTAGTCCAGGGAATTGATTATTTAAACCGATAAAGGACCCATATTGATCGGGTGTAAAACCGACCCGCTCCAAGGCACTGGTCAAAGGGGACGCTACTTTTTCAAAGCCCAACCAAATATGGGCAGCCAAGAAGATCAGCAATACAGTGATACTTAAGAAGGTCTTTTTATAAGTCAGACACTTGTTCAAAATGTATTCGTATTTGAAGGTAATGAGTCCCAAGAGCCCTAGGATGACCCCTAGGATGAGGACAATGAAGAGGATGTTTAAAGGCAAAGCTTCATTTAAGCCCAAAGGCATCCAATGTGCGGCCAGCAGTCCGATACTGGTCACGGTCATGAGGCCTATGGGAAGGTTTTTTACCCAGCAGTTATCCCAAGGTCCGTAAGTCTTTAAAAGCCATGATAGGCCTAATACCATCATGAATAGGCCCGCCCAGGGCAGTACCCACAGCAATACGCAGCCGGCCGCAATGAGGAGTACATTGAAGAGTATGTTAATTTTTTTCTCCTTGACTTTGATTCCAAAAAGGAAATAGGCAAGGGTAGGGAGTACCAATAAAGTAAGCAGCAAGGCCGTCACCAAGGCAAAAGTTTTGGTATATGCCAAAGGCCTAAATAATTTTCCTTCCGCTGCTTCAAGGACAAAAATGGGGATGAAACTGATGATGGTGGTAGCGACTGCAGTAAGGATGGCACCACTCACTTCCTGAGTTGCGGTTTTTATCTTTTCAAATAGAGATTCATGACCCTCTTTAAGATGGCGAATGATGTTTTCAGATAAAATAATGCCCAAATCCACCAAGGTACCAATCGCGATGGCAATGCCTGACAAGGCGACAATATTTGCTTCTACATTAAACATCCTCATCAGTATAAATACGATCAATATAGAGATGGGCAATACTGCAGCGATCATCAAGGAAGCCCTGAGATTAAACAACATGATCAGTACGATAATAATGGTGATCAATACCTCAAGGGTTAGGGCGTCCCATAAGGTATTTAGGGTCTCTTTGATGAGTTGCGTGCGGTCATAAAAGGGGACGATGGTCAAGGTACTCTCTATCCCATTTTCAAGGATTTTTTTGGGCATTCCTTGCTCTAGTACGCTGATTTTTCTTTTGATTGCTTCGATGACCTCCATCGGATTGGCACCAAATCTAGAAACCACCACGCCACCTACGACTTCAGCGCCTTCCTTATCTAAAATACCTCTTCGGATTTCGGGGCCTATGGCTACCTGCGCTATGTCTTTGATCCTTAAGGGAACCTCACCCTTCATTTTTACGACAGCATATTCTAGATCTGAGACGGAGGTGAGGTTGCCCAATCCCCTAATCAGGTACTCGATTTTATTAATTTCCATCGTTTTGGCACCGACGTCTCTATTGGCATTTTTCACGGCCCTAACGACTTGGTCAATAGATACGTCATAAGTTTTCAACAGATCAGGATCTACATCTACTTGATATTCTTGAACAAACCCTCCAATGGAGGCGACTTCTGATACCCCTTGAACTGCGCTTAGACCGTATTTGACATAAAAGTCCTGAACGGATCGGATTTCATGCAAATCCCAGCCGCCTGTAGTGTTTCCTTGGGTATCACGACCTTCGAGGGTATACCAAAATATTTGTCCCAGTGCGGTAGCATCGGGTCCGAGGGTAGGGCGGATGTTTTCGGGCAATAAATCATTGGGTAAGGCATTTAATTTTTCTAAGATTCGAGCTCTCGTCCAATAGTACTCTTTGTCATCATTAAAAATTACGTAAATACTTGAAAAACCAAAAATTGAGGAGCTTCGGATGGATGTTACACCAGAGATTCCCAACAAGGTAGAGGTGAGCGGGTTGGTGATTTGATCCTCAATATCTTGAGGAGATCTACCGGACCATTCGGTAAAAACAATTTGTTGGTTTTCGCCAATGTCAGGAAGGGCATCCACAGAAACTCTTGTAAGGGCTGTGGCTTGGTCTCCCCCATAAAAGGGGGAGACCATAATACCCCAGCTGATCAATATGACCAAGAGAATCAGGGTAATCAGTCGATATTTAAGAAAATGTAATATTATTTTATCTAACATAGTTGGATTCAGTTATTTTAAGGTAACTGGCAATAGAAAAATTGCAATCAGGACAAATCCTAAAACTATGGGCTTAGATAATATAGACTTGGTTCCAAGATTGAGGATCTTCTTCAATCAAGGGAGGTATCTGAATCGGTTGTTTTATGGGGAGTAGGTCTTCACCCATAGTACTAGTTGGGTGCGCAGGTTCTTTTATCGCCGAAAGGCTAATAAATTGGGTTGGGTCAATATCCAACGACAAAGCTGCTGTAGGTATTTCAAACTGCGAAACTTCTGAGCTGCAACAAGGGACATCGATGGCTAAACCTTTATCATTTGCGCTTTCACAGCAGGGTTTTGGCTGAAAAAAAGTCGTCTCTGTTTGATTGAACAGCTTGCAGGTATGCTTATACACTGATATGCCCATTGAACCAAAAAGAATGGTCAATGACAATAAGAGCGATAGCAAAGATTTAAGCATATTTTCTAGTTTCCGATCAGTTTTCATACCTTATCTGAAATGTAAAGCTAATGAAAATTGGATAATCCCAAAGATTACCGCTATTCAAACCTCTTAATTGAGTAGGTTTTATGATTTTTTAACAAATGGAAAAAAGCTTTTTTTCTATTTTTTTGTCCGGAGTTATTCCTTTTTTTTGAGTGTTGATAGCTGATGGGTAGGGATGGATACCCTATGGAAACCTTGAAAGAGCGATAAAAAAAGGTCTTTTGATTCAAAAGACCTTTTGTGCATCCGGAAGGATTCGAACCCTCAACCCCCAGAGCCGAAATCTGGTATTCTATCCAGTTGAACTACGGATGCATTATTATAAAATTCATGGCAAATATAGTTGTACTTCTATGAATTGATCTACATCCAGGTTTATTTTAATTGTTACTTTCTCAGATCAATATCCCATTCTATTTCAGCACTCTTTTAAGGAGGATTCAACAGATTCTTCACCATTTAATATAAATTTGACTTCTTAGGCTTGATCTTTGAGACCCATGAGTTTGGGCAAGCCCAGTACCCACTGTATCTTGTTGGGGATAATAGAATTTTCCATACTTGATCCAAAAGATAATTTTAGCATTCATTTTGTATTCAAAAAGCAGATAGCTTCGCAAGCCTGAACCTTGATAAGCGGGCATTTCAAGTCGATAGCGCACATCTCGTTCATAGGCATATTGTCTGTTGGCATAGTCCTGGGTATGAGAGATGGTGATTTGGGTGCTGAAACTAAACTGTTTCTTGCGCAGAATAACATCCTGAAGGGCCAGATAATCATTTTTTGAAATACCTGCCTAGTGTGTATAACTGAATTGAAGTCGAGATTTTAATTCAAGGTAATTTGTGACTTTTTTATTCACGCGCAACCAATAATTATGTTTAGCGATGCCATGAACTTCCCGTATTTTACAATTTTCATTTACCACATTCATGGGTTTATGCTGTTTGCGGTAATACACAGCCAACGGCGTTTCCTTATCGGTTGTGTACCGATAGGAGGCTAAATACTCAAAGCCTTGAGCAGGGCCGTACACTTGATATTGTAAAGCGTCAAACCTGAATAGGTCATAATAGGCGTGAATAAATGCTTTGTATTGGGTTTGATCTTTAAACTCCAATAGAGGCCTTTCTCGTTGTTATTAACATTTTTTTCTCCGAAGGCCTTTCCATAGAAACTATGAAAATCTGAATCATAGTTTCTGTAAACCATACTGAGGTCTATTTCAGGAAGTAAATTGACCATTATACCTGTTACCTAACCTTTGCCTCCCGATTGAGAAATAGCACCTTCACCAAAGATTAAAAAATTTTCAAAATTCCAATCATAGTACAGACTCCCTATTTGGTTATTATCTCCATAAAAAGCATGGGACAAGGATCTATTGGCAGTGAGAGGAATTGAGAAATGACTGGCCAAATACGTGATGTCCACGCGCAATGAGCGGGTTGGTTTGAGCGCAATAAAGCGATCTAATGAATGCTCATTCAGACTATTTTTGGCTTCGATTTGGCTGGAAGTTTGGTGCAGCCCTGATTTTTGTGAACTGCTGACATAGTCAGAGGCCATGAGGCCATCATTGCTGATATTCCCATCCTGTTTGAGTAAGGAGGCATGCCCACCAAATTGGATCTGAGGGAAGTCAAATGTGGTCATGACACCTCGGAAAAAGCCGGTTTCTCTGAGGGAATGATGGGGCCGTAAATTTAAGCCATTTCTGCGTACTGCCAGAAGGGTCTCCCGCCCTTTTCCAGGAGCATATCCTGAGCCATAAACCAAACCTTGTCCCATCTGTAATCGATAATCACCAAAAATTAAATTTTTTAAGGGACCGCGGTCTTTCACCTGGATGTAGGCAGAATAAAAGTCAAATCCTTTCGATTTTTGGTTCCAGGTAAAGGATTCGCCACTATCTTTTTCTCCGATTAAGCCCACGTCAAATCGAGGGTTATTTTTTAATTTCAATTTAAAAAAAACATGGGTGTTTTGGCCTTGATATGAGGAATCTTGGTAACTCTTGGCTTTTTGAAGGGGTTGCGTCTGGCGCAATAAAAGAGGATTTTGGTCTAAGGGCAGTGAAGTTGTAGGGCTATTTCCTTTTATGGTGATGAACGGGAGTAGTTGCTGGATATCTACGGCATCGAGCCCGGGTACAGCTTACAATTCGTATAAATTGTAAAACGGACCTTGCGCTGCTCGGCATCTTGAAAGGGCCCGGATCTGACGGCTCTCCAAAAAAGGCAATGAGGAGAGTTCATTTTCAGTCACCTGGTTGAGGTCGAAGGGCGCTTTCATAATATGGATGAGTTGCTGATAGTTATCGTCGTAGTTCAGCTCTCTATTTTCAGTTTGAGATAAATTGGTAAGTAGCTGTTCAATATCAATTACTTGATGGGTTTGAGCGTATAATGGTATGCGGGTGAGGATCCCTAATATCCCTAAAATTAATTTGAGCTTTAACTTCATCGAAAGCCTATAGAAAATTCGTGAATAGACCCTAATTTAGGTTGCTCAGTGAAGGCATAATCCAATGTAAATTTTTGAATCAATAGACCTTGATCCACTGAAAACGATTGAACTTTGGTGTTAAAACCTGTTCGGAAAAGAAGTTGTTTCACGACTTCGTATTCTAAGCCAAATTTGAATAAGTGATCGGTGAGTGTAGCTTGTTCTATTTCTCCATTGAGTTTAAGATCAGTAATCGGATAATAAGAGAGGCCTAGTTTTAAAATCATAGGAATTGAGGTCGTCACTTCTCGATATCATAAGGTGTTAGCATTACTTATGGACATACCTAATAGCAGGGTGGGCGTGAGATCGGCCAAACCTCCCAAATGAAAGAAAACATAATGCTTGTTGGGTTAGGGTCTACATGAAACTGGTTGATAATTAGAGATCCAGCCAATGAGAATCTTTGTATTTTATTGCCTATACCTATGCGCATTTGTTGTTCATTGTAAAAGGGATCTCCAAATTTCAAGAAGGCGACACCTAAATTATACTTTTCGGAATGATGTACATAGCCTGCCGCGAGCGTTTGAAAAACAGAGAGACCAAATGGGCGCTTGTAGCCCAAAAAATAATGAGACTGCTCAATTCTACCCAAGGCACCACTATTATTGAATATAGACCATCCGTCGCTCAACGTGAGAGAGGCTCCTGACATCCCCGCGCTTCGCGCGCCTCCAGTAGGTTTGGCTATCTGTCCGATACTCTTGAGGATGCTGAATGATAGGATAGCGGTAAATGAAAATTTCTTAATCATATTCAGTGCAGTTAATACAACCTGATCTGCTCAGTGTTATTAGCCAGATCATTCATTAAATATTAATTTTATTGTTTGTATAATGCAATTAACTTTAGGTGAGCTATGATTTTAAGGTTACCAATATTGATATTAATGTGGTCAGTTACTTTAGTACTTGCCGCTCAGGACACGACCTACTACCAGGATTCTGGTGAGATGAAATCCATAGGCCTGAGTATTGATGATCAGAGAGTGGGTGACTGGAATTTCTATTATGCCAGTGGCGCTCTGAGTGCACAACTCGTTTATCGTGAAGGTAGTTTGGATGGAAAGCAGCAGTATTATTATCCTAATGGAACCTTGCAAGCCATTGAAATTTGGGGCCAAGATGCTTTACAAGATTCTGCGTTTTATTATCATGAAGCAGGAGCCTTAGAAAAGAAAGGGTGGTATCTCAATAATTTGTATTCGGGGATATGGGAATTTTATCATCCCAATGGGAATTTGAAAAGAAGGGGTAATTACGAGCAAGGAACTCCCGTTGGTCATTGGCAATTCTTTTATGAACAGGGGGCGCTTTGGCAAGAGGGTACATTGGTCTCTGGATTGGAGTCAGGTCCGTGGCAATACTACGATGAATTAGGTCAACTTCAGTACGTAGGAGCATTTGATCAGGGAAAACAAATAGGGCTTTGGTATAAATACAATCGGCAGGGAAAAAAGAAAAAATGGAAGCAATTTGACTAAAGGTCGGCCTTTATATTCAGAGCAAAATTACGTTCATTTTCAGAATTATAGGAGTATTCCAAACGCAGGACCATGTCATACATCGCAACGAGGTCTAAACCTACTCCGAAACTATAAAGTAATTGATTGGTTAGTCTACTGCTGATTTCATAGTTAGGATAATTATCTACCCAACCAAAGTCAGCAAAGAATTTGAAGTAAGTGGCCATTCTAAATTGAGCAAATTGGGAGATGGACATGACGTTTCGGATGTCTTTCGACCAGTCAAAAATCTTTTTTCTTATTGTGTTTTTTTGAAGTAAAAAACTAGAACCTTCGATTAAGTCTAACTCAAAACCCCGCACCAGGACTTGATTGTACCCGAGTCCTTGATAGTTGAAATAGGGTTGCTCTTCAGGGAAGGTTTGGAGTCCCATGATGCCATTGGCTAAAAAAAACTCATTGCCCAGAGGAGTATATTTATTGAATTTGAGGCTAATCGTAGAAATATTAAATTGATTTAGATGTCCCAAGCCAATATTTTCAAGAGAAGCTTCTAAAAACGTTCCTGAAGTAGTAAAACGTTTGTTATTTCGATGATCACTGATAAAATTATAACTCATTCCAAAATAGGATTGTTTTTTTTCTTGATTGAAATGGTAATTAGGATTTAAGAGCAGAACAGTATCAGATATTTCGCTATGCAGATAGCTTAAACTGATTTGATGAAAATTGTAAAAGGAGGGGCGATAGGTATAACTGGTCGAAGCAAAATATTGTTTTTTATTGATGACATCCGAATCAAAAAAATCAGGTACATGATCTTTGGTTATGTAAGAGGCATTCTCACTTTCGTTGTAAGAATAGGTAAATTTTAAACCATGTTTTTGATTTTTATCAATGAAAGGAATCGTATAATCAAGGAGTAAATTTCTTTCAAAACCTACTTTTCCTATGAATTTCAATGTTTTATTTTGACCTCCAAGGTTATACTGAGTAAGTCTCAAACCATAATTGAAACGGTTGACATCACCTTCTCTGTTGATCAGCCAATCCATCAAATTCCGATCAGCTATATCTAACAACGGTGAGGGGAAAAAATACCATCGCTCATCAACTTGAACAAAAATATTGATCGATGCTTTTTCAGAGTCTTCTAAAATCTCAATAGAGACGGTATTGAATAAATTGGTATTGATGATGTTTATTTTATCTAATTCAATACTTTTTTTGATATCATCGAGCGTGCTATAAGTTCCCTTTTTTAAACTCATTTCTCTAAGAATAATTTTTTCTTTAGTCTTTTTATTTCCTAAAATAAAAATCTCATCGACCCTTAATAGTGAGTCATCCAAAGGAAGATCAGATGCATTCTGAGCTTTCAATTGTGGAATTGAAAGAATGAAAATAAAAACAAGTAAATAGTGGTAATTATTCAAGCTGATGTGTTCAAGCGTAGTATCTTCCCAATTAAGAACGCAAACAGAACTAAAAATATTGATTAGACCAAATCAATTCTCTAGTATTGCATCATGAAGATGCTTTTTCGCAAGTTGTTGACCTTACCCATTGTTATCTATCAACTCAGCATTTCTCCATTTTTACCAAGTTCCTGTAGGTTTAGCCCAACGTGTTCTCATTATGCCAAAGAGGCCATTATAAAGCATGGAGCATTCAAAGGATTATTTTTAGCTGCTCAAAGGTTCTCTGCTTGTCATCCTTGGGGGCGGAGTGGACACGATCCTGTTCCTTAGAATCATATTTTATCCAGTTCATCCAATTCTTCTTTGAATCCACTAGATAAGATGGGGAATCTACACCAAGTCCTTGGATCTACATTAAAGGCATCCATATGAAAGCTTGGTGCTAGCCGTTCTCTTTTCCATTGATTAATAGACCAAAGTCTAAAAAATTTCTTGATCCAACTTTTAATACCTGTCCCATATTGGGGCTGCATTTTTTCGTAGATCATGGAGGGAGAATATTTATGTTGGATGGCCCATCGTTCAATTTTCACTAAAACCTTGTAAGGCATGAGATCTGTTTCATCTTCTTGTTTTTTATTTAGAGGTCTCAGTTCTGCTGTAGGGGCAAGGTTGTTTACGTGACTCAGTGCGGTATAGTTTAAGGTAGTTTCGGCATATCTTAGCCACTCCATAATAAAATACTTATCTACCGCAGCAATAGGTGAGATACTTCCACTGGTATCACCGTCCATAGTCGTATAGCCTACATCACCTTCGCTTCTATTGGAGGTGGTTAGTAATAAGGAATGATTGATATTCGCCAACATCCAAATGATGGGAGATCTACTTCGAGCTTGGATATTTTGTAGGGTGATGTCATCTTGATCCCAAGTGAGTTTTCTCCCAATGGCATCCTCAATGGTATCGCAATATCCTTTGACCTGGTTATCAATGTTCCACTCATAATGGGTAGCACCTATGAACTTAGCTAATTTCCGTGCGGAGGCTGCGGTTTCTGCAGAGGAGTTTTGAGTACCTTGATAAGCAGTAACCATTATTGAAGCCATTATCTCCTTGATATTTTTTAAGCCGACAGGGAGCTTTAGTCTTTTTATTACCGTTGTAATTCCTAATTCTTGAATGGCCAATTCCACCATTCTACGTACCATGATGGCAATAGTGCTCGAATCAGCGCCCCCACTCAAGGAGAGTACAAACCCTTTGTTTTTACTTTTTATTAAGTAATCAAAAAGGGCTAAGGGCAGTGCTTGACTCATTTCTTCGAGTTTGCCCGTATAATCTTTCTTTATATTTGTGGAGGAGGTTTGGCTATCAAAGTCCACCTCACAATAGAGTATATTGAAGGGTTTGAAGGAAAATCGGGTATTATGTCCAATCAAATTTCCATTTTGAGCAATTAAAATATCGCCATCATAAATCATTCTACCGGCTTCATTGCCAAGTAGATTGGTATAAAGGTAGGTGCAATTGAATTTTTTTGAACTAGAGACCACCAGTTGTTCTCTGTATTTTTCTTTTTCGAAAGCAAAATGGCTGGCGCTTGGATTGAGTATGAGTTCAATCCCTTGGGTGGCTAAATGATTGGCGGGACGATCTTCTTGCCAAGCATCTTCACAAATTTCAAATCCAATCTTTATATTTTTTATTTCTATGGAAATAGCACCGATCTGAACAGATTGACCGGTAATATTTAAAGTTTCTATTTTATGGTAGGGCCAAGAGGAGAACCATCTTTTTTCATAGTGAATGCCGTCATTCGCTAAATTATGTTTGGCATAAACACCGAGAATTTTCTTATCTTTAATAATAGCAATACAGTTATAGATTTCGCCTTCAAATCGGACGGGCAAACCCAGAGAGGTAGTGAGGCCCGAGGTGAAAGGGAGGAGTTCAATCAATTTGGCCTGTGCGGTCTCACAAAGCCAGGTACTTAAAAACATGTCTTCACAGCCATATCCGGTAATACAGAGTTCGGGAAGACACAACAGCTCAATGTTATTTTTTTGAGCTTCTTGAAAGACATCTTTAATGTTTTTCAAATTATGGTCCCAATCCATTGGAATTTGGTTTAGGCAGGCGCCTCCAATACGCAAAATTCTACTCATCGATTTGCTCTTCCAATACTTCTAAAGTCCTCCTCGCAGCATCTTGCGCTGCCTTTTTTTTACTTAACCCATAGCCAATTTCGTAAACTTGTTCGTCAATGACTACTTGTGTGGTAAATTGTTTTTTCTTAATTGAGTCGTTTAAATCGAGTGCTTTAAAGGAGATTTGTTTATTTTCTTTTTGTGCCCACTCAATCAGTTTACTTTTATGATTGGTGGTGGTGTGTATTAACTCATCCAAATCATAATGGGCAAGTATGATTTTTTCAATGATAAATTTGCGGCATTTCGAAAACCCTTTATCTCTATAAACGGCCCCAACTAATGCTTCCAAAGAATCACCAAAAATTGATTTAGGCATGACCGCGTACTGATTCTTATGATATTTAATCAGTTGATTCAAACCTATTTTTCTTGAAAGCAGATTGAGGGATTCTCTATTGACAATTTTTGATCTGATTTCTGTCAGAAATCCTTCATCTTTAAAAGGAAATTGGGTGAACAGGTAGTCTGCTACGACCATGCCTAGCACCGCATCGCCTAGATATTCTAATCTTTCATTGGACTCTTTGATTCCGTGGAAATTTACGGCAGCAGCACTGCTGTGGTTTACCGCTAATTTGTAGAGGCCAACATTGTAAACAAGTTGGCCGGTGATGGATTGGATGGCGTTTAAAAAAACGCGTTCTTTTTTTGATAAAAATAGGTGACGTAGGCTCGCTAAATTACGAAAAAGCACTAAGCTTTGTATTTACCTAAAATAAGTGAGGTATTATGACCTCCAAACCCAAAGGTGTTGCTCATGACAATATCCACATTCCTTTTCTGAGCCTTATCAAAGGTTAGGTTGAGTCTGGCATCAATCTCAGGATCATCTGTAAAATGATTGATCGTAGGAGGGATGACTCCTTTTTCAATGGCCATAAGGCAGGCAATGGCCTCAATGGCTCCTGCCGCTCCCAGCAGATGTCCCGTCATGGACTTGGTCGAACTGATATTTAGGTCGTAGGCATGGTCGCCGTAAACTCTTTGAATGGCTTTTATTTCTCCAGAATCTCCCAAAGGCGTAGAAGTGCCGTGGGTATTTACATAATCTATTTCATTTCCATTCAAGCCTGCCTCTTCGAGGGCATATTGCATGACTTTGGTAATTCCTGTTCCCTCAGGGTGAGGTGCGGTAATGTGGTAAGCATCTGCAGACATTCCACCTCCCAAAACTTCCGCGTATATCTTAGCTCCCCTTGCTTTGGCATGTCCCAGTTCTTCAAGCATGAGGGCACCAGCTCCTTCACCCAAAACAAAACCATCCCGGTCTTTATCGTAGGGTCTTGACGCGGTTAATGGATCATCATTGCGCTCCGAAAGGGCTTTCATGGCATTGAAACCACCCATGGAAGCAATTTGTACCCCAGCTTCTGAGCCCCCAGTTAAGATCATTTTAGACTTACTTAATCTTATGTAAGTAAAGCTGTCATAAATGGCATGATTAGAGGAAGCACATGCAGATACTGTTGCATAGTTGGGACCTCTAAACCCATATTTGATGGAGAGTAGACCTGGAGTAATGTCAATGATCATTTTAGGTATGAAAAACGGGTTAAATCTAGGGGTACCGTCTCCCAATCCGTAAGCAATGGCTTCTTCTTGAAATGTTTTCAATCCTCCGATTCCAGATCCCCAAATAACACCTACGGAATCTTTGTCTATAGTTTCCAAGTTGATGCCACAATCTTTGATAGCTTCTTCGCCTACGACCATTCCAAATTGGGTATTTGGATCCATTTTTCTGATCTCTTTTCTATTAAAGTGATCAAGGATATCAAAGTTCTTTATCTCACAGGCAAACTTTGTTCTGAATTTTTCTGGATCGAAACGTGTGATGGGACCAGCGCCATTAGTACCCTTTGCTAAATTTGACCAATATTCTTCTCTATTGTTGCCAATGGGTGTTAGGGCGCCAACCCCTGTTATAACTACACGTTTTAATTCCATTTGTATTGAACTGAACTTATTTAACGTTTTCTTCCAAATAAGTAATTGCCTGTCCTACCGTACCGATGTTTTCAGCTTGGTCGTCAGGGATGGAAATATTAAATTCTTTTTCAAATTCCATGATTAATTCTACTGTATCAAGGGAGTCGGCTCCCAGATCATTGGTGAAGCTGGCTTCGGTAGTTACCTCAGGCTCTTCAACACCTAGCTTATCTATAATGATCGCCGTTACTTTTTGAGCAATTTCTGACATTTCTTTAATGTTTAATTTAAAATCTTTGCAAAGAAATACATATCCGATGTAAATTCAAACTCTTTGATTTATCCAAGTGATGATGAGGGTATTTATTTTTGTAATTTTAATCTCTAATTTAACCATAAAAGCATAAACTCTAAATCTTGGCTTCATAAAAAATATTTGCTTTTTGAAAATAGATAAATGAAAAAGAATAAGCTCGTTGTTCAACTGGATTATAGCTTCATATTGCTCGGCATCGTTTCAAGTATCAAAGAATACAGCCTTGCTTGGCACTTAAATCAAAGTGGTGTTTTTCATTTTGTAAAAGCTGCAGATCTCCATATTGACCTTAATAATGACTCAGAAATGATCATTTCAAACTATATTTGTAAATCAGAGCAACACACTTATACACTCTTAAGTAATCGACTAATTATTTCTTCTTTCGAGAGCCATCTTTTGTTGCCCGAATTAAGTCAATTTGATTATTTTCTGAAATTAGAATCTAAAATTGATCATTTTGATTTGCAAATGTTGGTAAATAATTTGCGAGTAATTGATAAAATTGATTATTTGGCACGTCTAGATATAAATAAAATAAAAAATAAAGAGAATGTCTTACACTGATAAAAATTGGATGCAAGGAGTACACCAAAAAGCAAAAATCATAGCGACGGTGGGTCCGGCTTCCAGAGAAAAAGAAATATTAATTGAACTAATTAAGGCAGGCGCAGATGTTTTCAGATTGAATTTCTCTCATGGCACCCACGAAGATCATCATAAAACCATTGATATGGTGCGTGAGATCAATGCAGAATTAGGAACACACACTGCATTGCTGCAAGATCTACAAGGGCCTAAAATTCGTGTAGATCAAGTTGAAAATGGCGGCGTTGAAATTATTGAAGGCCAGACCTTAATCATTACTACAAATGATGTGCTGGGTACAAAAGATAAGGTCAGTACATCATATAAATTACTCGCCAAGGATGTTAACATAGGGGATTCTATACTCATAGATGATGGGAACTTAGAAGTAAAAGTCACCTTAGTCCAGGGAGAAGATGTCCATACTGAAGTGGTTTATGGAGGTACCTTGAAGTCTAGAAAAGGAATCAACCTGCCTAATACGGTAGTTTCCGCACCTTCATTGACAGAGAAAGATCATGCGGATCTTGAATATGGTTTAAGGCAAAATTTAGACTGGGTGGCTTTGTCTTTTGTAAGAAAAGCCAGTGATATCACAGAGCTGCGCAAGATGATGGAAGATGCTGGGAGTCGTACTAAAATCATTGCCAAAGTTGAAAAGCCTGAAGCCTTAGAAAACATTGATGAAATTATAGCTGCAACAGATGGGGTTATGGTGGCCAGAGGTGATTTAGGAGTTGAAATCCCCGGTGAACAGGTACCTATTTGGCAAAAAAAGATCATCGAGAAATGTAACCAATCAGGTAAACCTGTCATCGTGGCGACCCAGATGATGGAAAGTATGGTTGATAATCCTAGACCGACAAGAGCAGAAACCAATGATGTCGCCAATGCGATACTCGATGGAACAGATGCTGTCATGCTCTCGGCGGAGTCTGCTTCCGGTAAATATCCGGTGGAAGCCGTGCGGGCGATGGCCAATACGATCGCAAATATTGAGCATGCGGGAAGTGCTTTTTACAATAAAACAAACGACTTTGATAATTCAGGAGAAGGTTCTCAGCTCAGTGATATGTTGATTAAGTCGGCTTGCGCGCTGGTTGAGGACAGTGATGCAAAAGCAATGGTAACGATGAGTAAATCTGGATACAGTGGGTATCGAGTGGCCATGTATCGGCCCAATTGCCCTATCTTTTTGGTAACCAATAATAAGGCCTTGCTTACGCAAATGAATTTGGTTTGGGGAGTCAAAGGACTTTTTTATGATAAAGAGACTTCTATCAATGATACGCTCAGTGACATTGAGGCTATACTTTTGGAAAAAAACTTAATGACTAAAGGAGATATTTACATTACTACTTCTTCGATGCCCAAACATTGGGACGGACATGCCAATATGATTAAAATCAAAGAGATTTAAAGTTTGGGTTGAACCAATAGTACCTTTTCTTTCATGACGGCTACTTGTCCCGGGAGACTTCCTTTAATCTTTCTGACATATTTTCTTTCAGTATATATGACGGGTGCCATGTTTTCTGTTTTTCTTTTAGAGAAATAGGCTGCTAGCGCTGCGGCCCTTTCAATAACAGGCTTGGGAATGGGCAGAATACCTTGTTTTTTTATGACCACATGCGAGCCTGGAGCATCTTTAACATGGAGCCATAGGTCGCCTTTTTTTGCATAATCAAAGGTTAAAACATCATTGGATTTATTATTTCTACCTACGTAAATGCTGTAATCAGTCATTGAAAAAGTATTGAAAGGGAGGTCCTTGGCAGGCGCATCCGAAGGAGTTGCTTTGATTAAGCGTTGGAGCGCTTTCCAGTCCTTGGTGAGTTCAATGGCCGCTATTTTCTGATCGAGTTGTCGGATGACTTTTTTCTTAGCTACTATGTTTTCTGTGATGTTGTTGATTTCAAGCCTTTGATTTTTAGACTTTCTGTAAAGTATTTCTGCATTTTTTTGGGGAGAAATCTGCGGTTTCAATTTGATGGTTATATTAGCGGTCTCATGATAAAGATCTGGAACTTCAATTTGGGCATCGTTTGGATTGATATTATGTAGATTGGCCATGATAATGTGGGCGATTTCCTCAAGACTTCTTCGGTCCCTTAAATGGGCAATTTTTGCTTCACTCTTCTCTATATAATTAGCAGCTTGTTTTCGTTTTTTGTTGAGTTCGCGCGTGATTCCATCCTTTTTCTGCTGAGTTAAATATTTTTGGGTAAATATTTTGTAGAGTTCATTGCAAGCGATGATGGGATCATCACTTTTGAAGCAATGATGTTCGGTATCAAATAAGCTGATCTTGGGTAGGCCCTGATCTGTAACAAATAGGTGCGCAGTATTCATGGATTCAATAAAGGCAGGTATAAATGCTTTTTTCTCATTAAAATTCAGCTGCTCGTATTGCGTGTTACTTTTAAGGTGAGTCTTTATATCCTGATCAAACGTCTTTTCCAATGCCTCAAGGCTTTCTTCATTTAATGTTGATACATCAATGTCGCGCGCCAAGGATTGGGAATCATTGGGAGCCATTAGTTTAGATTTAAACGACTGGGGGGCTTTGCTTTTGTTGATTAAACTGATGTTTGATCTGCGACCATACAATTGGAACAAGAGCGCGCTATGATCATTTAATAATAGTTCAAAGGACCGATCAAAATGTGTTTGGTTAACGGCGAGGATTTTTTCCCCAATGATTGATTCAAAAAGATTAACACTATTTTTTTTGGCTCTATTGAACACTTCCGGAAAGCACCACAGATTAAGTTGACTGTCTAAATTGGCTTGGATGTAAAAAGGACTATTATCTAATAATGTAAATCCAAAAATTAGCTCATTTTTATTTTGACTGAAGCATGCCGTGAGATGTGCCCCGGTGAGCAGGGTGCTTAATTTTTCCGAAAGTCGATTTATAAAATAATAATTATGGTACATTATACATCCAACTTTAGCCCATCATAGGCCAAGAAAATATTTTCGGGGAGTTCTTTGGCTACGCTCCGATGAAGTCCCATGGTATGACTGATATGTGTGAAATAGGTTTGCTCAGCACCTATTTGCTGCGCAATAGCTAGGGCCTGATCTAGATTGAAATGACTGAGGTGCTCTTTCTTTTGCAAGGCATTGAGGATCAAAATCTTTGATCCTTTTATTTTCTCAAGCTCCTTTTCATCGATGGCATTGGCATCTGTGATGTAGGTGAAATCACCAATTCTAAATCCAAAAACGGGCAGTTTATGATGCATGACATTGATGGGTGTGATGTTGACTTCCTGGATATTAAATGAGTTATTTGAGATGATATTTTCTGAAATCTTTGGGGTACCCGGATATTTTTTTTCTGCAAAGACATAGGCAAATTCTTGCCGAAGCTGGGCCAGTACTTGCTTCCTGGCATAGATGGGCATATCTGCCTTTTGTTTGAAATTAAAGCTTCTCACGTCATCCATCCCCGCCGTATGATCTTTGTGCTCATGGGTATACAGAATGGCGTCTAGATAACGGATCTGGTTATTGAGCATTTGCTGACGAAAATCAGGTCCTGTATCCACGACCAAGCTTAATTTATCTGTTTGAATATGTATGGAGCTTCTTAAGCGTTTATCGCGAAAGTCCAGAGACTTGCAGACTTCACATTCACAAGTGATGACAGGTACGCCCTGCGAAGTTCCAGATCCTAAAACAGTTATTTTCAAAATCTGAGTTCATTTTGGCGAATGGCACTAAAAATTTTTCTATTGTTTTCGCTGAGTTCTTCTGGATTGAGGTTAATAGTTCTTATTATGTCTATAAGGCTGTTTATTTTTCCTTCAAGGGGAAAGTATTTATTAATTATGGCAATTTTGGAATCATTTAATAGGCAATATCCAGACTGGAAATTACCCTTTTCATAGCGCAGTATATAAGTCGATTCAGAAAACAGATCTTCGAGTTTACTTAAAAAACGAGGGGTATACTTTATTTGCATTACTTAAATATACTTATTAATCACCAGGACCATGTGGTCATAATTTAGAGGTTTGTATAATACCCCATTAATACCTTTGTCAATATATTGCGATGTTGAATAATTTTTTTGCGTTTCCCGTGATGGCAATGATAAGAATGGTACGCATCGAAGGCTCTTCATGATTTCTAATTTTCTAGGTACATGTAAGTTCATCTATAATCGGCATATTGATGTCAAGGAGTATGAATTTTTAGGCATGCTTGGATAGTTTTTCAAGTGCTCTTTTACCATTTTTTGCCGTATCAATATTAAAATTCTGCAAAAGAAATATTTGTTCAGTGAAATTTTGGATCGCTTTAGGGTCTTTTGCCGAGAGTATTTTTTTGTTCATTTGATTTTAATCATTCGTCGTATTTTTTGCAGTTTAAGAAAAGAATGTTCGAACTTTCTCAGTTAAAAGTCCAAATTAAGAAACTTATTTTTTATAATCAATTTTCTATGAAGATCACTTGGTGCGTAAATGATTTTATGCCCAAAGAGGTAACTGTCTCCTTTATTTTATGAATTGAATCAAGATTTTCCTCGTTTTTTTTAACGTGGATCTTAATGTATTAAACACACCTCTCGATTCGGAGATAAAACCTGTCAATGATTTCAATTTTTGTTCTTTACTAGAAGTATTTTTTTTCTTCTTTTGCTTTGGGCATTCTATATTAATAGGTGGTTTATTTGATTTTAAATAGACTTAACTTTGGGCGTAAATTGCTGGATATAGGGAGATTTAAATTTGTGATTAAATAGAGCCATATTTTACCTAACCAATGAAGCCTAAAAACATATTATTATCTATCGTAGGACCCACCGCTTCTGGTAAGAGTGATCTAGCCTTGAAATTAGCAGAATATTTTAAAACAAGTATTATTTCTGCTGATTCGAGACAATTTTATCGCGAATTAAATGCAGGAACGGCAAAACCTACCGAAGAAGAATTAAAAAGGATTCCACATCATTTCATTAACTCACATGCTATAACGGAGGAATTTAACGTGGGTGATTTTGAGAAATCAGCTTTAGGTTTAATAAATGATCTTTTTAAGGAACACGAGATCTTAATTATGGTAGGGGGTTCGGGATTGTTCTGTAAGGCTATTTGGGAGGGATTGGACGAACTGCCAATAATAGACCCCGGCCTTCGCAGTGCCATCAACGAGGAAGTCTCAAAAAATGGATTGGACCCACTTTTAGCTGAATTATCGAAAAATGATTCTGTTTATTTCAATCAAGTGGACCAGCAAAATCCGATGCGTATTAAAAGAGCTATTGAGGTCATTCGCAGTACCGGCGAACCTTTCAGTTCTTTTCATGGCAAAGCTAAAACACCTAGGCCTTTTGAAAATTTGAAGATAGGTATCTCTGTGGACCGAAAAGTATTGTATCAAAATATAGACCTCCGCATGGAGCAAATGATTAAAAAAAGTCTTTTTGAAGAAGTAAAATCATTGATTCAGCATCAACATCTCAATGCGCTTCAAACTCTAGGATACACCGAGATTTTCGGTTATTATGAGGGTAAATATGACAAAGAAGAGACGATTCGTTTACTAAAAAGGAACAGTCGCAGGTATGCGAAAAGGCAATTGACTTGGTTTCAAAAAGATCCTGAAATCAATTGGTTGAATCCAAATAAGGATTGGGATGGCATTTTAGACCAAATAGAGCAGCAGTTAAATGCTTAATATCTTGACCATGCGCAACATATCCTCATTGATGGGTTTGGACTTGGTAATCGCAATTTTAAAGTTGGTGTATTGAACTTGATTGTCTACAATACCAACCATCATACCTTTTTTGCCATTGACTAAGCCTTCGACAGCAGCCATCCCCAATCTAGAGGCTAAAATGCGATCAAAAGCGGTCGGTGTGCCTCCCCGCTGAACATGCCCAAGGGTGGAAACTCTTATATCAAGTTCAGGTAATTCTGAGAGCACTTTATCCGCAATGTCGTGGGCATTTCCATGAACTTCTCCTTCTGCCACGACGATGATAGATGAGGTTTTGTCTTTATCTCGACCTTCTTTTAAATTTTGGATGACGTCATCGACAGTTGTAGCGGTTTCTGGCACCATCACCATTTCCGCACCACCCCCAATACCGCATTGAATGGCAATATAGCCAGAGTTTCGTCCCATGACTTCTATGAAGAACACTCGATCATGGGAGTTGGCGGTATCTCTGATTGAATCTATAGCACTGAGCGCCGTATTTACGGCTGTATCGAAACCAATGGTATAGTCTGAGCCAAAAAGGTCGTTGTCAATCGTGCCGGGGATGCCGATAACCGGTATACCATATTCTTCGTAAAATAAATTAGCTCCAGTAAAGGTGCCATCTCCTCCAATGGCGACCAAGCCTTCAATACCTTGTTTTTGAAGTTGTTCAAATGCTTTTTTTCGACCTTCTGGTGTCATGAATCCTTTGGATCGAGCGGATTTCAAAATGGTTCCACCGCGTTGGATGATGTTACTCACCGAATAAGATTTCATTTTATAGATATCTCCTTCTATCATCCCGTTGTAGCCATATTTAACTCCATAAACGTCAATACCCAAATAAATGGCGTTTCGAACGACTGATCTGACACAAGCGTTCATGCCCGGTGCATCTCCTCCAGAAGTGAATACGGCTATACTTTTCATAAAATAATTATTGTTAAAATTTAAGGAGGTTTTCGTCCTCTTAAGCGAAATGCAATTTAATGGAAATTAGGTTTAAACAGAATGATATTGCTTTGGAAATTGTTTTTGATAGTGAAAATTTTGTTTATCAATTTTTTTTGTGGGGGTGGGTACGATGTTGAATGGGGGATAATAGAAAAAAATGTAAGAGATATGAATAAACTACTTCGCTCAATTGATTAAAGAGATATTGTAAATATTTACAAATTATATAATCTAATAAACAGCGTATGCAATCTTTTTTTACTAGTAAGGAAGCAATCTTCGTTTTTTCTCAAAGTTAATTATTACGGCTTTTATGTCGAATTCATATAGAGTTAATTTCATATAATTCAATCAGTAATTTCGTTGAGGAAGATTTTTTTATTTCAAATAAATTTTATTTTGCATAATCAAGAGTGTATTTCAAACCTTCTTTGAAATGAACTTCGGGATGATATCCTATTAGTTCTTCAGCCTTTTTGATACTTGCCAAACTAAGTTTTATGTCTCCCACTCTCTCCTCTAAAAAGACAGGTGTTAAATTTATATTTTCCATTTGTCTGAGTTGCTCCCAAATCTGAAGCAAGGATGTTTGCTTGCCACAGGCAATATTAACCACCTCATGCTGCTCTAGGGCTCTTCCATTGAGCATGCCTTTAATATTAGCCTGTACTGCATTTTCAACATAGGTAAAATCACGGGCCGTTGCCCCATCTCCAAATATTTTTGGTCTTTCTTTTTTCAGTGCGGCAGCTATAAAAAGAGGGACAACGGCGGCATATGGATTATTAGGATCTTGCTTAGGGCCGTAAATATTAAAATACCTCAGCCCTATAGAATGTAAGTTGTAAACATTAGAAAATACTTCTGCGTAAAGTTCATTAACAAGTTTCGTTACTGCATATGGTGAGAGTGGACGACCTTCAGCTCCCTCTACCTTAGGCGAGACTTTGCTGTCCCCGTAAGTAGAGGATGATGCGGCATAGACCATTTTTTTAATACAGTTAGCATCTTTGGCGGCAATGAGCATATTCAAGAAACCATCAATATTTGCTTTATTGGTAGCCAATGGATCTTTAATGGATCTTGGAACACTCCCAAGTGCTGCTTGATGGCTAATAAAATCGATATCCTTAACGGCCTCTTTGCAAGTCACTAGATCTGAGATATCACCTTCTATAAATTCAAACCGATCCTTATATAAAAGAAAGGGAGCTATGTTGGCACGACTTCCATTAGATAAATTATCAACAATTCTTACTAAGCCTGCGTTGTGCTTTAGTAAATATTGCGCTAGGTTCGATCCAATAAAACCTGCTCCTCCCGTAATTAAAAATTTAAAGTCCTCTAAACTCTCTTTATGAAAAATAGTATTTCGCATTTCTTGTTATCAATATAAGCCGCTGTCGATCATGTGGGCAGGTAAAAGACCTTTTATGTCATAGATCACTGCTTCCTCTTTCTTTAATTTGTTTAAATCCATATGTCTAAATGAATCATGTGCGACTGCCAAGATGATCCCATCAAACCCATTGCCTTCCTCAGCTATGGACTGAATTGAGATTTTTCTGATAGTTCGCTTTACTTCTTCAGGATCAGCATAAGGATCTAAAATTGTAATATTCGCATCAAATCGCTCCAATGCCTTTATAATATCGACTACTTTTGAATTTCTAATATCGGGACAATTCTCTTTAAATGTGATGCCCATTATAAGAATTTCAGCGCCTTTTACACGAAGATCTTTTTTAATCATTAACCGAATCACTTCCATGGCTACATAGTCCCCCATACTGTCATTCAACCGTCGTCCTGATAAAATAATTTCAGGATGATAACCTAATTCCTGAGCCTTTTGAGCTAGATAGTATGGATCTACACCTATGCAATGCCCCCCAACGAGTCCCGGTTTAAACTTCAGAAAGTTCCATTTTGTTTCAGCAGCATCGAGCACATCTTTCGTTCTGATTCCTATTTTATTGAATATTTTTGATAACTCATTAATAAAAGCAATATTGATATCACGTTGGGAGTTCTCAATGACTTTTGCCGCTTCTGCCACTTTAATAGAAGGTGCGAGGTGTGTCCCTGCTACGATAATAGATTTATAAAGCGCATCAACCTTTTTAGCAACATTGGGAGTTGAACCTGAGGTCACCTTTTTGATCTTTGTAATTGTGTGTTCTTTATCACCAGGATTAATTCTCTCTGGGGAATAACCGCAGAAAAAATCAACATTATATATAAGTCCGGATACCTTTTCCAGTATGGGGGCACACTCGTCTTCAGTAACTCCAGGATAGACAGTAGATTCATAAATCACAGTATCACCTTTTTTTAAAACGTGCCCAATCGCTTCACTTGCTTTGAATAAAGGTGTCAGATCGGGCTTATGATTTTTGTCGATAGGAGTGGGAACGGTTACAATATAGTAGTTAGAATTTCGAAGATCTTCAATTTCAGTACTTACAAAAAGACCTTTGATAGTTTTTTGATCAACTAATACACTCAAAAGTACTTTTGATTCTATTTCCTGGGTCTTATCTATGCCTTTCTTAATTTCCTTGATTCGCGTAGTATTAATGTCAAATCCAACAGTGTAGTATTTTTCAGCAAATGCCACTGCTAAGGGTAATCCGACATATCCCATTCCGATCACGGCAATTTGATTATTTTCTGCATTCATAGGTATCTATTTGTCTGATTAAATAAAAGTTTATAATATTGAATCATTTTTTATAAATAGTAAAAAAAAAATAAAAATACTTATTTAATAAGGGGGATTACCTACATATATATTTAAAAGAAAAATTTTAGATTATTATTAATAAGATCTACTCCATAGATTATGATTGATTTTATATTTTTTTGGATGGTATTTATCCATTCTCTGAGTTCTCTAAATTAATTAGTTTGAAATAACTAACTGGATGTTTTTCAGCCGTATTTATTTATATAATATTTTAATTAATCAAGTTAATTCAAAACTTCTTAATCTGCAGCTAAATAAGCTTTCGCCTCTAGATTTATCTTAGTCAAGCCATGATCAGAGATATCATTTTAGCATAATTAATTTTTAATAAGATAATGTTTAAATGGTTATTTTTAAGTAATTTTTGTATTTGAAGAAACCTTTATTGCTCAATTACATCATTAGTTTTATTTGAGCTTTGATTTTTTTTGGTAATATCTGATATTATTTCAAAATCAATGTTTGAAAAAAGCCCAAGTGCAGCCTTTTGATCAATTACCACATGTCCCACTCTACCAGATAACGTTTGTTTACTCTCATCAAAGACTGCTTTTCTCACTGCAGTGATTCCACCTAATTGTTTAAAAAGAGCTTCTCGTTCTAGTTTAGTGAATTTATCACGATTCAAAATAGGATGAAGCCCATCCCCGTGATGTTGATAAAAAATGGCATTGTCAGGCCTAACTGAAACAATTGAATCGGTACCAAAAAGTGCCATAGTATTGATCGCATCATCAATATGTTCTCGCCTAATCAAAGGGTATTCGAGCGTAATGATGGCAAGATTGGCAACGTTATTACCAAACTTATTGCTGATATCAAATATTGTAGCATTCAAATTATCGTTAATTCTTGCTTCAGTCTCATTTCTAAAGTGGAATAAAACATTTTTTTTGGTTTTATATGGTGTGATATACTTTTCAATTCTTGAATCAGGAGAACTTACAATGATTTTTTCAACGTATGTCGATCTAAGGAGCATATTTATTTTAGCAGTTAAAATATTTACTCCGTTGATTGTTTGAAATGCTAAGTCTTTATCACCCCCACGAATGGGGATAATGGCCAGGGTACTGTTGTTAGTTTGAAGCTTATTGATATACTTTTGATTTATTTTAGCCCTCGTCTGAAGAATCATTTCTTCGTTGGAGGTAAGATTCGATCCATGTTTTCGATAATAAAAAAGAGGTTCTTTCAAGTTTGTAACCTTGTACCCTTGCGTAAATTTTATCCAAAGTTCATAACCATCTTGACAATTAAATGACTCATCATAGCCACCGATTTTGTTTAAAAAATCAGTCCTGATCATGGTGCATGCTCCATGCGCTGGTTGGTCGAGCAAGCTAACTTCATTATTGTCGAAGTCGTGCCGAATTTCCTCTCCAATTACTTGATCTTTTTCATCGATGTAATAATAATTTGGAAAAACCATTCCTAATTCAGGGTTGGCTTCGAGTTTGCCACTCATTTGCTCTAAGGCATTTGCTGCGAAATAATCATCAGCATCGAGTCGAATGATATACTTCCCTACAGCGGCGCGTATGGCGATATTGTTAGTGACATTCAGTCCTTTGTTATGCTGATAAATTATTTTTACCTTAGGGTTTGAACCATAACTTCCAATAATTTTTTTTGAATCATCGGTTGAGCCATCATCGATAATGAGCAGTTCGTAATCATGAAAAGATTGTGAAAGAACGCTATCTATCGCTTTCTTTAAAAATCTGGCGTAGTTGTAGTTGGTTATGTAGACACTGATTAGTGGAGACATTTTAAAAAGGGATTCCTGCTAAAGTGAGACCATCTGAAAACCGAGATTCATCAACAAATTGTTGTAGATCTGTTTGTATGGGACCCGTTTGGGTTAACACATCGTATTGATCTACTTTGTTAGCAACTTGCATTAATGTTTCATACACATCCATTCCATAATACCAAGCCGAGGTGGGGGCAAAATTATTTTTATGATAAATTTCTGCGGCTGATGCATCAGTAAAGCACATAATATGTCCCATTGGATCTAAATGTCTAATGACCGTATCTGATTTTATTCGTTGAATAGCTGCACTTAACGAATCCCATCTTGGAACTTTAGAAATAACCATTCCGTAGCCGCTCTTAGAGACTACATCATGTGCTGATTTCAAAATAGTCGATGGATTGGGCGTGTGCTCCAGTAGTCCCCAGAAGGTGACTATATCATAGCCAGAATAATCTTTTGCTGCTTTGATGAAGTCTCTTTTATCTAGTTCAATGTTCCAAATTTCTTTTGAAAACTGACGACTTGATTCACTTAATTCAATCCCATCACAATGTATACCAGACCTTCTGCAAGCAGCAACAAAATGACCAGCACCTGATCCAACATCAAGAATTTTTAAAGGTTTTCTGCCATGTGCTTTTTGATAGCATGCTACTGTCCAGTCTACCCAAGGAATTGCGATCGCATTTAATCGTGCTTCAGCTGAAGCACGATCAGTATAGGTGGCAGCATAGGTAACATCATTGAGGTAAAAGCCGTCTATAGCTGATTTGGTAGGTCTTCGGTTGACATAGACGTGGGTGCAGTTGTTACAGCTGCAATATTGAGCACCATAGATAGTTACTTTATGTTGTGAATTTGCACTTGGGGATTCACAAACTGGGCAGTTAGCTACAGGTTCGGTATTGGAGTCCAGATAAATTTTCTCACGGCTTTCTTTATAATATTCTTGTTTTTCTTTTAGTGAGCTGACAATATTTTTTTTTAGCTTGAGCAAGTCAGTTTTCTTGCCAAGTTTTACATCCAATTCATATTTGATTATGTCACCCTGTTCATTTCTAATCCAAGATTCTTTACTTTCTTCACCAAATGCGGACATAGGTAATTCTCTATTCCAATTCATTTTTTCTCTTTATTTAAGTAGGTCCATTTTAATGTTTCATGTTTCTTAATGTCTTGATTAGTGATCTTTCCTATCAACTTTTGAAATTGAGTAGAACAAATACCGTGATTGGGTCTTAATGCAATTAAATCACTTTCCTTAATAGTTGATCCCTTTGGTAAGTCGTGTTTCAAATATAGGGCCCTTCTAAAGCTAGTCACATGATTATTTTCTAATTCAATTTTTAATTGAGTTTTTATTTGATTCCCTTTTAAAGCTTTGATTATTTTAATTTCTGCAATTAAATTTTCCACATCTGCTTTAGTCAAGGAAACGGTATGATCTCGAAAGCGTCTATTGTTTCGATCATCTGTAAAATGGAATTCTAAAACGTCAGCATTCATGGCATAGGCATATTTCAATGCATCAATGCCAATGGTATGATCTGAGTATCCAACATGGCTAAGTCTTGTGATTTCCCTAAGTCTATCCATGACATTTAAGTGCGCATCTGAATGAGTTATGGGATACATACTCGTGCATTGAAGTAAGGCGAGTCTACCTGATTTTAGATAATTGGGGTTAATTTTTTGAATAAATTGAACACTTTCAATTACTTCAATCTCTGTTGCAAGACCTGTAGAGAGCAATATAGGCTTGCCAATTTCAGCAATTTTTTTCAATATGGGATAAGCAGTAAGATCTCCAGATCCAATTTTATAAAAATCTAAATAGTCGTCTATCCAAGGGAAAAAATCTTCATGCCAAACTGATGCCGCATAACCCACAAGATTTTTTTTGCATAATTGAGCTAATTCGAGATGATTTTCTTTTGATAGTTCAAACTTCTTGAAATGCTCATTTCTTGAGGCACTTTCTAATGGATTAACCAAACTATCTCCTGTGTATAATTGAAACTTGATAAAGTCAACGTCAGCGGCAATCGCTAATTTTGTCAGTTTTTTTGCATATTCAAAATCACCCTCATGATTTCCACCAATCTCAGCAATCAAGAGCGGACCGTGCTTACCTTTCCAAATTGATTTATTCATTGTTTAAGTATAAACTGACAATTTCTTTCCAATTATAGTGGACATGATTTTTCTGCATATTCTTAATATGATAGGCGGCCAAATTTAGGTCATTTAAATGATCTATGGCTAAATTTAGGCCTTTTGCTTCAGGAAAATCATTGTTTTCTACAAACTTAAAATGACCGGAGGTTAAATTTTTATAAAAATATAAGGTCACATGTTCCTTGTACTGGTCCTCGTCAAAATGTGAGATAGCCTCACGCATAAATAAAATTTTTATCACTTCTACGCTCATACCTGAGGGGTAGGTTCGATTGGGTACATTTGATACTAGATCATAGGCCCCATTTATTGCTAAATCGCAATAATTGTCAATTAAGGATGGATCGGCAAATAAATTATCACCATTTATTCTTACTGCGTAATTAAACTCATGGTGAATGGCACAATCCAAAAACCGTTCACTGACATTTTCTAAAGATCCTCTATAGCAAGTAATATTATTTTGGATGCAATAGTCATGAATGGGTTGATCAGTTTCGTTGCTTGATGTTGCAACTACGATATTTGCATTGTACTTTGAGATGGCAAGACGCTCCAAAATATAAGCAATTAAAGGCTTATCATTGATCGGGCTTAAGATTTTTCCAGGTAATCTAGAAGAGTTAAACCTGCAGAGGACGATGAGACCAATATTCATTTCCGATCAGAAATTTTTTTGGCGGGGATACCTGCGAAAATTTGATAAGGAGCTACATTGCTTGATAAAACTGCACCAGCTGCAACAACACCCCCTTGCTCAATAGTTACCCCTTTAAGGATTTTAGCCCCAGTAGCCAACCACACGTCGGCTTTTATATTTATTGGCCTATTTATATTTGGCTGTTCATTGATTAATGCATTTTTTTCTATGCTATGATCACTATCAACGATATAAACGAAGGGAGCTACTAAACAGTCATTCCCAATCGTAATGGAATCACTTGCAAAAATAAAAGTATGATAACCTATGGTTGTATTGTCTCCAATATGGATTTTGGCATTCTCGTTGCAAGTACAAATCTTAGCTCCTTCTTTGATAACTACATTATTTCCAATAAAAATATTCTCAGGATAGCGCATGATTTCGATATTTTTATCAAAGAATACATTATTACCGCAATTACCTAATGCTTTTTTATAGTGAGCAAGTCTTTCTCTGTGATCAGGGTCAAAGTTTAAATGTTTTCGTAACTGATTATTTTTCATCTTTTATTGATTTTTTTTCAAAAGCATCGATAAGTGAATTTTCCGTACAATTCCATATTTTTACATTTTTAGATTCCGCAAATGCATTTAAGGTCCAATATGATTTAAATGAGATTGCAAATTTCTCTAATACTTCGTGTAATTTACGTTTTTCATTACTTGTTCCTCGATACATTGGTTTAGGAATAGGTTTATTGACTGAATGATTTTGTTTTTCTGTTTGATCGTCATAATAATGTTTTTGACTGAGAAAAACTTCATTTGACTTCGAGACGAATATTTCAGACAGCCATGAATGATCCGCTCCGACCACATAAATATTCCTAAAATCTAAATTAATTGCGTGTAAAATTGTTGGAATCAAAACATTGTGGGGCCTTGGCATTCCTAGTTGCCTTGAAATTAAATGAAAAGAAATGTTCTCAAATCCCTCAACTGGAGTTGTATTCATATAGTGAACATGAATCATTTTATTATCGATTAGATGAGATCTCCAATGGGTATTTTTTTTTGCTATTAAAGGGATAATTAGAACCATCGGCCAAACGGTTTCCTTAAATATTGTTTTTAAGGTTATGATTCGCTCATTTGCATAATCTTCCTTTTCCTCATTAATGAAATACTCCGGCGAGGTGATTACGTAAAACTCAGGTTTAACTTTTTTATATTCCGCAGTTCTTGCGAAATAATTCACAGCAAAAATTATTTTATTTTCCATGAATGCCATTTCCTTTTTTAAAAAATGCTTAAGGGATGGGCCGTTACCGAGAATTAATGCTTCGTCATATCTTCTTTTTCTTTTTATTTTTTGCATCAATAGATCAGATAATAAGATAATTTTTATTATCGAGAGGAAACTTCGAGTCAGTTGAAAGATGAATAGTTGTATTTTTATGATCATTTGAAATATCCTGTTATTACCCAAAACCTAAACACGACGAGCATTTTGGCAGCTGGAACTTTGCCCTTAAAGAGGAAAGAAAAACAGAGAATCGCTGTTCCTACTATTTTAATTAATTCAGACAAAATTTTGTTAGATTTTTGAAAGATGTCAGTGCTTTTTAATCTTTTTCGTTCACTGCTTCCTACTCCAATAGCAAGTCCTTTAATATAGGTCAATTGAAGCCTGCTTTCTGGGATGATATGAGTGACTTTGATATCAGGGTCATACAATATTTTCGCTCCGGACTTATGCAATTTTAAAAACACATCTTTTTCATCTCCACCCTCTAATCCTTTTGAACCTCTACGGCCAAGTTCAATATTGAACAGTCCTAAATCTTTAAACACATTCTTTCTAAAAGCCATATTGGCACCAATGGGAAATTTTCCTTTTCTGAAATACTGTTTATGTATCCCCATATCTAATGCTGCCACAAGAGGTAACAAATATTTCGACATCCATACTGGAGGATTTCCTGATTCATAATGAGGTGTTATTTTCCCTCCCAAGGCCGCTATTTCAAGGTTTGAAAATGCTTTGTTAATATTTTCAATATAATCAACTTCAACAAAAGCATCATCATCGATGAAAGCAAGGTATTCACCTTTTGATTCTGCAATTCCTCTATTTCTTGAATACGTATGCCCTTGCTGTAATTCCAGAAAATATTGCACGTTGATTTTTTTGTGCATATTTATGAATAACTCACATGCAGCTCCAGATTCATCTGTACTATTATTATCTATGATGATAATTTCGTATTCTGAGAAACTTACTGTTTGATTTACTAATTTCCCTAAGCAAATCGGCAAGTATTTTACCCTATTGAATGTACATACAATTACAGAAACCAAGGTGTTATTTCTTTGTGATGGTTATGAAAAGGCCAAAGGTGAAAATTAATAAAACAGTTGCAGAAAACGCAGCCGTTATTTTATTTCCAATGAAATATGCTGCTGGCTTGAATTCAAAAACAACTTCTTGTGAATTTGCTGGAATTTCTAGGCCTCTCAGCACATAGTTGACTTGCTTGATCTCGGCGGAAACCCCATCAACGGTAGCTTCCCAACCGAGAGGGTAATAAATTTCCGAAAAAACAGCAAAGCCCGCATTTTGATTATTTACACTGTATTTTAAAAGGTTGGACTGGTAGGTTTCAAGAGTAATGGTGGCTGCAGCATCATAGGCCGAATGTGAAGATTTAAATTTCTCAGCATTTATTACGGTCATTTTTTGATTCACAAGACTACAGACGGCGGCCAACTCTTCATTAGGGCTTTTTACAGAAACCATACTTTCAGTAAACCAGGCATTACCAAAAGCATGGTCATTTGGGAGTACATTATTGGCTTGATCACCAAATTTTAAATACTGGGCATTGAGCATGTTGACGGCTGTGAATTTGGACAAATCTTTGGATCCATTTTGCAGCACACCAATCATCTCGGCAAGATTGCTTGAGAGACAATTTTCAATCAATTCCTGATATCGCTTCATTTTAGCACCATGATAGCCTCCTAAAGAGCTGTGATTAGCGGACGTTTTGGCTTCATTAAAGGGGTTGTTTAAATTCAGTACCCGGTAGTGCTGATCCGCGTTATTCTTAATGAATTGATCTGCTGTAGAGGGATCAAGAAAGCCTTTGACGGCCTGCCTTTGATAATTTTCATCATTAATATAACGCCGGTCTACGTTCCAAAAATCAACTACTACCAACAGAGAAATGCCTAGCAATGCCATAGGTACTTTTATTTTCTCTTTGATCACACCATATATCAGAGCGAAGGCGAGTCCAATCAAGATCAAGGTACGTAAGGCGTCTGCTTTTAATAAGGATTGTCTATCAGCTCTCAGCGCTTCTAAAAACCAAGAGGGAACATTGGCCAATTGTACATCTACCGCGCCCTTGTAGCTAAATAAACTACCCATCACGAGGAACGTTAGCGCCATACCGCCTGTGATAGCAGCACTGATGATCAGGGGTTTCACCATTTGATTTTTTGTTCCATTGAATAGGGTCTCTAGGGCCAGCATAGACATTAATGGTACACCAACGAGAAAAATAACAATGGCCATACTCACCGAACGAAATTTATCATAACCCGGGAAATAATCAAATAGGGCATAATTGAACCATTCGAGATTTTTACCCCATGCAAGTAAAATGGAAAATATACAAGCGACTAAAATCCAATTTCTGATTTTCGGCTCTACGATAAGTATACCTAGTATAAATAGAAAACACATGATGGCACCTGCGTAGGTAGGACCGGCAGTAATGGGTTGATCTCCCCAGTAGGTAGGTGCCGCTTTTAATTGATTACTCAATTGGTCCCTAGTCATACCATTTTGACTTAATGCTTTGCCTAAATGGGAATCTACTGCTAGGGTTTGTTGACTTGCACCGCCAAAGAAATTAGGAATGAGAAATGTGAAGGATTCCAATAACCCATAGCTCCAATTGAAGACATAATCTCTATCTAATCCCGAATTTTTACCACTTTCAGCATTACTGCTCAGTTCTGATGCACCTCTTGTAGAATATTTACTGTATTCCAAAGTGGTCCATAAGCGCCCCGTATTGGCACCTACACCCAGAATGCCTGCCAAAATTAAGAGGGCAACTTGGGTCCCTAGTTTTGAATAATGCTTTGATTTTATCATCTCAACTAAATGGAATAGTCCATAAATAATGAGCATCAACAATAAGTAATAGGTGATTTGCAGGTGATTGGCTTGAATTTCTAATGCAACCGCCAAACTCAGCAAGCCCAGGGGGAACAGCTTCTTTTTTCGGGTAACGACCATGTGTACGGCTCCCAGCACGAGGGGCATGTAGGCAATGGCACGTACCTTCCAAATGTGTCCTGCTTCGATACTGATTATGCTGAAGGTATTGAAACTAAAAGCAATGGCGCCTATAAAGGCCAGCCAAGGTCTGACTTTAAAGACGAGGAGCATGAAATAGCAGGAAAGGAAAGCTAAGATACTTACTTGGGCAGCAGAAGGAAATGCAAATGTAATGATGCGCTGAATATGTTTAATAAGGTCACCACTCCAAGAGATATTGATTAAATAGGCAGGCATACCACTGAACATGCTGTTGGTCCATAAGGCTTCTTCTCCAGTCTCAAGTCTAAAATTAGAAGCTTCTTGTCCTGAACCTACTCCTTGGAATACGTCATTTTGATTCATGCTTTTGTTCTCTATGAACAGCGGATTGAAAAAGGCCATCACCAACAAAAAACCTAGTGTTATGAAAATGGCATGAGGTTGTATTACTTTCAGTAATTCTTTGGTTTTCATATTTTTATATTCAGTCTTTTGGCTAAATCACGTATTATTTGATTGATCTCAAAAGACAATTTTAACTGGTAGATTGAAAGCGAAAAAATCACAACCATCAACACCGATCGAATCATCATATCAATAAATGGGTTGATCAGTAGCGGTATACAATAATTAATTAAAACTAATCCTAAAATAGTTAAGGCTGCTAAAATAGTTTTGGTTGTGAAAGGAAAAAAATTATAAGTCATTTTAAGAAGTATTAATTTAGATAATCCATGTAGGGTAAAAACTACAAGCAGAGCGGCGGCGGCACCGATCAATCCATACCGAGGGATCAAAATGATATCTGATCCGATCATGAGCAAACCTAAGAATAAAGTCAGCAACATATTAAAACGATAATACTTGGACATAGAAATAATCCCATCATTGAGACTGAAAAGCAAATTGATGAGTTTGGCAAGACCTACCAAAACAACGACATTTCTACCGGCTTCATAGATTTGACCTTTGGGCATGATGGCGTAGATATTATCTAAATTAATGATGATTAAAACGTAAATGATACCGCCCAAGAGAAAGAGATTGATAGAGGCTTTTTTGTAATGTTCATTAATGCTGGACAAATTACCTGAACCGAAAGCGTCAGAAATAATAGGGGCTGAAATTTCGCCAACGAATCTTCTTGGCATCTCAATCACCATCACCATAAAAATGGCCGTCATGTAGATGCCGCTGGCTTCAAGGCCTAAATATCTACTTACCAATTGTTGATCGGCTAAGTTCAAAAAACTTAAACCCAAACCTGAAATGAATAGGGTTCCACAGTAGTAAATTAATTCACGAGCTATTTTTGGAGGTAGGGGTTTAAACGAAATCTTAATTTTATATTTATAAATAGATTCAAAAAATAGAAAGGCAACCAAGATAACATAAAAGCAAACATGCAGGATGATAAAAGTATGAAAGGAGATTTCGGAGGTGGCAAATAATAAGATACCACCCATATTCAAAGATTTATAAATCAAATCTTTGAGAAGATTTGCCGCAAAAATATTTTTATTAATTCTGGCCAAAGTCTGTAAAAATTGAAAGACAATAAGCTCTAAAGTCAGTACAATGAGCAAAATAAAATATGTATTGATTTCGGGAGATTTTTCAGCATAAAAATCAGCCCATGAGCTACGAAAAATGATCAAGATGATTAAAAAAAAGAGGGTGGAAAAAAACACAATCAAAATGCCTAATCCATATAGAGATTTAAGGTCTGTTTGTGGATGTTTTAATAGAGATTTAAATCGAACTAACCCGGAAGTAATGCCGAATCTACCAAAGTTGGACAGTAGCAGCGCGGCACTCAATAAAGTCCTAAATAACCCAATTTGGTCCGGGGTCATAAATTTAGGCATCAAGATGACCGCATTTACAAATCCTATGGCTACGCCGAGATAAGACGCAGAGCTACTCAGTAAACTTTGACGAATGACTATTCCCATAATTGAGTGGTGAAATTACATCATTTCTTGATTATAGTAAGATGATGTCTCATTTAAGGTTTCTGGTGATCGTTTGACATGAATCTCGTTATAGATTGGTTTGAAGGGTCATCATTTCATAATTGAGTCAATTTGAGGCGCTCATTTAGGTCATCCATAATTTTAAAGCAAGGACAGATAGGGTTAAAATAAGGATAAGCCGAATCCATTTCTCATTTACTCCCACAGACCATCTACTGGCAATCCATCCCCCAATGGCATTACCTACTGCTAAAATAAGACCATAGGTCCATAGGACTTTCCCGTTGTACATAAATACCAATAAAGCCACTGAAGTATAACACAATACGACAAAGACTTTAACGCTATTGGTTTTAGCCAAATTTAAACCATGGATTCCTGTGAGGGCTGCCATGATGATAAAGCCCACACCTGCCTGAATGAAGCCACCATAAATACCAATACTAAAAAAAAGAAGGATAGAAACGAGATTGCGCTTTTTAGTGAAGCGTTCAAAGGCTTCCTTTTTATCTAAATAAGGTTTCAAAACCGTAACTGCCAACACAAAAACCATGACAATAGATAATATTTTATTAAAGGAGCTATTGCTGATTTCTGTGGCAAGATATGCACCTAATAAGGCACCTAAAGTAGCAGAAATACTTACCCAATAGGCAAAGGGAAATACCGCAATACCCTTACTTTTAAACCCTTTAACCGCAAAAATATTTTGAATAAAAATAGCCACTCTATTTGATCCATTGGCTTCTGCGGCAGGAAGTCCCATAAAAATAAGCAAGGGTAAGGTCAATAGCGAACCCCCTCCGGCAACGGTATTGATGAATCCTGCAGCAATGCCTGTACCTATGATTAACACATAATCAGAGAAGGCCATGATTCAGTTTTTCAGAAGTGAGATGGTACGCTAAATCATCATCACAATGGGCCAATAGTTCTTTCTGATTCTTTTTTAATTTAGGGTGGATTAAAAGCGGATTTAATACCACCAAAGGCAATAAGTTAAATCGGCGATTTTGTATTTCAGGATGGGGTATTTTTAAGTATTCAGTCTCTATAATGAGATCACCAAAATACAATATATCAATATCGATGATACGCTGACCCCATTTGATTTTTCTGATGCGCCCTAATTTTTTTTCAATATCCAGACAGATCTTCAAAAGCTGATTAGGTTCATAAGGAGAGTCAATTTCTAATACGAGGTTATAAAACCAAGGTTGATCGGATTTTCCCCATGGGGCCGTCTCGTAGATAGGAGACGATGCGTTTATTTTTAAAGCATAATTCGAAATTTCGATACATGCCGTTTGTAGGTTATCTAGTCTTGATCCTTGATTGGAGCCTAATGAAAGGTATATTTTTCTCATATTGTGGTCAAACAAATGTAAGGATCAACAAGTTAATAAGCTATTAACCAAACAGAAAAAAAACCGCTTTCTACTTCCAATATAGGCACTTTTTGGAGCAAAAACAAGAATCCGTAGAAGATTCGTAGAAGGTTTTTCAGCACCATATGTATAATCAAAACCTCCTCAATTTAGTGCCATTTTTAGTACTATAATAAGTCATTATTTTCCTTTTTTTTTCTAGCCCTTCTCCTCATTGTCCTGGTCCTTGAATGTAAAGGCAATAATCTTCATTTTTCAAAAAAAGATCAATGTACAGCCATGATTAACAGTCGTAAATTGGAGGAGTTTGAGGCTTACTTTGAGGTGTTAGAAAAGAGTGTGTTTCATGAGATATTGAGGTGATTCCGCTAATTTGAAATTAGTTGCAATAAAATATATCTATTGATTTTTGGAATTATTAAAAATACTGATTCATCTTACCTTAATAATTACTAATCATCATGAGAAAGGTATTCCATTTATTTCTTCGTTAGACGGCATTTAGGACATGTGTTAGTAGGTCGAAAGTGTAGTCGTGTAATTGCGAAAACTATAAATCCTGTTAAGGGTAAGTAAATTTTTAAGAGCATAATTAAAATGAAGAAAATTGTAAAATTCGTAAGAAGAAAATGGAAACAAATTAAAAGAAGCTTCAAACTAATCAAACTCAAATTTGAAGGAAATAAATACAAGAGATGGTATGGCAGTGAATATGGTGGTTTTTTTGTTTCTGAGGAAATATTAAAAAATAGAGATCAAGTTATTGTTTATTCATGTGGAGTAGGTAATGACATTTCATTTGATATTAAAATCATTAAAAAATACAAGCAAAGTAAAATTTATGCTTTTGACCCTACACCTATTTCAGTAAAATGGATAGAAAGTCAGAAACTGCCTGATAATTTCTTTTTTTCTCCCATAGGAATTAGCAACAAAAATGGAGCCGAAAAAATGTATTTTCCCAAAAACTATGGAGTATCATATGGTATTTTAAACTGGGATATTGAGAATAAAGATGAAATAATGGTTGAAATGCAGACCATAGAAAGAATTGCGGAGAAACATGGACACAAGTTTATTGATATTTTGAAAATGGACATTGAAGGCAGTGAGTTTGTTGTATTTGACTCTCTTGATTTCAAAAAAATAGAGTTTGGGCAAATATTGGTTGAATTTCATGAGAGATTTTTGGAAAATGGTAAAAAAAAATTAGAGAAAACTATCGCTTTTTTGGAAGAAAATGGATATAAATGTTTTGCTATTTCAGATGATTTTGAATATAGTTTTATTAATAAACGGTTTAAAATAACAGAAAAGTGAAAACTAAGCAAAGTGGGCGACCACCCAAGAAATAATATAGATTATTTATTGGATAGTGCTAAATTTAAATACATGTATACCATCAGCAATAAAGCTAAGGATTATTATAGAGTGGGAATGCTGAAATCTGGGATACACACAGCCGTTTTAAAGGAGATTAATAGTACTTGTTAGGTTTTCTCTAAAGAGGTGATATTGGAGGAGGTTGAGGCTTATTTTAAGGTGTTAGAGAGGGCAGTATTTCATGAAGTGTTGAGATGAGGGTGATCCTTGATTTTTAATAAGGGCATAAAGGAATGTACATCGTTTTAATTCGACAGCAAGTTTGTAAAGAGCTTGAAGAATTTGTGTATTTAACTCCTGGGATGTGGTGTCTCAGGAGTTTTTTTATATTTGATTATACTTAAGTAAATTAAAGCCATGAAAAACCTCTTAAAAATATTTTCACTACTACTCTTTACACTGATTTCTACTTCAGTTTTTGCTCAAAAGGTTGACAAGTTTAACCTATCATCGACTAGTCCATCTCTAGTTGACCAATTCTTGGTTTTGAGCAAAGATGGTATGTCAGTTGCGGATGGCTACAAAATGGCAACAGAATGGCAACAGAATGGATAAATGTAACCTACAAAACTCCCAAGGAAGTAATAAAATGAAAACTACTACAAATTTTATTATGACGAGGAAATTATTTTTAATTGTCTTATTAATTCCCACATACGTTTTCAGTCAGGAATTTGGCTTTAAAATTTCCTACACAATGGGCTCCCCGGAAAGTTTATATTTAATGGATGATAATAGAGTCTATAAGATAACCTCAACCATTGATGAAATCTATGTTTTCAAAACCGGAGAGCAAGCAAAGATTTATATGAATAATATTAATTTAAATATATTACCTCCCATTAATTATCAAATAGGCAATACAAAAATTTATCTTCATGAGTCAAATTCTGTTACCTACTATATGAATGATAGCAATTTGGGCTCTCAAGGGAATATAAAATCTATAAATGATATTGTATTTACCTATGCAAATAACAGTAGTTGGAATAACCGCTCAGGTGTAACAGGTAAGCTTACTAAAATTGGTAATACTCCGATCACCTATCACACTGCCTCAGGATATACTGAAAAAGGGGGATACAGAGGTAAAATTAAATCTGTGGGAGATAAAAATTTTATATATGAAGGATGGACAGGCTACGGAGAAAAGATTGGAATTGTCGGTAAATTAATTAAAATTGGAAATGTAAAAATTAATTATTATAAAACCGATTATGATAAAGGATTTCAAGGAAAATTAAAATCGATAGGAGCTGTAAAATTTAATTATTACATAGAAAATGCCATCAATAAAAAAGCTGGTATTGTTGGTAAATTTAAAGACCAAACCGGGAAAGACTCAAGGATTGTAATATATCCTTTTCAATTATAAAAATAAGGAAACCTGTGGTAGAAAAGCCTTCTTGAGCGTGGAGTGATATACTCAAATAAAAAGTGATTATTAGGATGGTTAATTTCATATGTAACGTCATAATTACAAAAAAAAGATTTTCTAAGTTAAATGCTGAAAACTAAATAAAACAGTCCCTTACATTATTTCTTCAATAACTTTAATATTGAAAATAGCGAAAATCATCTCTAACCCTTAGTGAATTATTCTCATCCGAAGGTATTGCTTTGGTCACAGATCGCGGAAAAGAAGTAGCTCAGTATATTTTTAAACGAGTAAATAATCCCAAATTTTACGTCAAGTCCTCACCTCGGATACCCTTAATTACAATTCTGATCTTTTCTTCTGAATTATATGCCTTGCGTGTCTTCCTTTTTAGTTCACTAATTAATGAACTTGCATTTCTCTTCTTTCCCATTGTAGTTAAATTTAAGTGTTTACTCTGTTTAAAACACTCTCTTATAATTTAACCCTTA